>ERZ827181.3367-NODE-3367-length-11548-cov-4.404594_pt1 | contig 11548 bp, 6 predicted proteins | sample MGYA00519778_ERZ827181 | MGnify/ENA primary metagenome ERZ827181 (study PRJEB31778, sample SAMEA3449273) | human gut metagenome | biome: human gut; feature: human-associated habitat; material: faeces | place: United Kingdom | collected 2010/2012 ...
AGTGCCGTTTCGTGCTGTGGAAGGACAATGCGTTCTTCAAGCGTCTGGGAAAGCGTCTGGATTCCCATGTTGCGGACAAGCTGCTGCGGGATGGTCGCATCCGCCTGAAGGACTGCCGCAGTGCCAAGGGCAAGACCTACAATGCTACCGTCCTGCTGTCCACCGAAGCGGATGGCCGCAGCAAGTTTTCTCTGGAATTTGAGGGTGGCCGCTGATGGATCAGAAAACGGAAGCCCTCTATCTCATCAACGGAGACAAATTTCTGCATCTGCGTGAAAATGGCGCAGGGGTCGGCTTTGCCACCTACAACTGCGCCACCGGTGAACCGCAGGAGTTTGGGCAGATCTCCAAGCAGAATCTGCCTCCGGATGGTCGCAATGCCATTCCCGCCGCCCGGAACTGGTATCTGTTTGAGCTTTCCAGCGATATCCGCAAGGCAATTCAGGAGGTCAGCTTGCAGCACCTCGATACCATCCCGCAGTCTGGTGTCCGCAGGCGGCGTATCTGGGATGACCCCACGATTCCCAGAGATGATGTCCGGCTCATCAACAGCCACTACGATGATCTCTACCGGGTGCCGAATCATGGCGTGATTCAGGTTGACCGTTCCGATGGCAGCAGTTACACGGCACGGGTCGAGCATATGGATGACTATCATTTTGATCTGGGCGAGTATGGGAACGTCTATCACATCTGTCAGTTCGGCGAGATGATGGAGCGCAGCGGTTCGACCGCCTATCCCGAAATCCAGACACAGGACGAGCAGGGCGCATGGGAACTGGGTGGCAAGGGCTACCTTGCCATCCAGAGTTGCGAGGATGGCTGGGATTATACCCTGTATCACAGTGACTTTTCCGTGATGGACGGAGGACAGACCGATGCTCCCGAACTGACGATTCAGGAAGTGCGCGAGGAAATCCTTGAAGCGCACCACATGGAAAAGGGGCGGCGTGTGCTGAAAGACTATGACCTCATCATGGACAAGGTTGCCGAAGCCGAAGAACTGGGGCTGTCTGACCGTCCTTCCACACTGGAAAAGCTGGCAGAACTGGCTGGTGCAAAAGAAAAATGCGATGCCCCGGAATGCAACCCTTTTGGATGTAAGAAAGCGAGGAATGTCCATGAACTTTGACCACGAAGAACTGATGCTGATGATGCTCTACAACACCGGCACCCGGCTGGGGCTTATCCATGAACTGCGGCTCATGCAGTGCTACCTGATGCCGGATGAAACTGCCCTGCGGGAACTGTCCGAGGGCGTTATCGAAAAGCTGAAACTGCTGACCGATGCGGAGTTTTCCAATCTGGAATTTTCCCCGGACTGACTTTTGCCGCCTGCAGGCGGCGTACATAAGGACTACCAATTTCTTGAAAACATGATATACTTATTGCTGTACCTTGTTTCCATCAAGGCCCGTGGGAGATGATTGTAGAAATGAATAAAATAACATTAAAAGAAATCCGTTTCAAAAAATTAAAAGGGTTGTCAAACGTAACCATCAAATTCTCAAAGCCTCTAACAGCTATTATGGGCGTCAATGGGTCCGGAAAAACAACTGTAATACATGCATTAGCATGCTTGTACAATCCAGACGGGAACGGTGAGAATCATATATTTCCTGAATTTTTTACTCCAAATACAGATGCTTCATGGTCTGGCAGTGAATTGGAAGCCGTTAACGAAATTATTGGAACCGATGGTGTTCCTACATTGCTTCCACCTAAAAAGTATTACAAGGCGTTCGACCGCTGGGCACCACGTTATCAGACTCGTCCAAAGAGAAACGTATATTATATTGGAATAGAAACCTGCCTCCCGGATATTGAAAAGAAAAACCAAACAACAAAAATTTCATATGTTTCTCAATGCCAAACCAGCAATGTGGCACGAAAAACAATTCAAGGTGCAGCGGGCATTCTAAACAAAAATTATACTGCATTGATGGACAATTGCTATAAAGGAACTCATTTTCCGGGCGTTGAGTTAAGCGATGGTCTCAAATACTCATCACTTAGCATGGGGTCAGGTGAGCAGCGCACAATTAAAATTCTTGAAAAAGTCACTCGTGCAGAAAAATATTCACTAATTTTAGTCGATGAACTTGATTTGCTACTTCATGTATCTGCTTTTCGGAAATTAGTTAAAGAACTCAATAGAATAGCTGTTGAGAAGAAATTACAAATTGTATTCACAACTCACTCATTAGAAATCCTTTCTATGTCTGAATATATCGGAATACAATATATTGAAAATGTAACGTCCCCCACAGGATCAGCAAACTCATTCGTTTATGATAGACTCAGTGAAGAACTGATTTATAACATGTCCGGCGAATGTAATAAACCCGTCAAAATATATGTGGAAGATTCCCTTGCGAAAGATATTGTTCACGAAATTGTTAGAGACTTGCAAATGACATTTCTTGTTGAGATTTGCAAATTTGGCGCAATCGAAAACGCTTTCACCCTTGCCGCAAGCTTTATCATAGAGCAAAGAGATACTAGAAACATCCTTATTGTCACTGATGGTGATAAATACTGTACTGATTCCGAAAGGATGGATCACATTGAGAAAAAATTATGTGGGACAGAAGATGATGCTGAAGACAAACGTCAGGCAGCACTTCAGTTGATTCATCAATTTTCCTTACCCACTAGCACCCCACCAGAAAAATTTTTACATCAAATAATATTGGAAACATTTCCTCAAGATAATAGTATCTATCAAGCTGCTCAAGCGATTCAGGGCGTTAATGATTCGCATGAATGGATTAGTAACATTTGTGATCGATTGGATGAAAGCCAAGAGACAATTATCAGAGAAATTTTTAAATACGCAAGCAGCCATGAACTGTTCCTTTCTTATATTGACAATATAAAGACGTGGCTGAGCCAACACCAAAACATCTAACTGTCTGAGGGTACAATCAAAAGCTGAGATTGATAGTCACTGTGCATCTTCCGAGCCTGTGTTTTTCGCCAACTGATTTTTGCCGCCTACAGGCGGCGTACATAGAAAAAAGTTACAAACCCTAAAAGATGCGGTCTTGATAGCATCACTCCGTTCGTGTTATACTATTATTACTTTACCATTTCAGATTCAAAACAGAAAGCGAGGAAAGCCAATGGACAACGAAAAACGCTCTCCCATCGACCGCCTGCTTTTTGCAACCTTCCTGAAGGGTCGCACATCTTCTCGTGACCTTTTGGATGAAAAAGGCGAAATGACCCCAGAGGACAACCAGAAAATTTTGAACGAGACCAACGAGATCATCAACGATGATTCTACCTACCCGTTCATCAGCTACCTATCCGACCTCCTTGCAAAATCCAAGCCGTCCGATGCCGCAGTCAAACAGCTGCATAGTCTCATCGACCAGATTTCCGCAGCCACCGGGCATGACAGCACAGACATTTTCCGTGTGCTTCTGGCGAAGCTGATTGAAAAGCCCGAAGAACAGCAGACATTCGACACTCTGCTGGAACTGGCTGAAAAGATTGCCGCAAAACACTAAAATAACTTTACATGGAATCCATGGCGAGTGACCTATATGGTTGCTCGCTTTTTTCTTTACCCTAAAATCGGAAGGAGGAACGCAATGCCAAACAAAACCGAAGAATATCTCGCCCTTGTCCAGCGCACGGCCAACGGCCTGACACGTTACTGGGAAAGCTGGACGGACTATCTGACCACCGCATCCCGGCTGTACAAGTACCCCTTTGCAGATCAACTCATGATCTACGCCCAGCGCCCGGATGCCACCGCCTGCGCCGACTTTGACATCTGGAACAACCGGATGAACCGCTATGTGCGCCGGGGTGCCAAGGGCATCGCCCTGCTGGACGAATCCAGCGGATTTCCCCGACTGCACTATGTTTTCGATGTGTCGGACACCGGGGTGCGCCGCAATTCCCGTGACCCGGAGGTGTGGCAGCTCGGTCCCGATTTGGTGCAGCCGGTTTCAGAAATGCTCGCCGCCACCTACGGCATCAGCGGAGAGCGTGTCAGCCAGCAGCTTGCGGATGTTGCCGGGAAACTGGTGGCAGATTACTGGGACAACAACAGTGGTGACATTCTCGCCATCGTTGACGGTTCGCTTCTGATGGATTATGATGAAGCCGGGGTGGAGATGCAGTTCAAGTCCGCTGCCGCCATCAGCGTCACCTACACGCTGCTGGAACGTTGTGGTTATGAGCCGACAGGCTGGTTCGACAAGGACGATTTTCAGGCAATCTACAATTTCTCAACCCCGGATAGCGTCTACGCCCTCGGCGCAGCAGTCAGCGACATCAGCCGCGAAGTTCTGCGCACCGTGGAACGAGCAGTCAAAACGACCATCCGCCGCCGAAACAATGAAAGGAGCCAGCATGAATATGAGCAACAATCTGAGTTACACGCAGACCGGGGATTATCTTCTCCCGAACCTGACCCTGCATCAGCCGAAGACCCCGCTGGGCAAGTACGGCAGGATGCGCCTGAACTTCCTGAAGCAGCAGCACCCGGTGCTGTACCACACGATGCTCCTGAACGGGAGCCTGTACCCGACCCTGAACAAACTGGAGCAGACCGCAGCGGCAATGAAGGACCAGATGATGGCCGAACTGCTGGCGAAGAACCCGGCTCCGGACAAGGAGAAGAACCAGATGGCGTGGGTGCAGCACATGAACAGTCTGCGGGAGCAGGTCGAGGAAGTGATTCGGACGGAACTGATCTACAGTTAAGTTTTCTGGATGCAGTCATCCCCACCGAAACCCAGCAAATCGAACATATCGACCGAGCGGAGAGCGAAAAATCGCCCTCCGCTTTTGCTTTATCGCAGGCCGAGATTGAGAATGAACTGCGCGAGCATGGCTCCGGTGTGCAGGATGGCAAGTGGCGGATCATCGAACTGTATCAGACACAGCCTGACCGCAAACTCCGCGCCAAAGCACTGGCAAAAGAATACGGCATCGGCGGACATTCGCAGGACTTTCTGGATGGCAGCAGCGGTTTTGTAAATCATGATGGAAAAGGACTTGAATTTGACCGCTACCCGGATCATCAGAAATTCACGTTAAGCTGGACGCAGGTCGAGAAATACATCGACCTGATGATTCAATCTGACCGCTATCTGACCGATCAGGAAAAAGAACATCGTGCCGCCGTGCAGGAGGCGGAACGCCAACTTCCGATGCTGGAGGGTGATGCCGCTGCCGAATACAATGCTCTGAAAGAGCAGTACCCCAATACCCTGATCGGCTTTGAACTGGGTGGATATTTTCTGTTCTATGACAAGGATGCGTTTGCCGTAAAGGAAGTTCTGCGCTCTAATTTGTTGTCACAGGAAAACGCGCTGGGAAAAGTCAAAGTGACTGGCTTTTTGCGTGGAGAGTGGGTAGCAAAATCGCAAAAACTGTGGGCCGAGGGCAACAGCATCTATCTGGCCGGACAGAGTGAAGATGGCACCCACCATCAGACAAAACATCTGCGGAAGGAAGATTATCTGCCGATCGGCAGCATCATCAAGCTGGATGGCCGGGACTTCCGTGTAGACCACGTCAACTTTATGTTCAAATCCGTCAGCTTGCAGGATATGGACTTGACCAACAGCGGACAGCCCATCTTCCGGGTTGAGCGGTTGCCCCATATCCGGGAATTGTATGAACAGCAGCAGGATGAAATTGTTGACGTTCCTCCTGAAAAAGCTATTGATTACAAGGTCGGTGACGAAGTTGTTGTTGACCTCCCCACTCGAACCATTGAGGGCAAGATCGGCTATGTTGGTGAAACCGATGTACGCATCGACACCAGCGCACATGGGCAGTCGTGGGATAACGAGGTACTCAACAAGCGGCAATTCGAGGACGGTCTGCGGCGGGATGAACCTACACCGGATGAAGAACTGAACAAACTGCCGATTTCCACAGAAGTCAATGGTGAATGGCAGACCTTTCCGAATGCTGCTGCCGCCAATGAAGCCCTGAACGCTGAACCTGTGCCAGAAGCCGCCGGAAATTTTCACATCACGGATGATAATTTGGGCATCGGAGGCCCCAAACAGAAATTCGCCCGCAATATTGAAGCAATCCAAACCCTGCGCACTCTGGAGCAGGAGCATCGCGGTGCCACCGCCGAGGAACAGCAGGTGCTTTCGCAGTATGTCGGCTGGGGTGGTCTAGCGGATGCTTTTGACCCGAACAAAGAAAATTGGTCTACCGAGTACACCCAGCTGAAAGGACTGCTCACCGAAGAAGAGTATGCCGCCGCCCGCGCTTCCACGCTGAACGCTCACTATACCTCTCCGATAGTGATTCGCGCCATCTATGATGCCGTAGAGCGGATGGGCTTCCAGTCCGGCAATATTCTGGAGCCGTCCATGGGCGTGGGTAATTTTTTCGGTATGCTGCCCGACAGCATGGCCGACAGCCGCCTGTATGGTGTGGAACTGGATTCCATCACCGGACGCATCGCCCAAAAGCTGTATCCGCAGGCTGACATCACCGTGGCAGGTTTTGAAACCACTGACCGCAGAGATTTTTATGATCTCGCCATTGGTAATGTCCCTTTTGGCCAGTACAAAGTCAACGACAAAGCCTATAACAAGCTAGGTTTTTCCATCCACAACTACTTTTTTGCGAAAACCATCGACCAGATCAGGCCGGGCGGCGTGATTGCTTTTGTGACCAGCCACTTCACGATGGACAGCAAAGACAGCAGTGCCCGCAAGTACATGGCAGAACGTGCTAATCTGCTGGGTGCCATCCGTCTACCCAATGACGCTTTTAAGGCAAATGCAGGAACGGAAGTCGTCAGCGACATTATCTTCCTGCAAAAACGTGACCGCCCTGCGGACATCGAACCTGCATGGGTGCAGCCGGGGCAGACCGAGGATGGTTTTACCCTCAACAGCTATTTTGTGGAGCATCCGGAAATGGTTCTGGGCAGGTTGGAGATGGAAAGCACCCAATACGGCCATGACCTGACTGTTGCCCCAATCGAGGGTGCCAGCCTTGCAAAGCAACTTGCCGAAGCAGTACAGCACATTGAGGGACAGTACACCGCGGTGGAGATTGCCGCCCCGGATGTTGCCGATGCGGAAGCACAGCGCAAGACGCTGCCCGCAGACCCCGCTGTGAAGAATTTCTCGTATACTGTGGTGGATGGTGAGATTTACTACCGCGAGAACTCCATCATGACGCAGATCGAACTGTCCGATAACGCCAAAGGCCGTGTGGCTGGCATGGTGGAGTTGCGGCAGATTGTCAGTGAACTGATCGACCAGCAGTTGAACGACTTCCCGGATGAGGATATCAAAGCATCGCAGGAAAAGCTGAACGCCGCCTATGATGCCTTTACCGCAAAATACGGTCTGATTAACGACAAGAAAAATGCCAGACTTTTTGATGATGATAGCTCCTACTATCTGCTCTGCTCACTAGAAAACTTGGATGAAAACAGGCAGTTGAAAAGCAAAGCGGATATGTTCACCAAGCGGACGATTCGTCCAGAGCGTGTTGTCACAAACGTGGACACCCCCAGCGAAGCACTGGCGGTGTCCATTGGTGAGCATGGCAAGGTCGATTTGCCCTACATGGCCGACCTGCTGGGCACTCCCGGTGACTATGAGCGCATCACCACTGAACTGTCTGGTGTGATTTTCAAAGATCCTGCCGCTGATGCTGACGATCCGGAAGCCGGCTGGCAGACTGCGGATGAGTACCTTTCCGGCAACGTGCGCGATAAGCTGCGCATGGCACAGCTCGCTGCAGAAAGCCACCCGGAGTTCAAGGTCAATGTGGACGCACTTGAAAAAGCCCAGCCCAAAGATCTGGAAGCATCTGAAATTGATGTGCGGTTGGGTGCCACATGGCTTGACCCCTCTATCGTGCAGCAGTTCATGATGGAAACTTTTCAGCCGCCCTATCGTATCCGCTACAACAATGCCATCACCGTTCGCTACTCCCCTTACACTTCCGAATGGCGAATCAGCAATAAATCTGCTACTGGCTTCGGGGACATTATGGCCACCGAAACCTACGGTACACGCCGAGCCAACGCTTACAAGATTTTGGAGGATACCTTGAATTTGCGTGACAGCCGCGTTTATGATACCATCGAGGAGGATGGGAAAGAAAAGCGTGTGCTGAATCAAAACGAAACCACCCTCGCCCAGCAGAAACAGCAGGCCATCAAGGATGCTTTCGCTGGCTGGGTCTGGAAAGACCCTCAGCGGCGTGCCTTATTGGTGAAGAAGTACAACGAGCTTTTTAACAGCACCCGCCCCCGTGAATACGATGGTTCCCACATTCATTTTGTGGGCATGAACCCGGAGATCAATTTGCGAGAGCATCAGCGCAATGCGGTTGCCCATGTGCTGTATGGGTACAACACCCTTTTGGCGCACGAAGTCGGTGCCGGCAAGAGTTTTGAGATGGCGGCTTCCGCTATGGAACTGAAACGTCTGGGCTTGTGCCAGAAAAGTCTTTTTGTCGTGCCAAACCATTTGACGGAACAATGGGCCAGCGAGTTTTTACGTCTGTACCCCCATGCGAAGCTGCTGGTTACCAGCAAGAAAGATTTTGAACCCGGTAATCGAAAAAAATTCTGTGCGAGAATTGCGACCGGTGATTATGATGCAGTTATCATCGGACACAGCCAGTTTGAAAAGATACCCTTGTCCGCAGAACGACAGGAGCGTCTGATTCAGGAACAGATGGATGAAATCGAGGAGGCCATCGAAGAAGCGAAAGCACAGGTTGGCGAGCATTTCACAGTAAAGCAGCTGGAAAAGTTGCGCAAGTCTCTGAAACAGAAACTGAAAAAGCTGCAAGGCGCAGACCGTAAAGATGATGTGGTTACGTTTGAACAATTGGGCGTAGACAGGTTGTTTGTGGATGAAAGCCAAAACTATAAGAACTTGTTCTTATATACGAAGATGCGGAATGTGGCCGGACTGAGCACATCTGAAGCGCAAAAATCCTCCGATATGTTTGGAAAATGCCGCTACCTCGATGAGATCACCGGAGGGCGCGGTGTTATTTTTGCGACAGGCACTCCTATCAGCAACAGCATGACCGAGATGTATACCCTGATGCGCTACCTCCAGTACAACACCCTGCAACAGAAAGGGCTGACCCATTTTGATGCGTGGGCATCCACCTTTGGTGAGACGACCACGGCCATTGAACTTGCGCCCGAAGGTACCGGATACCGTGCCCGCACTCGTTTTGCGAAGTTTTTCAACTTGCCCGAACTGATGGCAATGTTCAAAGAAGCGGCAGATATCAAGACCAGCGACCAGCTTCATCTCCCGGTGCCTGATGCAAAATTTGAGACGGTGGTGGTCAAACCTTCGGAAATCCAACAGGATATGGTGCAGGCGTTGAGCGAACGTGCAGCCGAAGTCCACAGCGGTTCTGTTGACCCCTCTGTGGATAATATGTTGAAAATCACGTCGGATGGCCGCAAAATCGGTCTTGACCAGCGGTTGATGAATTCCGCTCTGCCCGATGACCCCAACAGTAAGTTAAATGCCTGCGTCAACAACGTCCTGCGCATCTGGAACGACACCAAGGAGCAGAAGCTGACCCAGTTGATTTTCTGCGATATGTCTACTCCCAAGGGGGACGGTTCGTTCAACGTCTATGATGATATTCGCACCAAGCTGCTCAACGCCGGTGTGCCCGAACAGGAGATCGAGTTCATCCACAACGCAGATACGGAGAACAAGAAAGCAGAACTTTTCTCCAAGGTACGCAGCGGACAGGTGCGTGTGCTGCTGGGCAGCACTGCCAAAATGGGAGCAGGGACCAACGTCCAGACGCTGCTTGTGGCGGTGCATCATCTGGATGTAGGCTGGCGTCCGTCTGATATGACCCAGCGCAATGGCAGAATCATCCGTCAAGGCAATCAAAACAAACAAGTCTACGTCTATAACTACGTCACGGAATCGACATTTGACGCCTACCTCTATCAGACCCTTGAGAATAAACAGAAGTTTATCTCGCAGATCATGACGAGCAAATCGCCCATGCGCTCCTGCGATGATATTGATGAACAGGCTCTGTCTTACGCCGAAATCAAGGCTCTGTGTGCAGGCGACCCTCGCATCCGGGAAAAGATGGATTTGGATGTGCAGGTGGCTAAATTGAAAGTTCTGCGCGGTGACTTCCAGAATCAGAAATATCGTCTGGAAGATAAGCTGCTCAAGACATTCCCAGAAGAAATCCAGAAAAAGAAAACTCGCATTGCTGCTTTGCAGCAGGATTCACAGATTGCAGCAGCACACCCGCAGGACAAAGAAAACTTCTGCGGTATGACCATCAAGGGCATGGTGTACGATGACAAAAAGGCTGCTGGTGAACGGCTTCTGCTGGCTCGGCAGGAGATGCCCAATGCCGACATGATGCTGCTGGGCACCTACCGTGGCTTTGAACTGAACATCCGGTTCGACAGCTTCAAGAACGAGCATCAAGCCGTTCTCCGAGCAGAATTGAGTTATCCGGTGTCGCTGGGCGATGATGCACGCGGCAACATCACTCGTCTGGACAATGCCATCGACAATTTTGCTGACCGAATTGCAGACGCTGAAAATGCTCTGCAAAATCTGGAACAGCAGAAACAGGCCGCAGAGATTGAAGTGGCAAAGCCATTCGCGCAGGAAGAAGAACTGGCTGAAAAGTCTGCTCGCCTTGCCGAACTGAATGCTATACTGAATATCGACCGTGACCGCAGTTCCTCGCAGGATACTCCCGAAGAATCCGAGGAAACCGAAACACCTGCAACTCGTCCGTCTGTGCTGGCTGCACTGGGGGAAAAGACCAATCAGCCGGAGCCTGTCAAACCGTTCCGTAGCTATTATGATAAGGATGGTGATGCACGATGAAAGAAAAGCGGGATGAAACCATCATCCTGCGCTTGAGCAAAACAGAAAAGAACCGTATCTATGAAAAGATGCTCAGTATGGGCATCCGAAGCCTGAGTGCCTATATCCGCAAGATGGCACTGGACGGCTATTGCCTGCACCTCGACTTGAAAGAACTGCAACGCATGGCATATCTCTTGCAGATGTGCAGCAACAATCTGAACCAGTACGCACGGAAGGCCCATGAAACCGGAAGTATCTACGGGGCGGATATTGCAGATCTGCAATCCCGCATGGATGGGCTTTGGGAGATTGCAAAAAAGCTGCTGACGGAATTTACAAACATTCCATGAACATTCAAAAAAACGGTTGCTTTTCTGTGGCCCGGAGCGGTAGAATTTTCATAGAAAGAGAAAACCTGTTTTTGCGAAGGGAGGCCATCGTATGGGCGCTGCTTTACTGGCCGTTGGCATAGAATTGTTGATCGGTATTGGAATTGGACTGATTGTGACGGTGATCGGGCTGTTCTTTGGAAACATCATTGTTTTTGACAGCATTGCGCTGGCAATCCTGGCGGGCTTTCTTTCCCACGGGCTTTTAGGCGTCCATCCCGCCCTGGCGATTGTGATCGGTATTGCTGTCCTTTTGGGGCTTCTCCTGCTGCACTGTACCCGCCCCGGCTTCTGGCTGATCGGCGGCGGGCT
>ERZ827181.3375-NODE-3375-length-11494-cov-2.217239_pt1 | contig 11494 bp, 8 predicted proteins | sample MGYA00519778_ERZ827181 | MGnify/ENA primary metagenome ERZ827181 (study PRJEB31778, sample SAMEA3449273) | human gut metagenome | biome: human gut; feature: human-associated habitat; material: faeces | place: United Kingdom | collected 2010/2012 ...
ACAGCAGCAAACGGGATACGCTGTATATGCGGGCCGATTCGATGTTTGTCTTTACCTATAACCGGGATTCATTGCTGAGGGACTCCCTGCGGCGCGACTCTTTGGCTGCTCTCGAATCGGCAGCATCCGATGAGTTTACACCTGCCGACGGAGGGGGAACGACGGCGGGCACAGCTTCGCAGTCTCCGGAAGGTGAACCGCAACCGGTTGCCCCTGCAGAGACGCCGATGTCACCGGAGGATGTTGAAGCGGCCGAAAAGGCGGTGACGGAGGAAGAGGTGGCCGAACCCGTTTTGTCGGAAAAAGAGCAGAAACGGCTTGCCGCTGAAAAGAGGCGTGAAGCCAAAGAACTGGAACGAAAAGCCAAGGATGAGCAGCGCCGGGCCAAAGAAAAAGCCCGGCAGGAGAGACTGTTGTTGCGAGAGTCCCGGCGTAAGGGAGCTCGGGTTGGGGCTGAGGCCGATTCCGCCGCACGCGCCGACTCGCTTGCGCATGCTCAATTGCTGCAGGCACAGCGGGATTCGCTTGCGAAGCTGGCGCAACAAGAGGCGGATACACTGTTGCCCGCTCCGGCTGATAGCGTGGAGGGCGAACAGGATTCGCTCGTGCGTAAGATGTTCGCTTATCACAACGTCCGGATTTTCCGGGACGATTTTCAGGCGGTATGCGATTCAATGACCGGTTTTTCGCTCGATTCCACACTGCATATGTATGTCGATCCGGTGTTATGGAACGATAACAATCAGGTGACCTCGAAAGTGGTCGATATCTATACGCTCAACCAGAAGATCGACCGTGCCGTTTTTACCGGTGAGCCGATTATGAGCCAGGAGGTCGATACGTCGCATTACAACCAGATCAAAGGCAAGGTAATCGAGTCATTCTTCCGCGATGGGGCCATTTACCGCACGGATGTAAACGGGAATGGACAGACCTACTATTTTATGGTGGAGGAGGATAGTACGGGGAACTACATTTCCGGTTTCATGACCGTGGAGTGCGCCGACATATCGTTTTATTTCAAAGATCAGGCTGTCGACGAAATCGTTTGGCGGGGCAAGCCGGTCTACTCGATCTATCCGATGGACAAAATTCCGGATAGCCAGCCGTTGACGTTACCCGGTTTTGTGTGGGAGGGTAAGCGCCGCCCGTCGAAAGAGCAGGTTTTCAACCGCATTTTCCGGCCTTCGGAGCGGAATGAGTACGACAAATTGCCCCGGCCCGAATTTCCGATCACGCAAAAAATCAACCTGGCGCGGGAGCAGCTGGTCAAAGAGAATGTCTGGTTCGACCGCAACGATCCGCTCAGTTCCGAGGCGCTGGAGTTCATCCGTTCTATCGGTTATTAATCGTCGTGCAGGAGTTTTGCGCGTTTTCCTGCCGGTGTCCGGACGAGGAGCTATACTCGTTAGTGCATAATCCGAAACACACCATACTGTTATGACGCGACTTTATCGTGCTTTCGCCTGTTTTTGTTTATTCTCTTTGCTGGCGTATGCCGTTTCGGCACAAGATACGTCTATCGCATTCGGTCCGGAGCGTGCCCGGTGGTTCCGTATCGCGCAAGAGGTTCAACCCGTGTTGCAGCAGACGGTCGTTGAACCCGTGGGGCTCGTCCGTCCGGTGCGCGATTCGTCGGCCTTTCAGGGGTGGCGGATGGAACCGGCCGGAGATATGCAGCAGTTTTATGACATGACCTACAAACGGGGTACTCCGTCGGTAATCGTCGATTTCGGCCGGCATGTCACGGGGTATTTCTCTTTTTCGCTGCATACCGACGGTTGGTCGGACGCCCCAACCCGTTTCCGGTTCACTTTCGGCGAGGTGCCTGCCGAACTCACCACTCCGTTCGATCCGTATCCCGGAGGATTGAGCCGGGGGTGGCTGCAGGACGAGATCGTGACGGTGATGACTTGTCCGGAACACATTACCGTGCCGATCGACCGGCGCATGGCTTTCCGCTATGTCAAAATCGAATTGCTGGGTGTGTCGGGCAGCTTTCAATTCGATTTCACCGGAATGCGTGTACGTGCCGTTTCGTCTGCGTCCGGAACTCCGATGGAGCTCGCCGCCGGTACGCCCGAAATGATTCGTCGCATCAATGCTGTCGGGCTTGCCACGCTGGGCGAATGTATGCAGACCGTTTATGAAGACGGGCCGAAACGGGATTTGCGCCTTTGGATCGGCGACCTCTATCTCGAAGCGCTTGCCAATTCCTATTCGTTCAAGAATCACGACCTGACCAAACGTTGCCTCTACCTGCTGGCGTCGCTCGCCGATTCGACCGGATGGGTCAGCGCGACGGTGTACGAGAGGCCCGAATGGAAAATTCAGGGTAAGGGAACCCATTGTATGGATTACAGCCTGCTTTACGGTGTGGCGCTGGCAGACTATGTAAAGTACAGCGGGGATACCGCGACCGGGCGCGATCTGTGGCCTGTCGTCAAACGGCAGGTGGAAGTGGCCCGCGAAGCCCTCGATTCTGCTGGCATTTACGACAATGCATTGAAACCGAGTTGGCTGGTTTTCGATTGGAAAAGCGACCTGAACCGTGACGCTTCGATTCAGGGCCTGATGACCTTTGCCGTCGACCGGAGTTATGAACTGGCCCGGATGCTCGGAACGGAGAAAGAGGTGAGCGACTGGCCCAAACTGACGGCACGAATGAAATCGGCCGCCCGTAATGCTTATTACGACCGTAAATCGGGGCTGGTGCTTTCCGGACCGGACAAACAGGCGTCTTATCTCTCGCAGGTTTGGATGGTACTCTCCGGAACGCTGTCGGTTAAAGAGGGCGCCCGGGCGCTGAGTGCGATCATGGAGAGCCCCGATGCCTGCCGGATCGGCTCTCCGTATGCCTATCACTATTTTATCGAGGCGTTGATTCAGTGCGGCCTCGAAGAGCAGGCCCGTACCGCGCTGATCGACTATTGGGGCGGTATGGTTCACAAAGGGGCCGATACGTTTTGGGAGGTTTACGATCCGGAAGACGATTTCAAATCGCCTTACGGTTTTTTCCCGATCAACAGCTACTGTCACGCATGGAGTTGTACGCCGGTCTATTTTATCAATAAGTATCCCGAAGTTTTTCAGCGGTAAATAAGAGGGCGGTTCAATTTGATTTCGAGGCATGGCTTGCAGGTCGGGAAAAGAAGGTCGTTGAATCATAAAAGGAGGACTAAAAGCCCTCCTTTTATGATTCCGTCTCGTATGTACGTTTAGAAATCCAGCTCGATCACCTGTCCAATAACCGGAACGATCAGGTTCAGAGAATCCCTGGCGGCGGCTTCGGATTCGTTTTTTAGCGGCTCGTCCCAGGGGTGTTTGGAAAGCGCGTATTTGGAGTGGTGGACGGTAATGACCCGTTTGGCTTTCAAGTCCTTGGCGACGCTTCCCAGTTCCTGGGGCATCGTGTGGATATGTTTCCAGTTTTCGCTGTATTGTCCGTTTTCCAGTATTGCCAAGTCTATCCGGGGATAGTCTTCCCCGATTTTCAGGAAATGTTTGTCGTAACCGCCGTCCCCTCCGAGATAAATATTCCCGGAAAGCGTTTCCAGCAGGAAGGAGGCCCACAACATTTGATTGGACGTCACTCCCCGTCCGGAAAAATGGCGGGCGGGCAGGCAATGGACGGTAAGACCTTCGCTTGTTATGGTATTTTCCTGCCAGTCCAGTTCGGTAATATCCTCTTTCCCGAACCCCCACGATTCAAAATGCTCTCCGACTCCCAAAGGGCAAATTACTTTGCCGATACGTCCTTTCAGTCGTTTTACAGTTTGATAATCCAGATGGTCCCAATGGTCGTGCGTGATGATGAGTAGGTCGATGCCGGGCATATCTTCCGGCTTGTAGAGGTCGGTTCCCTTGAACGGCTTGTTGATGAAAGAGACCGGGGCCGCAGTGCAAAATACCGGATCAACGAGAATACGTTTTCCGGAGAGTTGGAGCAGGTAGGACGAATGTCCGAACCAGACCATCCAGTCCGAATTGGCGGGCAATTCCCGCAAATCCGTTTTTATCGCGGGAACCGGATTGTCCGGATATATGCCTTCCGGTTTGTTGAACAGAAAATCCCACATGACCCGCAAACGTCCCTTCTCCGAGGTCATCAGTTCCGTAGGTTGCAAATTCCGGAATGCTCCGTCGTGGTAGTGGGGCGACTGTTTGATTCGCTCCAGGCGTTCTCCGCTGGGCAGCCGGCCGAAACCCGGTTGGCGCAGGAACAGCATCACGGCTGTACCCGCTATTATGATAATTCCTGTAATAATATATAGAGCCATACGTCGTCGGTTCTTGTTCATGGTTCCTATGCAGCTGGTTTGTCTGTTGCCGGTTACAGGGACAAAGGTAATGGGAAAGACCCGGATGTACTTATCTGCATTCCGGATTGTATAACCTTTTCCACTGATTTTACAGATCGTATTCCGCCGATTTTGCAATTTGAGTGCCGCCGCGAATGCCGGATATCCTGAAATCTGAAGCCCCGAAATTCACAGGGATAGTGGAGCGGTTTAATGCGGTCGGATGGGAGTAGTCATGTGAACCGATGCGGGCGTCCCTTAAGAATAGTCCGAAAAATAACCCGCGTCTAAAGATATCCCGCTTCGTAGAGCCGGATCAGGATTTCGATAAATTCATCGTCTCCGGTGGGGTCGTAGGTGTCCTTGAGGTTCATGCCGAACAACCGGCCCACTCCCTGCCAGAGGAATGCGCTGAATCCGTTGCGGAGCTCCTTGACCAGCGCATAGGAGGTTTGCCCGGTCTCACGGTCGATCAGTTTGATCAGCAGTTTGCCCTGTGAGAAGGTCATGCGGCGCAGTACCGGTGCGTATTGCTCCTTGAGTTTGCGCTCCATCGCTTTGGTGAAGAGTTGTTGCTCACGTTTGGTCTTGAGCGTGCCCATGTGTTTCTCCATCTCCTGCAGCAACCGATTGGCCTCTTTGGCAATGGGGTAGACTTTCTTGAGGTTTTCGACCAACTTGGCGAATCGGCGGGTATCGATCTTGCGCGGGGAGACGAAAACAGGCATCAGCTCGGCCACCGTGACGGTGTCCCCGTGGATGACCTCTTGCGTGATGCGCGTATAAATACCCCGCTCCTGGGCATGTAATGCCGGGGCGGACAACGACAAGGCAAAGAGAATGACCCAAAGTGGCTTCATGCTGAATTTTCCAAATAATTCCTACCTTTGCAAAGGTAGTGACAAAGGGTGTATGTCGCTACTTCTCATATGGAATTAAAACGATTCTGGCCGACGATTTGTTACGCAGCTCCGGTAAATGTACATAAATAGGATAATATAGAATAAAGACGATAAAGATATGTATTGCAATCAACAGATTACCGACACGCTTTTTTGGACGGGGGTCAATGATCGCCGCAAACAACTTTTCGAAAACCTCTGGCCGTTACCCGGCGGAGTCTCTTATAACTCTTTTTTGATTCGTGACCAAAAGTGCGCGCTGATGGATACGGTGGAGGCGGGCAGTGACCGCGGTTATCTCGACTGGATCGGATCGGTGTTGGGAGACAGGCCTCTCGATTACCTGATTATTCACCACATGGAGCTCGATCACAGCGGCGAAATAGAGAACCTGCTGCAGCGCTATCCCGATGTGAAGATTGTCGGTAATATCAAAACTTTCAAGGTGTTGTGTGGGTATCTCGGCCAGTTGCCTAACCTGGTCGAGGTGAAGGATGGCGATACGCTCGACTTGGGGCATCATCGGCTGAAGTTTATTTTCACTCCGTGGGTGCACTGGCCCGAAACGATGATGACCTACGACCAGACCGATGGAATCCTGTTTACCGGCGATGCTTTCGGCAGTTTCGGCGCGCTTGACGGCGGCGTATTCGACGATCAGGTGGTTTTCTCGGAGCATCTTGAGGCGGAGATGCGCCGCTATTACTCGAATATCGTCGGCAAGTACAGCAATATGGTGCAGAAAGCGCTCGCGAAACTCTCCGGTGAAAATATCCGGACGATCTGCCCGCTGCACGGTTTGGTGTGGCGCAGCAATCCGGGCAAGGCTATCGAACTCTACCAGCGGTGGAGCTGCTATGAAGCCGAGGACGGTGTCGTGGTGGTGTATGCCTCGATGTACGGCAATACTGCGAAGATGGCCGACTATATCGCCCATAAAATCGCGGATGCCGGAGTGAAACAAATCCGGGTCCACGATGTGTCGAAAACGCATATCTCTTACCTGATCAATGATATATGGCGCTTCAAGGGGGTCGTCCTGGGCAGTTGCGCCTACAATACGCAAATGTTCCCGTTGATGGAGTCGCTGACCCGCGAGTTGGTACACATAGGCGTTAAGAACCGTTATCTGGGACTGTTCGGATCTTATAGCTGGAACGGCGGCGGCGTGAAAAACCTGAAACTCTTTGCCGATGAGATCGGTTGGGAGCAGGTGGCCGAGCCCGCTGAAATCATGGGGCGTCCGGCATGCGACAAGTATGCCGCATGCGATGCGCTTGCGGCTGGAATGGCAGGCAAATTGCAGCACTGAAGTCGGTTCACGGAACTTCGCAGCGGAAAATAAAGCGGTTTTTCTTAAAAATATTAAAAATAAATCGTATTTTTGAGACCGCTGCAGGAGAATCCGGTCGAACGACGGATTTAATTGTCAAAATTATGAGTGCAAAATTTCCTGCCGGAGTACTCTCCGGCGACCAGTTGCAAAAGTTGCTGGCGTATGCCAAACAAAAAGGATTTGCCATTCCTGCGATCAACGTTACCTGTACCGATAACACGAATGCCGTGATGGAGGCGGCGCGCGATTTCAACGCGCCGGTGATGATCCAGGTCTCTAACGGCGGAGCGATCTTTTTTGCCGGCAAAGGCCTTTCCAACGAAAATGAGAAAGCGGCCGTCTTAGGCGCCGTTTCGGCTGCGCAGCATGTTCATTTGCTGGCCGGGATGTATGGGGTTCCGGTCGTTATGCATACAGACCATGCAGCCAAAAAACTGCTGCCGTGGATCGACGGCCTGCTCGATGCCGGAGAAAAATATTATAAGGAACACGGCAAACCGTTGTTCAGTTCGCACATGATCGACCTGTCGGTCGAACCGCTTAAGGAGAATATCGAAATCTGCAAGAAATACCTCAAGCGGATGAGCAAGATCGATATGACGCTCGAAATCGAACTCGGCATCACCGGCGGAGAGGAGGACGGGGTGGACAATACGCACGTGCACACGTCGAAACTATATACCGAACCCGAGGATGTTTGCTATGCCTACGAGGAACTGAGCAAGATCAGCCCGAATTTTACGATCGCTGCATCGTTCGGCAACGTCCACGGCGTTTACAAACCGGGTAATGTGGTGCTGAGTCCCGAGATTCTCGACGCTTCGCAAAAATATATCCAGAAAAAGCTGGGTACCGGCGAACGGCCTGTGAATTTTGTCTTCCACGGCGGTTCGGGGTCGGAGCCCGAGAAGATTCAGGAGGCGATTCGCTACGGTGTCGTGAAGATGAATCTCGACACCGATATCCAATGGGCTTTCTGGGACGGAGTGAAGAATTATTACAAGGCCAACGAGGCTTACCTGCAGGGCCAGCTCGGCAATCCGCAGGGTGAGGACAAACCGAACAAGAAATACTACGATCCGCGTGCCTGGTTGCGCAAGGGTGAATTGTCGATCATCGAGCGGCTGAAGGTCGCATTCGATAACCTGAACGCTATCGATGTATTGTAAACTGAAACAGCACTGCGATGAGCAATGAACCGATCGGGTTCGTTGTTCATCGTTGCTTTGAAAAGACGGGGGACGACCGGGGGCAATCCCGCGGACAGAGAAGTCGGAATACCGAAAACGAAGCATTTAACCGAAACTTATAATAATTTACGAAGAAATGGAATCAATTGCAATTTTGACCGGCGGCGGTCCCGCTCCCGGAATGAACACCGTAGTGGGCAGTGTTGCCAAAACTTTTCTGCAGAAAGGCTTTCGCGTGATCGGCCTGCACGGCGGTTATTCGGGCCTGTTCAACAAGAACCCTAAAACGACTAACATCGATTTCCTGCTGGCCGACGATATTTTCAACCGCGGCGGCTCGTACCTGACGATGAGTCGTTTCAAACCGACCGACAAGAACTTCGAAGAGGATTTTAACCTCGATTTCTTTGTCAAAAATAACGTGAAACTGCTCGTGACCGTGGGTGGCGACGATACCGCCTCTACGGCCAACCGGATCGCGAAATTCCTCGAAGAGAAGAAATACCCGATCGCGAACATTCATGTTCCGAAAACGATCGACAACGACCTGCCGCTGCCGGCCGGTTCGCCGACCTTCGGCTACCAGTCTGCGAAGGACATGGGCTCGATTATCGGCCGCACCGTTGCCACAGATGCCAAGACTAGCGGAAACTGGTTCGTCGTGGCGGCCATGGGCCGTTCGGCCGGACACCTGGCGTTCGGTATCGGTACTGCGTGCCACTATCCGATGATCGTGATCCCGGAGATGTTCAACAAGACTACGATCACCGTCGACAAGATCGTGAACCTGGTGGTTTCGTCAATCGTCAAACGCAAGATCATGGGCATCGATTACGGAGTGGCGATGATTTCAGAGGGCGTTTTCCACTCGCTCAGCGACGAAGAGATCCAGAAATCGGGTATCCACTTCTCGTATGACGATCACGGCCATCCCGAATTGGGCAAGGTTTCCAAGGCTCATATTTTCAATGAAATGCTTGAGAAGAAGCTCAAGGAGATCGGCCTGAAGGTGAAGTCTCGTCCGGTAGAGATCGGTTACGAGGTACGCTGCCAGACTCCGGTGGCTTTCGACTTGGTTTACTGCTCGATGCTGGGCATGGGGACCTATAAGCTCTTCAGCGAGGGCAAAACCGGCTGCATGGTGTATGTCGACCCGGCAGGACAGATTTCCCCGCTTTACCTCAAGGATTTGCAAGACCCCACCACCGGAAAGATTCCGCCCCGTCTGGTGGATATCAAATCGGATAAATTCACGCAGGTGGTTGAAAATATCCTGAATTACATCACTCCGGCCGATTACGAGGCAGCCAAGAAATATGTGGCCGATCCGGCGGAATACGATTTCAAGAAAATCCTGAACTGGTAACAGTCGCAACCGATCACAAGAAGGGCAGCCCGAAAGCTGCCCTTTTGTTTTTCTGCTGTGTTATTGAATGGATGTTGTGTTGTGCGTTTGCCGACTAAAGACAGTGTCCGGCATAACGCCAGCCGTTTACTCGTCTTCGTCGTCAGCTGTATCTTCAATCAGCTGTTCGTCAGAATCTTTGATCTCGTCGTTGTAGTAATCCTTCTCTTCCTCTTCCTCGACCTGCTCGTCCACTTTGACGTCTACTTTGACCAGATAACTGATATCCTCGGTCTCAAGCATAATCGCATAGAAAAAATCTCCCGGTCCCTTGTCGATGCGCAGCATACGGTCCGTATACCCGTTGGGATATTGCTTTTTGATCTCTTCCTGCAATTCGGGAGAAAGATTCTTGTAACTGACGACGACTCTTTTCTTTTGTTTCTTATCTTGTGTCATAGGGTTGCGAAAATTTTCTGCAAGTATAAGCAAAATTTGGTAATACAAAAAGTTCGCTATATTTTTTTTTGAAAATAGTTTAAGCCAATCCCGGACGGCTGTTCAGGCAGTTACAGAGGCATTACTTTTGAGTTGGAATGGCGGTACAAGGTTCTGTTATTTTAAGGATCAGGATACGGACAATTTTATTATTTTTACATCTCCTATCACAATACCATGCAACCGAAAGAGACGATCGAGCAGCTTCGGCAGCAGCTCAATGAACTGAATTACCGCTATTATGTACTCAATGATCCGCTGATGAGCGATTTCGAGTACGATAAGTTGATGCGCGAATTACAGGAACTGGAAACAGCTCACCCCCAATACGACGATCCCAATTCACCGACCCACCGGGTCGGGAGCGACCGGGCCAACCTGTTCGAGAGCGTAACGCACCGTTTCCCGATGCTGTCGCTTGCCAATACCTATTCCGAAGAAGAGGTGGTCGATTTCGATGCGCGCGTGCGCAAAGAGGTGGGTGAGGCGGAATACGTGTGCGAATTGAAATACGACGGTACGGCGATCAGCCTGCTTTATGAGCATGGACGACTGGTACGCGCCGCCACGCGCGGCGACGGTCTCATGGGGGACGATGTGACGGAAAACGCCCGTACGATCCGCAACTCCGTGGCAACGGATATCCCGGCCTGTTCGAGATACGGGGTGAGATACTGATGCCGCACAGCTCGTTCGAACGGTTGAACCGCGAACGCGAGGATATCGGCGAAACGCCTTTCGCCAATCCGCGCAATGCTGCGGCCGGCTCGCTCAAACAGCAAAGTTCGGCTGTGACTGCGAGTCGCGATTTGGATGCGTTCCTCTATACGCTGGTAGGGGATGACCTCCCTTTCGCTACCCATTACGCGAGCTTGACGGCAGCCCGGGAGTGGGGGTTCAAGGTGTCGGAACAGATGACCCTCTGCCGCAACTTGGAGGAGGTGATGGCATTTATCCATCGTTGGGACAAAACACGCGAAGCGCTGCCTTATGATACCGACGGAGTGGTCATCAAGGTGAACGAGTATGCACTGCAAAATCGGCTCGGGGCGACGGCCAAGGCTCCCCGTTGGGCGGTGGCTTATAAATTTAAAGCCGAGCAGGCGCTGACCCGTTTGCAGTCGGTCGATTTTCAGGTAGGCCGCACCGGAGCGATCACGCCGGTGGCCAATCTCGATCCCGTGCAGTTGGCCGGAACGGTCGTCAAACGGGCTTCGCTGCACAATGCCGAGCAAATCGCCCTGCTCGATATCCGCCTGCAGGACATGGTTTATGTGGAGAAAGGAGGCGAGATCATTCCGAAAATTACGGGGGTGGAACTGAGCGAGCGCCCGGCCGGCAGCCGTCCGTTCGAATTCATTTCGCGCTGTCCCGAATGCGGTACCGAGCTGGTCAAATACGAAGGAGAGGCACGCCATTACTGTCCGAATCAGAGCCATTGCCCGCCGCAAATCGTCGGACGGATCGTCCATTTCATTTCGCGCAAGGCGATGGATATCGAAGGACTTGGTGATGAAACGGTTCAATTGCTCTATGATAACGGCTTGGTGCATAATGTCGCGGACCTGTATGAACTTCGCAAGGAAGATTTGGTCGGCCTGCCGCGGTTGGGGGAAAAGTCGGCGGACAACATTCTGCGCAATATCGAGCTTTCGAAACAGGTGCCGTTTCACCGGGTGCTGTTCGCAGTCGGCATCCGGTTTGTCGGTGAAACAACGGCTAAAAACCTGGCCCGGCAGTTTAAAAACATAGATACCTTGATCGATGCAGCACCCGAAGCGCTGATTGATGCCGAGGAGGTCGGGGAGAAAATCGCGCAAAGTATTCAGGAGTATTTTGCCGATGACGAAAATATGCGCATTATAGACCGGCTCCGGGCGAATGGCCTGCAGTTCAGGGCTCAGGCACAGGAAGGGGAGACC
>ERZ827181.3377-NODE-3377-length-11484-cov-4.872692_pt1 | contig 11484 bp, 9 predicted proteins | sample MGYA00519778_ERZ827181 | MGnify/ENA primary metagenome ERZ827181 (study PRJEB31778, sample SAMEA3449273) | human gut metagenome | biome: human gut; feature: human-associated habitat; material: faeces | place: United Kingdom | collected 2010/2012 ...
CACGCCCGGCGCAGCACCCGCCGGCACCCCATCCGCCGCCGTTCCGTCCGCTACCGCCTCACACACCGGCACCTCACCCATATGCGGCCTCAAGCTGGCACGCGAATGCTGGAACGCCTATGGCAAACCACTCATCGCCGACAAATACCCGGAATATCAGGGGCGCATCGCGGCGGGACTGGTGGGCCACGGATCGGAATGCTACGGGTTCGATGACGATCTCTCGCGCGACCATGATTTCGGCCCACGCTTCTGTCTATGGCTCACCGACGAGGATTATGCGGCGATCGGCGAGCGCCTTCAGGCCGATTACGAGGCGCTCCCCCAATCGTTCATGGGATACGGCCCGCGCGAGTCCACCGCCAGGGCTCAGGGTGCAGGCAGGCGCGACGGAGTGTTCCGCATCGGCGATTTCTTCGAGTCGATCACCGGATACCGTCAGGCGCCAAGCACCAACAACCCGCACGAGTGGCTGATGCTGGATGAGGCGACGCTTGCCGCCGCCACCAACGGCGAGGTGTTCGCCGACCCGTTGGGCAAGTTCCTCGACACCCGGCAGGGGTTCAAGACCATGCCGGAGGACGTGCGGCTGGCGCTGATATCCAAGCGTCTGGGCATGATGGCGCAGGCCGGGCAATACAATGTGCCGCGCATGCTCGCGCGCGGCGACGGTGCGGCCGCCTGGCTGTCGATCGGCGAGTTCGTGCAGGCGGCGGCATCACTGGTGTTCCTGCTCAACAATCCGATCACCGTGGGATACCTGCCGTATTACAAGTGGCGGTTCGCCGCGCTTCGGCGGCTGTCGTCCCGCATGGCGGCGAGGCTCGCCGATGTGTGCGGGCAGCTGGAGACGCTGCTGCGGCTGAGCTCCGCCGCCTGCTATGGCGGTGCCGGTTTCGGCGAGGGCGGCAAGGGGTCGGCACCGGTCGCCGAGAAGATATCCCAGACCATCGAGCACGTCTGCGCCGAGGTCGTGGCCGAGCTGCGCCGAGAAGGACTGACCGGCAGCGACGAGACGTTCCTGGAGTGGCAACGGCCATATGTCGAGGAGCACATCGCCAGCGACGCGGCTTGTCTGCATTCCCTGTGACAGGGCGTGACCGGCACGGGAGATGACGGCGGCAACGACGATAACGGACAACGGGAAAGAGACGGCGGATGAGCGACCAGCTGATCGAGCGGATAGTGCGTCATGAATGGGATCAGTTCCAGCGCACGAACAACGAGGGCGGGCGGGCCGCCTGCCAAGGCAATTGGCCGGTGTTCCGGCAGATGCGCACGAGCCAGTTCATGACATGGCCCGATCCGCTGCTGGACAGTTATCTGGCCGATCTGGTCGAAGCCGAGCGCGTCGGGCGCAATCTGGTCACGGAGAAGTACGGTCGCATGATGGAGTCCACGGCACCGCAGGATTTCCATGACAACATCGAACCGTACATACCCCGGTTGAGCGACGAACGTATCGCGACGCAGGAGCATGTCATCGCGACGCAGGTGGCGTGGGCCGAGGACTTCCGCGCCCGCTACCCGAAACTCGGCCGGGCCATGCGCGTGCTGCGCACCGCGGAGGACACCGCGCAATCCACGTCGTTCGAAACATATCTGCGCGGGGAGCTCGGCACCTACTCGGAACGCACGATGGCCCTGTACCGGCGTTTCGTCGACGATCTACTCCGGAAGGGTCGGAACCTGACCGAGGAGACGATCGCCCACACCGTCGCCCTCGCAGGTTTCGCCGATCTCGCCGAAGCGGAGGCCGCACAGGGCTGACGCGGGAATCGGTGCCTTGCCGGCAGGGCACCGGCAAGGCACCGATCGATATGTCACTCGTCATGGGGCGTTCGTGCGTTGCGCGCTATCTTTGCCAGAGACCAGATGATGGCGATCAGGATCAGCGCCCCGCCGACCACCGCGCACCCGATGGCGAACATCACGCGGGGATCCATATCGAACCATGCGAGCACGCCATTGGGGAACCTCACTCCGAACAGGATCGCCACCGCGCCGACCAGCAGCATGAACACACCCAATGTCAGTGTGGCGGCGCTCGGCCCTGTCTTGCGGATGACCGGACGCACCGGCACGTCCCGCGGCACTTGCACGTAATTTGAGCCCGCGCCCGGCTGGGCCCAGGGACCGGCCGGAGCGGCGTATGCAGGACCCGCATCCGGGCGGTTCGGTCCGTATCCGTCATGCTCTCGCGGGGACTGCGTGCTGTACAGCGGAATCTGCTGAGGTGCCGGACCGGGCTGCTCTGTATCACCCGCGGCGAAGGCCGTGGCGGCATCAGGCTGTTGCGTGGCGCCCGCGCCTGTGGATGGCGCGGCGGCAAGAGGCTGCCCTTTGTCAGGAACATCGCCGGCCGTTGTGGCTCCGGCCGGAACATCGCCGGTTCGCCGATCGGAAGCGGCGGCGGGACTCCCGAATGCGTCGGCGGCAGGCTCGGTCTCGGTCTGGCCGTCATCCACGGGGGCCGCCGATTCGTCCGAAACCGCCCCGGCCGCAAGTGGTTCGGCAGACAACTTCTCGGTCGACGCGGAGTCAACCGGCAACGACTTGGTCTCGGTCTGCGGCACCGCGACCTTTTCTACCGGCATCGCCTCTGTCTCGGCAACCGGCAGCGTCTGTGTCGGCTCGACCGGCAACGCCTGCGTCGGCTCGACCGGCAACGCCTGCGTGACGGCAGAAGCCTGTTCGGACACGCCGTCGACCAGTGTCGGCAAAGCCTCGGTCTGCTCGAAATCCGCAGGCATCGCCTCGGCATTCGGAAGATGTCGTGTCATATCGTGATCGTCATTCATGATGTGCTCCTTGTATCATTCGCCCGCAGTGCTCACAGGGCGTCATCGGATGAGCATCCGCCGCTGTCATCGACATAACGGACGGCCACTTTCCCCTCGATGGTGTACGGCACGTTGATGATCAGTTCGGGCCCGCCTTCGGGAATGGTGCTGTAATCGAGGTTGGATGCGCCGCCGTCGCACGCCGGCTTCTCACCGGAACGGCCCGAGAACGTGTTGTCCAGACGCAGGAAATCGTATCCCCACTGGTTTCTGGTGATCGTATACCGGCCTCCGATAGAACCGACGAGCCGATACCCGTCGCTGCGCTTGCCGAACGCAAAGCTGCATCCTTGCGGCAAAGTCAGAATCACCCGGGCCCGATAGGCCGAGATGCGCAGGTCCCCGACCGGACACGTCGATTGCCTGACCTTTCCGTCGACATCCGTCACCTTGTGGGGGCTGATGCCGGGCACGCCATCTCGCGTCAGATCAATGCTGACGCGGTCGTCGCCGTAATTCGTGCCGACGAACCGCACGCCCTGTTGCAATCGGGCGATCTGCTGATCGGTGGCGCCATATTTCGTGACTCCGCGAACATTGACCAGCGTGCCGCCTTCGGACTGCATGGCATCCACCGTATAGCTGTAAGCGACGTTGACGCCCAGTACGCAGACCGCGACGAACGCGGCGGTCCAGGCGAGCGGAATCAGGCCTCCGGAGCGGCGTCCCATCAGGCCAAGCACCGTTATGACAGCACCCAGAGCCAGGCAGACGCCGCCAATCCACAGCGTGAGCACACGGGTCATCGATTCGATGGATGAGTTGTCGTTTGCCAGCATCAGAACCGCACCGGAGACGAGCATCAGCCCGATCATGCCGATGACGATGGCGAAACCGGCCGGCTTGCGGCGCTCGTATTTCGGTGGAAGAGGCCCCGCCGATGGGCGATACGGAGACGACTGGTACGGCATGGGAGGACGTGCGGGCCGATCGGCGGTATGGGGCTGGCCGAAGCCGTATCCCGGAGCGGGCTGCTGGAACGGCTGACGCACCGACGCTACGGAGGACTCCGCTGCACTTCCCGCGGTTTCCGGCGCGGTGGGCCCTGATGAGTCAGCCGTGCCGGCATCGGCCGCCTGCTCTCCCGTGTCCGCACCGTCATAGGCGTATGACGAGGCCGGCCATCCGCGCCGGTATGAGCCGTTCTCAGAATCGCCGGTACCGCTGGCATCGCTGACGCCGCTGCCCGACCCGTATCCGCCATGCCGCCGGTTGGCGTTCTGCACCAGGGCCCACAGCACCAGCGCCGCGCACAGGGCCGCCGCGAGACCGGCACCGGGGACGGCGACCGCCAGCATCATCATGATTATCACGCCAAGCATGTTCCAATCCCAGCGCCCGTCGATCAGCTCCTCGCCGAGGATACGGCCATCCCGCGCATCGGGCAGCAGCGCCCATGCGATGGCGTACAGCGCCAAACCGAATCCGCATAGCACCACGCTCGCCAGCACCAGTGCCCGCACCAGAGTCGGGCTCCATCCCACGCGCTGCGCGATGGCGCTGCACACGCCGGCGATCCACCGGTCGTCGCCGCGCTCCATCGCGCTGCCGCGGATCCACGAGAAGAACCGGTCGCTCTGCCGCTTCGGCTTCGGCTGGGGTCCGGGCGCAGGAGAGCCGTACGGATTTGAACCGTACGAATCCGAACCATTCGTGCCGGGGCCGACGGCACCACCCGCGTCATAGGCATACGTTGTATCATTCATGCTTCCATTACAGCAGCAACCGGCCGCCGCACGCATCGGGGGACACCCTGATTGTTCCCTGAACCGGGGCGTTATGCCCCATGTCGTCTTCCCCGGAGGCGCACAATGGAACCATGACCCAGCCGAACAACCCGTACCGGCAGCCGCACGCGCCCCGTCGGACGCAATGGCAGGCCCGCCGCGCCCAACCGCCGTCCGCCGCGCCGAACCTGCCATTGATGCGCCCGCGAAACGGGCGCGTCCTCGTCGGCGTGTGCCGTGGCGTGAGCCTACATCTGGGAGCGCCCGTATGGCTGGTGCGACTCGCGTTCGCCGCGGCCGCTCTCGCGTTCGGGGCCGGCGTCATCGCATACGTGTTCCTGTGGATGTTCATGCCGGTCGGCGATCCCGTCGCCGCCGCGCAGGCCATGTCGGATGCGGCCTCGACAGGTTTCGCCGAGCCACTCTCCCGCGGTAATGCGGCATACGCCGGCACCGCGGGTGACAGTGGACGCAGCGACGCCGACGACTCCTCGGAGGGACTGGCGGCGGCTCTGCGCCGCGCCCCGAAACCTTCACTGGTGGCATTGGCCGGTCTGGTGTTCATCGCCATAAGCGTGCTGCTGTCGTTTGCCGGCGGACGGGAGCTGATCGTGCCGCTGGCCGTCGCCGTCGGCGGCCTCGGACTGGCATGGTCGCGGTTCGACGCGGACGAGGGCAAACTGCCATCGATGCTTGGCGGCATCGTGCTTCTGTTCGTCGGCTATGCGATCTTCGTGTTCACCAGCACGGTTCCGGGGTGGGGCGCGTCCCCTCGCCGCATCATCATTGGCGGGTTCGTACTGCTGGCCGGCACGGCTCTGGCGATCGTGCCTTGGGTGAGCACGCTTATCCGCTCCCTATCCACCGAGCGCGCACTCAAGGAGCGTGAAGAGGAACGTGCCGACATGACCGCGCACCTGCACGATGGCGTGCTGCAGACGCTCGCCCTGATCCAGCTGCACAGCGACGACCCGCAGACCGTGTTCTCGCTCGCCCGGCAGCAGGAGCGCGAACTGCGCGAATGGCTGTATCAGGAACGCACCACATCGGACCGTTCGGTCAGCGCCGGGCTGAAGGCCATCGCCGCGCAGACGGAAGACGAGCACGGCAAACCGATCGAAGTGGTGACCGTGGGCGACGCGAGGCCCAGTGCCCAGACCGACGCGCTGCTCGATGCCACGCAGCAGGCGCTCATCAACGCCGTGACGCATGGCGGCGAGCCCATCTCCGTGTATTGCGAGGCCGGCGCCGACAAGGTTGAGGTCTTCGTGCGCGATCATGGCGATGGGTTCGACATGAACGCGATTCCCGAGGGCCGGCTCGGCATCCGCGAGTCGATCATCGGGCGGATCCGACGACGGGGCGGTACAGTGGAGATCGTATCGAGGCCGCATTGGGGCACCGAGGTGCGCATGCACATGCCGGTCGCAGGCGGACGGCAACCGAACCAGCGGGGCGATGCCACGAACGCCGGCGGGCAGCATGGACGACCGCCATCCGGCGCGGCATCATACACACGCACGCAGAGGGAAACATGATTCGACAGGTGAAGCATATGGGTCAGGCAGACAGCACAAGCATCGGACCGACATCAGGAGCGGATGCGAGGCAAGGGGAGGCCGGTGAGTTCGGCAGCGTGGAGTGCAACGACGTGGAGTCCGGCAGAGCCACTGATACGGATACCACTCCCCGCGAAGCTACGGCGACGCCGATTCGCGTGGCCGTCGTCGACGACCATGAGATGTTCCGCGCCGGTGTCATCGCCACGCTGCAGCCGTACTTCCACATCGTCGGGCAGGCCGCCGACGTGGAAGGCTCGATCGCGATGATCGCCGACATCAGACCGGACGTGGTGCTGCTCGACGTGCACGTACCCGGCGGCGAGGGAGGAGGAGGCGCGGAGATCCTCGCCAAATCGCAGCCGCTCTCCCCCGCTTCCGCGTTCCTGGCGCTGTCGGTGTCGGATTCGCCGCAGGACGTCGGCTCGGTGATTCGTGCCGGCGCACGCGGATACGTTACCAAAACCATCACCGGCGACGATCTGATCTCATCCATCAAGCAGGTGCACGAAGGGTATGCGGTGTTCTCGCCGAAACTGGCCGGATTCGTGCTGTCCGCCTTCCAGGGGGCACCGATGGACGGGGCCGGCGGCGAGCGGGGCCGCGACGAGGAGCTGGACCTGCTGTCAGGCCGCGAGCAGGAGGTCATGCGCCTGATCGCCCGCGGATACACATACAAGGAGGTCGCCGCCGAATTGTTCATCTCCATCAAGACCGTGGAGACCCACATGTCAAACGTGCTGCGCAAATTGCAGCTGTCCAACCGCACTGAACTGACCCGCTGGGCAGCCGACCGCCGCATCGTATGAGGCAAGGCACGACCGGCGCGGCGACATTTCCATGCCGACGGTGAAACGGACGCCACCCACGTAGAGCGTTCTTCATACACTGGTAACGAACAAAACCCTATCCTCGTCGGAAGGAAACAGCATGACCGCTGAAGCAAACGTCGGTGTCGTCGGACTGGCCGCAATGGGAGCGAGCCTCGCCCGCAATCTCGCCCGTCACGGCAACAAGGTGGCGGTGTTCAACCGTCACTATTCGCGTACCGAGAAACTCATCACCGAGCATGGCAGCGAGGGCGAGTTCTTCCCCGCGAAGACGATGGAGGAATTCGTGGCATCGCTGAAGAAGCCGCGCACCGCGATCATCATGGTCAAGGCGGGCGAGCCGACCGACGCGATGATCGACCAGCTGGCCGATCTGATGGAGCCGGGCGACATCATCGTCGACGCCGGCAACGCGCACTTCCCCGATACGATCCGCCGCGAGAAGGCGATCAGCGCCCGCGGACTGCACTTCGTCGGCTGCGGCGTGTCCGGCGGCGAGGAAGGCGCCCTGCTCGGACCCTCGATGATGCCCGGCGGCAGCGAGGAGTCCTGGAAGACGCTCAAGCCGATCTTCGAGTCCATCGCGGCGAAGGCCGAGGGTGAGCCGTGCGTGACGCATATCGGCGAGAACGGCGCTGGCCATTTCGTGAAGATGGTGCACAACGGCATCGAATACTCCGACATGCAGCTCATCTCCGAGAGCTACGACCTGATGCGTCGCGCGCTCGGTATGACGCCGGCCGAGATCGGCGACGTGTTCGAGGAGTGGAACAAGACCGAGCTGGAGTCCTACCTGATCGAGATCACCGCCGACGTGCTGCATCAAGTCGACAAGAAGACCGGCAAGCCGCTGGTCGACGTGATCGTGGATCACGCGGGCATGAAGGGCACCGGCACGTGGACCGTGCAGTCGGCGCTTGATCTGGCCGTGCCGGTGACCGGTATCGCCGAGGCCGTGTTCGCGCGAGGACTGTCCGGGCAGGCCGAGCTTCGCGCCGAAGCCCAGAAGCAGGACTTCGAGGGACCGTCCGGCGTGGTGCCGATGGCCGAGGAAGACAAGGTCGCGTTCATCAATGACATCCGCGAGGCGCTGTACGCTTCGAAGATCGTCGCGTACGCCCAGGGCTTCAACGAGATCACCGAAGCCGCCAAGGTGTATGACTGGAAGATCGATCTGGCTGCGGTGGCGCGCATCTGGCGCGGTGGCTGCATCATCCGTGCAAAGTTCCTGAACCGCATCTCCGACGCGTTCGAGAACGGCGAAGCCAACGTGTCTCTGCTGTTCGCCCCGTACTTCAAGGACGCGATCGAGACCGCCGAGCGCTCGTGGCGACGCGTGGTCTCCCGTGCGATTACATTCGGCATCCCGGTGCCGGTGTTCGCCTCCTCGCTGGAGTACTTCGACGGCCTGCGCTCCCCGCGCCTGCCCGCCGCCCTGATCCAGGGCCAGCGCGACTACTTCGGCGCCCACACCTACCAGCGCACCGACATGCCCGGTGCTTTCCACACGTTGTGGGCTGAGCCTGGCCGTGAGGAAATCATTGCGTGATTTCCGGTGACAGCCGCGAGGAGACACCGAGCCTCGCGAAGCGAGACCCCAATCGTAGGGGCCGAAGGCGAGCCTGGTCATAAGCAAACACCGAGCCTCACCACAAGCCCCTCTCTACCGCTCGCAGATCGAACGCGAACCATACGAATGATGGCGCAGGCTCCCCTAGGGGCGTCTGCGCCATCGTGTTTCATCGGCACACCATTCATATCGTGTGATTCCCATTTTTCACACAGACGTTTTTCGCGCACAGTAATCGCAACCAGCCGCATCCCAACATCACCAATCAACGCCCAGTCACCGCCGGCGGTGCATATCCTCCTGTACAACGCGCGCATTGTAGGCAAACGCAGCAGTTGTACATACACCGTCCCGAGAGACCTCGCACACCATTCCTCATTTCGTTGGAATTCCAACGTTTCCAGGAACTCCGTCGGTGTACAACAGTGGGCGCAATCGTTTTCAACGGCTGTTGTACAGATTCCGCCCCGTACAACGCGCGCATTATGCCATTTCGCGGGAGTTGTACACGCATCGGCGTCGCAACCCTGCGCGCTTCTTGCGCTGCATCCCATTCGCATGCCGGACCGCACCGGGCACGCAATGAACCCTCGGGCGGAGTGAACGAAATTCGCAATACGACCGGATTGTCCAGTACGATCGTCGAACCGCATCGCCATGATTGACAGACCGGCCTCAATCTCATGCCATGATGAACACCAATCAGATCATATTTCACGACGGGAGACGTGGCACGAAACGGCAAAACCGTGCATCTTTGCCGTTTCGTGCCACGGAATCCTCGAATTGTCTCGCTATCCGAAATAACAATCTTCAAATACCGAACTATCCGATAGCCGAGACAAACCTCACAGCTTGCTGGCGGCGGCCTGGTCGATGTACCAGATGAGTTCCTCGCCGTCGGCGAAGGAGCTCGGGGCCTGCGGATTGCGCGGCTGGGCGAAGGCGGCGGCGACCGCATCCGCCTTGCGCTCCCCGGACGCGAACACCCACGTGCGCCGCGAACGGGCGATCATGGGAACGGTGAGCGTCACGCGCAGCGGCGGCGGCTTCGGCGAATCGCGCACGCCGGCGACCAGCACATGCGGGTCGTCGATCAGCACTTCAGGCCGGCCGGGAAACAGCGACGCGAAATGCGCATCCGGGCCGACGCCGAACAACGCGATGTCCAGCGTGGGCTCCTCCCCCAGCTGCTCGATCAGCTCCTTCTGGTAGGCGGCGGCCGCATCGGCCAGCACCGCATCGTTCTCCTCGTCGGTGGCTGCGGCGATCTGTGCGGCATCGCGCGTGTCAGCGGGCATCTCGTGGATGTTCTCCTCCGGCATCAGCCCGCGCTCCACCAGGATGTTCAGGAACCGCCGCGCCTGCTTGGCGTTGCGGTCGTCGCTGTCCTCGGGCACGAACCGCTCGTCGCCCCACCAGATGTGCACGCGCGAGGCGTCCAGGTCATCGGCCAGCGGGTCGGTGCCGATCGCGCGCAGCACGCGATTGCCGTCGGTCCCGCCGGTCAGCGCTATATCCACGCGGCTGCGCCCCGGTTCGGCGAGCAGGTTCCTGATCGTGGTCAGCACGCGCACGGCCACAGCTTGCGCCAGAACATCGGGGTTCGGGCATGTTACGGTTTTTCTTTGCGACATCAGTTACAGCTCCTTTGTCGTTCTGATTCGGTCTTCACGCGTCCGAAACCCGCGCCCGGGCATGGGCGCGTGACGGTTCCGTGACGCTCACGCATCGTCGTTCATTCGTTGATTCACCGATTGCCGTCGGGCCGGCGCCTTGCGGTCGAGACGCCGGCCCGACAGTGCTTATTCGGCAGGATGAATCAGATTCCATCCCTGAGTGATGACTTCAGCATACACTTCATCCGGGTCGAGCTGACGCAGCTCTTCGCTCAGGCATTCCTCAAGCGTCCTCGTGGGCACGCTGATGGATTGCGGCGACTGGCCAGGCGTGCTGATGACGGCGATGCCCTCCTTCGCGTCTGGCCGCTCCAGACTGAGCGTCCCGTCCGCGCGCGTCAGGTATACGCCGGTCACGGCGGTCGCGCCGGGCACCTCCTCCATGATGACGGGCACGTTGAGCTTCAGCCGCAGCCAGGCCGCCAGCAAATCCATGGGCAGGAAGCCCTTCGGACCGGAGACCTTCACCGTGCTGATCGGCAGGTGCGGCGGCTGGTCGAGCATGGTGGCGAGCATCGCACGCCACACCGTCAGGCGCGTCCATGCCATGTCCACGTTCTTCGGCGACCAGTTGCGGCGCAGATCCTCGATGGTGCGGTAGGGGTTCGACGAGTGCATGGCGTCGGTGATGCGACTCCTCGCCATCGCGCCGAGCAGGTCCTTGGACGGGTTGGCCGGCGCCTCGTTCGGCCACCACGCCACGACCGGCGCGTCGGGCACGAGCAGTGGGATGACCAACGTGTCGGGATGATGGACCAGCCCACCACGCGGGTGCAGCACGATGATCTCACCCGCACCGGCGTCCGCGCCGAAGCGCACCTGGGCGTCCAGATTGGAATTGTCGTACGCCGCATCCGCGTCCTCGGCGGGCTTGGGCGCACCCTCGACGGGCTTGCGCGCGCCATTTCCACGCCGCGGGGAGATGGCGATGACACGGCACGGGTGCTCGCGGCTGGCGGCGTTGGCCAGTTCCAGCGCCTGCTCCAGCTCGTCCTCGGTGGTGGAGATCAGCAGCGTCAGCACGCGGCCGGTCGCCGACTCGCCGCGCTCCTCGTGCAACTCGTCAATCTTCTGCGATATCTCGCGGGTGCGGGTGTTCGGCATTTCGATAATCATGGCATCCTCCAGTGGCGTCCGTCGCGTGCGAGCATTTCATCGGCCTCCGTCGGCCCCCACGTGCCGGCACGATACGGCTGCGGCTGACCGAGCGTGGACCAGAATTCCTCGATCGGGTCGAGGATCTTCCACGACAGGTCCACTTCCTGTGTGGTCGGGA
>ERZ827181.3379-NODE-3379-length-11471-cov-7.739926_pt1 | contig 11471 bp, 5 predicted proteins | sample MGYA00519778_ERZ827181 | MGnify/ENA primary metagenome ERZ827181 (study PRJEB31778, sample SAMEA3449273) | human gut metagenome | biome: human gut; feature: human-associated habitat; material: faeces | place: United Kingdom | collected 2010/2012 ...
TTTCGTATGACACCTAATGGAAATCATATGCTTCGGCTTTTAACTCACAGCTAACGGCTCACAGCTCACAGCTGATAGCTTTTATCCTCTTCCTCCAATCGTCATTCTGAATGGACGCAAGAATGCTTTGTGAAAAAGCAGCAAAGCAGCAATATGGCACGGAGTGAAGAATCTATGACTCGGATGACGCCTTACCACTTTCCCCACCACGGGTACAGATCCTTCACATTCGCTTCGGATGACGCCTGACCGTCAGCTTATCCTCAGTCATACAAAAATACGGTACCCATCACATCTGACGAGTACCGTATTTTATGTTTCTTAAGTTATTTCCTTACCCTTGCTTTCCATTACGCTTTCGGGGAAATATGAGAACCATACACATCGCGGTAATCATTTTTCGCCTTATCGTCTTCACTGTTGACACGGACACGTTCTACCTTGTTTCTGTCATTGTCCTTGCCGGAAATGCGGTCGACACGGATACGATCCAGACGGATCTGGCGGAGTTCCGGTTCGAACTCATTCATGGCTCTATCCATATTGTCATCTACCGGCGCTCCATTCTTCAATGCACGATAGAACATCGCCGCAAATTCATAGCGGGTCATGGAACGGTCACCCTTGAATTCACCGTCCGGATAGCCTTCGATGATACCGTTTCCTGCCAATGTAGCCACATATTCATAAGCCCAGTGGTTTTCCGGCACATCGGGGAAATCCTTCTTCTTACCCATATCCAGGATGCCAAGAATAGAATTCATCTTCTGCTCCATGGTATCCAGGCGTTTCTTCAAGTCCTTGTTCTCATCACGGAGATCGACGATTTCTTTTGCCATGGCTACTTTGGATGTGGATACATGGTTGCCCTGTCCCAGCTTCACGCTAACTCCGGCATTCACCATGTTTTCACCGGCACCGAAGGAACCGCCCACGCTGAACATGGTATCTTCATTAGGGCGGTAGAATGCGCCTACCGATACGGCATGAGCATCTTTGTAGTTGCCGTAACCGGCTGCGAAATCCCACTTATCATCCGGGTCGAAATCAAGGGGATGAAGGGCTGCCAATGCTGCAGCGCCCGCTCCTACACGGTTCACACGGGTTCCCAGTTCGCCTACTTTATTGGTTACATTTTTGATATCCTGCGAAGACGCGATGCCGGAAACGGAATAGGTGCTGCCGTCATTACGAGTGAAGTTCAACGTATCCCCGCTAAGTGAAGCAGATGATGTATAGCGGTCCTGCAATCCGGTGACGGTTGCTGTCGTTCCATCACTGTTTGTCAGCGTAGCAGTACCTGCACCGTTCGAGGCATAGGTCGCCGTGCCGCCGGTTACTACCGTATCCTTGGCATTGATCGTGTATATAGCATGTCCGTCCCCAGGATCTGCCGTCTTATTCACCGACGTAATATTCGTCCCGGCCCTTACTTCTGTGGAAGCAGCCGCTACGATGGATGTTTTTGCTTTCCTCAGCTGCGCTACATTGACAGCATCAGTATCATTTGTGCCGGCTGCAACTCCGGTAATCTGGCGGGTGATACCTTTGGACGTATCGCCTACGGAAACAGCTGCTTGCGTAGATTTCCATACCGAAGATGTATCCGTGGAATTCGTACCTGTTCCGGGATCATAGCCCGCAACGCCTTTATCCACGGACGCCACAGAACCTGCGCCAAGCGCTACACCGCCTTCTTTGGTCACGTTGGCTTCACTGCCGATGGCTACAGCATTCTTGACACTGGTACTGGTACCGGCTTGAGACGAACCGATGACAACGCTGCCGTCGGCACCTGTCAGTGTTCTCTTATCCCCAAAGACAACAGCGCCATTTGTATTGGTCACATTATTTTCAGAACCGATGACGGAGACGTGATTGATATTAGTCGCTGTATTATTATAACCGGTGATCGAGTTGTAGGTACTCGGACTGCCGCTGGTACCGGTCACGGTATTGTTAACGCCAATAATGGATGTTTTCTGGGTATAATCCGCTTTGTTGCCACCGCCAATAGCTAAAGTGGCACCGCCACTTTTAGAACCTGTAATCGCAGTTCTCAATTTATCAGCAAATTCTTTTGCAGAAGAACCACTATCAGATGGTGCAGAAATATTGGTGATGGAATTGGTAATTTCATTTCCGGCACCGTAAATGAGAGATCCATTGGAATTAAAGGTGCGGTTTGCCACACCAGTAACAGTATTAGCGATACCAGCATAACGATTATTTGATGTTTTCGATTCAATACTATTCAAAGAACCTGTAATGGTGGCTCCTAAATTCTTTACCGGATTTGCCAGTCGTCCACCATTATACTCGCTGGAAATAATATTATAGACACCGGTACTTGTCGTAAAAGCGCCATTGCTGAAACTGTTGGCACCGATGGTGGTGGCATAGACATTCAACGCGTCTGTCCGCGTAGAAGCGCTGTCTACCGTGGTATCCCCCAGTGCGCCTTTGTAATTATGTGAACCGATCATCGTACTACCGGTACGGGCAAATGTATTATCACCGATAGCAACACTGCCTACGACCTTCGTCGGATCAGCAGGAATTCTAGCAGAAGAGAACCAACTTCCGCTAAATGTTGTCTGTCCAAAGGCAAAGCTGGCTTCTCCGCCGCCAGCCATATTTTCTACTTTTGCATTTTTGCCAATGGCAATGCTGCCACCCTGGCTGGCATAGTTATTGATGTTAGCACCGTTGCCTACCACAATATCACCGGTAGCGTTACTTGCACCATTGGAATAGGAAATACCTGCCCCTTTGCCAATGGCCACATTTTCTGCTTTCGGCGCGTCACTGCCCGTACCATACGCCACGCCGCTGCCGGAACCTGTCGTTGTATCCGCCGCATTCGCCGTGTATCCACCCATGAGGACTCCCATCCCCACAGCTGCTGCCAGAGCGGCTTTCACTGCTTTTCCCGAAGCGCTTTTCGTGTGGCTCTTTGCCACTTCAGAAGTGACGACATAGGCATGTTTTGCCTTACTCCATACGACCTTGTAAATTTTGTTCATACTTTCCTCCCAATTTAAAGAAAATAAAAAATATAAAAGAGCTATCATGTTTTACCCTTCGCGCTCCGTCTCACCTCTCCCTGTCACACAACCGGTTTCAGATTTTAACAGACAAATTCCGCAGGTTACACAAAACTGCTTTTCTAATAATTAAATATTATAGCAGAGAATTTATCTTATTTCCACTTTTTTAAAAACTATCATGAATAATTAAGAAACAAGGTTAGTTGTAAAATGAAATCAGACACTAAACCGCAACAGCAAATCGGGTAGTTACACAGGAAAACATTTCATTCTGTATTCTTCATCCCCCTCCCGCAAGTGAGTATCCCCAAGATCTACAGCATCGATGATGATCACAACTTCATGCGCCGCTTAGCGTCTTTGAAATCGGCGCCTTCCTAAACCCGCAAGGGCAAGACGTTTCATTTATTTTCAAAATCGTTCACCTGCTTTCTTTATAGACAATAGAAAATCATGCCTCCTGAATTCTATCGCATATTCATGGAGGCATGATTTCATACTACATGGAAATTATTTTACAGGATTATCTATTGTGAATAACACGTACACGTTCGATTGTCGGTTGTCCTGCTTTGTTCTGCGCAATCGTGTCCACGCGGAACCGTTCCAATTCAGGTTCAAATTCCTTGAGCATTCTAGCAGGTACTTCGAATCCTCTCTGCATCGCGCGGTATACAATAGCACCGAATTCATAACGTGTCATCATACGGTCGCCGCCAAAGTTTCCGTCAGGATACCCTTCAAGGATACCATTCCCCGCAAGGGTGGCGATATATTCGTAAGCCCAGTGGTTCTCCGGTACATCAGGGAAGAGCTTGATCTTCATCGGATCCAACGCCTGTCCCTGAACGACCTGGCCAAGCGCGCCGCGCAGCTGTTCCACTTCCTTACGGAGGTCTTTGATTTCTTTCGCCATTGCCACTTTTGATGTGGATACATTGTTGCCCTGTCCCAGTTTCAAGCTGACGCCGGCATTCACCATATTCTCTCCGCCGCCAAAGGAACCTCCCACACTAAACATGGTATCTTCATTCGGACGGTAGAATACGCCGATAGCCCCCGCATTGGCATTTCTGTAATGTCCATAACCGGCTGCCACATCCCATTTATCATCGGGATCGAAGTCCAGCGGATGGAGGGATGCCAAGGCGGCTGCCCCAGCGCCAACTTTGTTCACACGGTCCCCCAGCTTGCTGATGCTCTGGTTTGTCTGGAACAGCTGGGAACCGTTCACCGCATCTTTGCTGGTCGGGCTAATATCGCCGGGCGCCACATTGGTGATCTTCTTATCTCCCGCATCTACACCGTTTTTGGTGATGGAAGGCCCGTTATTGATAGTCAGTCCGTTATCATTAATCGTGGTATCTCCCGTCTTGACGGTCGTGGCATTGACAGTCTTGGCATTCACTGTATCGGAATTTACCGTAGTGATATTTCCTGTCTCGGCAGTAACTGTCTTTGTCATCACAGTTTCCAAACCTTTCAGGTCTTTGGCCATGCGGACTTTCAGGTTGTTATTGCCGTCGGATACGACGCCAAGGTTGTCTTCTGTGGTCAGTTTGTTTGTGTCTGTAATGCCTCCGACTACGTTCACCTGTTCGTTCAGTTTCTTCTTGATGACCGCTCCTGTATCACCGCCATACTTCATGCCATCATTTAAGGTAGCCACTTCTTCTTTGCTTCCGTCCGGTTTCTCGTATACGATACGGGTCGTGGTCGTACCCGGCGCGCCGTCTACTCCGGGCTTGCCATCACGGGTAACGGAAATATTTGTCGTTACGCCGTCTTTACCATTAATACCGATTTTACCATCTTTGCCGTCTTTACCTGTAGCAACAATAGTTTCGCTTTTCAGGTTCTTGTCCAAGCCAACAATCATTTCACCGTTGCTATTCACCATGGTCTTGATGTTGGAAGAATCATATTCCGTATCCGCCTTCGTACCGGTGCCCTTGATGGTCATGGTTTCATTCAGTTTTTTAGCTACGGTACCGGTATTTCCTGCAAACTTGAGCCCATCATCCAGGGTAGCGACGTCATGCTTATCACCATTCTTTTCTTCGATGATCAGACGTGTGATATTCGTTCCGTCAACGCCGGGTTTACCATCACCACCTTTAATGGTAAGTCCGTTAGCGCCGTCCTTGCCATTCAAACCGATGGAGCCATCTTTGCCGTTGATGACCACAGCAGAGCCATCTTTACCGTTGACTCCGATGGAGCCGTCTTTGCCGTTCGCGCCTTTTTCACCAAGATTGATGTTATCTTTTACATTGACTTTATACGGATTGGCTGCTGTTCCGTCGCCTTCAACGGTGGTATTCTTTCCGTCTACCAGCTTGGTCGCATTGGCTGCGATCTCGTCTTTCAGCTGATCTACATTGACCGCATCTGTACCGGCCGTACCTTTTGCCACATTATGGATCTGGTTGCCGCCATTATTCAGTCCGTCCGCGGTTAAAGAAACATTCGTTTTGCCGGGTCCCGGTGTCTTCGGCGTAATGGTGACACCTCCGGCGGTGACTTCCGTCTTATTTCCGGCACTGTCGGTCACAGTCATACCGGCCCGTTGGTTACTGTCGTATTTCCTGCCGCATCTTTTGTCGTCACACTGGTCAGATCTTTCAGCTCTTTGGCAAGTTTGACGTTGAACTTGTTATTCGCCGCATCGGCTACCACGCCGATATTGTTATCACTCAGTTTGCTGCCGTCAGCACCGCCCAAGATGGACATCACCTGGTCAGATCCCCGTTTAACCACATTGACGTCTGCCGCACTTGTCGCACCGATAGTGGAATTGTCTCCGCCAAAACGGAGCGGACGGGTCATGGTATAGAGCTGGCTTCCATTGACTGCATCCGTACTCTGCGGAGCAACCAATCCGGCCGCCACGTTTTGAATACGGCGTTCCTTGCCTTTAGCTCCTACCGTGACAACACCTGCCGGTGTGCCGCCTGCATAGGCATAAGTGCCATCACTGTTATAAACTGCCATGCCTTTGGTGGACGCGCCATCTGCCACATAAGCGGAGCCGCTCCCCAGATATACGGAATTCCCCATGGTGGCATTCACATTGCTGCCCAATATCTGGGTATTGGACAAATCAAGCGCTTTATTTGATGTGTCTATCGTATTATTATTCCCGACAATCTGGACATCTGTAAGATTCTTTGTATTATTTTTTGCCTTTACCGTGTTCTTTGAACCGGTAATCGTGATACCGGATACCTTGCCGGCATCATCCTGCGTCGTTGTATCCGTATCGCCGCTGACTGTATTATTATTCCCTGTCAGCATGATATCCGTTAGCCCTGTTGCCGTTTCTTTTTTGACGATGTTACTGTTTCCGGTTACTCTGTTATTCTCACCGTCCAACGTATTTTCATTTCCAAACACACCGGAATTGACCGCCGTGATATTTGAACCATTACTTGCTACCGGAGTTGTGGGGGCACTGTTCCGTGCGCCGATGACATATGTCCCTGCTCCATTGACAGTGTTGGCCGTACCGATTGCACCGGAAGATTCTCCTGTAGCACTTGCCGTTGTACCTATAGCCAAAGCATCATTCGCCAATGCATGTGCCCGATCACCCAAAGCTACCGCGCTCCGGCTGTTACTCTTAGCTTCACTGCCTATTGCTACTGCTTTATCATCAGAGGCTCCGGCGGCATAACCGATAGCCACTGCCTTATCCACACTGGTCCCGCCATTCTTTATGGTGGTGACGGCACGGGTACCCATGGCAATAGAATGATTCCCTTCCGACTGTGCTCCTGCACCAATGGCCATATTGTATTTATAACCGGAAGCCGCCACAGTCTGCGTAATGGTAGGTGTACCACCATTTATTTCCTCATAGCCGGTTCCCAGGGCGATGCTGCCTTCTCCCTGTGCCTCCACATTATTCCCAATGGCCGCGCTGCGTTTTTTCAACGCTTTGGCGCCAACTCCTGCTGCCATAGAATCTTCGCCGGCAGCCCCGTCATTATTGTAATTATTCGCATTTGTGGACTTCACAGAGTAATAATGAGTCTTTGCCTGATCCACGGTTTCGTTCAACTGATTAACATTAACCGCATCTGTTCCCGATGTACCTTTAGCCACATTGTGAATTACGGTTCCTTTGTTATTGGTATTCTTTAAAGTGATACTTTCTCCCTGCCCGGTAGTTACAGTATCATAGTAGACTCCTGTAGTCGTCGTACTGGTAATACTGGCATTCACCTGCCGGACCGTTTCATCGATGGATTTCTTCAGCTGTGCCACTGTAACGGCATCCTGATCCTGCGCGCCATCCGCTACATTCGTAATACGACGCAATGCTGCCGCCGTACCAACTGAAACACCTGTGGAAGGAGCGGCAGTCCCTGTCAGATAACCAGTACCGCTAATCATGGCCGCGCTGGCTTCCGAACCATTACCGATGGCAATGTTCCCGCCGGAAGCCTTTGCCCCTTGTCCCAGCGCCATGCTGGCCGCGTCTTCCGCCAATGCATTAAACCCGGCAGCTATGGATCCATTTCCTGCTGCCTGCGCATGAAAACCAAGCGCCAACGCGTCATCAGCGGCTTTCGTATCACTGCCGACTGCTGTCGCCTGGAGGCGGGACACCAGGGTAGTATTCTTATTAGCATTATATCCAATGGATACATTTTTCCCAATAGAAGGATTACCGGCAGTACCTATATTCGTCCCTGCCTCTACACCAATGGCAATATTATAATTGCTGGATACATTTCCGCCCGCCTTGGTGCCGATGGCAATATCATGCTGTCCATCCACATTTTGTCCGGCTTCGTCACCAATAGACACATGCGAGCCCTTCGTTCCCAATACATCACCAATCATGCCCTTACCGGCACCAATACCGACAGACACAGATCTGCCGGCTGCCGCGCCGGCCTCATCACCGACAGCAACAGAACTGGAACCGGCTGTCTGACTGGCATTCCCAATAGCAACCGCATTTTTTCCTTTTGCTTCCGTTCCCTGACCAACAGATACGGCATTTTCTCCTTCGGCCACAGCAGAAGTACCGGCTGCCAGACTGTTTTTGCCTTTAGCAGCCGCTTCTTTGCCGATCGCCGTTGCGGCTTCCTTACCGGCCTGGGCACTTTCGCCAACAGCAATCGCACTGTGACTGTTTTTGGCAACAAAAGCACCGTGCCCGATAGCTGTCGCATTATTAGAAGACACCGTCTTTGCCGCTGTTCCAATCGCCATACTGTTGTTATTAACTATACGATTGCCGCCATCATTTTGAACAACCGCTCCATCTCCCAACGCAATAGAAGAATTACCACGGGCATTGGCTTTATTCCCGACAGACACACTATTCTTGCCGCCGCCGACAAGTACGACCGTGCTGTCTCCATCCGGTGTCATACCGCTGACAGCACCGTTAATTGCCCCATGGCCGATGGCCACGCCATTTACTGCATTAGAAACGTTTCTGGAAGCATGCCCTACCGACACGGAATCTTCGGCTTCTGCTTTGGCCTCCACCCCCATTGCCATCGCATTATCTTTGGTGGCTCTGGCCTGCGTCCCTACCGCGACAGCATCCGAGCCAACAGCTGAAGCATCTGCCCCCGTGGAATTGGCACGGAAATACTTAATCCCCGGTTTTGCAGCATCAAGTCCCAGGCTATTTGTCAGTGCTGTGAGCGTGTTGATTTTTAATGTATTATTGCTGATATTGCCGGCGTTTGTGCTGATATTGGTAGCATTCGTACTGATATGGGTAGCATTATTGTTGATATTGCCGGTGTTGGTATTCACCTGCGTACTTAATGTAGCCAAATCACCCGTCGTGGCCAGCCCGGTCGTTGATATGGTAATCGTCTTGGTTGCCGGATCCTTAGTTACGGTGATATGGGTACTGCCGTTCAATGTATCCCCATCATTGACTGTAGCCGCCTCACTGCCGACAAAACCGCCAAAGCCCAGCATCGCCGTTAAAACCGCAGCCAGCGCAGATTTATATGCTTTATTCCCCTTATTTTTGCTGCTGCTGGCGGCAATTTCTGGAACTACCACATAACTGTTCTTCACTTTGCTCCAAATGACTTTGTAAATTTTGTTCATATAACCCTTCCTCTCTACATACCCAAAAAATATAATGCTATATCAAAAATTTATTTATATGATCCGGCAGATCTCCTACACCTCCTTCTATACTTCTCATCATATTTACCAGCCTTTATAAAAACACAAGATTTTTCACTGATGAATATTTATCTACCGGTTCAGTGCCATTTCATTCATATAATGTAAACAGCTGTGCTCTTAATTTTTGCAATAACAGTACAGCTGTCCTTACTTTAATTCCAAATGCCTTTATGAATATGATTCATATCAATATTTCTTAAGAATGGAGATGAATTTCGGAGCGATCGATTATTTCCAAGGCATTCCTAAAAAGCTACCTTATTCTCCATATTTCTGTTCAAGTCCACTTTAATAAAAGAGTTTCCTTATTTCCCGTCATGTGTATGTCGTTACATACTGTAACAGCATACATACAAAATGGCCCAATCATATAATTCTAAATTTCAAATCGACTCCCAAAAAAAAAGCTCCTCCAACGGCATATCCGTTTTTAGAATCATTTTAATCTTCACAGCCTCCTTAAAATTAATTCCATGACGGTTTTCCATTTTCAACAGCAGCATTTCCTGCTTGATCCCCATTTCTTTTGACAGTTCTTCAAGGCTCATCTCCTGTTTTGCCAATTCTGCCATCAGATTTTTATACACGTTCCTCTCTCCCTTTAATTTGAAATTTCAAATTATTATATCATTATAACTTTTTATTACTAAAAAATCCACATCCCACTCCTGATTCATTGAAATTTCGATATTATTTATGTAAAATCAACAGTAAGGAGGCGATTATGACAAAAGAGGAATATTTGAAAAAGCTGATCCTCCAACGATGGACACTGAAAGATTTCGCCGCAAAGATCAATATGCCATATGGAACTCTATATTCCATTCTGAAGAATGTAGATGGCGGATCCATGTACAATATAGTAAAAATCTGCAGTGGTCTGCACCTTTCCACTGACGAACTGTCTCAGATAGGAAAGCCCCGGAATTATATCCTGCAGGAAGATAGAAGTACGTACAATACAAAAGAACTACCGGATCTGAGATCCATCTTGAGCAGCACATTTCTCTTCAATGGAACGGAATATACTCTCTCAGAGAAAAAACAGGACATGCTGTCTCAAATCATCCAAGCTGTACTGAGCGAAAAAACATAGTAGATCCCGTATCGCACTTTTCTCGGAAAATAACGGAATTACCAGCTTATTTTATCCAAGCCGGCAGGCGTAAACACACATAGCACTTCCACATCCATTTCCTATGTATTCATACATTTACTTTATCAGTACAATTATTTATCTTCTGCCCCAACCAAGCGGGTCTCGGTTTTCTATACCATAATCTTCACATAGTGCTACCTGAAGGTAATCATAGAAGAATCACGGGCAATAAGCTTTCCTCAAACAGAATCACCCCCGCAAAACCCAAAGCGTCAAAAATATATCCTCACAACACAAAAAGCGTTCCTTCCCAGATATACAATTAGGAAGAAACGTTTTTATTTTTATACCTTATATGTACAATATGGGTTGTGCCAATAATTTTTCACAAATTCAGACATATCATCGGTAATGGATCAAATCAACCGGTACTTTCCTATTCAGAAACTCCCCTTCTTTAGAAAGCAAAGTTTGAGGCAAATCAAGCCGGCGCCTTTCTTGCCAATTCAGTGCACTTATTATTATGCGCCCGATGACCAACGAAGCCGAAACGGATACTCGCATGCCAAGATGATTCAACCCGTAAAAGAATATTTAGCTTATAGCTAACAGCTCACAGCTGATAGCTTTTATCTTCTTACCGGCTTCCCCACCACGGTGACAGATTCTTCGCCGGCACTTTGGATGACGTCTTACCGGCTTCCTCACCACGGCAGCAGATCCTTCACGTTCGCTTCGGATGACGATTAACATTTCCCTCATTATGACGCTTTGCCGTCCGCCGTCATTCTGAACGGTGGCAAAAATGCCTTGTGGGAAAGACGGGAAACGAAACAGTGACACAGAGTGAAGACTCTATTATCCTCATGACATCTTACCGATTCCCTCACCACGGGTACAGATCCTTCACGTTCGTTCAGGATGACGTTTAACGTTTCCCTCACTATGACGCCTTATACCATCCGCAGTCATTCAGCACTTTTAGCTGACAGCTGACAGCTCACAGCTAACGGCTAACAGCTTTCAGCTCACAGCTAATAGCTGTTATCTTCTTACCGCTTTCCTCACCATAGCAGCAGATTCTTCGCTGGCGCTCGTATTATTAAGTAAGTCAAGCAAATCGCTTGATCATATGCTCCGGAAGGAGT
>ERZ827181.3384-NODE-3384-length-11459-cov-6.570765_pt1 | contig 11459 bp, 8 predicted proteins | sample MGYA00519778_ERZ827181 | MGnify/ENA primary metagenome ERZ827181 (study PRJEB31778, sample SAMEA3449273) | human gut metagenome | biome: human gut; feature: human-associated habitat; material: faeces | place: United Kingdom | collected 2010/2012 ...
CTGAGGTCTTTTTCAAAAATATTTCGTAATGTTGCACTCGCTGGTTGACTCTGCCGATACTTAAATAATACCTTGTATTTTTGAAATTTATTGAGAAATATTTCCTTGGATAATTTTAATTTTGTACCTTTACAGACAAATTATAAAGTATCTTAGAGTTATGTATTATCCAAGAATGATAGACGGATATTTGCTGGAATGGTCACAAAGGTCTTCACATAAACCTTTGCTGTTAAGAGGTGCGCGTCAAGTAGGAAAGTCAACAGCAGTTCGTCATCTGAGTCAGAAGTTCAAGAGCTTTGTGGAGGTGAACTTTGAACGGCAACCTTCATATAAGCAGCTATTTCAAGGCGATATTGATGTGAAACGAATTGTTCCACAAATGGCGGCTATTGCCGGTAAGCCGATAGAACCAGGAAGCACACTTCTGTTTCTTGATGAGATTCAGGCTTGTCCCGAAGCCATTATGTCACTCCGATTTTTCAAAGAGGACATGCCCGAACTTCATGTGATAGCTGCAGGCTCTTTGTTAGAGTTCGCACTTGAAGAACTGCCAACATTTGGTGTCGGCAGGATTCACTCGATGTTTATGTTTCCGATGACGTTCGATGAGTTCCTGCTTGCTAATGGCGAGAATTTGCTTATTGAGGCGCGGAATCAAGCTACGTCATCAGCACCACTGCCAGCTCCTCTATATGAAAAGTTGGTGGGGCTACTCCGTACTTTCATGCTTGTTGGCGGAATGCCTGAAGCCGTGAGCAAATGGGTGGAGACCCACGACTATCTGGCTTGCCAGGAGGTGCAGGATGATATTGTCGTTACCTATGAAGACGATTTCCCGAAATATAAGAAGCGTGTTGATCCTATGCTTTTGCGCCTGACCATGCGTAGTGCAGCCGTTCAAGCCACTAAAAAGTTTGTCTATTCTCAGGTCGGCGGCAGTTATAGTACTTCAGAAGTGAAGAAAGCCCTTGAAATGCTTATTCTTGCAGGCATACTGATTCCTGTCACACATACGTCAGCCAATGGCGTACCTTTAGGAAGTGAGGCTGATTATTCCTATCGTAAGATGCTTTTGCTCGACACTGGTTTGATGTTGCGTCTGCTGAATATGTCGACCGGTGATGTAAGTGAGCTGACAACCCAAATCCTAACATCCGATGTTTCAGAATTGGCAAATAAAGGACCAATGGCAGAAATGGTTGCAGGATTGGAAATACTGCACTACAAAACTCCGAACATCCGCCATGACTTGTTTTACTGGCTTAGAATGGCGAAAAATTCCTCTGCAGAGATTGATTATCTTGTAACATATAAGCAGCAAGTTGTTCCCATCGAGGTGAAGGCGGGAATGCAAGGCGGAATGAAGAGCCTTTGGCTGTTTATGAACGAAAAGCATTTGGACAATGCTCTTAGATGCTCAATGGAGAACTATGGAAGTTTTGAGTATCAGGATGTCAAGGATAATAATGCAGTACGTCACGTACAAATCTGCCCACTCTATGCCATGTCGCAAATGGATAAACTGCTGAGTGCCTTTGTGTGGAAGAATAATCAGTAGAGTAATGTGTTCCTTATCGAATGGCAAGGCTTCATTTCATGGAATATAACGAAAGACTTTATTTGAACATCAATGTGGAATACTATATTAATTAAAATATTATCGATATGTGGCCTTTTAATTATTTCAAAAAGAAGCGTGAAAAGGAAGAACAAGAACGCCGTCGCGCTGAAGAGCAAGCTCGCCAACAAAAGTTGGAGGAAGAGCGTATTGCACGTGAAAGAGAACGTAGGTTGGAAGAGAACCGTCGTAAAGAACTTGAACGTCAAGCCAAACTGAAAGCAGAACGTGAACAGAAAGAGTCAATACAGCCTTTTACATTTCGTTCTAATTGTCATCAGCGTTATGAAAACGACACTCCTGTTATGGGTTTACAGGAGTGTATTCGTACTGTCAGTATGGTAAAGAACACTGATGGTTGCCCTGGTTACAAGTTAGCCCCCGGCGTTGGTTACATCGTAAAGATATACAATGATGACCTGGGTAAGCCGAACATGTCAGACAAACCTATGAAGGTTGTGAAAAAAACGGCAGACATGGTAGAATTGCGTGGTTTCCCTATCGAGGCACGATCTCCTTTCGGTTGGCAAGAAGTAGATTACAGCGACTATGGTTTTGTAGTTTATTACAAAAATGGGCAAGTGGAAAAGTGTGTGCTTCATATGTATGACCGCAATATACGCCTGGAGTATTTGCATTCGTCAATCATTAAAAAGGAAGAGCCGAAAGAAGATGACAAACCTTTCAATAACAACATCTCAATTAGTGCAGTAGCCAATGGTTTTACATTTAATTTGAAGTTACCAAAGGTTAAGGTTGTCAAACAACCTTATCATGGTGACGCACAAATTATCGAGACGGACTCATCTGCTTATGCTAGAATTGTGAGAAAAGAGACAAACGGAACTGTTACTTTTGATATTAGCAATATAGCAGAACTTCGTTCAAAAAGAATACTTCAGCAGAATCCTACATTTGTTCCACAATTTGACTACCAATCACAAGGTAACGATTTCGAGGCAGCTTCTGCTGAAGTCGGAAATTCTTGGGAATCTGCTTCAAGTGGTAAAGAATATGTTTCATTATTCCAAATAACTCAACAGAAAGGTAAGATTGTTGCATTTATAATCAATAATCTTCCTAATGAAGATGATTTCTATTACTTGATAATGTTTAGTGAATAAAGTATGGCATCTTGGGAACATACAGACATAATCGTTGATGGGCAGCCTGTGAAAGCGCAGGCTCCTATCATCGTGTCGGCAAGTAGAAGTACGGATATTCCTGCATTCTATGCCGATTGGTTTTTTGACCGCTTAAAGAAAGGTTACTCAGCATGGACCAACCCATTTAATGGCGTGAAGTCTTATGTATCGTATGATAAAACTCGCTTCATAGTTTTTTGGTCAAAGAATCCTCGTCCGCTTCTTCCATATCTTGATTATCTCAAAGAAAGAAATATAAGGTGCTATATACAATACACATTGAATGATTATGAGAAGGAGGGATTGGAGAAAGTACCTTCACTTTTAAATCGCATTGAGACATTCAAAATGTTATCTGATAAACTTGGAGCGGACGCTGTTGTTTGGCGTTTCGATCCGATGATTCTTACAGATGATATTACTATAGATGACCTTATTAGTAAAGTTGAGAAGATTGGTGACCAGCTCAAAGGATATACGAAGAAATTGGTGTTTTCGTATGCTGACATCAAGCTTTATAAAAAGGTTAAATTGAATCTTGAAAAGAATGGCATTCCATATCATGAGTGGGAAACTGCGCAAATGGAGAAGTTCGCTATGAAATTATCAAAAATGAATAGCGAAAGAAACTGGAATTTCCAGCTTGCTACTTGCGGAGAGCAGATAGATATTGATAGATATGGAATAGCTCATAATAGGTGTATTGATGGAGATCTAATAACTCGCTTGGCGTGGGACGATAAGGTTCTTATGGATTTTATGAAGGTTAAAATTCAGCAGATGCCAGCACCGTCATTGTTTGAAGATTCACCATCATTACCTGATGGTGCAATTATTCTGCCACACAATCAATTCTTCCTAAGTGCTCACAAGAAAGATCCAGGACAAAGAGCCCTGTGTGGATGTATGGCAGCTAAAGATATTGGTGAATATAACACTTGTCCACATCTATGTGAATACTGCTATGCAAATACAACTAAGCATTTAGCTTTAGAGAATTGGAAACGTCATCAGCAGAATAAAAATGCTGATACAATAACAGGGAAATAATTATGTCAAATTTTATAGATATATTCAGAAGAAACAGAAATATCTCGTTTGTCGGTATGAGAGATGCAGCATTGACTCTTCTTCCTGCTGATCGAACGAGTCGTAATAAGCTGTATCAGGATTTAGAACGAGGTAAAGGCATATTAGATGACGAAGACCATCTAAATATGTATTTACATAGCTTCGGTAAAATGCATAAAGCGAAGCTTGATGCTGCTTTTGGTTGCATTCCTGATATTTCTGAAATCTTCTCAGAAGAAGTGGAGATTTACGATTGGGGTTGCGGTCAAGGAACAGCCTCAGTATGCTTATTGGATTTTCTACATTCAAAGAATATATCACCTAATATCAAGCATTTTTGCTTGGTAGAGCCTTCTTCTGCTGCTGTCGAAAGAGCAACACAGGTTATTGAAAGTTTTAGTTCTGCATATTTCGTAAAGTCCATTACTAAGGATTTTGACTCTTTGAGTCCGGAAGATTTCAAGAAATCGAATATTAGGAAAGTACATCTTTTCAGTAATATTCTCGATGTAGAAGCTTTTGACCTTGCACGATTCATTCACTTGTTCCAACAGCTATTCGGAAGTGATAACTATTTTGTGTGCATCGGTCCTTATTACAGCAACAACAGACGTGTTGATGAATTCGTAGCTGCCACAGCACCTGATATTATGTATGCCACGATGAATAAGGAACGTGGGACATGGCAGGGTGACTGGACAATCTCAATGCGTATATTCTTCAAACATTTCGACCGCATTGAGACCGTTGAGAATATTCGTAAACGTATTGAAGATTCGCATAAGAAAGAACAGTTCTTTGCTGGATTTGTTCTTGATGCTGTCGCAGAGGAATATAGCAAATCTGATAAGGCAGATAATGCTGAAGAACTTTATCGTTCTCTTTCTGCTTTCGATGTCAAATCAAATATACCTCTTGCTTATAATTCAAATACAGACTCCAAACTTGCAGTCTTGGCAAATATCATATCAAGAGGTTTGCCAACAAAGGCTCCGTTGTTATTAGAGAATACTTTTTCTGATTTATTCCATATTTCAACCAAGCCAAAAGAAGGAGCGATACTTGATTATAAATCTACTCATAAAGTTTCGGTGCAGGAAATTTATGAAGCCCTGCATATTATAGATCCTCGTTTTAATGTAGATTTCTATAATGGAGATATGCTTGACAGTTCCTTTGAGAAAGATTTTATTGAAAAATACTTGGAAGGTTCTCAAAGTGAATATCTGATTCAAGTTTTTGAGCCACAACGTAATCTTTCATCAATTGTAGATATTCCTGATAGAAGATTCAGCAAAGATCAACGAGTAGATTTTGCGTTGGAAATTCCTTATGGTGATGCAAGAACCGGCTTCATTCTTGAGATGGACGGTCTGCGTTATCATTCTAATATATTCAGTAGAATTAGCGATGAGCGACGTGACCGAATGGCTCTCAATGGAGGCTGGGATACATATCGTATTGAACAACTGAATAATATGGCGTTCATGCAAAATTGGGAAAGTGACGCTGCTTCAGTTGACTACTTACAGATTATAAAGGCTAATTACAAAAAGGCTCTGTCTGGAAATTGGTTGGACACTTTGCAAATAGTTCTTGCACCAATGGCAATTGCACGAGTAGAACGAATGTTGGTGGAGGCAATGATGTCCGGTGCTCTTAGTCTTGATAGCGATGTATGGAATATTGCCATTGTAGAACGTGACATCCCATGTTCTGCATTGGCTATAAAGGACCTTGCTGAAAAATATAGGTATATTTGTGAATTAGCAGCTTCATCAGATAGACTGCCGGAGATAAAGCTTCAGATCATATCAACAGAAGAATTCAAAAAATCTCCATTGCATTTGGGAAACCGTGTCGCTACTCAAATGCCAGAAGGACATTTTGACCTATGCTTGGATATATCAATGTTACTTAGAGACAACATTGATGCCCTTCCTTTGAATGTCGATGCAGATACTGTCTATCTTATCCGTTCTTCTCATTACAAGAAACGTGAGCGAACAATCTGCGCTGCAGACAATATACAATATCCTCCATTGGTTACAAAAGATGGCACAGGGTCTTATGTAAATATAAAGGAAAGGGAAGATGTCCTTACATATTTCTTGCGTGATATTTTCCGCAAGCCATCTTTCCGTCCTGGGCAGTTGCCTATTCTTAGCCATGCTTTAGCTGATAAAACTACAATAGGATTACTTCCTACTGGTGGCGGTAAGTCTTTGACATATCAGTTATCATGCATTTTACAACCTGGCGTTTCTATAATTGTTGACCCTCTCGTTTCACTTATGGTTGACCAGGTTCGAGGGTTGCGCGAAGCACGAATTGATGCTTGTGAATGTGTTAATAGTGGAATGAATGCCAAAGAGAAGGCTAAAAAACTGAATCTTCTTCAAAATGGTTCTGTCTTGTTCATGCTCCTTTCTCCGGAAAGATTTATGATGGAGAATTTTCGTTCAAGTTTGCTTACAATGACAGAGAAGAATCATGTGTATTTCTCTTATGGCATTATTGATGAGGTTCATTGCGTATCTGAATGGGGACATGATTTCCGTACTTCTTATCTCCACCTTGGACGAAACATGATAAATTTCATGAATACGAAATCAGGTCGTCCATTGTCTATTATAGGTTTGACGGCTACAGCATCGTTTGATGTTCTTGCAGACGTTGAGCGTGAATTGACTCTTGGTGGAAACCTTACTATTGACAGTGAAACAATTGTACGTCCTGAGTCTGATTCACGTCCTGAACTAACATATCGTATTATTGAGGTCTTTTCTAATTTTGATGAATTGAGAGAACCTAATGAGCAGTTCTTGCTTAAAGCAAAATCAGATTGGGAACTTAAAGATGTTGTAGCAACAGCAAAAAAGAATAAGATGTATGAGCTACTGCATGAAATACCTTCAGATATAGTGCAAGTCAATCAGCATGAGACTGAGAAATCAAGGGTTGCTCATATAGAGGATTTTTCAGCAGAGGATTTCTATTCGGCAGATAGTGAACAACACTATAAAAATGCTGGAATAGTATTCTGTCCACATGCACATGGAACTTTCGGTGTAGAAGATAATGTTTGGGGTACCAGGACTGGTATCTCCACTGAATTGCGAGAGCATGAGCCGGAATTGTCGATGGGTACGTTTGTTGGCGGTGACAAGCCTTCTGGTGATATGAAGTCATTTAATGAAAATGACCAAAATCTGATGGTGGCCACTAAAGCGTTCGGTATGGGTATAGATAAGCCAAATATCAGATATACAATTCATATAAATCACCCTTCATCCATTGAAAGTTATGTTCAAGAGGCAGGTCGTTGTGGTCGTGATAAGAAGCATGCCATATCTTATGTTTTATATGATCCGACAGAATTCATTGAATTTACTATAGATAAAATAAATGATATTCGATATTTGATGGGGGATGAAGACCCAACATGGCTTGAACGATATATAAATAAGTTTGTTCTTGCAGATGATATTCCTGCATTGTGCAAATATAATAACTGTACCAAAGAACAGACAGATAAGATTCTTGATATTATCAGAAAGCAAGGATTTCTGGAGAACATAGACAAGGACATTAACTTGTGGTTCCATAATAACTCGTTCCGTGGTCTATTCAAGGAGAAGGTCATTCTTGTTGAACTCACTGATAGAATAATCAATGCTAAGCCTACACTTTTAACAGAGATTCAGGCAAAGTTGAGAGACGAAGCAGGAAACGAGGATGTGTGCTTAAAGATAGATACAAGAAAAAATGCAGTTAAAATCGTTTCGGAAGAAGATAATAACAAACAATATGGTTATATCTTCCTCGACAGCCTACGCCCGACTTATAATTATCTAGGTTTTGAATATTCATTATGCTCGTATATATCTAATTGTTTGATCCAGATACTCCAATCATATGAAGATTATTCTCCTAAGACACTTATGCGCCCTTTGGAGGGAGAAGACAATATCACAGAGGGTATATATCAGGCAATGGCACATGCTGACGAAGACGGCAATGCAAGTGTTGTTGTTTCTTGGGAGAATAATGTTCAACAAGATCCTGAAGGTTTTGAAGCTTCAATCAAAAAGGAAATTCTTGCTATTTCTGAGGAACAGGGATGGCAAAATATCAATGAGGACAGATACGGAAAGTTGGATTTGAAAAAAATTGGTGATTTTAATGAGTTGATAGCTAAGATAGCCAAATGCTCAGGTGATACTAGATGGCTTCGCAATCATGCAAATAAAAGCATCTATAAAAGGCTACGAATGGCTTTTTGTAAGAAAAGAGATAAAGATGATACAGATAAAGCAATATACAGAATGTGCTGCATAGGGCTTGTAGATGATGTGACTATTGATTATCTGTCACAAACATACGAACTTAAAATCCACAAACGAACTGATGAAGAGTTCAAACAGTATATGTTGGATTTCTTCCGTAAGTATTATTCTTTGGAGCAAGCTCAGAAGAAGGTGGATGAAATTGACAAACAGCCAGGGCGTAATTATTTAGACCGTTGCCTGGGCTATTTAACAGCCTTTGTGTATGAAAACCTTGAAAAGAAGCGTTATCGTGCCATCGAGGACATGTGTATAGCATGTGAGGACAGTATCATAGAACGTCAAGCAAATGGTAACGATGAATGGCTGAAGGAGTTTATTCATCTGTACTTCAACTCTAAGTATGCGCGAACCGGCTATGAAGTTAATGGAAAGCCTTATTCCCTGAAGGATGATACAGATATAGAAGGAAAAGATGGATTCGATGTCGTTAAGAAGTATATTGAAATAATTGACCCTGTTAATGATAACTCTGGCAGTGAAGTGGATAATGTCAAACATCTGTATGGCGCGACCTTACTTTGTCTGAGAGCACATCCTGATAATGCTGCTTTGCAGCTTTTGCTCGCTTATTGCATTACTTTTTTAGGCGCAGGGAATAACCAGACACTGAAAAATAATGCTTACAATAATTATATCGAAGGCTTTATGACTTTGTATAATAGGGATAATAAGCAGGTTTGGAGTGACATTGACACTTTTACATCTTATCTAAAAGCCAAAGTTCGTAAAGATGATAAGTTTATCAAGCAGAACTTGGTTGACGATGGTAAGAAAACGATAACACTGTTTGTCCATGAGGATAAGTTAAATGAAATAACAAAGAAATATCTAAAATAATTATATCAAAATGACATACGATATTAACGCTACTTTGGAAAGGTTAGAACAGAACCTAAAGCAACTTGATTCTGCAAGAAAACAAGTTGAAAACACTGTTCAAGCAAGTGAAGGACTGCAAAATGCCGTTGCTGGTTATGTCGCTTCAATCAATTCTCTTGTTAAAGAAATCAAAGAGTGGGAGAAACAATTAGAAGGAGCACAGGTTGGAATTTCAGAAGAAGTGCAGAAGTCAGTGGGTAAAATGACCTCTGCTTGCGAGAATATTACGTCTAGTTTCACATCTTCAGTCGATGCTTCTTTGCAAGAATTTACCGAGCAGAATAACTTGCTATCTGAAAGGGTCGAAGAACTTAGCGCTCTTCGTGAAGAGATAAAATCAACCACAAAAGAGATTCAAACCATTAAAAAGTTTCTTTTTGACATTTCCAAAGATTTGAAAGAATCTCAAAAGGGGCAAGATAATGCCATTGCATCAATCAGTCAAAATGTTGATGACCTTCCCTCAAATATTAAGGAACATGCTGATAGCATTACTACGAAGTTGAATCAATGGAATCAGGAGCTGAAAAAGTTAATAGATGATATTTCTCCAAAGATAAAATCTATTGAAACAAAAGTTGATGCAATTACCAATATAATTAATTGTATACAGACTTCATGCAATACCATTAAAAGTTCAACTGATAATATAATTAACGAGACTAAGAATTTGCAAAATGAATTAGCGACTTCTTCTGAAGCTACGACGAAAGCAATTAACATCAATCGTTGGATTATTATTGCTGGTATCATTATTATTGTTGCTTTGCATTTCATTCGTTAAATAGTAAGCTGTAATTGTATGCACAATCGTCCTATAGCTAAACTCATTAAATGGTTTGTCAAACGTGAGAAAGGCAAATTAGTTGATGCACGTATCCGGAAATACAACGACGTTTTGCTTATCTTGATATGAATGACCAAAAGAAAATCCTTTTATTGTTCCTATTTCCCGGTAAATTAAAAAGAACCAAAACAACTAAAATCTAAAATATTTATGAACTCACGTAAAAAATCTATTTTAATCTATTTAGGTGGTATCATAACGGGTATCATTCTTACTTTTGCATTTTTTTTCTTTGTAGCATTAGGAAATACAAACGGAACGCCATCTGACAATAATGTCGTTATGTTTGAAAAGCCACAGCAAGAAATTAATGTCCATTCCTTTGAGATTATGCAAGTACTTCCAGATGGGAGTGCATTGGCAACGGTAGAAGATATTTCTAATATAGGAATGATTGTTTTATTCCTTGCTGATAAAGAAATTTCATATTATGATAATCAAAAAATAGATGTTCCATCAGACAAACGTGTAATGCAAGTAGGTACTTACAAATACATCTCGCGTAGTGAAATGGAGAAAACTGTTCCGATTGTAGAAATTATGGATAAGTAAAAACTCTTACCATATAAGGTAATATTTAGTAAAAGAACTACCTGTTTCCATAGAGAATACGTAACAGGTAGAAAATCACCTATATACAAATTTATCTACTTGTCTTAGAACTTCGAATGACGAAGCCTAATACAAGTGGATTTATTTTTGAAAATACGAGAGGGAAAGATACATTATGTTGCCTTATTAAATTAGGCCGTCAGGAGCTATTCTTCAGCGCCTGAATTTATTACTATAAAGAGACTATAGATTTATAATCCCCAAATCGGTTATTATGATTGGGGGTTATAAAAATTTCAGTCATCATAATTTCTACCCCAACGATTGGGCTCAGGATTGTTGTCATAGGGGTAAAAGCCTTCTTTTTCAAATTCAACTACTTGTCCCAATTTGGGATGTTTGCATAATATAAAGCACTCATCTCCCTCTTCATCTTTACATGTAGCTACTGTACTTTCATTATTTCCGAACATAAAATCAAATGGGCGAGACCTTCCTATTTCCTTTGATATATAAACATAGGAATAGTATTCATACGAAGAGTGCTTCTTATCTTGTGTTAGAAATCTTAACGTCTTTCCTTCAGCATCAAGCCATTCGTCAGCGACACGAATTCCACCGTGATAGTAACAAAAATCACTAAGTCGTTGGCTTTCTATTTCTATTATGGTTGCTTTCATTTGTATATTTTTAGTTATCATCAGAACTTATAAAGAATAAGGAATAGGGCTATTGGTTATCAGTACCCTAAACCTTATTCTATATAACGTCTATTATTGATAGAACAAAGGTAGGTGTTTTTCAGCAATTAATAACATGAGTTCTGAAATAAATTCATCACTATTCCCAATCTCATAAGAATATTCCATTATCTTCCTCGATGAAAGTGAGTCTCTTCTTGTGCGACAGTTTCCATTTTCTGTTCCTGTTTTTCAGCAATGGACTTGACATCAGCAGTGGCGTTATCAGGCAATCCGTAACGGGTGATGTTC
>ERZ827181.3393-NODE-3393-length-11444-cov-3.559136_pt1 | contig 11444 bp, 9 predicted proteins | sample MGYA00519778_ERZ827181 | MGnify/ENA primary metagenome ERZ827181 (study PRJEB31778, sample SAMEA3449273) | human gut metagenome | biome: human gut; feature: human-associated habitat; material: faeces | place: United Kingdom | collected 2010/2012 ...
GGTTCAAATGCCGATCTGCCAATTGTAGGCGGCTCGATATTGGCACATGAGCATTTCCAGGGTGGTCATTATGAATTTGCGATGGAAAGAGCGGACATCAAGCAAACGTTGACGATTCCGGGCTTTGAGGATGTACAGGCTGGGATCGTAAATTGGCCGATGTCGGTTGTACGTATTCGTCATAAAGAGGCTGAGCGCCTGGTAAAGCTTGCTGCACATATTTTGACGGCATGGAGAGCATATACGGATGAAGATGCTTTTATCTATGCGCAGACGGATGGAGAACCACACAATACGATTACACCGATCGCACGTAAAAAAGGTGAGGTATACGAACTGGATCTGACACTTCGTAACAATATCACAACCGAAGAATGCCCATTAGGACTTTACCATCCACACAATGAGTATCATCATATCAAGAAAGAGAATATCGGACTGATCGAGGTTATGGGACTTGCTGTTCTGCCATCTAGATTAAAGGCAGAGATGGAACATTTAAGCCAGTGCCTGATCAAAGGAGAAGATATTGTTTCTAAGGAAGATTTAAAGAAGCATGCAGCATGGGTTGAAGAAATCAAAGGAAAATATACAGATATCAATAAAGGAAATGTCATGGATATCTTAAAAGAAGAGATCGGACAGGTATTTGTTAAGGTTCTTGAAGACGCCGGAGTTTATAAATATAATGAAGAAGGAAGAAAAGCATTCGACCGATTTATTGCAGTTTTATAATGACAAGGTCATAGAAAGGAAAGCAAGACAATGAAAATATTAGTATTAGGCGGAGCTGGATACATAGGTTCTCATACAGTATACGAACTGATCGATGCTGGAAAAGAAGTCGTGATCATCGATAATCTGGAAACAGGACATATCGAGGCAGTTCATCCACAGGCGAAGTTTTATAAAGGAGATTTAAGAGATAAAGACTTTGTAGACAGTGTACTAGATCAGGAAAAAGATATTGATGCAGTCATTCATTTTGCAGCAAATTCCTTAGTTGGAGAAAGCATGGTTGACCCATTAAAATATTACGATAACAACCTTTGTGGAACAAAAACAATGGTACAGTCTTTAGTAGAACATGGTATCGATAAGATTGTATTTTCCTCAACAGCAGCAACTTATGGAGAACCAGAAAAGGTACCGATCGTGGAGACAGACCGCACAGAACCAACAAATACCTATGGAGAGACAAAGCTTTCCATGGAAAAAATGTTTAAATGGGTTGGACGCGCTCACGGACTTCGTTATGTATCTTTAAGATACTTTAACGCCTGCGGAGCACATGTAAGTGGACAGATCGGAGAAGATCATAATCCAGAAACACATTTGATCCCATTGATCTTACAGGTGCCAAATGGCAAAAGAGAAGCAATCAGTATCTTTGGAACTGATTATGATACAAAAGATGGAACTTGTGTAAGAGACTATATTCATGTAACAGATCTTGCACAAGCACATATTCTGGCAGTGAAATACTTAATGGAAGGTAATGAAAGCAACATCTTCAATCTTGGAAATGGTGTTGGATTTACTGTAAAAGAAGTCATCGAAACAGCCAGAAAAGTGACAGGAAAGCCGATCAAGGCTGTGGAAGAAGGAAGAAGAGCTGGAGATCCGGCTGTCTTGATCGCTTCCAGTGAAAAAGCGAAGAATATCCTTGGCTGGAAGCCAGAACATGCAGATCTTGAAGAAATCATTGCATCCGCATGGAAATGGCACAGCAGTCACCCACAAGGATATTGTTCTGTTCAAAAGGAAGACAAATAACTCTTTTTGAACCATAAATCATCCCCGTACCGTTTAGAGCATGTTACCTGGCTCTAAGCGGTACTTTTTTGTTTTCGTAAAATATCTGGTACTATGTTCAAATAAAAAATAAAATGGTGTATACTAAAGAAAATAGTAAGATAAAAGAAGGAGTACGAATCGATGAAACGGTTACTAGGATATTTAAAGGAGCATCTTTGTGTTACGATCCTTGCACCATTATTTAAGATGCTGGAAGCTAGTTTTGAACTATTTGTACCATTGGTCGTTGCCAGCATGATCGATGTAGGAATCGGACATCACGATATTGGATATTTGTGGAAGATGGGAGGATTATTGATCTTACTTGGAATCATTGGATTTTCATTTTCTATCACAGCACAGTATTTTGCGGCAAGATCGGCTGTGTATACAGGAAAGTCAATGAGAAGTGATTTGTTTGCACATATGAATCAATTTTCTTATCAGGAGATCGATCAGGTTGGGACATCAACGTTGATCAACCGCATGAGTAATGATATCAATCAGGTGCAAAATGGAGTTAACATGTTCCTGCGTTTGTTTTTAAGGTCACCATTTGTTGTATTTGGTGCGATGTTCATGGCATTTACGGTGGATCATAAGGCAGCGATTTCCTTTGTATTTACGATCACAGCATTGGCAGTGGTTGTTGGACTGATCTTATGGATCACGATGCCAATGTATAAGAAAGTACAAAAACAGGTCGATGGAGTATTAAAAAGTACAAGGGAAAATCTTCTTGGAATTCGTGTGATCCGTGCATTTAACAGACAAAGAAGTGAGGAAGAGAATTTCAGATTACAAAGTGGACAGCTTTATAACAAACAGATCCACGTTGGAAAGATTTCAGCGTTACTAAATCCTCTGACTTACATGATCATTAATTTGGGAATCATTGCAATCCTATGGTCTGGTGGAAAACAGGTTGATCTGGGTTATTTAACACAAGGACAGATCATTGCCTTGATCAATTATATGTCACAGATCCTTGTAGAACTTGTAAAACTTGCGAATCTTTTGATCATTTTATCTAGAGCGTTTGCAAGTCTTGACCGTGTGGATCAGATTTTTGCATTAGAGCCATCCATGAAGGAAACTGGAAAAACAGATATAGAAGAGAAGAAAGATACACCTATTCTTGAGTTTAAAGATACATCATTTGTCTATCATGGTGCAAGAAAAGAGACGATCCATCCATTTGATTTTGCGGTGAAAGAAGGCGAAACGATCGGGGTGATCGGAGGTACAGGGTCAGGAAAGAGTACTTTTGTATCTTTGATCGCAAGATTATATGATGTGACATCAGGAAGAATTCTATACCGTGGAGTTGATGAGAAAGAATTAAAACCAGAATTTATCCGAGGAAAGATCGGATTTGTTCCGCAGAAAGCATCTTTGTTTGAAGGAAGCCTAAGAGATAATATGAAATGGGGTAAAGAAGATGCCACAGATGAAGAAATCTATCAGGCATTGGATATCGCACAGGCAAGAGAATTTGTTGATCAGAAGGAACAGGGATTAGACTTTAGAATTGAACAAAATGGAGGAAACTTATCTGGCGGACAAAAACAGAGACTAACGATCGCAAGAGCATTAGTACGTAAACCTGAGATCTTAATTCTTGACGATAGTGCATCCGCACTTGACTTTGCAACAGATGCAAGACTTCGAAAAGCGATCAAAGAAAATACAGATAATATGACAGTATTTCTTGTATCCCAGAGAGTATCAACGATTCGTAATGCTGACCATATCTTAGTGTTGGATGATGGAAAGATTGCAGGAATCGGGACTCATCTACAGCTATTAAAAGAGAATCAGGTATATAAAGAAATCTGCGCATCACAGATGGTAGGAGAGGAGGCATAAGATCATGAAGAAAGACAAAAAACAAAAGACATTACAAAGGATCATGGAATATATGAAGCCTTATCGATTTTTGATCTTTGCGTCTTTAGTGTTGGCGGTGATCAGTGTGGCACTGACACTTTATGTTCCGATTCTGACAGGACAAGGTGTGGATTGCATTATAGCAAAAGGAAATGTTGATTTTGCAAGATTGATAAGTATTATAAAAACGATCATGATCTGTATCGTATTGACGGCAGCAGCGCAGTGGCTGATGAATCATGTCAATAACCAGATTACATATAAGATTGGAAAAGATTTAAGGATTCAGGCATTTGAGCATTTGCAGAAACTGCCATTATCTTATGTAGATGCACACTCCTCAGGAGACTTGATCAGCCGTATCGTAACGGATATTGATCAGTTTACGGATGGATTGCTGCTTGGATTTACACAGTTATTTACTGGTGTGATCACGATCATTGGAACCATTTGTTTTATGTTAGGAATCAATCCATGGATCACATTAGTCGTTGTTATTTTAAGTCCGTTTTCGTTTTTTATCGCAAGTTTTATCTCAAAGCGAAGTTTTAATATGTTCCGGAAACAATCACAGACTAGAGGAAATATGACAGGATTTGTCAATGAAATGCTTGGAAATATTAAAGTAGTCAAAGTGTTTGATCATGGAGAAAAAGCACAGGAAGAGTTTGATCAGATCAATGATGATCTTGCATATTACTCCTTAAGAGCGACATTTTTCTCATCTATCACAAATCCGGCAACCAGATTTATGTATTCAGGAATCTATGCAGGGGTTGCGATCGCAGGATGTATGAGTGTTATTCGCGGAAGTATCAGTGTTGGTCAGTTATCAAGTTTTTTAAGTTATACAAACCAGTATACAAAGCCGTTTAATGAGATCACAGGGGTTATCACAGAATTTCAGAATTCTTTAGCTTCTGCGGCAAGAGTTTTTGAATTATTAGATGAGGAGCCGATGATTCCTGATGCCAAAGATGCGAAGGCGTTACAGGATGTGAAAGGAAATGTAGAATTAGAGCATGTGGACTTTTCTTATGTGAAAGAAGTACCTTTGATCCAGGATTTTAATCTGAAAGTGGAACCAGGACAGCGGATTGCAATCGTTGGATCGACAGGATGTGGGAAAACAACGTTGATCAATCTGTTAATGCGTTTTTATGATGTGAATGTAGGAATGATCAAGGTGGAAGGAAATGATATCCGGGATGTCACGAGAGAAAGTTTACGATCCAGTTATGGAATGGTACTTCAGGAGACATGGTTAAAAGCAGGAACGATTCGTGAAAATATCTGCTATGGAAAACCAGATGCAACTGAGGAAGAGATGATCATGGCAGCAAAAGAAGCCAATGCACATGGATTTATCGAGCGAATGCCAGATGGTTATGATACGATCATTACAGAAGGTGGCGGAAATCTCTCTCAAGGACAGAAACAGCTCCTTTGTATTGCAAGGATCATGTTAAGTCTTCCTCCAATGCTGATCTTAGATGAAGCGACATCATCAATTGATACGATGACAGAGATCCGAATTCAGAAAGCATTTGAAACGATGATGAAAGGAAGAACAAGTTTTATTGTAGCCCACCGACTTTCAACGATTCAGAATGCGGATGTGATACTTGTTATGGAAAATGGACATATTTTGGAGCAGGGAACACATGAAGAACTTTTAGCGAAAAATGGTGCGTATGCCAGATTATATAGCAGCCAGTTTGCACCAGTATAAATGTTAAGATTTTTGACTGGAGATGTCATATGGAAGAAAAAGGAATGAAAAAAAAGAAAAAATTATTGAGGTTGTTTATAGAAACATTTTATTTAAGTGCATTTACCTTTGGTGGCGGCTATATGATCGTATCTTTGATGAAGAAGAAGTTTGTGAATGAATATCATTGGATCGAAGAAGACGAGATGCTTGATCTGGTGGCGATCGCACAATCAGCCCCAGGAGCAATCGCAGTGAATGGAGCAATCGTTGTTGGCTATAAATTAGCAGGTATCAGTGGTGTGATCGTAAGTGTATTCGGAGCTGTTCTACCGCCATTTTTGATCATATCTGTAGTCTCTGTTTTTTATGAAATATTTCGGGATAACAGGATTGTTGCATCGATGCTTTCTGGTATGCAGACGGGTGTTGGTGCGGTGATCATCAGTGTTGTGTACGAGATGGCAAAAGGGCAAAGTAAGAAGGAAAACAGAATAGAACTTGCAATCATTATGGTTGTGGCATTTATGGCAAGTTATGTCTTTGATATTAGTGTGATCTACATTATTCTTGCATGTATTGGAGTTGGAATCGTACAATATGGTATTTCAAGAAAGAAGATAGGAGGCAGAAAATGATCTATTTGCAATTATTTTTAAGTTTCTTAAAGATTGGAGCATTTAGTTTCGGAGGCGGATATGCAGCAATGCCAATGATACAGCAGCAGGTGGTAGATGCATATCATTGGCTGTCTCTGTCTGAATTTGGAGATCTCGTGACGATTTCGCAGATGACACCGGGACCGATCGCAATTAATGCGGCGACTTTCGTGGGCATAAGAGTCGCAGGGTGGCAAGGAGCATTATGTGCAACGATGGGATGTGTATTCCCTGCGTGTGTGATCGTTACAGTGATTGCGTATTTTTATGTAAAATATCGTCATATGGAAGGACTACAAATGGTGTTAAATACTTTACATCCTGCGGTGATCGCACTGATCTTGACTTCTGGAATTACGATCCTTGCACAGGCATTTTTTCAGGGAAGTCATATAGAGCTTCAACAGATCAACTGGATACAGGGTGCTATTTTTATCATTTGTATGTACCTTTTATTGAGAAAGAAAAAAGATCCGATCATTGTCATGCTGTTTGCGGGTGTGCTAAATGTGATTGGAAGCTTTTTCATTTCATAGGAAATTTCAATGAAATCCCCTATGAAATAAAAAAGCCCTCCGGATGGGAATATAAACGATGAGAGTGGTAAAAGTATAAATAAAACAATAGGAAGTGATAGATTTGAGTAAGATACAAGAAGCGAAGAAACTATTAAAACAATACTTTGGATATGATGAATTCCGCCAAGGTCAGGAACAATTGATCGAGGCAGCATTAAATGGGCAGGATGTCTTAGGAATCATGCCGACAGGAGCAGGAAAGTCTCTTTGTTTTCAGATTCCGGCGTTGATGATGGATGGGATCACACTCGTGATCTCACCACTGATCTCGCTGATGAAAGATCAGGTTGGGACACTGAATCAAGCCGGAATTCATGCGGCATTTTTAAATAGTTCTCTGACACAGGGACAGTATCATACCGCATTAAAATATGCGATGCAGGGAAGATACAAGATCATCTATGTGGCACCAGAACGCTTGGAAACAGAAGGTTTTATCAATTTTGCGCTAAATAGTGGAGTGAAGATATCAATGTTGGCAGTTGATGAGGCACATTGTGTGTCACAGTGGGGGCAGGATTTCAGACCAAGTTATCTAAAAATTCTGGAATTTTTAAAGAAACTTCCGTATCGTCCTGTACTGACTGCATATACAGCAACAGCGACAGCAGAAGTCAGGGATGATATTATGGATATTTTGAACCTGAGAGATCCATTTGTATTAACGACAGGGTTTGACCGGGAGAATCTTTACTATGCAGTAAAACGTCCAAGGGATAAGTATAGAGAATTACTAAGTTATTTAAAAGAAAAAGAAGAAAAGATGCCAGGAAGCAGCGGGATCATTTACTGTTTATCTAGGAAAAATGTTGAGGAAGTCTGCTATCAGTTAAGAGAAGATGGATTCTCCGTGACAAGATACCATGCAGGATTATCGGATGAAGAACGAAAGGAAAATCAGGAAGATTTTATCTATGACAGAAAGCAGATCATGGTAGCGACAAATGCCTTTGGAATGGGAATCGACAAGCCGGATGTTCGTTTTGTTGTTCATTATAATATGCCGAAGAACATGGAAAGTTATTATCAGGAAGCAGGAAGAGCAGGACGTGATGGAGAACCTGCGGAATGTATCTTATATTATGCTCCGATTGATAACCGAACCAATCGTTTTCTGATCGAAAATGGAGAGGAGAATGAGGAATTAGATGCGATCACAAAGCAGATCGTGATGGAAAGAGACTGGGAAAGACTTCGTCAGATGACATTTTACTGCTATACGAAGGAATGTTTACGTCATTATATTTTAAATTATTTTGGAGAACAGACAAGCGGATACTGTGGAAACTGCTTAAACTGTCTGACCGAGTTTGAAACGGTTGATGCAACAATGGAAGCGAAAGCTATCATCCAATGTATTAGAGATTGTTATCGAGATTTCGGACTATCCACGATTGTTGATATTTTAAAAGGTTCAAAGAGCCAGAAAGTATTAAGCCGTCATTTAGATGAGAATTCACAATATGGAGCATTGGCATCAGAAAGCATTGCAAGGATACGACAGATCATCAATGAAATGTTAGTCTATGGATATCTGGAAATGACAGCTGATGAATATCCGGTTTTAAGCGTTGCAGATATCACTAAGATTGATGATAACTGGAACTTTGAGATCAAGATTCCAAAAGAAGTCGAAAAAGAGAAAGAAGAACGCAAGATTCAGACGAAGAAACGTAAGAAAGCAGGGGCTGTGGCAGCACTTGCTGAGGAAGATACAGAATTGTTCGAAGCATTACGTGTACTTCGAAGAATGATCGCATCCGAACAGAAAATTCCGCCATATATGGTATTTTCCGATAAGACACTGGTACATATGAGTACGATGAAACCTTCTAATGATGAGGAAATGTTAGAAGTCAATGGAGTCGGAGAACATAAGCTTCAGAAATATGGCGAACGTTTTTTAAATGAAATTCAGAAATATAAATAAAATACATAGATAATAGGAAAAGGAATTCCGTATGAACTATTTTGAAACAAATTTAGAAGAAATATCAAGATCCATACAGTTGCTTGCGCAGATATTTGAATATCAGGTGTTTGAACTTCAAGTCGAAGAAAAAGATGGAAATCAAACAGGATATGTTCCATATATGATGAACGATGCAATTGAGTGTTATCTAAGTTTTCATGGACTTCGTATCTCTGGAAAATATGACAAAGACTATGAAGGAGAGATGTGGGCACAACTGGAAGAACGAGAAGGTCGTTATGGGTTGATCGTTCATCAGGGAGAAGAAAGTGTTTTTACAATGTGGTTTGATGAGATCATGGAACATACGAACTGTTACCGGTATCATGAGATCGGACATTTCTGGAGAGATGGAGCTGAGCAGTGGCGCCAGCTAGTCTATATGATTGGAACGATCCGTGAGAAATATCGCTTTTTAGGGGAAGAAGTGTGTAATGATCAAGAGATGGAGATCATGTCACTGATCGAATTTGCACCATTTTATTACTATTTTCCGATCAATGAAGATCCAGAAGAATGGTATGACAAAACCGAAGAAGGATTAGAATGTATGAGAAATCTTGCTATGCAGGCAGGTGATAAAGATTATTTAAAATGGATCGATAAATATGAGAAGCACCCAACCAAACGAATGGAGATGACGCTTGCAAAGAAACTGCAAGATCCAAAGAGACAAGATTTATATGAATTGATCTGCGAGAAAGTCTGCAATGCTTCTGATCCATATCCAGCAAGGAATTATGGAGAAAGAATCGATCAGAAGATTCAACGATACAGGGAACAGGTTGATAAAAAACTGAAAGAACAAGGATTTACAGGAACTTATCCACAATATGAGAGTGAACATTTATCGGTTTGTGTAACAGAAGAACATCCATTTACGATCTTGGAATCTGAAGATTTTAAATTTAAGATTCAGTTGATGATCTCAGAATGCAGAGAAAAACATCCGAGAAAAAATGCTGGATTTTTTAAAGGATATCAAAGAAAAGGCAAAATAAAAAGACTCGATTTTTAATTATGAAAATCGAGTCTTTTCTTTCACTGATTTATTTATTCTTCAGCCGCTTCTTCGTCTTCATCTTCAGGAACAGCTTCAGGTTCTGCGATGTTAACGACCAGAGTATCTTCTGGTGTAACAAGAGAGATTTTGCTGTTAGCAGCTAATGGCAAGTCTTTGACATGGATCATATCACCAACATTGTACTGTGTTAAATCAATCTCAACCTTTTCAACGATATCAGCTGGGAATGCTTTGTATTCGATTTCAGATAAGGACTGTTCAACGATACCATTCTGTACAGCATCTTCGTTTAATAATTCGATCGCGGCAGTTGTGTGGATCTTTTCGTCAGCAACTAATGCCTGGAAGTTAATAAACATTGTTTCGTTTTTCATGGCATTGTAGTCGATTTCTTTTACGATGGCGTCTACATTTTCTCCGTCAACAAGTAAAGTAATATGAGCTCCTTTTTTGTTATCCTTTAAGAATTTAGCGGCTTCACGGGAATCAACTTTCAATGGAATGGAATTTTCGATATCTCTGCCAAACAGATTTCCGATAACATAACCTTCTTTTCTTAATTTTTTAGCCTTTGTTTTCAAATCTCTTTTTTCTGCAGTTAATGTGTTCATAAAAAGTTCCTCCTTGAAAAAACATTAAGATATTATGCATGTTATGGTATAACACCGGAAGTACTTTGTGTATAAAATATATAAATACACAAAAAGAGCTCCCAGTGTAGTGGAAGCTCTTGCTGTATTGTAGGTGTTTCTATGCACTTGAGTTTATTATATCACTACTTTTTAATTTTTAAAGGGGTAAAATTGATGTATTTTTAAAAGAACAAAATGAATAAAAATCACATATATTAAATAGAAGAAAAAAGAAAGGAAAAAAGACTGTGATTTATGATTTTGCCGTTATCGGCGGTGATATGAGACAGGTATATTTAGCCAACTATCTAAAAAATCAAAGATATCAGGTTATCACATATGCAACCAAAAAAGAAGGCTCAGAATGCAAGGAAGGTAAATCTTTTGAAAATGTCATAAGAGAAGCAAAGTGCATTATTGGACCCGTCGTTTTTTCAAAAAACGGGGAAATCACAGGAAGTTCTAGTAACAAAAAAATGTCAGTAGAAACACTGTTTCAAGAAATGACGAAAGAACAGATTTTATTTGGGGGATGTATCAATGAAGAAATTCGACATGAATGTGAACAAAAAGAAATCAAAGCATTTGACTTCATGAAAATGGATGATGTCGCTATCTACAATGCGATCGCAACTGCAGAAGGTGCTATCATGGAAGCGATCAAGATGCAGCCGATCAATCTTCACAAAAGTCGTTGTCTGGTCCTTGGCTATGGAAGATGTGCAAAAGTTCTTGCAGCGAAACTAAAAGGAATGGATGCTCAGGTAACAGTCTGTGCCAGAAATAAAACAGCAAGAAGTCTTGCAAAATCTTTTGGACTTGAGGTTATGGATTTTACGGAACTAAAACGGCGGATCTGTCAGTATGATCATATTTTTAATACCGTTCCAAAACAGATCCTAAAAGAAGATATTCTCAGGAAGATCTCCAAAGAATCCTGTATCATAGATATTGCTTCTTATCCTGGTGGAACAAACCATCAAATGGCGGAAAAACTAGGAATCTGTGCAAAACTATGCCCAAGTCTTCCAGGCATTTATTCCCCGAAATCTTCTGGGATCATGCTTGCAAAAAAAGTTTTAGAAATCAGTGGAGAGATCAAACATGGTATTGAAAAATAAAAGAATCGGAGTAGCAATGACAGGTTCCTTTTGCACTTACACAAAAGCCTTTGAACAGAT
>ERZ827181.3400-NODE-3400-length-11417-cov-3.313325_pt1 | contig 11417 bp, 6 predicted proteins | sample MGYA00519778_ERZ827181 | MGnify/ENA primary metagenome ERZ827181 (study PRJEB31778, sample SAMEA3449273) | human gut metagenome | biome: human gut; feature: human-associated habitat; material: faeces | place: United Kingdom | collected 2010/2012 ...
GAGTTAACAACATTCTGAATTGGAAATACAAGAGAAAGTGCAGTCATGGCATCTTCGCTGATCTTGGCAACGAAAATACTGTCAATAATGTTGTAAAGTGAATTTACCAGCATGGATAAAATCATTGGTGCCGCCATAGAAAGCAGAAGTGGCAGAATTGGTTTTTCTTTCATATAAGTTTGTTCCATAAAATATCTTTTCCCTTCTGTATTATTTATTATTAATGTTTTACAGGGTACACATTGATGCTGTTAGATTTGTGAATTTTATTTACCAGGTTGATTTTGCTACTATAAGTGAGCAAATACAGAAAAATACACAAAAATAGGTACTTCTTGTTTGTAGTCTAAGCACATTCCGACTTTTCATATAGTTTTTATTTATCTGAAGCTGACGCTTCTTGTTTGTAGTCTAAACACATTCAGACCAAGCAAGTAAAGTATGTTTTTATATAGCGTTTCATATTATTCTGTTACGAGTATTAATGTTTCTGTTGTCGTTCCTTGCGCGTCGGTAGCCTTTATGATAAAGTTGTGAGTCCCTGCGCCCAATAATCCTAATAACGGCATAAAGTCGCTGATGTCGAAGGTTACTTTCGATTGGTTCAAGACGTTCGAGCCAGTGGGGAATCCCAATCCTTCGATGGCTGTTTTCAAGTCGCCCGGATTTACCAAATCGAGATGCGCAGCCAATCCCATACCTGCAAGTTCGTCGGGAGTCAATGTCGGCGATTCTATATCGACTACAAGTCCTGTAAGTCCGTTCTTATCGGAGCTTGTAATATCTACGCTTACTTGTAATCCCTCGGTTACAGTGACCGGAGTCCCTAATTTTATAGTCGAGCTTGTAATCTTCGGAGCATCGGTGGGATCAGGGTCAGTACCGGGGTCGATGGGATTGGGGTCTTCAATAACTTCTTCGTCTATCGTGACATTCCCGAAATGGTCGATTATTTCGCATGAGGCATCGAGCGTAACCGACGGTGTGACGCCTCCTGTCTCGCTTCCCGGTTCGGGTCGTTTGATATCGTAATGTATTTTACGCCATTCGCCGGCTTTTACATTGTCTACCTGTATGCGATTGACTTCTTCATAACCGTCGATCGTACCGGAGAAGGTGGCGATAAGCAAATTGCTTTCGCTGTCGGACCGATAATAACCGGCACGAGATTCTTCTTTATCGAAATCGAGTGTTCCCTTTCCGATTTCGACTGTTACTTTGCAATCTTCGCCCATCAGTGTTTTTAAATCCTCGGAGTAGGAGACCGAGACTTTTATATTTTGGAGGGTACATACGAGCGTATCGATTTGTGTCACTCTGTTTTCTTCGATAGAAAAAGTTTTATCTGCATAGTAGTAAGGCTTTTCCCATTCGGCGGGTTGAACCTCGTGGGAAAATACTTTTAAATTATAATTACCGACGTTTAGTGTAACTATTTCGGGCGTTTCGCTGTATTTCCAATTATTTTCGAGCGTTTCACTACCGTTGTCCGTGCGGAATATCTGTACTGTAAAATCGCCTGTGTCGACAGCCCGGCTTACCGGTTTTTTCTCGATTTCTTTTATGTCATTATTGGGTATGGCATCGAAAGAAGAAAGATCGAGAGTTCCGGTTTTCCCTGAAATTTCTCCGGGTTCGGAGTCGTAGGTGAGTTTCTCACGGTCGCAAGATGTGCCTGCCAGTCCCAAGACTGCGGTCAGAGCTATGTAGAATATCTTTTTCATATCGCTATGTAGTTTATTCATAAATGAAATTCAAGTTGTCTATTGTCAGAGTCGCTCCCCTCGAATTGGATTCGTATCGGGAGTAGTAGTCGGTCGTTTTTATCGTTGCGGTTTCTTCGCTTTGTGAATATGAAGCGTGGTTGGACGACGTAATCATTATTTTCAACAAGTTGGCTTTTTTGTCGGTGACGGTGTAGACCAATGGGACTGTAAATTCGGTATAGTCTGATACAGCCGTAAGGTTAATAGTCCCGGATGCGAGTATTGTTTCTCCGTTTAACAATGTTACCGAGATCACTCCGGTTTCAGAGCCATCGTTATTGTCGGGAGTGTATTTATACCACCCTTTCATGGTCGAAGGACGGGAAGAGAACGAGGTCCCTTCGTTATAGGATTCGGAATTACCGGAATAGGAGTAGCTGCCCAAGAATAGTTTTCCGGCGGAGCGGTTGGCTATCGAGGGGACGTTTTCACTGTAATAGTATGCCGACCCTCTTGTTTTATAGTGGGGGGGAGGAGTAGTTCCGTTTTCGTCCCAAGCGACATTGCGAACGACCATAGCGTTAGAGCCATTTTTGGCAGTTAGATTTTTGTAAATGTCCGGAGTGTCGGTTCCCCCACCTCCGAAAATGGGAATTCCGGGGACTTTTCCAGTCCATGACAATGTGGTGTTGTATGTGGACGGACAGACGAACCAAGACATTTGGTTGGTTGCTGATGTATTGCTTGTTTTTGCGTTTACACTAGCCCACCCGACAGGCTCGTTTATGGTGAAACTGCATGTACTTTGATAAGTGGGATTTCCTATTGTGGGGGACCAACGTCCACCTTGATTTATATCGGATACGCTTATTGTTTGTGTCAAATCTTCGAAGTCTCCATTCGGTACGCCAGCAGCGGTTTCTGTCCGTATTGTACAATCTCCATGATAATTGACATTTTCTTGTTCGTTGTTGCAAGTCCCTTTTATCTGGTAGCGTGTGTCGGGGAACAATCCCGTGAGGGTGTGAACATTGCCTTCGTGTGTAGAGGCGGCTTGGACCCATTGTCCGGTACTGTTGGTATAAAGCACAGCGTAGCGGTTCACTGCATCTTGGTATTGCGGATCGGTGGCTGTGAGTTTAACGATCGCTTTTTTTGCCCAAACGTCGTATTCTTCGGCTGATATCGTGAATTCGGGCGTGAGAACAGAAATGGAAGTCGCAGCCGTCTTTAATCCACCGGATAGAGCTTCTATTTCTATCGGTTTGTTTGTGGCTTCGACGGATATTTTAACTTGGTATAGATTTTCCTCGGATGATAGAACTGTCGAGGTACAATTTACTTTGTGGCCTTCGGCGTTAAGGTAACTGAATTGAACCAAATCGATATCGGACCCATCGTATAATACCGGAATTATGGCCGAAGAGCTACCCACAAAAACGGCTTCGGGCTCTTGCAAGGAGAATGTTAGAGGCAGATTTTTTACCGATAAAGAAACAGGAGATTCGCTAACTTTCCCGTGCATGTCTTTTGCCGAAATAGTGAACATGTGTTGATCGCTATTGTCGATAATTTGTAATTGTGTGAATAGTTCGGTGAAGTCGATGAATCCCATTTTATTTCCAACTTCGGAGAATCCCTTAATTTTCAGCCCTAATCGACGGAGTATTTCTGCTTGGTCTTCACTCATATTTATGAGGTCGATTTCTTGCGGCCACCCTTTGCTTTCGAGGCTACGGGAAGAGGTCGTAAGGGTACACCCTGCTAATCCTCCTTTGGCCGTGAGAGATATATTTACGTTTTTGTCGGCCGGATAATTAAATTCTTTTGCTTCAACCGGAACACCGGATTCAAAACCAGACAGGAGGAAAGAGGGAGCGGGAGCTACCATTACTTCATCGGATATGTCTATTTTGATAGGTTGTGTTTCGGTTGTCTCGTCGAAACTGATGTTGAGTTGAGCTTCACCGGCGTTGTTGTCGCTGATGTCGAGTTTGATTTTGTAGTGCTGACGAGCGGCTGCGTTGGATATGGCTGCCGGTTCGAAAGTAGATTCGATCCCATTTTGTTTTTTCAAGTGGGTTTGAATCGTGATTTTCCCGGGTTTTACGTAGGCTGCTCTCGTCTCGGTTTTAGAAAATTCGATGTATTCTCCTCCGGTAGAGTGAATGGTGGTCGAATAATCGGCAAAGTATTTTTTGAAAGCGTCGGAATACTCGACGGTTACTTTTACATTAGCCAATGTACAATTGATTTCTACCGAACTATTTTCCCGGTCACGCACAGCTACCGGGGTTTCTCCGAGATAGAACGGCTTTTCGAATCCTTCTATATCGATATCTCCGTAGAAGGCACTCATTGTATAGGCTCCGACCGGTATTTTGGTAGCCGGGTCGAAATCGGCCAAACTATCCCATGCCCGAGAAAAACTACCGTCGGAAGAGACCAGTTTCAAAGCAAATTCGCTTACATCGGGAAGTGCGGTTGACGAGGTCGATTCGGCAGAGGCGCGGGTTGCAGGAACTACTTTATAATCGGCTGAAACTTGTACGTTGATTGCACCGTATCCGGAAGACCCTTGCTTATCCTCATTTGCGCATGATACTAACAATAGCATGGTTGCGCTATACAGGAAAATTTTTTTTAATTTCATGCTTATTTTATTTTTATTTCACCTATAAAGAGATATTAATAAACTCTTTATGAGCGGCTTCATTGTGTAAATACTCTTATTTGCACAAATGAAAATCGGTTCAAAGGTATAAATTTTTTCTTAGATGAAACAGTCAATAGAAAGTTTTGTTAAGTATAATAATATAAATTAAGGAGATATAGGAGTTTTGGGCTACAAAATCCGGGGAATTTGCTAATATTTTTTAGGGTCGGATTTTGTAAAAAATCGATTATTTTTTATTTTATAGTATTTAAATTTATTCTGTATTTTTATATGTAAAGATAGCTTTTTTCAACCCCTCCGGCCTGCGGCCACCTCCCCTATATTTTGCTGTGCAAAACACAGGGGAGGAGGTTGAGATGTATTCCCCCTATTGCTTTGCGACACCCCGTAAGGCTACGGAGCACGGCCGGGAGGAGGAAAGGTTTCCCGAATTTTGTTTCTGTTCTCGGCTTGTACTATCTTTGCAAAATGTGAAGATAGTCAAGTTTATTTTTAAACCTCTCGCTCTGCGGGTACTCCCCACTATCTCGTTAAAGGCGAACGGTGGGAGAGGGGCGATAAAAAATTGGAATATATGAAAATAGCGGTAGTAGGTACAGGCTATGTGGGCTTGGTTACGGGAACTTGTTTCGCCGAGATAGGAGTGGACGTCGTCTGTGTGGATATAGATGCCGAGAAAATAGCTCGTATAGAGCGTGGCGATATACCTATTTACGAGCCGGGGCTCGACGAGATGGTTATCAGGAATATGAAAGCCGGACGTTTGCGGTTCGCCACCGATCTATCGGCTTGTCTCGACGGGGTGGAAATCTTGTTCAGTGCGGTGGGTACTCCTCCTGACGAAGACGGATCGGCCGATTTGAGATATGTGCTCGATGTGGCTCATAGTGTGGGACGGTATATGACCGATTATCTTGTTGTCGTTACCAAGAGTACGGTTCCGGTGGGGACTGCCCGAAAAGTGAAAGCGGCTATACAGAGCGAGTTGGATAAGAGGGGCGAAAAGATTGACTTCGATGTGGCTTCCAATCCCGAATTTTTGAAAGAGGGGAATGCGATAGCCGATTTTATGCGTCCCGACCGTGTGGTCGTTGGGGTCGAAAGCGAGCGGGCGGAGGCTTTGATGCAAAAGCTCTACAAGCCCTTCATGATCAACAAGTACAGGATTATTATTACCGATATTCCTTCGGCGGAGATGATTAAATATGCGGCTAACGCTATGCTGGCGACTCGTATCAGCTTTATGAACGAAATTGCGTTATTGTGCGACGAGGTGGGAGCCGATGTAGGGGCCGTGCGCAAAGGTATCGGAGCCGACGATCGTATCGGCAGCCGCTTCTTGTATGCCGGCTGTGGATATGGGGGCTCTTGTTTTCCGAAAGATGTGAAGGCTTTGATAAAGACGGCGGAAGAAAATGATTGCGATATGCAGATTTTGAAAGCTGTCGAACGGGTGAACGAGTCGCAAAAGGAATTGCTTTATCACCGATTGTTCCGCTATTTCGACGGGAAAATATCGGGACGAAAATTTGCCGTGTGGGGGCTTTCCTTTAAGCCGGAGACCGACGATATGCGCGAAGCCCCGGCTTTGATATTGATCGATAAGTTATGTGATGCAGGAGCCCGTGTAAAGGTCTATGACCCGGTGGCTATGCCGGAATGCAAGCGGCGGATAGGGAATAAGGTGGAATACGCCGAAAATATTTATGAAGCGGTTGCCGATGTGGATGCTTTGTTGATTGTAACGGAATGGAAAGAGTTTCGTTTGCCGGATTGGAAAACGGTTATCCGGTCTATGAAATCACCTGTGATATTCGACGGCCGTAATATTTATGATCCGTCTGAGATGAGAGAGTTGGGATTTGCTTATTATAGTATAGGTCGTCCGACGGTTTAAGTACTGTTCCGATAAAAAAGTAAGACAGGTATGCGTCCTATTCCGGGACGGATACCTGTCTTTTTATCATAGAAAGGGGCTGAGAGGAATATCCTTCTCCGTAATGGCTGCTCCTCCTTTTACCGTTACGGTTTCGGGAATCCTCAGGAGCTCCCTTTCTGTCTATAATAACGATATAGGAGTGTTTTGGTTCAATGTGGTGGTGCTTTTGATCGAGATTTGTCTTATTTTTAATTTTTTTGTCGAAAATCTGTTTTTGAGGAACACTTTAATTGTTTGGAGCGTATCTTTGCAATGGAACAGAACTCGATATCGGTAAGTGAGATGGTTTCGAGATGTATTGTTTTTGTAAATAAATAATGTTGTAAAGAGATTTTATTATGAAAAAATGGGTGTGCAGATTATCTATTGTATGCTGCTTGTGTTTGTTTTTTACCTCTGTGAAAGCTCAGCTTTCGTTGGGTGGGCTTGGAGACATACTGAATTCATCGACAGTGAATAAGGTTGTGAGTGCTATTGCCGGTACAGATGCTTCGTTGACGGTTGCCGATTTAGCCGGGACGTGGAAATATTCGGCTCCTGCTTGTAAGTTCGAAAGCAGCGATTTCTTGAAATCGGCGGGAGGTGAGGTCGTGGCTGCATCTTTGAAAACAAAGTTGGCGACCTACTATACAAAGGCCGGTATCACGCCTTCGCGGGTTTCATTCGCTTTTGCCGATACTACTTTTGTAATGAAATATGGTAATGCGAAATTGAACGGTCATATTGTTAAAGACGAAGAGAGCGGAAGATTCGTGGTTACATTTACTGCCGTGGGTGGTTACATTCCCATAATGGTTATGGATGCCGTTATAAACAAGAATGGCAATACGTTGGAAATGCTTTTCGATGTGGATCGATTCGTGAAGGTATTGACTACTATTGCATCGAAGTCTCAGAGTTCTACATTGAAAAGTGTCGGTGGATTGCTCGATGAGTATGAGGGTGTATTGATGGGGTTTGAACTAGTGAAATAAGAAAATCATAGTAAAATAAAATAAGGAGGGAGTTTTAAACTCCCTCCTTATTTTATTATATTTTAACACAAAAAGAAAAAAAACGGGAAAATAGAAGACCGATCTTTTTGTCGAATGATTACCTTTGTTCCATATTATAAACTAAAAAATAAATAAAATGAAGAAATTAGTTTTAACCTTAGCTCTTGTGTTTGGTGTGTTAGCAGCCAATGCTCAGTATTTTGTGGGTGGTCAATTGGGGTTACTTTACGATGATGCATCGGAAAATACCATGATTACAATCGCTCCTGAATTCGGTTATGCATTTAACGATACTTGGACGGTTGCCGGTATGATAGGTTATACTCATATGGACAATTTCAATTCGTTTTATATCGCTCCGTATGCCCGTTGGAATTTTTGGAAAAAAGATTTCGTAGGCTTATTGGTAGATGGTGGTTTCGGTATTTCTACTCAAAAGTATAAAGGGGCGGATTCGGATACGGGTTTTGAAATTGGTTTTAAGCCGGGTATATCTTTTAATTTGACCGATAATTTCTCTTTGGTAGCTCATTACGGCTTTCTGGGATATCGTACTAAATATAACGGAAGCAGCGTGTCGGGCTTGTCTTTGAGCGGCAATGAGATAAGTCTCAGCTTGTATTATTGTTTTTAATATTTGAAACGAATCGATATTTCGACCGTCCGATTTTTATCGGACGGTTTTTTTTATTCTTTTCGGTAGAATTGTAAGGTGAGAAGGTGTTGCCGAACTTCTTTTTTTACGAGATGACAAATCGGGATAGGTCAGCGATGTAGGGGGAGTGTATAGGGTGATTGTAGAATTTGAGCCCTTCTCCTTGCGGGTATTTCCCTTATATTTTCGTTGAGTTAACCCCTCCGTCACTATGTGCCACCTCCCCTATATTTTGCGATGCAAAACACCCCGTAAGGCTACGGGACACGGCCGGGGAGGAGTGTGAAATTTTCCAGCGTTTTTGCTTTACTGGGGTTTTGAGTTCTCCGATGCTTCGTTTGCTTCTCTTATCTGTTGCAGATGAGATGAGGAAGGGGAGAAGCCGATGCCTGACTCTGTTTCTGTTATTGTCGGTATTTTTCGACATTTCCATTGAGTTAGCCCCTCCGTTATTCCGTGCCACCTTCCCTATATGTCTATGCCACAGGGGAGGAACTAAAAGACTATTCTCATTGATTTCCTATTGAGTCGTAAAGGGTGGGGCTGTTTTTTTTGTTCGGGTATGAAAATCCCGCTCTATCTAATTTCGATAGAGCGGAATTTTATTTTTTGTATGGTCTTTTACTACTTTTTCAAGGCTGCTATGCTTTCTTCGAGCGATTTGATTTTTTCTTCGGCATCGGCTTTCTTTTTGCGCTCCATAGCTACCACGGCTTCGGGTGCATTTTGAACGAAGCGTTCGTTGCCGAGTTTTCCCATCACTGTTTTGAGGAATCCCTGAGCATATTTTAATTCGGCTTCGAGTTTTTTCAATTCGGCTTCTACATCGATGGCGTTGCTCATAGGAATCGCATATTCCGTTGCATGTACCCGGAACGAAGCGGCGGCCGGATCTTTTTCTTCGATTGTTTCGATCGTTGCCAGATTGGTCATTTTGGTCAATATGCAATCGTTCGAGTGATCGTGTGCGCCGATAATTTGCAGCGTGAGCTGTTCTTTATTGGCTATGCCTTTTTGCAAGCGGATCGTACGTATTCCCGCTACGACCAGTTTGGTCGTTTCGAATCGGTTTATGATTTCCATGTCGACCGGTTGGGGCTCGGGCATGCGTGCTGTCATGATGCTTTCGCCTTCTTTGCGGTCATACAGGTGTTGCCACAATTCTTCGGTGATGAAGGGCATGAAAGGATGCAACATACGGAGCTGTGCATCGAAGTACCGGAGTGTAGCATCGTAGGTTTTGCGGTCGATAGGTTGTTGATAGGCTGGTTTAACCATTTCGAGATACCAAGATGAAAATTCGTCCCAGAAGAGTTTGTATATAGCCATGAGGGCTTCGGACAGACGATATTTCCCGAACAGGTCTTTGACTTCTTCGAGCGTACGGTTGAGTTGTGCGTCGAACCATTCTACGGCAATGGCTGCCGTTTGAGGTTGGGGGAGGGTTTCATCTACGTTCCAACCTTTTACCAAGCGGAAGGCATTCCATATTTTGTTGTTAAAGTTGCGTCCTTGCTCGCATAACGCATCGTCGTATAGTATGTCGTTTCCGGCAGGTGCGGCCAACATGAGTCCCATGCGGACACCGTCGGCTCCGTAGGTTTTTATCAGTTCGAGAGCGTCGGGCGAATTACCGAGCGACTTGGACATTTTTCGTCCTATTTTGTCCCGTACGATTCCGGTGAAATAGACGTTGCGGAAAGGAAGTTTGTGCTCATACTCGTATCCGGCCATAATCATTCGAGCCACCCAGAAGAAAATGATATCGGGGGCTGTAACCAAATCGGTGGTCGGGTAATAGTAGTTTATCTCTTCGTTGCCGGGATTGTTGATACCATCGAAAAGCGAGATGGGCCATAACCACGAAGAGAACCATGTGTCGAGGCAATCTTCGTCTTGTCGCAGATCGCTCATTTGAAGGTCGGCCTTACCACTTTTCTCTCGGGCTAATTTCAACGCTTCTTCGGGTGTGGCAGCTACTACGAATCCGCCTTGCGGGAGGTAGTACGCCGGGATGCGATGTCCCCACCAAAGCTGGCGAGAGATACACCAATCTTTAATGTTTTCCATCCAGTGCCGATAAATGTTTTTGAATTTATCGGGGTGGAATTTGATTTCGTCTTTCATGACGGCATCGAGAGCCGGGGCTGCGAGTTTATCCATTTTGACAAACCATTGCATCGATAGTTTGGGTTCGATAACGACATTGGTACGTTCGGAATAACCCACTTTATTGTCGTAATCTTCGACTTTTTCGAGTAATCCAGCCTCTTGTAAGTCTTTGGCGATTTGTTTGCGAACGTCGAAACGATCCATTCCTACGTAAAGTCCTCCGGCTTCGCTGATAGTTCCGTTGTCGTTGAATATGTCGATACTCGGCAGATTGTATTTTTCTCCCAGCATATAGTCATTTACATCGTGTGCCGGGGTGACTTTTAAGCAGCCGGTTCCGAACTCAATATCGACATAGTCGTCCATGATAATAGGAACCACCCGATTTACCAGCGGTATGATGACTTTTTTCCCTTTAAGGAATGAATAGCGCGGGTCGTTGGGGTTTACACAAACTGCCGTGTCGCCTAAGATTGTTTCAGGTCGTGTGGTGGCAACGATAATGTATTTATCCTCGCCTTCGATAAAATAGCGCAGATAATAGAGTTTGCTGTGTTCGTCTTTATAAATGACTTCTTCGTCGGAGAGGGCGGTGAGGGCTTTGGGGTCCCAATTTACCATGCGGACTCCTCTGTAAATGAGTCCTTTGTTGTATAAGTCGACAAATACTTTCAAAACACTTTCGGAGCGGATTTCGTCCATAGTGAAAGCAGTGCGGTCCCAATCGCAGGATGCTCCCAATTTTTGGAGTTGTTTCAAGATGATTCCGCCGTGTTCTTCTTTCCATTCCCAAGCGTATTTGAGAAATTCTTCTCTGGAAAGATCGCTTTTTTTAATACCTTGCGCTGCAAGTTTATTTACCACTTTGGCTTCGGTGGCGATAGATGCATGGTCTGTGCCGGGAACCCAACAAGCATTTTTCCCTTCCATGCGAGCCCGGCGTACCAGAATGTCTTGTATCGTATTGTTCAGCATGTGCCCCATGTGTAGAACTCCGGTGACGTTAGGAGGAGGGATGACGATGCAGTAAGGTTCTCTGCTGTTATCTACTTCCGAATGGAATAGTTTATGATCCATCCAGTACTTGTACCATTTCTCTTCGCTTGCTTTCGGATTGTAATTTGTAGCAATCATGCCTGAAATTTTAGATTTAAAATGATAATGATTTAACACTCCATTTTTATCTTTATACGCTGATCATTACTATCAAATTCTTATCGTATACGTTGATAGGTGATAAATTCATATATCACATTTTGCTGTGGATCTTTTTGCAGAAAAGACTGCTCGCAGATTTCCCAATCCTGGCTTTCATCTAAATTCGGGAAATAAG
>ERZ827181.3403-NODE-3403-length-11409-cov-6.209970_pt1 | contig 11409 bp, 12 predicted proteins | sample MGYA00519778_ERZ827181 | MGnify/ENA primary metagenome ERZ827181 (study PRJEB31778, sample SAMEA3449273) | human gut metagenome | biome: human gut; feature: human-associated habitat; material: faeces | place: United Kingdom | collected 2010/2012 ...
GTCATAACTTTATTGTTTGGTACCTTTAAAGATATAACATTTTTCCAATTGACCGGCTGATTTGAGATCTGAAGATGCTTATAACATTATTCTTGAATCAATTCAAAACAGTTTCTTATTCAAGTTGGTTATAAACCCTGTTTGTGATTTTGCTCAGAATAAAATAAAAGTAAGCCGTACAATCCCTGGTATTTTTATAAATGCAACTTTCTATAAATATATAAATAAAAGCAGCGATGCGATTTTTGTTTCCCCTAAATTTTATCATAGTGGGAAAAAATCAGAATATTTCTTTATATTGGATTTTAGGTATTTTTCTTCTGAGAAAAATGATGAAGGTGAGAGTTCTACAAAATTGAAACAATTGGTATTGGCTGAAGTATTGTCGAAATTATCTCGACATATAAACAGGCAAGGAATCCTTTTCGTTGAATAAAATAATATTACTACTTATATTGGAAAATAGTAAAATAGAATTTGGATAATGAAATTACTTTGGATAAAGTAAAGATTATTTTAATTATTACATTCTTCCCAAGGTGGTAAGATTAATATTGACTAAGACTATAATAGAAATATGATGGAGGATAGTTAAATATATAGTAGATATGAATGAAAATTGGTCTGAAATAGTTGAAATACTTAAGAATTCATTAGACGATAATTACAGCAAATCTGAACTTATTTTTGCTGTAGAGAACTGTTTTAGAATCTTAGGATGGAGAAAAGCCAATGGATCTTTGGTTAAAAAATACAGTTTATCTAATAGTTCTACTATTGATATTGTATTGTCAAAATATAATAAAGAATGTGCACAGTTCGAGTTAATACCTGTATTTGTTGAAGAAGATGGCTTGAATATTAAAATTGAGACTATTGATTCTGTTATGAAAGAATTATTATCAGATGCGGCATTATCTTTTGGTAAACGTATTATATTTTTCTATCATAATCCCCAAAATATGATTTGTAAGAAAGAAATATCATTGGAACAGGAAGATATAGATGGAATACAAATGTCAGATTTATTCTTATATCAACGGTTTAATAAATCATTAGTACAAGAATATATTACTTCCTTAAATGAAAAAAACGATCCTTTGGTCAAATTGCGTTTAGATATTAGACGTCTTATGGATGACAAAATGATTGTAAAATCTATATTTTCTGATTTTTTGGAACATTTTGGACATGATAGGGCTATTATTGAAGAAGAAATGCACAACTTTGAAATTTCAATTTTATCAAATCCATCTTATACTAGAAATTTAATAAATCCATCACAAAACACTAAAGATACAACACGTTACTCATTTAATGGAAGTCCGTTTTATCCGAAAAAAAGGTTCGTTCTTGCTGTTGTAAAACAGTACGTGAATGATCATCCAGATATTACATATGATGAATTGGAGAGAATATTTCCATCTGAGATGATAAGTAAAAAAAGAGGTGTCATTCGCCCACTCTCTGTTGTACAAGAATGGATACAAAACAATCCAGATTTATCTTCCAGATTTTTTCTTGAAACAGAGGAATTAATAACATTGAGTGATGGTCTTCAATATACAATTTACAATCAGTGGGGACTAAAGCAATTTAATAAGTTTCTAGAAGTAGCTCGGTCCATATATGTTGTAAATAGTGATAAAAATATAAAAGAGGAAAAAGAATACATTACTGAACAATTGTGTGAATCAGTATTGCATATTTCTAAAGAGTCATTAGAATCGTTTGTTAAAAAGAAAAGTTGATGAAAAAGAATAAATTTACATTCATAGATTTGTTTGCCGGTATAGGTGGTTTTCACACAGCAATGCATAGTGTTGGAGGAAAATGTGTGTTTGCTAGTGAGTGGGATAAGTATGCTAGGATTTCTTATGAAGCCAACTATAAAAATATAGAACCGGATCTTTTTCTGAAAGATAGTAATGGTAATTATTTGTTTTTTAATAACGATATAACAGAAGCTATACCAGAGAATATTCCTGCATTTGATATATGTTGTGGAGGCTTTCCTTGTCAACCCTTTTCTATTGCAGGTTTAAGACGGGGCTTTGAAGATACTCGTGGAACTCTGTTCTTTAATATAGCTAATATTGTTAAGCAAAAAATAGATTCTGGTATTCCACCAAAAGTTTTGTTCCTGGAAAATGTGAAAGGATTGAAGACTCATATGAAAGGCGAAACACTAAAAACAATCTTAGCAACATTAGAAGAATTAGGGTATGCATATAACTATGATGTTTTAAATGCAAAGTATTTTGGCGTACCTCAAAATAGAGAAAGATTGTTTATTGTTGCATGGTATAAAGATTTGGTTAAATCTACAACTTTTAAATTTCCCTATGGAATAGCACCTGATGGAAGTACAATATATGAAAAATCTAAAGATCTTGGAGATAAGGTAATAAAGACTAAAGTCTCAGATATTTTCGAACCTGAAGATTCTATTGATAGTTACTATACTATTAGTGATAGGTTATGGATTGGTCATCAAGAGCGAAAGAAAAGGAACAAGGCTAACGGTAAAGGATTCGGCTATTCTCTTTTTAATGAAAATAGCGTATATTGCAGTACGATATCTGCAAGATATTGGAAAGATGGTAGTGAAATTCTTATCGATCAATCTGATAAAGGATTAAACCCCAGAAAACTTACTCCAACAGAGGCGGGACGTTTGCAAGGTTATAGAATTATAGGAAATGGATGGCAATTTCCAGAAAACGCAAACAATCAAAATTATAACCCTGAAAATCTGGAGTTTCATATAGTTGTTCCACGTAAGGAGGCATATCATCAGTTTGGAAATAGTGTTGCTATACCAGTAATCAAAAGATTGTCAAAGGAAATTGTCGAACAATTATTAGATATATAGGCATATGAACAAAATGATAGACACAGAACATGTTATAGAATCAAAGCAGATTCTAAAAGATCTACATCAAGTTCTAGAAGATGCAAAGAGAAGATTCTCGAATGAGTTTATAGCTCAAGATGTTAAGCTTGGTGAATCATTTAAAGTGGCTTTCCGTAATATGCTTGTCAAAAAAAACTGTGCAGTAGAATATTTTGATTATACTACAGTTGTAAACAATACTTTTGGTCAGCAAATTTATATAGCGAATCAGTGGTTTGTAATTGCTTCATATTTTGTGGATTTTTGTTCAGAAATGTTAAGCTATCAGAGTCTGTTCTATAAGATTTGTGAGCGTATTGGACTTAATCATAAAGGAATGAAAGAATATGCAACCAGATTAAAGGAAGCTCCAACTATGGAAGATAAATCTAATTTTATGGCTACAGCTTTGGAAATGCTTAATGAAGATTACTCTGATGTACATGATGATAAATATAAGGTTGCCACATTTCTATGGAAATTTGTAAGTGATTATTCTTGGTGGTCTGGCAATAAAACTGTGGACAGAAATGACTTTTATTTCTCGGCACTTCTTAATCAGATGAATGTAGTGAATGCTAGTGCTGGATATTTGGCAACAATAGCATGGTATTATTCTTGTGTTCTTTCTTTAAGGTTGTTAGTTGATAATACAGATAATTTTACTATTGATTTGAAAAAGAAACAGAGAGTTGTAAGACCATACGAAAACGAATCTCAATCTGGCACTAAACTTTGTGAAGCAAATGAGAATTACAATGGTAAGGGCATTTCTATAAGTGCGGCAAGTTTGGAAAGATTTCAATCAATGAATTAATTATGAAAGCAAATTGGATTATATGTGATAACCATTTGGCATTGAAGGAGGGTAATAGTATTTATCATCTTAGTGCTTCTGAGGTTTATTCATTTTCTAGTAAGAATAGAATAAACGAAATAGAATGTGAAAATCCATTTGTAGAATTGCCAAATGTTCGTTTTTCTAAAATAGGAGCAGCTGCAAAAATACGGTTGACCAGCGGTATCGAGGGGGATATATATTTCAATGTGTATACTATACGCAAAGGTAAATTTATAACTGTAGATATTGTAAATGGTTTGCTTATTGATCAGTGCATGTGTGATAATACATGGTTCTATATAACAGAAACCAGCAGTATAATCCAAGAAATAATTACAAAATCAGGTATCGTATCTTCTGGACGTATCAACTTAAAACAGTATTTGAGTGTAATTGAACAAAGTCTATTTGCTGACATTGAAGTTGTTGAAAATCAGGTTGAGCAATCGGTTTTACATAAGCCAATTGTTACAGATACAAGTATACCAAAGGAACTTAAAGCCACTTTATTCCCTTATCAAGAATCTGGATATTCTTGGATAAGGACTATGTTAGAAGTTAATAACGGTTGTATTCTGGGAGATGAAATGGGCTTGGGAAAAACCATGCAGGTAATAACAGAAATGTTATATTTGAAAAGTCTGTTTCTTACCCCAATAATTGTTGTTGCACCAATTTCACTTCTTGCTAACTGGCAAAGAGAATGTAAAAAGTTTGCCCCCTCACTTAATGTTATGGTTCATTATGGACCTTACAGGATAAGCAATTTTCGAGATTTTTCGGGGTTTGATGTGGTTATTACCTCTTATACTACTGTAGTAAGTGATATACATATGCTTAATATGATCAAATGGAAAATGGTAGTTTTGGATGAAGCTCAAAGTATAAAGAACCCTGACAGTTCCAGAACAAGAGCTTGTAAGCAGTTGAATCGAGAAAGAAGTCTTGCGGTTTCTGGAACCCCTTTTGAAAATCATATAATTGATATATGGTCATTGGTTGATTTTATACAGCCTGGATTGCTTGGTACACTGAATACATTTAAGAAACACATAACTGATGACGTTGAAGGAGGTAAGAAAATAGAACCAATACTTTCTGCATTGATGGTACGTAGGCTTGTTTCTGATGTTGCCAAAGACTTGCCTGAAAAGATAATATCTACACAACCTCTTCAAATGTCGGAGATAGAGTGCCAACAATATTGCAATTATCTGGAAACATTAAAGGATGGAATGGATACAGAAAATCCTTCTCTTGGAATGTTACAACAATTACGTATATATTGTACACATCCATATGCTGTAAAAGATAATTCTTGCGAGGATGATCCAACTGCAGTATCAATTAAGTATCAACGGTTTTGTGAGATTGTTGAAGAAATTATAAGCCGGAAAGAAAAAGTAATTGTTTTTACTTCATATAAGCGTATGTTCGATATATTTAAAGAGGACGTACCGGTTAGGTTTGGCGTTAAAGTATGGTCTATAAATGGTGAGACACCCATTGAAGACAGACAGTCTATAGTTGACAGATTCAATCATTTAGATGGTTCAGCTATGCTGGTCCTTAACCCTAGGGCAGCAGGAACTGGACTTAATATAACAGGAGCTAATCACGTTATACATTATAATCTGGAGTGGAATCCATCTCTTGAGGATCAATCTTCAGCACGTGCATACAGGCGTGGTCAAGAGAAAACTGTATTTATCTATAGATTATATTATACAGATACAGTGGAGGAGGTTGTTAATGACAGGATTGAAAGGAAACGTGATATTGCTTCACATGCAATTATAGGGAATGATGGTAAGAACCAAGATAAGGCGGACATTCTTAGAGCTTTAGAATTGGTTCCTTCAATAAAGAATAATTAAAAAATATAAATATGATTACTACAATCCAACAAAAAACAGAAGAGGATTTTGAATTACTTCCTGATCCTGAGAGAATTGTTAACGGGTTAAGGGATACTGGTTACAATTTTAATACTGCAGTTGCTGATATAGTTGATAATTCAATTGCGGCAAATGCAACAAAAATCAATATAGATGTAAATATTGATCCAAATATGCAAGTTAGAGTCTATTTTGCAGATAATGGCTGTGGCATGGATTTGGACGGATTAAAGAATGCAATGAAATACGGTTCAAAAGAACGAATAGAAAAGAATTCTTTAGGTAAATTCGGATTAGGTCTGAAAACTGCATCAACAGCATTCTGTAAACAATTTTCATTAATTTCCAGAAATTCACCTGATTCTGAATTGAGGAAGGTTCAGTGGGATTTGGATTATATTGCAGAGAATGGTTCTTGGTTATTACAATTTCCTGTTATTGATCCAGATGAAGAAGATATGTTGGATATAGTAGCTGAAGGAGGCTCTGGGACTCTTCTTGTTTGGGAAAAGATAGACCGTCTAATGAAAGATTATAAATCTTTAAAAAATGCACAAAAAGGGCTGAATAAAATCCTTGAAGAACTTCGATTTCACTTGTCTATGGTATTTCAACGTTATCTGGATAAGAATGATAACCGCGCTCAGAATGTTGAAATAACAGTTAATACGCAATCAATATCTCCGTGGGATCCGTTTTGTACTAATGAGAAAAATACAGAGCTTCTACAACAGGAGGATGTACCAGTGGATATGCCAGACGGCACACAGGTTAAATTTCATATTGCAGCTTATATTATTCCCAAAAAAGGAGAATATTCCAGCATAGAGGCTGAGAAATCTGCCCGTGGTAGTAATGATTTTCAGGGAATTTATGTTTATAGAGAAAATCGTTTGATACACAGTGGAGATTGGTTCGGATTTTTGAAGAAGGAGCCACACTATTCATTATTGAGAGTTGATTTTTCATTTGATTATACTCTTGATGAGCTACTTAGTGTTGATATTAAAAAGTCCCGCATTCTTTTAATTGGAGAATTGGCAAACTATATAATGAACTTTTTAGGAGCGCCTAGACGTGAAGCTGAAAAAAGATACCGAGATACGGAAAATAAAAATGTCCATAATACAGGTAGAGGTGCGCACATCTCATCTAATCAAAATATTGACAGTAAAGCTCCCGAACTAGAAGGTTCAACTATTACTCCTATTGACGATGAAAGTGCTGAAATAGTTAATAGCAATGGTAAGTTTACCAAAGCGATATCAATTCTTCATAATGTAAACCCTCAAGAGAATCGTGTTATACCAGTTAAATCCATTGAAGGTAATGCGTTATGGGAACCAGCACTTGCAGATGGCAAACATGCTGTAAATATCAATGAAAGCCATCCATTCTATAAAAAGATTTATGGACCTTATTTAGCTCAAAATTTAGTGGTAGAAGGTCTTGATGATCTGTTATGGGCACTTGCTGAAGCTGAAAATACGACTGTATCACAAACTTCAATTGAAAACTACGAAGATATGAGATATACTGTTTCCAGAATTTTAAAAAGGCTTGTTGCAGATTTGCCTGACCCTGAACTTCCAATAGAATAATATGGAAAAACTATGTCATAAACTTAAACAGGATTTGGAAGATTATTTTTCCATGCCGTTTGAAGTACAATCGGTGGTAGAAGATGGAGAAACACGATATATCTGTTCGCCTTATAATGATGAACAGATGTATTTTAGTGTAAAAATTTATATACACAATAAGATAAGGCTTGTTATTGAGATATATCCACAAAAACATGGTGGATATATTCTCAATGAGATGGCTCGTGCATCAAAAGAAAAGCAGTCTATTTTTTTTTCATATAAGCATATGCTTGTGGATAAAGGATTGAAATCTTGTTATTCAGTAAATAAATTTGATTTGCAAGAAGATCAATGGCCTACAACATGGAGAACTTTTGATTTTAAAATGACTCAAATACCTATATCTGATGATGTTCAAAAATGCGAGTATAGTCTTATTGAATATGCAAAGTACAGTTTTGAATTAATATTCTCCCTTCTCACTATAACTGATATTAGTGAGGAAAAATTCCTGCAAAAAGCCATTCAGACAGAAGGTACTGTTCAAGAAATAAGGTCTATCAGATACGAACGTAATCCTATTAATCGAAAACTATGTTTATATAAAAAAGGATATACTTGTACTGTCTGTGGTATGAATTTTCAAGAAGTATATGGAGATATCGGTAAAGGATTTATAGAAGTACATCATACGACACCTGTTTCTAAAATGGGTGAAGGATATAGCTTGGATATAGAACGAGATTTGATTCCAATTTGTTCCAATTGTCATTCTATGGTTCACAGAAGAAATCCCCCTTATAGTGTGGAAGAATTAAAGAAAATAATAAGATTAAAGTAATTATTTATGGCAGACTGTTTAACAAAAGAACAACGGCACAAAAATATGTCAGCAATACGTAGTAAGGACACTAAGCCAGAAATTCTGGTTCGTAAATTTCTGTTTAGCCGTGGCTTTCGTTATAGATTAAATCATCCTAATCTACCAGGCCATCCTGATATAGTACTGAAAAAATACAATACAGTTATTTTTGTAAACGGTTGTTTTTGGCATGGACATGATAGGTGCAAATATTTTATCCTTCCTAAAACAAATACAGAATTTTGGGAGAATAAGATAAAAGCTAATAAAGAACGAGATATCAAGGAACAACGTGAATTGACAGCTATGGGATGGCATTGTATTACAATATGGGAATGCCAGTTGAAATCATCCGTACGGGATATGACTTTAGAATCATTAGAATATACACTTAATCATATTTTTTTGAGTGATAAACGTGAGAAACCATATAAAGAACAAGAGAATGGCTAAACAATCTTAATAGCAATGGTGTTAGAAAATTCTATTTTGAGTTCTTCTAACACCATTTGAGATTTTGTATTATTTTTATCTCTCTATTATCTTCATTATCACTACCACCATCGTAATTCCCAAAATCGCAATAAATACGCAGCCTGCAAGTATCTTCCAAATTAACCAAGAATGCAAAAATTCCACATTCGCCACTATCATACAGACCAAGAAAGAGGATAGTTTGAAACATCATTAAAACAAAGAAGATATGAAAAGATACATTTGTAGTTTGTTGTTGGGGATGGCTTTCGGCGGAGAAATGTTTGCCGTGGCAGATAATTTTTCTGCTTTTCTTTGGCAAGCAGAAGAACAGGTAAAGGAAGTCCCCAACCCGGAGAAGATGGCAAAAAGGCGAACGGACGAAATGAACGAACTTTTGCAATTAAGCGAAAAGCAATACAAAAAAATATATAAGCTTTACTTGAAACGTAAGCATTCAGTAAACCCCGTCAGAACTCAGTCTTGATTCTTTATATTTTTGTACCCATAACCAATATTGTACAAAAATGAAGAATATGACATTAGACCAATTCAAGCAGACATACGAAGACTGGAAGTTGTCTGGTTTGTCTGTCCGGGATTATTGTAACAATACCGGATTTGACGAAGGTAAATTTTATTACTGGCGTAGGAAACTAACCGATTCAGCTCTTCCCGATACACAAGGATTTGTTCCTGTAAGAATGAACAATCTGAACGGTAAACTGAACATTACTACTGCTTCAAAAGAGATAGAATCTAAAAGCGATTCAGAATGTGAGATTATATACGCCAATGGTGTAACGCTTCGTATCAATAGTGCAATATCACTTGAGGTGCTAAAGTCATTAATCCTTTTATGCCAGTAAGCCATGTTTTGCCTCAGTGACTCAGATCGTTTTTTCCTTTACCCATATCCGACTGATATGCGAAAGAGTTTTTACTCTCTGAGCGGAATCGTGACAGAGAAAATGGGTAAGGATGTACAGGAAGGCGATGCATTTATATTTATCAATAAATCATTGACCAACATGAAAATACTCCATGCCGAATACGGTGGGCTGGTGATATATAATATGAGACTTGAGAGTGGTACTTTCCGTTTGTCTGATATTGACTGTGAAGACTCTTCCGCTTCACTCTCCATCAACTGGTCAGAATTGACATTGATAGTGCATGGTATATCACCTTCAGAGACGAAAAGAGCACCACGCTGGTCTCCTAAAAAGGAGTGATCGTATAGTAAAATAATGTTCAAATCCTTCTGTATGTCAGGTGTTTTTCGTACCTTTACAGTAAATAAAAGATACGGGAAATGGCAGAAGATCCAAATTTTAAAATAGCACTTGAGGCAGTCCTTCGTGACCGTGATGACCTGTACCGACGTCTTATGCAGGCAGAAAGGAAGCTTAAAGAAATGTCTGACCTGCAGGCCATGAAAGACTCATACGAAGCCAGGCTGTCAGAGAAAGACAAAATCATTGAAGCTAAGGATAAAGCCATTGAATCCAAGGACAATCGTATTGCATCGTTGGAACGTAAACTGGAGTATCTTCAGAGGAAAGTCTGGGGAGCAATGTCTGAAAAGAGAAAACTCCCTGATGACCCAAACCAATTGAAACTTGACTTCGACAAGATGGATATGACTCCAGAGGAGGAAGAGGCAGCCCGCCAGGCCATAAAAGAGGTAAGCGAGTATAAGCGGATTAAGGTCAGGGAACACGAGAAAAAAGTTCCCGTCCGCCAAAAGCTGCCTGAGCATCTCCGCCGTGAGGAAGAACATATCTATCCGGAGGGCTATCTTGGTCATGAGGACCAATGGGTGCTGTTTAATGAAACGGAAACTTCCGAACATCTTGAATATAAACCGGCAGAACTGTATGTCCGGGTTACTGTCAGACACAAAGGCATGCGCAAGGATACAAACCGGATTATCACTGCTCCGGTGAAAAACGAACCGATACCTAAGAGTTATGCAAGTGCTTCACTGCTTACAGAACTTATGGTCGGCAAATATGTGGACCATCTTCCGTTCTACCGGCAGATACAGATGTTCAAGCGTATAGGTATCAGCCTGCCGCCATCCACTATTGAAGCCTGGTTCCATGAAGTGGCCGACCTGATGCGCCCCGCCTATTACCGGTTGAAGGAACTGGTTCTGTCTTCCGATTATGTCCAGTCTGATGAGACGACGATACCTATAATCAACAACGAGAAGCATCAGACAATAAAAGGATATCTTTGGCTGGTACGGAGTGTGATGAACAACCAGGTTTTCTTCTTCTATCATGACGGTTCCAGAAGTATGAAAGTGGCTCTGGAACTCTTCAAGGATTATCAAGGTGCCATACAGACGGACGGGTATGCCGCTTATGGTACACTTGAAAAGATAAAAGGTATCATCGTCATATGCTGTTGGGCACATGCCAGACGCTACTTTGAGAGGGCTTTGAAGCATGACAAGGCCAGGGCGGAGTATGCCATGACCATTATAGGCATGCTCTATGACGTGGAACGTATAGCCGATGACGACAACATGAATGCACAGCAGCGTATGGAACTGCGTAAACGGCTTGCATATCCTATAATCTGTTCGTTTGAGAAATGGTGTCTTGCGGAGTATGGTAAGGTTCTTCCTAAAAGTCCGATAGGACAAGCCATGCACTACTTCCTTAATCATGTGCGCCAGCTGGCACATTATACAATGGACGGTAAATATTGTATAGACAATAATCTGATAGAAAATTCAGCGCGCCCCATAGCGGTCGGGCGCTTATGTTGTACACTACATAAGCGCCCTTATGTTGGCATTATATTTATGTTGGCATCATAATTAAAGTCCATAATTAACA
>ERZ827181.3428-NODE-3428-length-11349-cov-2.829556_pt1 | contig 11349 bp, 8 predicted proteins | sample MGYA00519778_ERZ827181 | MGnify/ENA primary metagenome ERZ827181 (study PRJEB31778, sample SAMEA3449273) | human gut metagenome | biome: human gut; feature: human-associated habitat; material: faeces | place: United Kingdom | collected 2010/2012 ...
TGGGCAAGTTCCAGCTCGAGAGGATGTGGGGCGACGGCGGTATGCCCAGCGCCCACAGCGCCACCGTCTGCGCAATGGTCATTGCCACGGCACGGTGTGAGGGCATTGACTCTGCCATTTTTGCAGTGGCCTGTGTGGTGGCCATCATCACCATGCACGACGCCATGGGCGTGCGCCATGAGACTGGCGAGCAGGCAAAGGTGCTGAACCAGATGATTGCCCAGTGGATCGATGTAAGCGAGAAAAACGCTCCCTTTTTGCAGAATATGCACCTGAAGGAAATGGTCGGCCACACGCCGCTGCAAGTCGTGGCGGGCGTACTGCTCGGCTCCCTGGTAGGCTTTCTGTTCCCGGTCGTGTAAAAGGCAGCAGAGATGCCCAAAGTACAAACGCATAAAGGACGTGTGAATATGGAATCGTTGTTGCTGGACAAGATCGATCAGCCCAGCGATCTTAAAAAGCTGAATGCGCAGCAGGTGGAAAAACTTTGCGCAGAGATACGGCATTTTTTGCTGGAAAATATCTCCAAGACAGGTGGCCATCTGGCCTCTAATCTTGGCACCGTAGAGCTGACCGTGGCGCTGCACCGTGTGCTGGAAACGCCTAAGGATAAGATCGTTTTTGATGTGGGGCATCAGTGCTACACCCACAAACTGCTTACCGGACGCCGGAAACAGTTTGACCATTTGCGGCAGCTGGATGGCATTTCCGGCTTTCCCAATCCTCACGAAAGTGTGCACGATGCCTTTATTGCCGGACATGGCAATACGGCGCTTTCACTCGCTATTGGTATGGCTTGGGCCAAAAAGATCAAGCATGAGCCCGGGCTTGTGGTGGCGGTGATCGGCGATGGCGCTTTTACCGGCGGCATGGTGTATGAGGGGATGAACAATATCGGCGGGCTGGACAACCTGCTTGTGATCTTGAACGATAACAAGATGTCCATCTCTAAAAATGTCGGTGCACTGGCACGATATCTGACCCATCTGCGCACAACTACGGCGTATTATGATGCCAAGGATAATGTACGCAGTTTTCTGGACGGTGTGCCATTGATTGGTACGCCGATGAAAAAATCGCTGATCGGCGCAAAAACGCTGGTACGCCGCGCTATGTACCACTCCACCATGTTTGAGGATATGGGCTTTGAATACATCGGCCCGGTGGATGGCCACAACGTGGAGGAGCTGGAACGCACCTTGCGCTCGATCTACCAGCGGCCGGGTCCCCATTTTTTGCATATTGTGACCAAAAAGGGTAAAGGTTATCAGCCGGCAGAGATGAACCCAGGAAACTATCACGGTGTATCTGATTTTGACCCGGACGGAATGCCGGACCCGGAGGTTGCGCCGAAGGAATCCTTCTCCACTGTTTTCGGCAAACTGCTGGTGCAGGAGGGAACACAAAACCCGAAGCTCTGCGCGATCACCGCTGCCATGAAGTACGGTACCGGACTGCAATTCTTTGCCCATCGTCACCCGCAGCGCTTTTTTGATGTAGGCATGGCGGAGCAGCATGCTGTCACCTTTGCGGCCGGTCTTGCCAGTCAGGGAATGCTGCCGGTGGTGTGCATCTACTCCACCTTCCTGCAGCGCTCCTATGACCAGATCATCCACGACGTCAACCTGTTGAAGGAGAATGTGGTCTTTGCCATCGACCGCGCCGGCTTTGTCCCTGCAGACGGCGAGACCCATCAGGGCATCTATGATGCAGCCTTCCTCAGCCAGATCGGCATCCCGGTCTATGCACCCTCCAATTACGAGGAACTGCAATACTGGCTGCACTATTTGCTGCAGGACACGGTCTCCGGCCCTCGAGCCATCCGCTACCCCCGCGGCGGCGAGAGTGCAAAACTGGCGCAGTATCCCTGCACAAAGCGGGAATACGACTTTTTGTATGAAACGCCCGGGGCAGAGATTCTTCTGGTCAGCTATGCGGACGAACTGGAGGACATATTGGAGGCCGCCAATCAATTGAACGCTGCATCGCAGAATGCAGACGTTCTGAGGCTTGTAAAGCTATACCCCTTTACAGATAAACTTATCGATACTGTGTCGAAATATAAAATCGTACTGTTTGCAGAAGAATGTGTTGCAGCTGGTGGTATTGGTGAACATCTGGCATATGCTTTGCAGCAAAAAGGCTGGAACGGCCGCTTTTTACACTGCGCTGTCCACACGGCCTGCCTGCCGCACGCGACTGTTCCGCAGATCAAGCAGTGCACCGGTCTGGACGCTGCGGATCTTGTGCAGGCAGTCCGGTCTGCCCTCACGAAAGGAGAAAACGAGCTGTGAAAATTCGGTTGGATCAATATCTTGTGCAGAAAGGCCTTGTGCAGAGCCGGGAGCGCGCCAAGGCTCTGATCATGGCCGGTGTGGTTTTTGTCAACCAGCAAAAGGTGGACAAGGCCGGCGAGATGATCAAGGAGGACGCTGTGGTCGAGGTTCGCGGCCACGATATCGGCTATGTCAGCCGCGGCGGCTTAAAGCTGGAAAAGGCCATGAAGTGCTTCCCGCTTACCCCCAACGGCAAGGTCTGCATGGACATTGGAGCATCTACCGGCGGCTTTACGGACTGTATGTTACAGCGTGGCGCAGCAAAGGTTTACGCCATTGACGTGGGACACGGACAGCTGGTGCAGTCGCTCCGGGAGGATTCCCGTGTGGTGAACTGGGAAGGCACAGATGTCCGCAGCATTGCACCGGAACAGCTGGAACAGCCGGCAGACTTTTTTTCAGTAGATGTGTCGTTTATTTCGCTGCACCATGTACTGCCCTATGTGCTGCCGCTGCTGAAACCGGATGCTGCCGGAGCAATTCTTATCAAGCCCCAGTTTGAGGCAGGCAGGGAAAACATCGGCAAAAACGGACTGGTGCAGTCGCAGCGTGTCCATGTACAGGTACTGGGGAATATTCTGACGCTGCTGTCTGCGCTGGGACTGACGGTGCAGCTGCTGTGTCCGTCACCCATCCGGGGTGGTTCCGGCAACGTGGAATATCTGGCGGCAGTGCAGAAAGGCGGCGAAACGGCATATGTGCCGGACGCTGCGGCTGTGGTGCAGCAGGCGTTTACACAGGCGAAAAAGGAGAAGACGAAATGAAGGTCGTGTTGTTTCACCATCTGCAAAAGGGCAATGCCCCGGAAGTGGCGAGAAAGGTCTGCCTGGCACTCCATCGGAACGGTATGGAGGTCTGGGCAGACCCACGCTGTCTGGGTCTGCTGAAAGATATGGATTTCGTGTGCTATGCGCCTTTTCTGGAGGCGATACAGGATGCGGATGTGGCAGTTGCCATCGGTGGTGACGGCACGATCCTGCACTGCGCCCGTCATGTGGTGGGAACAAGCGCCAAGCTGCTGGGCATCAACACCGGGCGGCTGGGCTTTCTGGCATCCATGGAGCCGGATCAGATCGGCGAGATCGCACGGCTGCAGACCGGAGACTACCGGGTGTCCAAGCGGATGCTGCTCCGAGGCAAGGTGCTGGACAAAACAGGGACTTGTCTCCGGGAACTGACGGCGCTCAACGACATTGTCATTTCCCGGAATTTTTCCCGTGTCATTGAGTTTACTGTGTCCCGGAACAATGTGGTGCTGGGCGAATACCGGGCAGACGGCGTGATTTTCAGTACGCCTACCGGTTCTACCGCCTATGCCCTTTCCGCAGGCGGTCCAATCATTGAGCCGGAGTTTTCCTGCATTGAGATGAATCTGATCTGTCCCCACTCGCTGTCGGCGAGACCTATCTTGTTTTCGCCCCACAACGACCTGCAGGTCAGTCTCCGTGTCCGGGAGGAATACGATGCGTATTTCTGCGCAGACGGGGAAAAGCCGGAGCCTTTTCCGGAGGGCAGAGTCATGGAGATCTCCGGCTCTAACCAGTCGCTGGAGATTCTGGATCTCAGCGGAAATACATTTTTTGATTCCCTCAGCAGAAAGCTGATGCAGTCACTGAAATCAGGAAGGTCGTGAGCAGAACGATGAAAAAGAAACGGCAGGACACCATTTTGGCGCTGATCGCTGCGGAGGATATCCCGACCCAGGAGGTGCTGCGGGAGCGGATGGCGGAACAGGGCTTTGCGGTGACCCAGGCGACGCTTTCCAGAGACATCCGGGAGCTGAAACTGACCAAGGAGCGGCGCAGCGGCGGCAGAGCCTGCTATATTGCACCGGTGCGGCAGGAAGTCAACGGCGGCATTTTGCAGAATGCTGCACTGCGGACGGATTATGCCGGAAACGTTTCTGTGATCCACTGCCGGACAGGCACAGCACAGGCGGTGGCTGCGGCACTGGATGCCATGCACCGGGAAGATGTGGTGGGAACGATCGCCGGAGATGATACCATTTTCGTACTGCTGCGCACAGAAACGCAGGCAAAGGAATTTGCCGGCAGCTTTGCGAGACTGATGGAAACAGGAGGATTCTAATGCTGGCTGAACTGGAAATCGAAAATCTGGCGGTGATCGCCCATGCACGCATCCCGTTTTCACCCCGGCTCAACGTGTTTACCGGTGAGACCGGCGCCGGAAAGTCCATTCTGCTGCACGGCATCCATGCGGTGCTGGGGCAGCGTGTCACACGGGATATTGTGCGCACCGGCTGCAAAAAGGCAGTGGTGACGGCGCTTTTCACCCACCTGGATCCGCTGGTCTGTGCGAGACTGGATGCGCTTTCCATTTCCCATGTGGACGATGAACTGCTGCTGACCCGTGAGATCGCTGCAGACGGCGGAAGCGCCGCACGGGTCAACGGACATACCACAACGGTTTCCGTTCTCCGGGAGATCGGCGATGCTCTTATCAACATCCATGGACAGCATGACAACCAGGTGCTGCTTGCGCCGGAATGTCATCTGCAAATTCTGGATTCCTTCGGCGGAGACGATACTCTATTGCAGGAGTACCAGGAGACATTTCGCCAGCTGCAGCAGGTAGCCAAGCGGCTGAACCAGCTGGTAAAGCTTGAACAGGATAAGGCGCACCGCCGGCATCAGCTGAAAGCACTGGTTGCCGAGGTGGACGAGCTGGGGCTGGAACTGGGCGAAGAGGATGCCCTGGAAGAAGAGATGAACCTTTTGCAGCACGCCGAAAGTATTGCGGCGGCACTGCAGGCGGCGGCAGATGCCATTGACGGCGAGGATGCCGACGGCTCTGCGGTGCTGCTGACCGAGGCGGCAGCAGAGGAATTGTCTCCGTTCGCTGATCTGCGGACGGAGTTTTCTGTGCTGGGAGAGCGTCTTTCCGCAGCCGGCATTGAACTGGCGGACATTGCGTCAGAATGCCGCCGGTTCCGGGACGACATGGAACTGGATCCCCAGCGCTATGCCATGGTGCAGAAACGGCTGCTGGAGATCCGGCGGCTCAGCCGGGAGTATCAGTGTACCGGAGACGAACTGGTGGAGCGCCGCAACCGTGCGGAAGAGGAACTGGAACAGATGCAGGGCGCTGCCGCAGAGATCACTGCGCTCCGGGAGCAGAAGGCGGAACTTTTGGAAAAGGTCTCCGTCCAGGCGAAGGCACTGTCAGAATACCGCTCGGAGACACTGCAGCGCTTTACGGCAGAAGTGACCGAACAGCTGGAATTTCTAAATATGCCGAACGTGGTGCTGACGGCAAAGCATACCACGGGAAAACTGACCATTCACGGCATGGACAGCCTGGAATTTCTCATTTCGGCGAACCGGGGCGAAGAACCGAGACCTCTGGCACGCATCGCATCCGGCGGTGAACTGTCCCGTATCATGCTGGCGCTGAAATGCGTTATTGCCGACCGGGACAGCATCCCCACGCTGATCTTCGACGAGATCGACACCGGCGTCAGCGGCAAGGCGGCGCAGAAGATCGGCATGAAACTCCGGGAAGTGGGACAGCTGCGGCAGGTGCTCTGCGTGACCCATTTGTCCCAGATCGCCGTTATGGCAGACCAGCATCTGATGATCGAAAAGCAGACCGAGGGGACGAGAACGGAGACTCATGTTATGGTGCTGGAACCGGAAGGGCGTGTGCATGAAATTGCCCGGATCATGGGCGGCGAAAATCCCAGTGTGCTGCTGCTGGAGACGGCAAGAGAAGAATTGAGACGCTGGCAGGATGACTTGCTGCCGGAGAGAGAGGACGGACAGGAAACATGATACAGCCAGAGGCGCTGTTACAGCAATATTTCGGACATAAGGCATTTCGCACCGGACAGAAACAGGCGATCGACGCCATTCTTTCCGGCAGGGATGTGCTGGCGGTCATGCCCACAGGCGCAGGAAAATCTGTGTGCTATCAGATCTCGGCACTGCTGCTGCCGGGCGTGACGATCGTCATTTCGCCGCTGATCTCGCTGATGAAAGACCAGGTGGAGGCACTCCGGCAGGTGGGCATTCCGGCGGCGTACATCAACAGCAGCATCAGCCAGGAGGAGTTCTATCATTCCATGCAGATGTTACAGCAGGGACAGTGCCGCATTCTCTATGTGGCACCGGAACGGCTGATGACGGAGAGTCTGCTCCGGCTGGCGCAGCGGGTGCAGATCAGCATGATCGCTGTGGATGAGGCGCACTGCGTCTCCCAGTGGGGACAGGATTTCCGGCAGAGCTATCTGGACATTCCGGTGTTTATGGAACAGCTGCTGGTGCGTCCGGTCTGCACGGCGTTTACGGCGACGGCAACCAAGCAGGTCGAGGCGGATATTGCACGCATTCTGAAGCTCCGTGACCCGGAGACCATACATACCGGATTCGACCGGAAAAACCTGTTTTTCGGAGTACGCCGTCCCAACAGCAAAATGACGGAACTGTTTCACCTGCTGAAAGAAAACGACGGAAAAAGCGGCATTGTCTACTGCTCCACCAGAAAGGCGGTAGAAGAGGTCTGTGCATCTCTCTGTGATGCCGGATTCGATGCCACACGCTATCACGCCGGACTTTCGGACGTGGAACGGGCGCAGAACCAGGACGATTTTCTCTACGACCGCAAGCCCATTATGGTTGCAACCAATGCGTTCGGCATGGGCATCGACAAGTCCAATGTCTCTTTCGTCATCCACTACAATATGCCCATGGATCTGGAAAGCTATTACCAGGAGGCAGGCCGTGCCGGACGGGACGGCGAACCGGCGCAGTGCATCCTGCTGTACAGCGGCAGAGATGTGCGGACAAACGAGTTCCTGTTGAAACGCAGCCGGGAGACCATGGATGTGGACGATGAGGAGACCCGGCAGTTTCTGCTGAACCAGGGAATGGAGCGGCTGAAACAGATGACATTTTATGCCACTTCGACCTCCTGTCTCCGGCATCGGATGTTGCGGTATTTCGGTGACCATGCACCGGAGAGCTGCGGCAACTGTTCCTGCTGTCTCACCAACTACCGGGAAGAGGATGCCACCATGGCGGCAAAGAAGATCATCTCCTGTGTCTATCGGGCGCAGAAAGGCGGTTATCATCTGAGCCGCACCATGACCGCCGATGTGCTGATCGGCAGCAAAAAGGAAAGCCTGCTGCGGATGCGGCTGGATCGGCTGTCCACCTACGGCATTATCGAAAAGCTGACGCAGAAAGAAGTGGTGGGGCTGATCGATGAACTGCTCCAGCAGGAAAATCTGGCGCTCCGCCCGTTTCAGGAGTACCAGGAACTGGCGCTGACTGCCGGATCGGTGGAGATCATCCGGGATCAGAAAAAGGTGATGCGCCGTGTTCCCATTGTCCGGGAAAAGCTGGCGGCGCCGGTGGGAACAAAAGACCCCACTCTGTCTGCGGCAGACAACGAACTGTTCCAAAAGCTGCGGCAAGTGCGGTCGGCACAGGCAAAACACGAGGGAATTCCGCCGTACTTTATCTTTTCCGATGCCACGCTCCGGGATATGTGCCGGAAAAGGCCCCGGAGCATGGGCGATATGCGCCAGGTCTCCGGGGTCGGTGTCATTAAGGCACAGAAGTACGGGAAGATGTTTCTGGAGGAGATTCAGTCGTTTCAGCCGGAAGTTTCAGTTTGATTTTTATGCAAAAAATAAAAAAAGTATTTACAAATGAATAAAAATATCGTATAATTAGTACAGAGGAATTTGTGAATGGCATGGATTTTTTTGCGGGAATCAAAGACCATGCCGCAATTGACAGAAAGGATGATGATGATGAAAAAATTAAGAAGAGGACTGGCTTGTCTGGCAGCGGCAGCACTGGGCGTCACGGCACTTTCACCGCTGGGCGTATCTGAGGCTGAGCAGCCGGGAATGTATGTGGCACAGGAAACAGCTGACAGCATTACATATGCCTATAATAGGGCAAATAGCGATTACGATTATCTCACGCTGAATCAAAACAAGTTCTATACGTGGGATGTGCGTGACACGAACTATTATACGGTAGTTCTGGAGGACGGCACATCGCTGTCGGCGGCAGATATGCCGGAGAACGTATCCCTTCTTGCAGAGAATCTTTCCTGCGGCGGCGGATACAATGGCAATTTGTGGGACACAAAGCTGGACGGCATGGAGCTGACCTACCAGGAGATTCAGCAGACTGAGAAAATCGTGACAGTAGAAAGTGATACCTGGGCGGCAGTGGAAAAACTGTTTCGTGTTCCCGGCGTAAAGATGATCTATCGGATGGAAGGCGTCTACACGCTGAAACCGGAGATCTCGTATCGGGAGGCTGGAAAAGAGCATTTCGGGCTTTATGTGGATGCGGACACAGAATTGCTGGCAGAAGATATCATGGCGGCTGTTCCGTCAGTGACCAGCGTAAGTGAAAAGAATGCCATAACAAATTATACAGGCATGGGAACCGGAGAGACCTATACCAAATACAGTTATGATGTGGCTGTCGATTGGGATGCCAACATAGAAAACAAGCCGGCGGCTCTGCTGGATCTGGTAAAGCAGTTCGGGAAGGTGGACGGCGTGCAGTATGCACTCCCGGAGGTCACCTATATTGAGATTTATGTCTCTTCTCCGGATGACTTTATTTTGTATCCGGTGGAGGAGACCACTGCGGCGGAAGATGCTGTGGTGGGTGATCTGAACCAGGACGGCAGTCTGGATGTTACCGATGCGGTTCTGCTGGGCAAGGCTGCGGCTGGTGCAGTGGAACTGTCTGCGGCACAGAAATCCAGTGCCGATGTCAACCATGACGGCACAGTGGACAGCAGTGATACGGTGAAGCTGATGCAGTTCCTGGTGCGTCTGGTGGATACGCTCTAATTACAGGAAAGAGAAACGAATTACCCCATGCAGAAAAATTGTTCTGCATGGGGTATGTTTGTTTTCGGCGGCGCATAAGCTTTTCCAGAAGGAGGAGTGAAGATGCGCAGACGAAGTGTAATTCGGGACACGATACAGATGACCGTGATCCAGTTCTTTTTGGAGTGTCTGGCACTGCTGTTCAACGCCTGGATGACCCGGCGTGTGGGTGCGGCAACGGTGGGGACGCTGGCGCTTGCCGGATCGTTTTTCAACCTGGCGGCGATGGTTGCCGGCGGAAATGCCATGCTCTGCGCCAGCCGTTTTGTTTCGGAGGAACTGGGAAAGTCCTGCGGCTGTCCGGCGCAGATTCTGCGGAATGCGGTGCGGTTTTGTCTGCTGCTCTCGGTGCCGGTGTCGGCTGGCATTTTCGCTTTTGCCGAGCCGCTGAGCCGTCAGTTCCTGCAAAGCACAGCGATGGCGCAGGCAGTGCGGCTTATGGCGCTCCTGCTGCCGCTGGGGAGCATCAGCGCCTGTCTGAAAGGATATTTCAATGCCGTGTGCCGTGTGACAGTGACAGCCGGCTGTGATGTGGCAGAGTTTCTGCTCCGTGCCGGGCTACTGACCGGGCTTTTGCTGTGGCATCGTGCCGCAAAGCCGGAACAGGTCTGCACCTATCTGGTGGGCAGTATGGCGGCAGGGACGCTGTTTTCCACGGCGGTGCTACTGCTTTTGTATGTGCGGAAACGGGAGCCATGCCGTGGAAAATGCAGCCTTTCCTTTGGAACGTACATTCGCCTGGCAGTGCCGGTGGCGTTTGGCGGTTGTCTGACGGCGGCGCTCAGTACGGCAAATGATACGCTGATTCCGATGACACTGCGGCAGTTCGGGGACAGCACCAGCCGGGCGCTGCAGCAGTTCGGCACATTTGAAGGCATCGTGATACCGGTGCTGTTTTTTCCGTCTACCATTCTCTGCGCCTTATCGGGCATTCTGATTCCGGAGGTTGCCCGTGCCAATGCCGCCGGGAATCGGGAACGGGTCTGCCGTCTGACCGAACGGGTGATCGAGCTGACGCTGATCTTTGCCGTCCTCATCAGCGCAGTGCTGCTGAAATACGGCGGTGTCATCGGGCGCTGCATGGACGGCGGCGAACTTTCCGGCAGAATGATCCGGATCCTTGCCCCGGTAGTGCCGTTTATCTATCTGGAGATCGTGCTGGAGGCGCTGATTAAGGGCATGGGGAAACAGAACTTCTCCTCCCTCAACTATCTGGCAGAGTATGTGATCCGGATCTGCGTGGTGTTGATCTGCATTCCGCTGTTTGGATTTTACGGCATTGTGGCATCGTATTATACCAGCAATGTGTTCGGCAACTGCAACCGGCTACGCATGGCAGTAAAAACGGCAAACCTCCGGTTCCGATTCGGAAAGCTGATCGGAAAGCCGGTGTTTGCCGTTGGGTTTGCTTTTGCAGCGGCATCACTGCCGGAGCATTTTTGTCCGCAGCTGCGGGAAACGCCGCTGGGCATTGCGGTGTTTCTGGGAATCGCACTGAGCCTCTACGGGCTGGTGTTCCGGCTGCTGCGGGAACGCAGGGATATCACACGTGGTGTGCCTGTTCGTGCTGTTTCAGCAGCGTGTGCATCCGGTGATGATGGCTGTGTTCCGTTTCACTTTCGCCGTGTACATGGGCGTGACTGTGGGTGATCGTGTGAGTATGTGTCACGCCGTCGTGGGTATGGGTGAATGTGTGAGTGTGAGGATGGGTGTGTTCCGCCTGCAGGGTGTCCAGCACGACCAGCACAGAGCCGGCGAGCATGACTGCCAGCGCCAGGAAGTACTGCACACTCAGCGCATCCCGCCAGATGATGCAGGAGAGCGCCGTTCCGATAAAGGGCGCAACGGCATAATAGGCACTGGTTTTGGCGGCGCCCAGTGCATTCTGCGCACGGACGTAGCAGAAGATGCTCAGCCCGTATGCCACAAAGCCTAGCAGAAGTGCGGCGGCGACTGCACCGAGTTTCGGGAGCGGTTCGCCGATGCACAGGGCGATGATACAGGAACCCAGTCCGGAGAAGATGCCTTTGAGAAAGACGATCTCGAAGGTGCTTTTGTCGGAGATGTTCCGGGTGCAGTTGTTTTCCAGTCCCCAGCAGGCTGCCGCAGCCAGCACCACCTTGAACACCG
>ERZ827181.3436-NODE-3436-length-11313-cov-3.393942_pt1 | contig 11313 bp, 7 predicted proteins | sample MGYA00519778_ERZ827181 | MGnify/ENA primary metagenome ERZ827181 (study PRJEB31778, sample SAMEA3449273) | human gut metagenome | biome: human gut; feature: human-associated habitat; material: faeces | place: United Kingdom | collected 2010/2012 ...
GGAAGGGCTTGTCCGCGTCCTGCCGGAAGCCGGGCTTGCGGAAACCGTCGCGTTCGGGACGGCGGAAATCACGGCGGGGCGCACCCTCCCGCTCGTCATCGAAGCGGGGGAAGGGCGGCTTGCGGTCTTCCCGGAAGTCGCGGCGGCCCTCGTGCCGGGGGGCCAGACCGTCAGCGCTGCGGCGTTCGTCGCGCCAGCGCTCGGTGGTGTTTTCCCGGCGGGGCTCGCGGTGGTGGCCTTCGCCCGCATCCTCGGCATCGGCATGGCCGCCGCGTTCGGGCATGCGGCCGAAATCGGGCATCAGGATGCGGTGCTGGCGCAGGCGGTCGGCATCGCTGCGGGCCACATAGATCTCTTCCCCGTCCTCGTTGCGGCCGCAGTAATACATGGCCGTGGCGATGCTGCCCGGCGTGGGGATGAAGCACTGGGTCTGCTGCGGGCTCCAGTGACGCTCCTGCAGCCAGCGGGCCAGCTCGTGCATGTCCTCGTCCGTACAGCCGGGGAAGGCGCTCATCATGTAGGGCACCACATACTGCTCGCGTCCGGCCAGACGGCTCTGCTCCACGAAGCTCTGGAGGAAGGCCTCGAAGACTTCCATGCCCGGCTTGCGCATCAGGTCCAGCACGCGGGCGGCGCAGTGTTCCGGGGCCACCTTGAGCTGGCCGCCGGTGAATTCGCCGGTATAGGCCGCCAGGGCCTCGGGATCGTTGAGGGCCAGGTCGGCACGCACGCCGCTGGCCACGCGCACCTGCCGCACGCCGGGCAGGGCCGCCACCTCGCGCAGCAGGCCCACATGCTGCATCTGCGGGGTGATGAAGGATTTGCAGACCGTGGGATAACAGCAGCTGCTGCGGCGGCAGCGGGACGAAGGCCGCGCACCGGGCTCCGCCTTGGCGGACGTGGCATCATCCAGGGCGCAATGGGCCTGCCACATGTTGGCCGTGGGGCCGCCCACGTCGGAGATGGCCACCTGACCGCGGCGGGACTGGGCCACCAGCTTGCGGGCCTCGGCCAGGATGGATTCTTGGCTGCGGGAGCTGATGCGGCGCCCCTGATGCAGGGCCAGCGAGCAGAAGGAACAGCCGCCGCCACAGCCGCGATGGCTGGTGATGCTGGTGCGCAGCATCTCGTCGGCCGGGATGGGCTCGCGGTAGCGGGGATGGGCCGCGCGGGCGTAGGGCAGGGCATAGATTTTGTCCATCTCTTCCGTGGTCAGGGGCCGGGCCGGGGGCGCCAGCACCAGGGCGCGGTCGCCCACCATCTGCTGGGCCCAGGCGTTCTGGCGGTGCACCTGCTGTTCCAGCATCTGGGTCAGGCGCAGCAGTTCCGTGGCCTCGGCCTGCACGGCCTCGTGGGAGGGCAGCTGCATGCGCGGCAGGTCGAGCCATTCTTCGGGCAGATCCACGGGGACGTTGTCCTCGTCCACCTTGGCCAGCCAGGCCGTGCCGTCGATACCGTGCAGGCTCTTGCCTTCGGCCAGACGGCGGGCGCACTCCAGCATGGCCAGTTCGCCCATGCCGTAGATGAGCAGGTCGGCCTTGGCATCCAGCAGGATGGAGCGGCGCAGGCTGTCGGTCCAGAAATCGTAATGGGTGGTGCGGCGCAGCGAGGCCTCGATGCCGCCCAGGATCACCGGCAGGCCGGGGAAGGCCTGACGGGCCAGGTTGGCATAGACCAGACAGGCGCGGTTGGGACGCGCACCGGCCTTGCCGCCGGGGGTGTAGGCATCATCGTGGCGCTTTTTGCGGAAGGCCGTGTAGTGGGCCAGCATGGAGTCCAGCGCGCCCGCGCTGACGCCCACGAAAAGCCGGGGACGGCCCATGACCAGCAGGTCGTCGGGCGACTGCCAGCGGGGCTGGGCCACGATGCCCACGCGGAAGCCGTGGGCCACCAGCCAGCGGCCCAGCAGCACGGGCCCGAAGGCCGGGTGGTCCACATAGGCGTCGCCGTTGACCAGCAGCACGTCCAGTTCCTTCCAGCCCAGGGCCTGCATCTCGGCGCGGCTCATGGGCAGGAAGCGGGGCTGGCCGTCCACCCACGGGTCCTGGAACGCCTCGTTGCGGGACCGGGAGCCGGGGCGGGCATCGCGGCGGTCCGCGGGGCGTCCGGCGCGCGGGAAGGCCCCGGCAGGACGGCGCCCGTCACGGGGACGGTCTTCACGGCGGGGACGGTCGTCCCGGAAAGAAAATTCGTTTCGTTCCTCGCGCTGGAAGCGGGGACGGTCGGCAGGCTGCGTGCCGGTGGCCGGACGCGGGCGGAAAGGACGGGGCGCGGCGTCGGTGGTGCTGATGTCGGTATCGGCGGGCGCGGGTCGGCGCCGGGGCTTGGGGAAGAAGGGCATGGTTTTCCTTTGGCGGCCTTGGAGCGCCACACGGATGGGGTGAAAGGTCGAAAGGGCGGCACCGCAGTGCCGTGGAAGGGGGAGCGCCCGGCAGGAAGGCGGGGACGCTCCCCTGACGGTTACTTGGAAGGCGGCGTGACCAGCGGCATGGTCTTGGGCGCGGCCTCATTGGCGGGAGGCATCTGGGCGTCGGGATGACCGGCGCGGCCCATGGCGTGGCTCTTGCTGAAGCCCTGCCATTCCTCATGGCTGATGGAGCCGTCCTTGTTCTTGTCGATGGCGGCAAAGGCACCGTCCTGCATCTGGGGGAAGAACTTCTTGAATTCTTCCTTGCTGACGCTGCCGTCCTTGTCGGCGTCCATCATGGGGAACTTGTCCACAGGGGCCTTGCCTTCGCCCATGCCGGGCATGGCCAGGGCGGGAGCGGCGCAGAGCATGGCGGCGCAGAGCAGGCCGCCCAGGATACGTTTGTTCATGGTAACTCCTTACGTCGGTTCAGGGTGTGGCTATTCCGGCCGTCTGGGCCGGGAGGCCTTCACCAGAGGGAAGGAGGCGGCCTTGCCGCGCCCCTCCCGAAATCTTCCGTGGGGAGACCTCCGGGGCAGCACCGGGAGACCGGCATCAGGGAAAGGCCGGAGCGCCGCCGGGGTCATGTCCTTCCGGGCCAAACGCGCTGGGGGAAGGATGGGACGGGGAAAGGGCCTTGTGCGCGAGCCCCAAAGCCCTCCTGCCCCCGGAAAAATCGTCCGCTAGTCCTGCGGGTGCAGGGTGTAGTGCTCGCCCTCGTCGCGCAGGCGCCGGATGAAGACCTGCAGGTCGTCGGGCTGGCCGGGCTTGTGGTCTTCGGGATAGAGCAGGGCGGACATATAGAAGATGGAGCCGATGCGCAGCGCGTTGCGGGCGCTGGCCGAAAAACGGTGCAGACGGTGCCCGGCCTGGTCCTGGAGCTGTTCGGGCAGCTCTTCGAGATAGGCCTCGCCTTCTTCTTCCAGCGAGGCCAGCAGGCGGGCTTTTTCCTGCATGCGGGCCGTATAGGCGGGCATATCGCCCATGACGGCCAGGGCCGCCTGTTCGGCCTGCATGACGCGGGCGTGCATCTCTTCCAGCCAGGCCACAAGACGGGCCAGTTGCGGCGACATTTCCATGACGAGCCTCCTTGCGGGACAGCCGGGCAGCAGCCGGCACAGGGCAAAAAGGCCCGGCGCAGGGGCCGGGCCTCCATGACGGGGTTAATCCCAGTGACGCTTGTCCTCGATGGGACGGATCTGCGGGGGCAGGCTGCCCGGCGCCAGGATCTTGAGTTCGGGACGCAGCTTGATCTTTTCGCGGAACTGGTGGAGCAGTTCTTCCTCGCGCTTGAAGCCGCTGGTCTCGATGAACAGGGTCATCTCGTCGATGCCGCCGGGGTTGGTGACTTCGATCTGCCAACGCTTCACTTCTTCGAAGCGGCTCATGACCTGTTCCACCTGATGCGGGTAGACGAACATGCCCATGATGCGGGCGGTGGTGTCCACGCGGCCCACGATGCTGCCGAGGCGCGGGCTGGTACGCCCGCAGGCGCAGGGGGCGCGATCGATGTAGGACAGGTCGCCCGTGGCAAGGCGGATGAGCGGGTACGTCTTGTTGAACGAGGTCACGACGATTTCGCCCACTTCGCCGTCCTTCAACGGGATGCCGGTGTCGGGATGGCAGATTTCCACGTAGCAGCGGTTCGAGATGTGCAGGCCGGTTTTGTGGAAGCACTCGTAGCCGATGCAGCCCACGTCGGCCGTGCCGTAGCCCTGGCGAAGGATGATGTCGAACTTCTTTTCGAGCTGGTTGCGCATCTTTTCGGAGAGGCGTTCGCCGGTGACGAAAGCCACTTCCTGAAAGAGATCCTTGCGCAGGTTGATGCCCTTTTCCTCCGCTTTCTGGGCGAGGTGCATCAGGTAGCTCGCCGTGCCCACGTAGCCGGACACGCGCAGCTTCTGCATGATGTCGAGCTGGGTGCCGGGATCGGTCGGGCCCGCCGGGATGGAGGCGCAGCCGAGGTTGCGCAGTGGCTCTTCAAACATCAGCCCGGCCGGGGACAGGTGATAGTTGAAGGTTACCTGAACCACGTCTCCGGGGCGGAACCCTACGGAATAAAAGGCTTCGGTGTATCCCCAGTAGTCGTCCATGCGGTCTTCGGGGTCGAAGATGGGTCCGGGGGAGAGGAAGATGCGCTTCAGATCCCCGATGTCCTTGGTCAGCAGACCGCCCAGACGCGGGCCCATGGACTGCAGGAAGATGAGTTCCTTTTTCTTGAGGATGGGGATGTGCTTGATATCGGACAGGGTCTTGAACTTCTCCACGTTGAACTGCGCACGGTCGAAGCGTTTTTTGACGTCTTCGGAGTAGCGGTAGGCGTAGGAGAGCAGGTCCTTGAGCTGGATCAGGCAATATTGACGGCGTTCGCTTTCGTCGAGCACTTCACGGCGGCTGTAGATGCCTTCGGTACGGTCTTTACGAGTCATACGGCCTCGCCTTGTAGAATTTTATTTGGGACAGTTGTTTACGCAACCTGAACCATATTTGCAAGCACTATTTTATTTTTACAATTATATCAAAATGTTACTTGTAGTTTTTTGGCGCGTCCGCCTTTGCCGCACCAGCAGGGCGCGCCGCCTCTTCCAGGCCCACGGCCGTAAGCCCGTGGAGCACGAGGGCATCGGGATCGCGGCGGCAGTACTGGTGCAGGGGGCTCTCGCCGCTGTCGAACAGGGCGAAGATGCGGTCGAGGCGCTGCTGGTCCTGCAAAGGGACCTCCAGACCGGCCCGCCCCAGGGCATGGCCCGCCAGCCAGAGGGAAAGGGCCAGCTGCTGCTCGTTGCCCGTGATGGGCCGCGTGGCCGGGGCGTACCAGCCCGCACAGCTCACGGCGGGCAGCATCCTGCCCCTGTCGGCGTGCCGGCGGCGCCAGGCCAGGATGACGTCGGCCAGTTTCTCCTCGCGATGGGTGGGGCACCAGGCTTCCAGGTGATCCAGCAGGGCGTCGGTCCCCGCCGTGCCGAGGCGCACCTGCTGTGTGCGGGCGGCGGCCCAGCCGTCCAGCATCAGCACGGGCGTGAGGGCGTTCTCGCCGCTGTCCAGATAGGTGGCGCATGTCCAGGGCGCGGCCACGGGCGTATATCCGGCTTTGTCGGGGACGTTGCGGGACGTGCAGGCCGCAAGGCAGCACAGCAGCAGGACGAGGCAGGGGAACAGGCGGGTCATGATCTCTCCTCGGTGGGGGAAGCGGCGGCCCGGCGCCGGCGACGCTGGTCCAGGATACGTTCCTTGAGACTGTCGTAAACAGGCGTCGAATGCAAGGCGTTGGCCGTGAAGGCCGCGGCGAAGGCGGCCAGCAGCACGGCCGGGGCCAGATGGAACCCGCCGCACATCTCCATGACCAGAGCGGCCCCGGTGAGGGGGGTGCGCACCGAGGCGGAGAACAGGCCCGCCATGCCCAGCACCAGCAGGGTGGCCGTCTGTTCCGGGGCCACCAGCCCGGCGTCGCGCAGGGGCGCGGCCAGCAGGGCGCCGGCCATGCTGCCCGCCAGCAGGATGGGCATGAGGATGCCGCCGGAAACCCCCGAGGCGAAGCTCACGCAGGAAAAGGCGATCTTGCCCGCCAGCAGCAGTGCCAGGGCGAGGGCGGGCAGGCGCAGGTGCTCCAGCTGCAGGGTGGTCAGGCCCATGTTGCCCGTGATCTCCGGCCAGACGAGCAGCAGCACGCCGCAGCAGACAAAGGGGAAGACGATGCGCACGGGCCCGGGCAGCCAGCGGGCCCTGTCCTGCCAGAGCAACAGGCGGATCATGCCCGCATTGTACACGGCCCCCAGCAGGCCGCAGGACATACCGGCCAGCAGGGGCAGCCAGTACTGGCTCCAGTGCAGGCCGGGCAGCCGGGCGAAGGGGAAGACCAGGCCGAAGCCCAGCACCACGTCCACCATGAACCAGGCCGACAGGGCCGAAAGGCTGGTGAAGAGCAGCATGGGCAGGGTGAGCGGGGTCTTCATCTCTTCGAAGGCGAAGAACATGCCGGCCACAGGCGCGCCGAAGGCGGCGGTCATGCCCGCCACGCCGCCGCCCACCAGATAGCGGGGCCGGTTGGCGCGGCAGCGGTCGTGCCACATATAGCCCACGCCCGCGCCCACGGTGGCGCCCATCATGATGCAGGGGCCCTCGCGTCCCACGGAAAGACCGGCGCTGAGCGCGGCCAGGGTGGCCACGAACTTGCACCAGAGCACCCGCGCCCAGCGCATGGGCGGCAGCTTTCCAGCCGCGATGAGTTCCACCTGCGGGATGCCGCTGCCGCCGATGAGGGGCTCGTAGCGCAGGAGCAGCCCGGCCGTCAGGGCCATGAGCAGCAGCCCGGCGGCCATCAGGGCCAGCGTGGCCGGTGCGAAGAGATCCTGCCCGGCCATATGGGCCCGGACGGCACCATTGATGATGGTATAGAGCCAGCGGAACAGGCCGATGACCCCGCCGGAGACAAGGCCCGTGAGCAGGGCCTGGGCCATGAGCGTCCAGGCGCTCTGACTGCGCAGGGCCGCGGATTCCAGGATGAAGGGAGGCAGAGAAGGGCGGAAGGCCATGGGTATCCTGTGGGGATGAGGGGCGCGGACAGGGCGCACAAAAAAATGTGCCTGCAACAGCCTGAAAATATAGGGAGAATGCCTGTCCTGACAGGAACAGTATGGAGGCTGGACAAAAAAATTTCAAGTTTTTGGCAAAAAACGAAAAAAAATGCTTGCCAAGTCGGAGGGAAATCTGTACAAGTATTTTTGTTGTGACGAACAATACCACCTCACGCCGAGGTAGCTCAGTTGGTAGAGCAGGGGACTGAAAATCCCCGTGTCGGCAGTTCAATTCTGTCCCTCGGCACCAGGGAATCCAAAGGCTTGCAGCGAAAGTTGCAAGCCTTTTTTCGTTATGGGCTTTTGCCGGACGCGCATTTGCGGCAGCCGCCCGGGGGCACCTTCCATCGGGCGGGCCTTCCCGCTCTTCCTCCTCCTTCTTTCCCCGCCTTTTCCTTCGTCCTGTCTTTGTCCCGTTCGCGGGACTGTCCCCGGCGTTACCGGTGGCTTCCTGATACCCATACGGGCCTTCATCCGTACGGGCTGCGCCCCGGAGCAGCACGCCGCGTGCCGCATATCCGGATAATCATGCCCCGCTCCCTTGCACCGTTGCCGCGTGTCCTCTGTCACGGCCTTCTCGCAAGGGAAAAAGCGGGAAGGAAACCTCCGCTCCTTCCCGCTCCCTGTGGCAGGTCTTTGGGGCATGGCCCGGCCCGCAGCCGGGACAGGGGGATCTCTTCGCCGCAGTCCATGCACAGGCGGCGGCCGCTGCACCGCAGGTCGCCCAGCAGGCCCTCCAGGGCGCGGATGCGCGCCGCGCACAGGTTGGCGTGGCTCCAGGCCAGCAGCTCCGCCATCTCGTCGCGGGCGTTGTCCGCCTCGTCACCGTGGCCGTGGGGCAGGGCGAATCCGGCGCACAGGCAGGCCAGGTGCCGCCGTTCCTGTTCCAGTTTGCGTTGCAGGGAATGCTGGGCGTCGTCCATGGGCAAGACCTCCGGGGGATGATTTCCCGGCAGGATACACCGGCCCGCGCCCCGGGGCATGGCAAAGCCATGACGGTTGGCGTTCGCTCCTGTGAAAAAAAGGCCCCGCGTCGTGCGGGGCCCCCGGCATAGCGTGTGGCGGGATGCGCGGGATCAGCGGCGGAAGCTGCTGACCACCTCCACGGGGATCTCCTGCCGGAAGACCTTGCGCACCAGCTTGGCGCTGCCGCGCACCAGATCCAGCTCGATGGGGCATTCCTCGGGGGCGCGCAGCGAGAGCTGCAGGCCGCCTTCCTTGCGGGCCTCGAAGCGGACGGTGCGCACGATCTGGCGATGGCTCTTGTCCATGCGCTCGGCCAGCAGCAGGAAGAGGGAGAGCAGGCGGATCTCCTCGCGGGTCTCCTGGTCGAATTCCATGAACAGCGGCACCTTCTTGGAGGGACGCTTGCGGTGGAAGTAGGTCAGGGCGGCCATGATGTCCACTTCACGGCGGGTGAAGCCCAGCAGCTCGGTGTTGCGGATCAGGTAGTGGCTGTGGGCGTTGTGGCGCGAGAAGGAGATGAAGATGCCGATGTCGTGCAGCAGGGCCGCATAGTGCAGCAGCTCGCGGGCCAGGTCGCCGGAGTCGTGCAGGCCCATGGCCTTGGCGCTGTCGAACAGGTCCAGGGCCAGGCGCGACACATGGCGGGAGTGGCGTTCCTCGAAGCGGCAGCGCCGCGCCAGATGCAGCACGCTCTCCTTGCGTACGGGATGGAAGCTGCCGTCGGCATGGGGCATGCGGGTGGACAGGTAATCCACCAGGATGCCGTTCTGCAGGTTGCGGTTGCTGATGCGCACGCTGTCGAAGCCCTGGTCCTCCATGATGGTCTGGAGGATGGCCGCACCGGCCACGATGACGTCGGCACGGTTGGGATTGATGCCGGGCACGCTGCGGCGTTCCTTGAGGGTGCGGCCGCAGAGCTCCTTGACGGCCCGGCGCAGGCCGCCGTAGCTGAGCACGTCGCGGGACTCCTGCGGGGCCCGGCCCGTGCGCGCGGCATCCTCGGCATCCAGGGCGGCGGCGATCTCGGCCAGGTTCTGGGCCGTACCGGAGCTGGCCACGGCCTCTTCGATGACGAAGTCCGCGATGCGCTGGAACGAGCGCAGGGCATTGTTGCGGATGTAGTTCTGCAGCGCGGCGTAGCGCTTGGCGGAGATGGTGCCGGAGTCCTTGTCGAAGAAGAGGTTGGACAGGCGCACGCAGCCCATCTTGAGGGAATCGAGGTTGCGGTATTCCTCGGAATTGCCCACCACCAGCTCGGTACTGCCGCCGCCGATGTCGATGAACAGGCGCAGGCTCTCGGTATGGGCCAGACCGCTGGAGACGCCCAGATAGATGAGGCGGGCCTCTTCGCGGCCGGAGACCACGCGGAAGTCGATGCCGGTCTTTTCCTTGACCCGGCGCATGAAGTCCGGGCCGTTGGCCGCGTCGCGCACGGCGGCCGTGGCGATGGCGATGACCTCCGAGGCGCCGTAGACGCCGCACATCTCGGCCATGCCGCGCAGGACGTTGATGGTCCGGGCCATGCTCTCTTCACGCAGATGTCCCGTCTCGAAGGCGCCTTCGCCCAGGCGCACCATGTTCTTGACCTGGTTGAGGACCGTGTGCGAGCCGTCGGGCAGGATGCGCACCAGCATCAGGCGCAGCGAGTTGCTGCCCAGGTCGATGATGCCGATGACGCGTTCCCCGTCAGGCCCCGCCTGATCCGGGACTACAGGATGGGACATACGCACTCCAGCTCCACGCCAAAGATGTGCATGAACAGATCGCCCTTGACCAGCAGGCGGTCCTGCTCGGGGGCGCAGTCCTGGGCGCCGCTCAGGGTCAGCACCACCTTGCCGGGCTGCAGGTCGATGGCCACGTCGCGCACGGCTTCCATGTGGCGGTAATCCAGGGCGTCGGCCATGCGGATGAGGGCCGCGGCCTTGTTCAGGGCCTCGCGGTCCTTCTTGCCCAGGGCGGCGAAACGGCGGTGGCGCATGGCGGGCCAGGCCTTGCGGTGATAACGGACGAGCTGGGCCACCAGGGAGCGGTCTTCGGGCAGCAGGGCCAGGCTGGTGTCCTGCTCCACGATGCGCATGCCCTTTTTGTGGTGGCCCTTGCGCCCGGAAGCGAAGCCGATGTCATGCAGGCAGCAGGCGATGCGCAGGCGGTAGAGCCAGCGGCCGTCCAGACCGTGCAGGGGCTGGAGCTGATCGAAAAGCTGTTCCGCCAGATGGGCCACATGCTGGCCGTGACGGCGGGTGGCCTCCAGCTCGACGAGCAGCCGGTACTTGTCCTGCGGGAAACGTCCGGCCAGCGGCGCCGGATTGGACGGGTGGTCGGCGCGGAATACGGTGCGCTCCAGTTCCAGCAGCCCGATCAGGCGGTGCAGTTCGGATTCCGGGCGATCTTCCCAGCCGTACTTGCGGATATAGAACATTTCCTGCCGCAGCTTCCGGATCATTTGGCGCGGCGCGTGGAGTGTCTCGTTGACGGTCAGCCCGGTCACGGTTTGGCGGCGGCAGCGCCGTTCGATCCGGATTTTGCCGCGGTTCAGGCGCAGGCCGAGCCTGCCCAGTTCGTGTCGGCAGACCTGAATCGCTTCGGCGATATGTTCGGGGCCGAAATCCCCGGAGAGCGTGATGTCGTCCGCATAGCGGGTGAACTGGATCGGACGGCGGCCGATCCACGCCGCGATCCGGTAATCGGCCGGACGCAGCAGCAGGTTTGCCAGCCGGGGACTGGTCGGCGCCCCCTGCGGCAGGTGGCCGCACAGGCAGCAGAGCCGCGTGAGCAGCGCCGCCACCGGCGGCGGATGACCGAGTTCAAGAAAGAGCCGGTAGACCGGCGGTGATTTCAGCGAAGGAAAGAAATTCCGAATGTCGAGCTTGAGCACGACCGGTTGGTTCAGGTGGAAACGGGCGTTGTCCGCAATGCTCCTGCCGCGTTCGAACGCGGTCGCGTAAGGGCTGGCTTCCACCGGATTGAGCAGTGAGGTGAGAATCCGGCGCTGAAGCCGTTTCAGGAGCGGGCGGGGAGCTTCGATGATCCGGAATTTTCCGTTTCTTTTCGGAATCGCATAGACCCGGTAGAAGCGGGGCGTGTGGTTTGAAATCCGGTAAAGCCATTTCGGGGCGATCTGCAGCAGTTCCGACAACGCTTCGACGTCCGGCAGCTCCGGCAATCCGGAGGCTGTTTCTTCCGCGTCCATCTTCCATCCCCCTCCTGTTTTTCAAAAAGACAGCCGCAATGATTTTCCACTGAAAACGATTCTGCGAAAGATTCGCACCGCCGGAAAGCGGAGCTTTGCGGATGATGCGGCGCCGGGACGGAAACAGGCGTGTTTAAACTACGCGCAGCGTGGCGTTACACGCCGCTCCGGCCCGG
>ERZ827181.3447-NODE-3447-length-11285-cov-2.330187_pt1 | contig 11285 bp, 13 predicted proteins | sample MGYA00519778_ERZ827181 | MGnify/ENA primary metagenome ERZ827181 (study PRJEB31778, sample SAMEA3449273) | human gut metagenome | biome: human gut; feature: human-associated habitat; material: faeces | place: United Kingdom | collected 2010/2012 ...
ATGACCATGCCGTCACGGCTCACCACCACCCGCAGGCGGCCCCGGGCCCAGGTGCCCGTGCCCTCCCCTTCCGCCACCAGCACGCCCTGCTCCAGGGCCTGCTCCACATGCAGCGCCGAGATGCCCCTCTCCAGGCACCGCCGCACGGCATGACCGGAAAAACAGCGGATGGCTCGTGTCGTACAGGTATCCGTCATGTATTACGTCTCGTCCTTTTGTGTTGCAGACCTGTCCCGCCCGCTGTCGTATCCTTCCAGCATGCCGGGGTTGCATTCGAGGATGGCCAGATACGTCTCCAGCGCCTTCACGATGACACCGGAGCGCGTCACCTCGTTACCGGTGGCGGCGATCACGTCGAACAGGCGGTCGTACAGCGGCTGTGGCAGCCGCAGGGAAAAGGATTCGCTGCGGGGCATGTGTTCCCTCCCGGCCACAGCAAAGCGCTCACAGGGCCGCCTTGGCGGATGGCGACGGGCCCGTGGCGGGGTCAGGCGGCCAGAGGTCGGGACGGAGTTCGGACAGGGGGATGCCTAGGCCTTGCGAGTATTTCACGGCCGACTCCGCAGAGATGAGCCTGCTACCTTTGCAGTGCTGAAGCACTGTTGACCGGGAGCGAATAGAGCAGCGATCGGCAATTTCCTGGAATGACAGTCCACTGACCAATCGGAAGTTTTCGATGGCATTTTTCATAAGGAAATGTTCACACATGTGGACAAGTTGCGCAACATATAATTCTTGCGTTTCTTGCCGTGAACGCAAGCCTAGCCTACGAAATTAAGATGGATAAATGGGAACAGACCGCACTAATGGCGTGGCAGGCGATACTCTCCAAGGTTCAAGCCATGAAGAGTGAAGGAAAAACGCTCCAACAAATTGCTGATATCATCGGCGTAAAAAATCGTTCTCTCATAGGCGAATGGCTCAATGGCAACAGAGAAGCTGCCAATGCTCCTTTTTCCAACTTGATGGGATACTTGGAACGCCTGGGACTCGATTACCAAGATTTTTTTCCTGCCCGGACACCAGAAATCCGCAGGGTCTCAAGCCATGCCCCGACGGAGAAGGTCCAGGGAAAAAATCTGCAGGAGCTTTCCGTCTATGACGTTGCCGGAGCTGGCCCGGCCATCGACGTTGCCGAGCTGACACCGCTCTTCTCTGTCTACGCGCCTCCCAGCTATCTGCGCCAAGCTGATTTTGCCATTCTAGTGGATGGGCACAGCATGGAGCCCTTAATCCCACATCGCTCTGTTGTGGGGGTCAAAAAGGATGCTCCCTTTGTCGCCAACGAACTCTACGCGGCGCGCATCCCCTATGAAGGGATGGTGGTCAAGCGTATCGGCGTTGATCGTCAGAAAAACGAGTTCGTGTTCAAGTCTGAAAACCCCAACAAAGAATCCTACCCCGACTTCCGCTTGGGTATCGCTGAAGCGGAACAAATCATTGTCGGGCGCGTTGTTTGGGTCATGTGGGGATACTGATTTTCTTATCTTATGAAGTCTATACATGACATCTATATTTATTAGGGAGGTTATATGACTGCTGAGATTGCTATGTTGAATAAACAGGCCGTCGCATTGGCAGCTGATAGCGCTGTCTCTACATCAGATAAAATATTTAGATCAGCAAATAAAATATTTTCGTTGTCAAAGACTGCCCCTGTTGCAATTATGGTGTATTCTCGTGCTGATTTTTGTGGAATTCCCTGGGAAACAATCATAAAAGAATATAGAAGAAATAATGGCCAGCAAAAATTTGACACACTGCATGATTACGTTATAAATTTTTTAAATTTTATTTAAAATAATCCGATTATAAAAAGCAATACATACGCTGAAAATAGTCTAATATATCTTATAGCATTTGATTTTATAGATAGAATAGAAAATAACCTATCTAATATCGTACAAGCCGAATCTAGACGGCTTGGAAAAGTCCCTCCAACCCTCATAAGCGACATTATCAATTTAGTATTTAGAGAAAATTTTACACTTACTAGTAATTTGCCTGAATTAAGTTTAAAAGAATATTTTACTTATGAGAGATTTATAGAAAAATTTTCAGATGATATTGTCTCTATATATGAGAAAAAAGTCAAAAAATTTGAAGTCTTTATTGACAATTTATTTGAAAAATTTTCTTATGCAATATATAATCTAGCAACAAGTAGCATATTCCCAATAGGTTACTCTGGTGTTGTATTTGCAGGATTTGGAGAGAATGAAATTTATCCATCTGTAGAAACGTATCATCTTGGAAATTTTCTTGACGGCAACCTCCAGCTTATTAAAATAAATGATAAGTGTTGTAATATATCAAATGACAACTCTGCTACTGTAATTCCATTTGCTCAAGATGATATTATTACAATGTTTGTAGAGGGAATTCACCCACAGATAAAAAATAATATAGTAGGCACATTTAATGCTGTTATTGAAGAACAAATAGATTCACTTTTTAACATTCTGAATATATCAAAAAGAAAACGAACTGAAGCCTCTGAAACTATTAAAGAATTTACAAAGAGGATACAAGAAAAACTCGGCACCAATATTGACAGCTTCATAAATATAAACTTCATTTATCCAACAATTAATATCATATCTATACTCCCCCCAGACGAGCTTGCAAATCTTGCAGAATCGCTCATCAACCTCACGACAATTAAACGTCAAAATTCTTTAGATAGAGAGACTGTTGGCGGCCCAACCGATGTCGCATTGATTTCAAAAGGTGATGGACTAATCTGGATAAAAAGAAAACATTATTTTGATCCACAATTAAATCATCACTTTTTTAAAAATTATTTCAATACTGGGGGAAACCATGAAAGAATCAACGAAGAAGAAAAAGACTAATCTCACCTATTATGAATTCGAGAGATATTATCTTCCAGAAAAATATCAAGAAAGGATAAAAAATGCTGAAAAAAAACGGAAAGACTATATTGAAGTTGTCGGTAAAAAAATTGTAGAAGAGGTCAAAAAAGAGTTTTGTCTTTAGCCTAGCTGATGCTCAGATATTATCCTGAGTAGCAGTGCGCCTTTCATATAAAAAAACCGCCCTAGTCGATGGGCGGTTTTTTTATGCTCCATGTGTTTTTCATAGTGAACAGTTTTCTCTTGACATAGTTCACATATGTGAACAAAAATAACCTCACGCACACCGGGGAAGGCCGGGAACACGGGCCACGGCCCAGAGTACCACAAGCCTCCCCCGGTGGACGTTCCCCACAAGTACCGAGCTCGGCAAGCCGCAAGCCTTTGGGAGCGGGAAAGCACGCGACGGCAGGGAAGGGGAAACGAGGTTGGCCCGGGAGAAGGGGCCCCCGCAAGAATGGCCGTGTGCGACACGGCAGGCCGAAAGGCGGCGGGCGGTGGCGACGAGAGCGCCGCACGGGTGGACGCCAGTTGCGAGCAGCCCGTGAAACCAGGACGCTTTCTGACTTCACACCAGCCTGGAACCATCCGGGCTGGAAATGAGGCCGGAAAATGTGGACGAATCCCCGGCAAGCGGGTACTGTGGAGGCAAGGGATGGATATGAAAAAGCGAATTTTGACATACCTCCAGTTTTCACTTCAAGGAACTGGCGTTGCCGCACTGGGCACCCTGAATATCTATGAGCCCAAGGCGGAAACATTGATTTTCGGCGGGGTCTGTATCATCTGCGGGCTCATTATCGCCATCGTCAACAAGGAGGCGTGAGCATGAGCATCATGACAGCAGCGACGATTTTCGTGGTTGTGCTGACCATCGGTGGCGTAGTCTACGCCCTCTATGGCAAGTAGCTGTTCCACCTCTAACTTTTCGCAAGGCCCTCGTTCACCGGGGGCCTTTTTTGTTGCCGGTGTGGCAGGTTTCGCGCCCTGGTCAAAACGCCGTCCAAGCGCGGCCGCATCCTATGCGGCATCCCTCCCCCTGATCCGGCCACGGACGGCAGGAGCTGCCTGCACGGGCATGGTCGGCGGGTTCGTCGGGGCTGGTTGTCAAAGAGCTGATCATTTTTCCCGTATGGAAAAGATGATCGTGTACGGTTGATGTACGGTTCCGGGGGAACCAACCGGTCCCCCCCTGTACCCAGTTGAATCCCAACTCTTTCCAAATCCTTAACAGTTCCCCCAGATGTCCCAGTGGCTTCCGGGTGGTGAGCTCTGAGCGAAAGGCCAAAGCTGCCCCTTACCCATTGAGGGGCCGCTGTGACCTTCCGGCGAAGTGGTCCCGGTATGGAGCCGCTCGTCGCTTTCGGCCCCTGCCCTCACTGCATCATGGGGCAGGTCAGGAGCTTTCCGGCTGATGCGCCGCCTTCCCCGCGTCTTCTCCTGTCTCGCTGCTGCGCTTCGGGCATGGGGTCGTGGTTCCCGGTAGGATGCGGACGCCACCGTATTTGAGCCGTCCATCCGCAAACGCGGCCTACTTCGCAAGGCCGCTCGCGCCTCCGGTACATCGGGGGAGGAAGCCGCTAGCGTGATGGGTTGAAATATGAATAATTTTTACTCTATTGTCAATGAGTAAATTTTATTTTATATCTCTCTGCGTAAAATTTATGCTACAAGGAGGGCAAAAAGGAGTGGAGACCATGCTGACAAAGGACGATATGGACGTTTTCGAACAGTCCATCCGTGAGCAGATGATCGCCAGGAAAGAAGAGCTGGGCTTCTCTGATGAAAAGCTCGGGAAAGCAGCCTTCCCCTTTATGCCCTATCCTCGTGGTAAGGTTCAGGCATTGCTCGTAGGGCAAGGGGCACCGGGAAAAAGGAAGCCGCAGAACATGCGTTTCCCTGACGTGATTACTATTTGTGATGCCCTCGGCCTTTCATGGGTCGATGTTGGCCGGGAAGCCCTGAAGGCCGTGAAGGCGGCGGGGAAGTAGGATATGAAAACGAACACCGCAGATTTCACTATTGTGTACGATGGCGAAGCTCTGAAAAACAGCAGTATAGACGTTACCGATCTTGTCCCTGCTATTCTGGCTTTTGCCGATCTACTCAAAGAAGCCAATAGAACAGTAAATGGAGACAAGGCGTCCGTCTCCGTCAAGATCAAGGCATTTAAGGGTGGTTGTTTCGGTATCGACTTTTCTGTGGTGCAAAGCCTCACAGATTCCGTGCTTAGTTTTTTTTCGCAGGAATCACGGATAAAATCTGCGATCGAACTTCTTAATTTCCTCGGTATAACTCCAAAAGATATAGTTATTGGTACAACTCTTGGTGTTTTTGGCCTTATTCGCAAATACAAGGGGAAAAAGCCCAACAATGCGATAGAGCTTAACAAAGACAAGGCCATACTTGTCTATATGGACGATTCTGGTAAAGAAATCGAGGAGGAAGTTGATAAAGAAGTTGTTAGTCTGCTTACTGATTATGATGTCAGAAAGGCCGTGAGCAAAACCCTTTCTCCTCTCAAAAAAGACGGCATAGACGTTATGAAGGTAAAATCAGCTGATGAGGCTGTAGAGCTTGCCGACAAAGTGTCGGCTCCATTTTTCGAAACGCCTGCATATGAGCCCATAAAGCTGGAAATAGACGAAGCTCCACAAGAACGATTTTTTACCATTGTTTCCCTTTCCTTCAAAGAGGATAACAAATGGAGATTGACCGATGGATCTTCTATTCTCAATGTAAAAATATCCGATCCTGATTTTATGCTGAAAGTTGGCTCTGGAGAAATTTCCTTCACCAAGGGAGACCTTCTGAAGGTGAGCTTGAAGACCACCCAGATGCAGACAGCGGATGGCATTAAAACTGAATACGAAGCCGTCCGCGTGTTAGCTCACAGGAAAGCTGCCAAACAACTCCCCTTGGTATAATCTCACATTTCCACGCACGAGACATCTTCCTTTGCCGTCATAGAGCCCGCCCTCACCCGGCGGGCTTTTTTCATGCCCCGAGCAAATATTTTCAGCGTGGTCCGCTAGGCGGGCTTTTTTGTTGGGATTATTTGAGTAAAAAAAACTCATTTTCCATATTGACAATGAGTTAAATTTACTCCATCGTTGTTTTCAACGAGAGGGGGAAAGCCCACCGGCTCCCCCGGCTCTTTGAAAACAGACGCGAAGATGGCCGCAAGCGGCGGGGCAAGGTAGCTCCCCAGCCGTCGCCCCAGGCCGGAGCAGACACGGCGGAAGCGTGTGGACGGACGCCGTGAAAATGGTTAGAGTTCGGAAAAGGATTGAATGATGAAATTCAAAAACAGATTGAAACGCGTAGCTGATGCGCTTGAAAAACTGGGGGTGGCGGGAATCGCCGTAGCCGTTTTCCAAGGCAATACGGCTGGCTTCTGGATAGCGACTTTTTTCTTGGCTATGAGCATTTTCCTCACCAAGGAGGATTAATATGACTACCGGATGGTTCCTGTTCCTTGTGGTTGGCGTGGCTCTGTCCGCCTTCGGCCTCTACCTCTCTCGCAAGAACCCCTAACGCGCTCTCCAGCGCGAAGCTTGCAGGCCCCCCGGAAACGAGGGGCCTTTTCTTTTGCCGCTCAACCAGCAAAAAGCCCCGCCGGAGCGGGGCAGGGAGCGATAGGAATTGAAGAACGAAACATTTAGACGTTTTTGGGACGCCTATTTTGACTGGAAGCTTGACGGGACTGAAGGCTTTCAAGGTATGAATCAGCAAGTGCTTCCCTCCCCCAAAGAAGACACTCCTCAAGTTCGTCCCTGGACAGGCTTCGGCCAAATGAATTTTGTTTCAACTGGGCAAAAAGAAGCCCACAAATAGTTGAGTACCCTGCCATCTGCATTGCATAAAGATGGTCAATTTTTTCATCAACAAGCTCAATCGTTTCATTTTTCATAAAATCTCTCCTGATGAAAGGTTGTTGGATATCCTTTCCTATCAGGAGGCCCGGCCCTGGGGCAACCTGAGGCCGGGCTTTTCTTTTCCCTCCCCTGACCGGCAGCGACCACGCCCTACCTCTGGTCGTTGCCGGGACTGGGGCCGCGATGGTTTATGCGGAAGCCAAGCAAAAAGGTTGCCATCGTGGCCGGGGCCGTCGGCATCGGGCTGGCGGCCATATCGGAGCGTAGCGCAGAGGCAGCGCACCTGCTTTGGGAGCAGGGGGGCGCGGGTTCGATCCCCGCCGCTCCGACCATGATTTTCCCACCGGGTCATTCTGTACTTTCCCCGGTGGCATCCCAGGCGGTCATCAGACCAGACCGCCTGGATCTGGGGCCATAGCTCAGCAGGGAGAGCGCCGTCCTTGCACGGCGGTGAGGCGGGTTCAATCCCCGCTGGCTCCACCAAAACGGAGGGATGGCAGAGCGGCTGATTGCGGCGGTCTTGAAAACCGCTGAAGGTTCACGCCTTCCGGGGGTTCAAATCCCCCTCCCTCCGCCAAAAGAGGAATAATACATGGAAATATCAACCAAAATAAAACTTGTTCGCCCTCCCCCCACCTAGAGATTGAGATAGATAATCACATTGAGAATGTTGCTTCATAGGGCCCGCGAACCTCGTGGGCCCGCTTGGAGCAGCAGGCAAGATACCCCTTCCCCTCACTGCGTATGCCTGGGGGGTGTCATGTCACGCTGCGGGCCGTGGCCATCGGGGCCACGGCCTTTCTTTTTCCCTCTGCTCCCGCTCCCCGTGGAGAGCCCGGCAAAAGCCGCTGATAGCCGGGATAGCGTGCAACGGGGCGGCGATTCATTCCGTCGTCAACCCCGAACAACAACGGCAAGCGCCCGGTGGCCTACCTTCCCGCCGGGCGTCATTTTTTAAGGAGTCAGATATGCCAGACAACACAGCCCGAAAGCAGGCATACTTCTTCGCCTGCCTGGCCGCCATTACCACCATTGGTGGAGCGGTCGGGAGTTACGAGTATCGCGAATTGAAAGAGGCCTCCAGCGCCCTGGCTGCCCGGCTCCAGGAGGCCATGGCCGCACGGGACTCTGAACAGGACGAAGATCAGGCCACTGATAGCAGCGGAGAGACGGCGGTGGCTGCCATAAAAAAGACACTCGCCATCCGCAACAACAATCCCCTCAACGTCAAGAGCATCCAAGGGAGACCGTGGTTCGGACAGATCGCGGTAGACAAACATGGGCATGCGGTCTTCGATACGCCAGAACACGGCATTAGGGCCGGGGCTAATGTCCTGCTCAATTACTACACGCGTCACAATCTGGACACGTTGGACGGCATCCTGAGCCGCTTCTGTACCGGCAACAGGGAAGAGTATGCTGCGTTTCTTTCCAAGCGACTTGGCATCCGCACCAATGAGAAATTCGATGTCCTGGCACGGCTGCCGGAGTTGTTACAGGCCATGGCCCGCTTTGAAAGCGGCCAGGAGTGGCCCCGTGAGCTGTTCACAGGCTACAGCCTTGTGGCCACAGCGTATCGCAAGGGGCAACGATGATGTCCCGTCGCCTGTGCTTCGTTTACGTCGGCAAAGCGAAATACCTGAAACAAGCCCTCGCTACGTTTCGTATGCGGGGGCTTTCTGCATCAAGAAGGTGAATATCCATGTGCTACAATAGCTGCCCCTGGTTCGAGCCGTGGATAGAGCGCTGCCGCAAGCCCCGCGGCGAACGCTGCTGGGAAGAGATCCAGGATGAGGAAGAGCGCCTGTACGCGCTCGTGGAAGAAGACAATGTGGAGGACGACAATGGAGATGACAGCCATCCGGGCATCCAGCCTGCCTGAGTTGTTCGATTGCCCGGCCCGCTGGGAGGCAAAACACCTTTGCGGACGGCGCCTGCCTCGCAGCACTGCCGCCCAGCTGGGCACGGCGGTCCACGCCGGGGCCGCGGTCTTCGACGTCCAGCGCATCCTGGGCAGCCCCATCACGCCCGATGATGCCGCAGGCGAGGTGGTGGACGCCATCCACCATCCTAAGGAAGACGTGGACTGGGGCGAAGACAGCCCCCGGGAAGCGGAGCGCATCGCCCTGGCCCTGCACGGACTGTACTGCCGCAATATCGCCCCGGCCAGGAACTACGTCGCCGTGGAGGCCACATGCGAGCGGCTGGAGATCACCGACCTGGGCCTGGCCCTTACCGGCACCACGGACCGCATCACCACCAATGCTCTGGGCGACCTGGGTATTGCCGACATCAAGACCGGCAAGACGGCGGTCGCGGCGGACGGCACGGTCCGCACGGCGGGGCACGCCGCCCAGATCGGTGTGTACGAACTGCTGGCCGGCGCCGCCATCGGCCAGCCCATCACCGCCCCTGCCGAGATCATCGGCCTGCAGGTGGCCAAGACGGACAAGGGCCGCCGCGCCGCCGTGGGCGTCATCACCGGCGCCCGCGAGCTGCTGGTGGGCACGGAGGATCAGCCCGGCCTGCTCCAGATAGCCGCCCGCATGATCCGCAGCGGCGACTTTTACGGCAATCCCAAATCCCAGACCTGTACCGAAAAATATTGCCCGGTGTTCCATGGATGCCGGTGGAGGAGATGACATGAGCCTGATCAACAGCACCCCGCGAGCCACGAGCCTCAATACCCTGCAGAACGGATCGGATCCTGCCAGAGGGAACGTGGTCTGCGGTTTCGATACCGTGGCCGGATTCGAGGCCATCCAGCGCATGGCCAACCTGTTTTCCGCGTCCAGCATCGTCCCGGAAAACTATCGCAGCAAGGGAGCGAACGACTACACCAGCAAGGGCAACTGCGTCATCGCGCTGGATATGGCCCTGCGCATGGGCGCCAACCCGCTCATGGTCATGCAAAACCTCTACGTCGTCCACGGCCGCCCGGCCTGGTCCGCGCAGTTCCTCATCGCTACGCTGAACAAGTCCGGCAAGTTCAGCGCCCTGCGCTATGCCTTCCAGGGCACGGAAGGCACGGACGAATGGGGCTGCCGCGCCGTCGCCACGGAACTCTCCACCGGTGAGAAGCTCCAGGGCCCGTTCGTTACCATCGGCCTGGCCAAGAAAGAAGGCTGGTACAGCAAGTCCGGCAGCAAATGGCAGAGCATCCCGGAGCTCATGCTGCAATACCGGGCCGCGGCCTGGTTCGTGCGCTCATATGCCCCGGAGATCGCCATGGGCCTCAAGACCGCCGAGGAAGTGCAGGACACCATCGACCTCACCCCGCAGGCGGACGGCAGCTTCGGCCATGACGAGCCCGGCCCCGCCACCATGACCACGGCTGACATCGCCGCCCAGGCAGACGCCGCCGCTGGCCAGGCTTCGGAAAAAGAAGCCCATCCTGCGCCCGCTGCCCCGCAGGAGCCGGCCAAAAGACAGCGCCTGAGCGGTGAGGAACTGGACGCCCTGCGGCAGGAAGCCCTCCATGCCTACGAGGCCAAGGGCTACGACCTCAAAAAGGCGGAATGGGATGCTGGCAGGGACCTGTCTTTCTGGACCATGACCGACTGCAAGCGCCTGATCCGGGAAGCTGCCAGGCTCCAGCCCAAGGCGGCCTCTGAGGCTCAGGACGCCGCAGCGCAGGGGCAGCCGGAAGTACAGCAGGCCAAGGAATCCCCTGCCCCTGACTCCACGCAGGCCGGAAGCGTCGACACCGCGCCGGAACCGGAACAGGTGCAGGGCTTCGTCCCTCCGTACCAGACGTTCGCCTGCCCCCACAACGGCGCCCAGATTACGGAAGACGACTGCTACGACTGCAAGCACCGCACAGGCTGCCCCCATTGGGAGGCCGCCCCGGCTGCTGATGCGTGATTCCCAGCCATCCATCCTCCCCCAAACGCCCCGCCGGGGGCCTCGTACCCGGCCATGAGGAGGACATATGCTGCCCACCTTCAATGTCATCACCTGCCGCCGGTGCGGAAGATCCTTCATGGCCCCATCGCCCAGGTACAGGTTCTGTCCTGGCTGCCAGAAGGAAAACACAGGCGTACCGATGCCGCCCGACGGGCCGCGAGGCGTTGCCATGTCTGATCCCAACGACAAGTCCGCCTCCATTTTGCTCAAAAAAACAGGGCAAAACGGAGGCTATTTTTCTATACGACTTTGCCCAATTTACGGGGCAAAATGAGGATGCCGGGCTGTACCGTGCCAAGATCAATGGCTGCTGGCACTGCCCGGACGGCAAATACACGGCTTTATCAGCGGATGCCGTGGCCGCTCTGGTACGCGACTGGCTCACCGGTGCCCCGTCTCCCGGGCCACGTCCGCAAGGGCTGGACAAGCCCGTCCGCGTCTTCGCCCACTGGGATGATGACGATGGCGGCGGCTGCGGGCAGGCATGGACAAAGACACCGCCCCACTTGGGTGCGGATGCCCGCTGGTGGATCTGGATAGATGGCCCGCGCCTGGTGCGCTGCGAAGACGTGCGCGTCCTGACACGGGAAGAGCTGCGGAAATCAAGAGGAGACGACCATGGAAA
>ERZ827181.3450-NODE-3450-length-11278-cov-22.029315_pt1 | contig 11278 bp, 11 predicted proteins | sample MGYA00519778_ERZ827181 | MGnify/ENA primary metagenome ERZ827181 (study PRJEB31778, sample SAMEA3449273) | human gut metagenome | biome: human gut; feature: human-associated habitat; material: faeces | place: United Kingdom | collected 2010/2012 ...
CTTCGTTTAGATCCGCTGTCAAAATTGCCTCACTCTTCATCTTCACTTTCTCCTTTATACTTTTCATGCGGCGGTGGGGTGTTCACCATACCGAAACTCTTGAAAACATCCCACGCGCCGCTAAATGGACAATACGTCCATTCGCCTATAAAATAATGGATAATTTATCCATTGTCAATCCTTTTTTTATTTTTTTGTTGATAGATACTGAACAAAACGTCCAAAATCACAGTATGAATAGGCTAAAAGAATTAAGAATTAAAAAGGGAGTGTTGCAATCAGATGTTGCTGCGTATATCGGAGTAAACAACTCAACGTACGCTTATTACGAGCGAGGAACGCACAATCCCACACCGGAAACACTCTGCAAACTCGCCGACTTCTTCGGGGTAACGGTTGATGAGCTGCTCGGAAGATCCCCGCAGCTATTCGATGATGCTCGCGTGGATCGCCCTGAAGTGCTTGACCTTTTCGAACAGCTTTCAGCCGCAGAACAACAGCAGGTCATAGGTTATATGAAAGGGTTAATTTATCAGCACGATGAAGCAAAGAGGAGGAATCTCGCATGAAGTGTCCCAAATGCGGTTGTGAGGATTGTCACGAATTTTTCAACGAGCCGAAAGAAGAAAGAGAAACGCGATTTACCCCGACTTCGCTTGTATCAACTTGCATAGGTGGCATAATTTTCTTAGTTGCCGGCATTTTTTTTCTTAACACTACAATAAGCGATACGACAAATTCTATTATTCGGGGTGTGGTATCGCTTTTTGGTCTTTTAATTGCAATATTATCGTTGTTAGTAGGCGCACATTCGCATTACAAGCAGATTTATAAAGTAAAGGTGCTTTGCAAAAAGTGTGGCTATCAATACATACTCGAGCAGGCGGATATACCCGCTATCAATTATACGTCGCGGAAGGCAGGGAAGATGGCGTCGCAGGCGACTGATGAAGCTCATGTTATCTCCGAGACAGTAGCGGAAAATCAGCACTCAGGAAAAAATATCATAGATGAAAACGGATATCTGCGGCATAATGATGTTGAGAACAAAAACAAAAAATGATAAAATGCCGCTCCTTAAAGGGGGCGGACTATGGATGATTTTGCGTATGAAAAAATCTTAAAAGTGCAGCAGATTATAAACGAGCTCGTCGGCTTCCTTGATGCCGGGCGAGTTCCTCCACCGCCGGCGGATCCGCCGGCATTTTCTGCCAAATGGCGGCGTGTTGCCGCTTGCGGAAACTTCACACTTTATGTAAAAGGAGGTGACTGCCCTGCTCAAATGATGTCGGATGCTCATGATGCCGAACCCGAACGAGGTGAAGACATGAAATATCTGACAAAACGAAAAGACGGCAGGTGGCAAGGCTCGAAGGTCATCGACGGCAAACGCGAGTTTGTCTACGCCTCGACGCAACGCGAATGCCGTGACAAGCTCAAAGCACTGGAAAAACAACGCAAACGCGAGCCGAAGCGTGACAGCCTTTACGCATTTGCAAAAGACTGGCTTGTGACCTACAAAAAGGGAAACATCGCGGACAGCACCTACCGCAGCTATGCCTATATCATTAACTCGCACCTAAGGATCGCGACGCCGGTGAACAAGCTGACGACGGTACAGCTGCAAGCGCTCATCAACTCATTGCCCGGCACGAGGATCCGCAAAGAAGTTTATATGCTGCTTCGACAGATCGTGCGCAAGGCGTACGAACTGGACTACATCAAAAAAGACGTGTCACAGTTTGTACAGCTGGGCAAGATCGAAAAGGCGGACGGGCGGGCGCTCACCGTGGACGAACAGCGCAAGATCCTGACTGCGCTCGGTGACGATCCCTTCTCTCGGAGAGTGCTGCTCTACCTTGTGACCGGAGCGCGTCCGGGAGAACTCAGGCGAATAAACCGCAAAGACACTCGCCCGAACTATATCAAGATCGAAGGCACCAAGAACAGCCGCGCCGTGCGCTGGGTGAAAGTGTCGCCAAAGATCGTGGAGCTGGTGAGATCTCTCCCGGGGGAAGTGTTCGACTTCGATCTCAAACGATTCCGGGAACGGCTGCAACGGTTTTGCAAGGATCTCGGCATCGACTATGAGGTGACGACCTACACTCTCCGACATACGTTTGCGACCAATCTCTACATCCTGGGCATACCCGAAAAAGACCGTCAGGCGATGATGGGACATGCCGGAGGCAGCCGTATCACAAACGACGTCTATACTACGTATAGTCCCGACGTGACAGCAACGGAGATCCGCGAGATCTACGGCGATTTTCTCCCGGAATTCTGACATCAAATTTGACATCATTTTTGACATCATTTCGGTGCAATTTTGATGTCAAGTCTACAAAGTGGACTATTTCGGCGGCATGAAAAAACCCACTAAACAGTGGGTTTTCTGGTGGGGACAACAGGACTCGAACCTGTGACCTCTTGTATGTGAAACAAGCGCTCTAACCGACTGGGCTATGCCCCCGAATTGCGGGGAGAAAACTCCCCGACGAGATTTCAGTTCTTGTAAGCTCTCTTGCGAGCGGCCTCGGCCTTCTTCTTACGTTTGACGCTGGGCTTCTCGTAGGCTTCTCTCTTGCGGAGGTCGCCGATGATGCCGTCACGCGCGCACTTTCTCTTGAAGCGGCGGATTGCATTGTCCAAACTTTCGTTTTCACCGACTCTGACAGTAGACATCTCATTCACCTCCTTTTTGTCGCAAGTGATATCTATTATACTCACGCGCGGAATTTTGTCAACAAAATCGCGCCGCAAGAAACAGACAATTTACCTGCCCCGCCAATCAAGCCATTCTGTCGGCAAGCTGCGCGCCGCCGAGGATGTGGATGTGGAGATGTTCCACGGACTGGCAAGCGTTTTTACCCTTGTTGGACACCAGCCTGAACCCGTCTGAAAGTCCGAGTTCGTCCACCATGGCGGAGAGCTTCTTTATACAGCGGGCGAGGGTCTGCGCCTGCTCATCCGACATCTCGACGATGTTGGCGTAATGCTCTTTCGGAAGCAGGAGCAGGTGCACGGGAGCCTGCGGTGCAATGTCCTTGACGATGACCATATCGTCGTCTTCGTAAACCTTGACGGACGGGATATCCCCGTTGATAATCTTGCAAAAAACACAGTCGTTCATATTTATCTCCTTTCCCCTGCTTGCGGGGATACGGGCGATGCCCGTTGTTACACTCTCACTCCGTCGCCGAAGAGCGCAGTGGGGACCACCGTAGCCAAAGCGTTGCGCGCTCCGTCCACGGCATAGACCTTGACGTAATTGGGCGTATGTCCGCACCATAATCCGTCCTCTTTTGTTTCAAACAGCACTTCAACGCTCTTTCCGAGCTGTTTAAGTCTGTATTCCGACGAAAGACGGTGTTTGACTTCGCTCATCTCCTTCTGCCTTTCGGCAACGACGGCGGCGGGCAGAACGGGAAGTTTGCCCGCGACGGTGCCCTTCCGCGACGAATACGGGAAAACGTGCATATCGGCGAATTCGGTTTCTTTGCAGAATTCCATACTGCGGCGGAACGCCTCATCGCTTTCCGTGGGATAGCCCACAATCACGTCCGTCGTGACGGCGGCATCGGGGAAACGGCTGCGTATCATCCGCACCTTTTCGGCGTACTGTTCCGTCGTATAGCGGCGGTTCATATTTTTGAGCACTCCGTCGTCGCCGCTCTGCAACGAGAGATGGAAGTGAGGACAAAAACCCTTCACTCCCGCGGCGGCATCCAGAAAGCGCTCGTCAATCACGCCGACTTCCAGCGACCCGAGCCGCACGCGCATACCGCAGTTCTGCAAAGAGGTGAGCAGGTCGGCAAGAGATGTGCCTATCTCCTTGCCGTAAGCGGAAAGATTGATGCCCGTGAGCACGATTTCGCGGCAGGTGGTTTCTGCGGTTTCGACTTCGCGCAGAATGCCGCTGAGCGCGCGCGACCTGCTGCGCCCGCGAAGATACGGCACAATGCAGTAGGAACAGAAATTGTTGCAACCGTCCTGCACTTTTATGAAATGGCGGGTGCGCATAGTGAGCGTACCGCGGAACTCTTCGTACTTTGCCGCGGTATCGAAGTCTGCGGTGACGATTTTGTCGAAAAATCCGTCTTCGCAGCCCCTTGCCTTTTTCACCAGCTCCTCCGCAAGCACGAGTTTCCCTTTCGTGCCGGAGATGAACTTCACTCCGTCGCGCGCAAACTGGCTGAAATTGTTCTGCGACGCGCAGCCGCAGACGTAAATCTCCGCTTCGGGATTGATTTTGAGAATGCGGGTGACCGCCTGACGTGATTTGCGCTCCGCCTCCGAGGTGACCGCGCAAGTGTTGACGACGTATACGTCCGCCGCTTCCGGCCACTCACGCACCTCGAACCCGCCGTAATCCAGCACGGCGCGCATAGCGTCCGCGTCGTATTGATTGACTTTACAGCCGAGCGTCAAAAAGACGACGGATGGTCTTTCAGTCATAGTCCAGCTCTCCCGCGGCATCCATAACCAGCGCCGCTCCGACAATATCCGCGGTTTCCGCGCGGAGTATGCGTCTGCCGAGCGTGACGATGCAAGCACCGTTTGCCGCCGCTTTTTCCACCTCGTCCGCTCTGAAACCGCCCTCGCTGCCCACCACGAGCGCAAGTTTGCTGCCGTGCACTCCCGCCTTTTTCAAAGACAGCGCACGCTCTCCTTCGTATGCGAAGAACACTTCGTCGAACTGTTCAAAACGTCCGACCGCTTCGTCGAAACTCACCGCGTCCTCCACACGGCTCAACCATACCGAACCGCATTGTTTGGCGGCCTCCAAGGCTATGCGGCGGGCGCGCTCCGCGTTGAATTTTCTTTCGGCGGTGTACGCCGAACAGAACGGCACAACGGAGTCGACGCCGAGTTCGACCGCCTTCTGTACGACTATGTCCGTTTTGGAGTTTTTCAACAATCCGCAAAAGAGCGTCAGCGAAATCTTCTTTCTGTCCGCCTCCCGCACTTCGTCCTGGTCGAGCAAGGCATAGCCGCTGCCCACTTCGCGCAGGGTGCAGAACCTCTCCTTGCCGTCGTCCGCGCAGACGATGACCTTGAAACCGGGCTTCATACGGAGCACTCGGGTCATATGCAGAAATTCGTCGCCCGTGACCGTCACGGTATTGCCGCGCACATTGTCGGGCGTCACGAAAAAACGTCTGAGTTCCATACTACCTCGCAAGCCTGAGCGCGCGCCAATCGCCGTCGGCACGTCTTTCTTTCACCGCGAAACCGTATGCCGCAAATGCGGCTTCCGTCTCTTCCAGCCTGTCCGCGATTATGCCCGACGCGATTATCTCGCCCCCCTCGGTCAGGTGCTCCCCCACCGACGGTGCAAGCCTTTCCAGAATGTCGGCGGTCAGGTTTGCCAGAATGAGGTCGGCGCGGCGGTCGCCTTTCAGCAAATCCGCTTTTTCCACCTCGCACGCCACGCTGTTGAACGCGGCGTTCGCCCGTGCCGCCTCCACCGCCTGAGGGTCGATGTCGCACATATAGACGGTTTTCGCGCCCGTGAGCGCCGCGGCTATGCCGAGTATTCCGCTGCCGCATCCCACGTCGATGACGTCCTTGCCGCAGGCGTCCATTAGTTCAAGACACATACGCGTGGTCGCGTGCTCCCCCGTCCCGAACGCCATACCCGGGTCAAGACGCAGAATACGCTCCCCTTCGGACGGCTGATACTTTATCCACGAAGGCACTACGGTGACGGATTTGGTGACGATGGGCTTATAATACTTCTTCCACTCGTTTGCCCAGTCCTCTTCGTCTATGACGCGGGAGGATATCTCCCCGTAACGGACGCCGTGCGCCGCCATTTCCGCGAGTCTTTCCCCGAGGGCGGGCAGGAATGCCGTATCGTCTTCGGGGACGACAGTCGAAACTTTGACTTCCGAACTTTCGCCGAACGCTTTTTCGTCGGCGTAATCCCAGACGACGTCGCTGTTGAGAAGGTCGATGAAATCCTGCCTGTCCACGATGTCGACGCCTTCCGCGCCGACGTCGAACATTGCGCTGGCAACGAGTTCGGAATTTTCGTGATTGGTGATGACCGTAACGAGTTTGTATTTCATTTTGACAAAAAATAACGGTTTATCGACCGTATTCAGCCGATAAACCGTCGTTTACAGTTTTTCTTTGTACTCTTTCTTTCTCGGAAACTGTTTGACTTCGAACGCCGCGTCAAGCCTGCGCAGCAGGTCTTTCTGCTCGCGGCTCAGGCTCTTGGGCACTTCGACGACGACTTTGACGTAAAGGTCGCCGGAGTCGCTTCCGCGCAGTTTCTTTACGCCGCAGTTTCTGAGCTTGAACACGGTGCCCGACTGCGTGCCCTCGGGTATCTTCAACTCCTGCGCCCCTTTCAGCGTCGGGACGGAGATTGTGCATCCCAGCGCCGCTTCCGCTATGGTGACGGGCACTTCGAGCTGCAAGTCGCTGCCCGCTCTGCGGAACAGCTTGTGCGGACGTACGGTGATTTCCACGACGAGCGAGCCGCGCTCTCCGCCGTTTCTGCCGCCGTTGCCCTCGCCTGCGTACGTTATGGTCTGTCCGTTGTCAATGCCCGCGGGGACGTTGACGGTGATTTCGCGGGTGCGCTCTATCCTGCCCTGACCGCCACAGGATTTGCAAGTTTCGGCGACGACCCTGCCCCTGCCCTTGCATACGGGACACACGCCCGTGCTGCTGAACTGTCCGAACGGGGTGCGCTGCACCTGCGTGACGTGTCCCGTGCCGTTGCAGTTGGTGCAGGTCTTGAACGCTTTGCCGTCCTTAGCGCCCGTACCGTTGCAGGCGGAACAGTTCTCAACCCTGCGCACGTTTATCTTCTTCTGAACTCCGAACGCAGCTTCTTCGAAAGTGAGCGTAAGCCCGACTCTGATGTCAGAGCCGCGCTGCGGGGCGTTGGCGCGGGACTGCTGCGTGCGTCCGCCGCCGAAACCGCTGAATATGGACGAGAAAATGTCGTCCATATCGAAGCTGAACCCCTGTCCGCCGCGAGTGCCGCCGAAGCCGCCGAAACCTCCGAAACCGCCCGTGCCGCCGCCCATCGGTCCGTTCTCCGAACCGTATTCGTCGTATGCCGCGCGCTTCTGGGGGTCGGAGAGAACGTCGTAGGCGTGATTGATTTCCTTGAACTTCTCCTCGGCGTTCTTTTTCTCCGCTTCGCTCGCATTGGTGTAAAGATCGGGGTGATACTTCTTGGCAAGTTTACGGTAGGCGGATTTCAATTCGTCCGCGCTCGCCTTTTTGTCCACTCCCAGTATCTCGTAATAGTCTTTGTCTGCCATATCTTCCTTGTGCCGCCGCGTAATCCGCGTTGAAGCGCGACGTCATCGCGCTTCCGGCGAGCGCTCACGCGCTCATATACGTTGCGGATAATCCGCAATGTGTTCCTGCGGAGCGCAGGACGTGCGCTCCGCAGAGTTTTGTCAGTCTTCCCAGCCGCCTTCGGGAGGGGTCATATTGTCGCCGTCGTTGACGACTCCGTCGCCGCCCGCAAAACCGCCGTCGTTATTTGCCGCATTCGGGTCGAATCCCGCCTGCTTCGCCGCTTCCGCCGCCGCTTCGGGGTTCTCCTGATAGAACTTGGTGAAGATGGGATCGGTCACCTTGCTGAGTTTTGCGACTATGTTCTTGACTTCTTCGTCGCTTTCCGCCTTTTCGAGCGCTTCGCGCGCTTCTTTCACGGCGTCGGTGAGCGCGGTCTTGTCCGCATCCGCTATCTTCTCCTCGTTATCGGTCTGGAACTTCTCGATGACGAAGATGAACTGCTCCGCGTTGTTCTTCGCCTCGACGAGGTTCTTCCTCTTTTCGTCCTCTTCCGCGTACTTCTCGGCGTCCTTGATTGCCGCCTCGATGTCGCTTTCGGAAAGGTTGGAGGAAGCGGTGATGGTGATGGACTGCGACTTGTTGGTGCCCTTGTCAACCGCTTTGACGGACACTATGCCGTTTGCGTCGATGTCGAAAGTGACTTCGATTTGCGGCACTCCGCGAGGTGCGGGCGCGATGCCCGTGAGCTCGAATCTGCCCAACGTCTTGTTGTCGCGTGCGAATTTTCTCTCGCCTTGCAGGACGTGGATGTCAACGGAAGTCTGATGGTCCGCCGCGGTGGAGAATATCTGCGATTTGCTGGTGGGGATGGTGGTGTTGCGGTCGATGAGCTTGGTGAACACGCCGCCCAGGGTTTCGATGCCGAGGGACAGAGGCGTGACGTCAAGCAGCAGCATATCCTTGACTTCGCCGGCAAGCACGCCCGCCTGAATTGCCGCGCCTATTGCGACGCACTCGTCGGGGTTGATGCCCTTGTAGGGGTCCTTGCCGATGAACTTCTTGACAGCTTCGTACACGGCGGGAATACGCGTGGAACCGCCGACCATAATGACCTTTGCAATGTCGCTCACGGACAGTCCCGCGTCTTTCAGCGCCTGTTTGGTGGGAGTCATCGTCTTCTCGACGAGGTCCTCGGTGAGGGAGTCGAACTTTGCTCTCGTGAGGTCCATATCGAGGTGTTTGGGCGCGCCGTTCGCCATAGTGATGAAGGGAAGGGAAATCTTCGCTTTCGTCACGCCGGAAAGGTCTATCTTGGCCTTTTCCGCGGCTTCCTTTATACGCTGCATCGCCATCTTGTCGGAGGACAGGTCGACGCCCTCTTTCGCTTTGAATTCGGACACAATCCAATCCATTATCCTCTTGTCGAAGTCGTCGCCGCCCAGACGGTTGTTGCCCGAGGTCGCCAGCACTTCGAAGACACCGTCGCCGAGTTCCAGCACGGAAACGTCGAACGTGCCGCCGCCGAGGTCGAAGATGAGCACTTTCTGCTGCTTGTTCTCGTCCTTGTCAATGCCGTAGGCAAGCGCCGCCGCGGTGGGTTCGTTGATGATACGTTTGACTTCGAGCCCCGCAATCTTGCCCGCGTCCTTGGTCGCCTGACGCTGGGAGTCGGTGAAGTAGGCGGGAACGGTGATGACCGCTTCCGTAATCTTTTCGCCGAGATATTTTTCCGCATCGTTTTTGAGCTTGGTGAGAATCATTGCGGAGATTTCCTGCGGAGTGTACTCATTGCCTTCAATCTTCACTCTGTGGTCGCTGCCCATCTCGCGTTTGATGGAAATGACGGTGTGTTCGGGGTTTGCGACGGCCTGACGCTTCGCAATCTCGCCCACGAGTCTTTCTCCGTCCTTGGTGAACGCCACGACGGACGGCGTGGTGCGCATACCTTCCGCGTTGGGGATGACGACGGGTTCGCCGCCTTCCATAACCGCCATACAGCTATTGGTTGTTCCGAGGTCTATACCTATGATTTTTCCCATAATCGGTTCTCCTTTCAAAACTTTATTTCATCCGTCTTTCGACGGCGAATTTTTGTATTTACGATTTTGTTTTCCGCAGCAGTCCTATTCCGACTGCCGCGCATATCCGATGTTTATCCGTCGTTTTCGACATTTCAACATCCGACTTTGACGCTTGCAGGGCGCAGAACCTTTCCGTTCAGCGTATATCCCTTTGCAAGCACACCGACGACTTTACCCTCTTGTCCCGGCGCCTTTTCGCGCTCCACCGCAGACATAAACGCCGCGTCGAAGTCCTTGCCCTCCGTGTCTATCTCGGCAAGCCCGAAAGATTCGAGCGCGTCGAGAATCTGTCTCTCCATCATATTGAACCCGGTCAGCGCGGACTCGTCCGTCAGATACTTGCGCGCCAGGTCGCAGTTGTCCAGCACCGTGAGCATCTTTTCGATGACCATCGACTTACCGAGCGTCTTCATCTCTTCCGCCAGCGCCGCGTTGCGTTTGCGGTAATTGTCGAAGTCCGCTTGCAGGCGCATCGCGATGTTTCTTGCCGAAACACTCTCCGCCATACACTGCCCTATGCGCTCTTCGAGAGCTTCGATATACTTATCGTCGCCCATCTCCTCGCGGTCGAGCACCTGTTCGCCCGCCGCCGCGTCCGTCTGTTTTTCCTCTGCGCGCTTCGCATCGGCTTCCGCCTTCTCGCGTGCGTCTTCCGCCGCTTTGGTTTCGGCACTCTTCGCGCGCTTGTCCTTGTACTCTTTCTCTTTCATTTCACTCTTCGTCCTTATCGTCGTTGTCCAACACCGTGCCGAGCGCTTTCTTCATATACTCCAACACCCCGATGACCTTTTTGTAGTCCATTCTCTCGGGGCCTATGACGCCCGCTCTGCCCACGACTTCGTCGCGCACTTTGTACGCCGCCGTGATGATGGCGCATTTGTCGACGCCGCTGTCCTCCTTGCCTATGCGCACGGAAAACTCTATGCTGTCCTCCGGGTCGGCAAGAAGTTCGGACACGCTGTCGTGGTCGGAGATGACGGCAAGGAAGTTCTTCGCGTCCTCCACGTTGTTGTACTCCGGATAGTCAAGCATTTTGAGTGCGCCTTCGACGACCACATTGTCAGCGTGCTCCGCCATATACGTCTGTATTATCGCAAGCACCGCGTCGAATATGTCGCGGAAACCGTCAGTTTCCTCGTCGAGTTCGCTGTCGAGGTCTATGCCGTCGAGCTCCCCTATCGTCCTGCCCGCGAACACGTTGTTGAGCATACGGGTCGCGGTGTCGATGTATTCGTGTTTCAGGTCGCCGTCCACGTCCAGCGTCTTGTCCGAGATTATGCCCTCGTCGGTCACGATGAGGACAAGCACGCGGTTCTTTTTGAGGGGCACCAGCTTCACTTCCTCAATCACTACGTTCCCGCCGCGACTGCTCACGAAAAAGGAAGTGTAATTGGTCACGTCGCTGATGATTTCCGCCGCACGCTTGGAAATGTCGCGCACCTCGCCCAGCTTTTCCGAAAACCTGCTGCGTATGAACGCCGTTTCCGCGTCGGTCAGCGCCTTTTCTCCCGTGTGCTCGATGTCGCCGACATAAAGCTGATATGCGGGTTTCAGAGGCACTCTGCCCGCTGAGGTGTGGGGCTGGTCGACATATCCCAGCGCTTCCAGCGCGCTCAGCTCCGCCCTGATGGTCGCGGAACTCACTTCGGGCATATATCCCTTTTGTATGTCCGCACTCGAAACGGGCTGTCCCGTAGCGATATAAACATCCACCAGCGCGTGCAGTATTTTCTTTTTTCTTTCGCTAAGCTCTTTGCTCATACCGACCTCTGCCACGGATAGAGTGCTAGCACTCAATATCTTTGACTGCTAACAGTATATTTTTTTGTCTGCCAGATGTCAATAGTTTACGACTATTTTTTCAAAAAAAATGGCTCTGTCACAACAAATGGTTGATTTTTGACGAGAAATAGCGTATAATAATA
>ERZ827181.3452-NODE-3452-length-11273-cov-2.742111_pt1 | contig 11273 bp, 10 predicted proteins | sample MGYA00519778_ERZ827181 | MGnify/ENA primary metagenome ERZ827181 (study PRJEB31778, sample SAMEA3449273) | human gut metagenome | biome: human gut; feature: human-associated habitat; material: faeces | place: United Kingdom | collected 2010/2012 ...
TCGAATTGTGGAATGCGAAAGACTATGCACAGGAGAACCCGTTGACTACCGATGAGAACGGTATGTATGCTTGGGATGTACCCGTCGGTCAGTGGCAAGTGAAGTACGAAAAAAAGGGTTATCAGACCGCTTATAGCGAATGGCTGCCCGTGCCTCCTCCTCAGCTCGATGTAAATATTGGCTTGGTGCAGAATGCACAACCGTATGTGGCGGCAGTGCATGGTTATGAAACTGGTATCGAAATAGAGTTCAGCAAGTTTATGCAACCCGCTACTGTGACTGCCGAACAGATTCTCGTTACCCGGAACGGAGTTGCCGAAAATGGTGAAGTGCAGCTGTTGAATACAGAGCCTGACCCTTTGAAAGGAAACGAGATGTTTGCTTCCAAAGTCCGGTTTATCCCCGAACAGCCTTTTACCATTACCGATAAGGTAATCCTTACCGTTAGCCGTCGGGCGAAAAGCTATGCCGGCATTAACATGGAGAATGATTTTAATCAGGAGGTAACGATAGAGAAGGAGGCGAAGTCGATTGTAACTGCTCCGAGTCTGGAAGTGGTTTATAATCGGGTGGCTGAGGTCACTGTAGCCGTTGAACCGGTAGAGGCAGCGGCGAATAAGAAGATTACTGCACTTTCCGCTTCTCCTTCCATTGCTACTTTTGCCACTTCGGAGGCCGTGCTCGATGAAAATGGAGAAGCTACCTTTACGGTACGTGGTGAATTGCTTGGAAGCACAGTTTTGCAATTTGCCGTAGAGGGCATGGATTTGAGAACGGAAGTCAAAGTGAAGGTGGTAGAGAAAGGTGAAGGCGAAGTAATCCGCAGCTATCATCTGGCTATGGGATGGAATTTGATTTCTGCCAACGTAGCCGATCAGAGACTGGACGATGTAGTTGCTCTGCTGGAACCCATAAAGGAATCTGTGGTGGCTATCAAGGGGCAAAGCGGCGAATTGACAAAGGACGACCAAGGTAATTGGCAGGGCGATCTTAGTCTGTTGCATCCTACGCGGTCATACAAAATAGAGATGTTGCAAGACGACGATCTGGAACTGAAAGGGAAACCGGTTTTACCTGCCGATGCCACTATCACTTTGAACAAGGGTTGGAACTGGATTGGTTATATCTCTGCCGAAGAGGTTTCGGTAGAGTCAGTCCTGCAAAACCTGACTGCCGAAGAGAATGATGTAATCAAAGGGCTTGATTGTTTTGCTGTGTACAACGGCACTACGTGGGCTGGAAGCCTGACGCATCTGGTTCCAGGGGAAGGATATATGTACTATTCCCAGTCAGTGAAGTCGTTTAACTATGTAGAGCCTGAAACGGAGGATGTAACACCGGACGCTTTTTCACTGCAATGGAAATACGATGCTCGTCAATATGCGGATAATATGACTGTATTGGCACGTTTGTATAATGGCGAACAGCAGGTAGAGGCTGATAAATATCTGATAGGAGCATTTTCCGGAAATGAATGCCGGGGTGTTGCTGTAGAAAAAGAGGGTCATATTTTCCTGACTGTTCACGGAGAACAAACTGGTGAGCAGATCAGTTTACGTGCATTTGATGTGGTTTCTGGAAAGGAATATATGATAAAAGAAGAGTTAGACTTCAGTAGCGATGTGATGAAAGGCAGTTATGCTTCTCCTGAGAGTCTGCATCTTGGAGATCCTACGGGCATTCATAATATCGGCACAGGAATGTTTATCTACCCGAATCCGGTTCGTGACCGGTTGTATGTTCGCGGAGAGGTTGACAATATAGAAGATATCCGCGTTGTTAGTACAGCAGGACAAACATGTATTGTTACAGACAGACTTTCGGCTGAAGAGGGGATTGATGTTTCTTCATTATCAAAAGGAATCTATTTTATTGTAGTGAAATCGGTAACCGATGAGATTCGGCAGAAATTTATTAAGATAGAATAGTTTGATATAATTCTGTTGTATAGTTATATAGATAAAGGCTTTATTTGTCAGACGATGATAAATAAAGCCTTTTATATTTTGATGACAAACTTAGTATTTTAACAGTGACTTAAAATGCATATTAACAGTGCGTTAAATACGTACTTTTGTGGTGTAAAAGTACGTACTTTCTTATGGCTTGATTATCAGCCTTATTCAACTAATCCTGTAAATTTGCTGCCAGGAACTTTCGCATTTCTTCTACTGATTTTCCCCGGCGGGTTGCGTAATTCAGTAACTGGTCTTCTCCGATTTTGCCAACAGAGAAGTATTCGGAAGCAGGATGTGCAAACATCAAACCACAGACAGAGGCATGCGGATACATGGCCCCGTTTTCTGTAAGTGATATACCGATTTGCCTCATATCTAAAAGCTCGTTGAGCAGAAAGTTTATTGACTGATCGGGGAGGGAAGGGTAGCCTACAGCCGGGCGAATGCCTTGATACTTTTCTACGAGCAATTCGGGGATGGTCAGATTCTCTTCTTTGGCATATCCCCAGGCTTCTTTGCGCACATATTCGTGCATCTTTTCTGTTGCAGCTTCTGCAAGGCGGTCGGAGAGGGTTTGTACAAGGAGGTGTTTATATGGATCTTTTTCATAAAGCCCTTCCATATTTGCATCGATTGTGGAGGCAAAAGCACCCACAGTGTCGGTTATGCCAGATGACAAGGGGCGGACAAAGTCACTCAGGCAAAGGAATGGACCTCCTTCGCGTTTTTTAGCTTGCTGGCGAAGCAGGGGAAAAGTAATGCCGTCCAGTATCAGGTTGTCATCCTGTGAATTTGCCTGGCAGAGCTTAAAGATTGTTTTTACTTCAAAATCTTCGTCCAGTAAGTTCAGCATCCGATTGGCTTCTTTGAAGAGTTGCATAGCTTCCGAAGCCTTGGGGCGTTCTTCTTCCGGAAATGATGTTAGCCAGGAAGCACGGCAAACGTCGCACCCATGTATATCGGCTATCGCGGCAAAACGGGGTTGAAAGCCCCATGCATGAAAGAAGTAGATCCAATTGATATAGGGACTGACTTCGTGAATTTTATATGATACTATTGTTGACAAGTTTTTAATAATAAATGGTCGGTGAATAGTGATTGGTGAGTAGTGATAAGTGATTAGTACCATGCGGATCACAGCGCAGCTACTAATCACTAACCGTTTATCACTAATTTCTAAATCTCAATTCCTGTCCACGATAATTTTCGTCTACCGTTCCATCGGAATATAACAAATGTCCGTTGGCAAAAGTTTTTTCAACCTTCCAGCGGAAAGTATGTCCCTCTAACGGACTCCATTGGCATTTGCTAAGAATACACTCTTTATTTACAGTCCATGCGCTATTGGGGCGAACGAGTACCAGGTCGGCCTGATTGCCTGTACGTATGTAGCCACGATTATGTATCTCGTATATTTCGGCAGGGGCATGGCACATTTTTTCTACTACCTTTTCAAGGGTAAATATGCCTTCATCTACCAGTTCTAACATACTTACAAGGGAGAATTGTATCATAGGCATGCCGGATGCTGCTTTTAAGGCACCTCCTTCTTTATCGGAGATCAGATGAGGAGCGTGGTCAGTGGCAATTGAATCAATAAGTCCGGAGTTTACAGCATCGCGCAGCGCATTTCGCTCTTTCTTTTTGATAGCAGGATTACACTTGATACGTGTGCCCAGTTCCTGATAGTCACTGGAAGCAAATAGCAGATGGGCAACGCATGCTTCGGCCGTGATTCGTTTCTCTGATAATGGAATGTTCTCGAACAGTTGCAACTCTTTGGAAGTAGAGATGTGCAGTATATGCAGACGGGCATCGGCTATACGCGCCAGTCGAACAGCAAGCTCGGAAGACTGATAACAGGCTTCCGACGAACGGATATTGGGATGATACTTTAGCGGTACATCGCCATCTGCTCCGTATTTTTCCAGATATTTGACTGTATTGTCTTTGATGATAGATTGATCTTCACAGTGGGTGGCAATCAGCAGATCGGTTCCGTTGAATATATTCAGCAGACTGGCCATCTTGTCCACCAGCATATTGCCGGTACTCGAACCCATGAATAACTTGACACCGCATACACGGTGCTTGTCCAGTTGTTCGAGCAGAGGATAGTTGTTGTTGGTAGCGCCAAAATAACAGGAGTAGTTTACAGAACACTTTTCAGCCAGATGGTCGAGTTTGGCGTTCAGGGCGTCCAATGTTGTTGTTTGCGGACTGGTATTAGGCATATCCATGATAGATGTTACTCCGCCGGCTGCTGCTGCCCGGCTTTCGGTGATGATATCTGCTTTGTGAGTTAATCCCGGATCACGGAAATGAACATGACCGTCGATAACTCCGGGCAGTAGATAGCATCCTGTTGCATCGATTGTTTCGTCACAAGGAACGGCAGACTCCTGATTCTCAACCAATATTTCCGCTATCTTTTCTCCTTCTATAATCACCGAACCGGGTACTTGAAGCCCTTCGTTTACAATGATTGCATTCTTTATAAGTGTTCTTTTCATCTGAAATCTACAATTTTAAATTACCCATAAGACTTTGTCGTTCACGGTTTGTTGTTTCCCGCTTTTTGGGGATACTTATGAAACCAACTGTTTAGTTTCAGCTTGATTACTCCAAATACAGCTTCGCCAAAAATACTACCGTTCATTTTGGAGGTACCTAACTCCCGGTTGATAAAGATGACGGGTACTTCGATTATTTTGAATCCGCATTTATAAGCCGTGAACTTCATTTCTATCTGAAAGGCATATCCTTTAAAGCGGATATTGTCCAAGTCTATGGTTTGGAGTACACAGCGTCGGTAACATTTGAACCCGGCAGTGGTATCGTGTACCGGTATTCCGGTTATGAACCGGACATATTTGGATGCGAAGTATGACATAAGGACACGTCCCATAGGCCAGTTTACTACATTTACTCCACTGACATAACGCGAACCGATTGCCACATCGCCTCCTTCTTCTGCACAGGCTTTATACAAGCGGGGCAGATCTTGCGGATTGTGACTAAAGTCGGCATCCATCTCGAAGATATATTCATAATGGTGGGCAAGCGCCCATTTGAAACCTGCAATATAAGCAGTCCCCAATCCGAGTTTACCTTTGCGCTCCAACATGAACAGACGTTCGGGGAACTCCTCTTGCAGTTTTTTCACGATGGCGGCTGTTCCATCCGGTGAACCGTCTTCGATGACGAGAATATGGAACTCCTTTTCCAGCCCGAAAACAGCACGGATAATATTCTCTATATTTTCCCGCTCGTTGTAGGTTGGTATGATAACAATGCTGTCCGATGGTGTGTGCATAATCGCAGACCGAGCCAGTAAACGGACGATGATTGCGCTGATAGGCTTTAAGTCCCTGCCTGCTGATGGTCTCGCTGATGGGGTCGCGGTTCTTGCGAAAGAAATAGCGGAACTGCCAGAACGTGGGATATTCCGGCTTCAATGTACCGTGTGTGTCGCAGTATTTCGCCCGTAGCATCATCTTGTAGGCAGTCTGCAAGCTCTGCCGCTGTGGGGTGTAGTAATACTTGTTCAGCGCCCAGCGGATGGCCTTTTCATCGGCAGTAAGCTCATGTTGTTCTGGCGCGGGACGCTCTGCGGGTAAAAGTGCATTTTTACTTTGGTATACCCAATAGCGCCAAAGGTATTGGAGTACCGTGCGACGGGCAATGCCATGCTCGGCAGCAATCTGGCGGACAACCTCGTTGCGATGGGATTTATCATAGATACAGGCATCCTCCAACAGCGGCGCAATCAGGTCGAGCTTGCGATTGCGCCCCTCGCGCTGGCGGTTGGTGATGTCCTCGTCCAGAACGAAAACAGAGTATGTTTCGGCAGGGACGGGCTGTAATTCTGCAAGCAAATCCGATGCAACGGGGTACGGCATCCGAAAGTGCTGGCAGCTGACAACATAGCTTTGTTCTTCTCCACAGAGCAGGACACGGACGTGCTCGCCGTTTTCAGCGGCAAGGATGTCAAGATTCCTCATGGCTGGTATCCTCCTTGTCGATGATGATACCCCAATCGGATATGCCTTGCTGCTGCCAGTATCGGCGAGATAGCTCCAGCTTTTCCGCAACCGAGGGGCGGCTTAAATAAGACCGAAAGACGGCTTCGCGAATTGCCGTATGCCCATCGTCATAGTGCAGAACAAAATCTGTGGTGTAGGTTTCGCTGGGAAGATTTAAGTCGTTGGCAGGAATATCATTGCAGAGGATAGGAACATTACATTCAAATTGAAAAATGGCAGGTTCAGCATCCAGCATTTTCGCGGCGGCAAGCTGCACTTTGTCGTACAGGTGACAGACAGCTTTGCATTTGGTGAGCATGATTTTGGTACAGCGCTCTTTTTGGACTTGTTTTCGCATTTCTTTGACGCTCCTTAATGTAAATTTGGGGCGTCCGTTCACCGAAGAAAAAGGAAAATCACCTGTGCCCTTTTGGGGCAAACCTCTGTTCCACATTTTCCAAAAATCGAATTGAAAAGAGCGAAATTTGGAAAAAGTGGAATTTCAGTGTGCCTTTTGGAAAATCTTGAATTTTTGCTTGCCTCATGGATTTATCGCTGTAATGGCATAAAGACGTATTAAGAGGCAAAACAGAATTCCACATTTTCAGATTTTCTATTGACCGTACTATATGCGCGGGCACCCGAAAAAATCCAGAAAGGCGCAGAGGAAATCAAGAGAGCGCATAGGAGCTCGCTCCACTCCGTTCCGCTCGCAATCCGCCTAATCTCCAAGCCAACTCCAAGAACATTCCAAGTCCACACCAAGCAAAATCAACGCATTATCTCATGTTTTCCCGCATGGGACAGAATGAGAGAGGATTGGAAACAAAAAAGAAAGCAGGCCCCGGAGCCGGATGGCGGAGGGGCCTGCGTGTGGATTCTTAACTTGTCTCTTTAGTCTTCGGTGAACGCCCTGTATCACAATTTTGCCCTTAGTGCTGGGGGTTCAGGATGGTACGCCAGTCAAGGTCGCCGTGCTCCAGGCCGTGGATCAACACCTCGGCAGTGGCAATGTTGGTGGCAACCGGAATATTGTGCACATCGCAGATGCGCAGCAGGTTCATCTCGTTGGGCTCCGAGGGCTTAGCGCAGATGGGGTCACGGAAGAAAAGCAGCATGTCCACTTCGTCGCAGGCGATGCGGGCAACGATTTGCTGGTCACCGCCGTGGCCGCCCGGCAAAAAGCGCTGTACGTTCAGGCCGGTGGCTTCGGCCACAAGCCGCCCCGTGGTACCCGTGGCGATCAGCCTGTGCTCGCTCAGAATCTGCCGATAGGCAATGCAGAACTGAACCATCAGTTCTTTCTTTGTATCATGTGCAACAAGGGCAATCGTCATAAGAAATCCCCCACTTTCTATAAGTTACAGCATAGCATGGCTATGCGTTTTTATCAAAAACAGGTCAGCGGAATGCGCTCGCCCAAAATACGGCCCGCAAGGGCGTGCCCGGCAATGGCGGCGGGGCAGTCCTGCGGCAGGGCGGTGCCTGCGGCACCGGCGCGCTGCAAGGTGCGGCTTTCCGGGATAACGGCAATCAGCTGCAAACCAACGGTGTCAATGCACTCGTCCAGGTCAAACACCGCAGCATCCTTGCCAAAACTGGAACGGGACACACGGTTCATCACCAGCCGCACGGCGCTGGCGGGGCGGCCGCTCTGTAACAGGGCATCCGCCACAATGCGCCCATCCCGCAGGGCGACCGGGTCCGGCGTTAAAACAACCAGTGCGCGGTCCGCCAAGCGGTTGGCGGCGGTAAACGGTGCGCCCATGCCCGCTGCAGTATCCAGCAGGATATAATCAAAATATTCCCGCATGGCCAAAATCAGCCCGGCCAGCGGTGCTGCGCGGACCTCACCGCCCTCATAGGGAGCGCTGATGACCGACAGCCCAGGGTACAAGGGGCTGGGCACAATAGCTTTGCTGCCATCACACCGACCGCACAGAACATCCTCGATATCGTAAACCGTCTTGCCGTATACCCCGGCAATCATGTCCACACTGCGCAACCCGGAGTCCAACTCGATCAGCAGGACGCGGCGGCTCCAGGCACCCAACTGGGCACCCAGCAGGACCGATACGGTGCTTTTGCCCGTGCCGCCCTTGCCGGAGCAGATCATAATGGTTTGCGCGTTCATATGGTGGAAGTCCTCGCTCTCTTGTAGGTGTTGCCCTACAAAGAGAAAACACCCCTTTTATTATTCTATCACAAAGAATACAGCGAAACAACTGCTTTAACTATGGAAAATTGCTGAAATTTGTGCATCGGTTGCCGACAGTTCCTACAAACCCATAAGTTTAATGGAAGCCCCCGCAGCCGCACAAACACACAGATATATACTATTATAAAGGAAAAGCAGGGGACAGTGCAAGTAGTTTTGAAAAGTCATACTTTTGACTTTTACAGAAACAGTTGTCCGATGATGAACGGCTGTTATAGAATGCAAACGTTTGAGCAGTTACAGCGGGTGCGGTTGGTTCCACGCACGGCGCAGGCGGGCAAGGGCGTGCTTTTCCAGCCGGGATACATAGCTGCGGCTGATGCCGAACTGTGCGGCAATCTGCTGCTGCGTCTGCGGGACGGCGCCATCCAGGCCGTACCGCAGGGTCAAAATCTGCTGCTCGCGCTCCGGCAGGGCGGTAACCAGCTGGCGCAGCTGAGCGGCGGCATCCCGCAGCTCGCAGTCTTCTTCCATTGTGGCCAGGTCGGGCAGAACATCCGCCAGGGTCAGCATGCCGCTGTCCGCGCCGGTTTCCAGCGGCTCCTGCAAAGAAACGGTGCCTGCTTCGCGCCGGGTGTGGCGCAGCTGCATCCGTAGCTCGTTTTCAATGCAGCGGCTGGCGTAACTGGCAAAGCGGGTGGTGCGGGTGCAGTCATAGGTATCTACTGCTTTAATCAGGCCGATGGTGCCGATGCTGATAAAATCATCCTGCCCGCCGGAAACGGTATAATACTTTTTTACAATATGTGCCACCAGCCGCAGGTTGTGGCAGATCAGCGTTTCACGCGCGGCGGCATCCCCGGCGCGCATGGCGGCGAAGGCGGCTTGTTCCTCCTTGGCGGAAAGCGGCTTGGGAAAGCTGCCAGTTTCCAGCCGGAGGGCCAGGTAGAGCAGATGCGAAGCAGCCGACTGCAAAAAAAGCCATAAAATCCCGATCATAAGACTTCACCCCTGCACCATGGGTATGCGGGCGGCGGGAAAAAGATGACGCGGGATTTTGGGGGCGGGAGAAATGTGGTAATGCCGATGCGCTGGAAACGCAGTCCACCAACTGCGGTAATAATATTACCTACCTGCTGGAACGGGAAAAAATCCCCTGCCGTAGCATCATTCTGTGCCAGGATGCCACGATGCAGCGCCGCATGGAGATGGGGCTGCGCAAGTACCGCCCGCAGGGGATGGAAATCATCAACTATGCGGCATACCAGGCCGAAGTGGTGGCGCAGGGCAGCCAGCTGATCTACCGGGAAGCAATCCCCGGCATGTGGGCGGTGGATCGGTATGTGAACCTGTTGATGGGGGGAAAAAAAATCCCCCGTTTGACGGATAACGACGCCGGGTGCGCCCCCAACGGCAAAAATTATATTGCGCATGATGACATCCCACCGGAGGTACGGGCGGCATTTGAACGGCTGCAAGCGGTTTATGGCACCCAGACCCGCGCGGCCAACCCGCTGTATGCCAGCAAATAACCGTTGAACATTCTTGCTAATTGTTGTATAATATTGAACATTCTGGATTGAAACGTGCAACATATGGCACGGGCACAGAGGGAAAGGAAAACAGAATGGAAGTTACAACAAAAAAGCAGAACAGAAGAAAGATTGTCATTGGCGTGTTGATTGCCGTGGTGGTGCTGGTGGCAGCGGTCATTGCGTTTGCCAGCAGCTACCTGGTCAATTATGCCATTGGGCGCAGCGGGGACGGCGGTGACCGTGAGGTGGCGCTGGATGTGGAAGCCCCCACGGATGGCGTGGAACAGTTGATTGCCGAAAACCGCGCTGTACAAAAGCAGGCCAATGAGGAATTTTTGCAGCAGAATCCCGGCCAGACGGTGCAGATCACGGCAGCGGACGGCCTGCGGCTGAACGGCGTGTATTACCCCAATGCGGGCAGCCACCTGTGGGTGATTGCCCTGCACGGCTACCGCGGCAGCCATACCGGCGTGACCAACCTGGCCCAGCACTACCACGATGCAGGCTACCAGGTGCTGGCCCCTGATCTGCGCGCCTGCGGCGACAGTGAGGGCGATTATGTCGGCATGGGCTGGCTGGACCGCAAGGATGTGCTGCAATGGATCGACTGGGTGCTGGCGCAGGACAGCGAAGCTGAAATTGTGCTGCACGGCGTTTCCATGGACTTTCCCCAAGGCGCGTTCACGGCCATCGTGGGTGAAAGCGGATGCGGCAAAAGCATCCGCGGACCGCTTTCACGCATGATTGCCTTAACCTTTTCTTTTTCTTCACCGCGGTAGCAGTGAATTTTGCACTTCAGGCACGTTGGCTTCTCGTTGCCGAAAGGACAACAGGCCAAGCGCGTAAGCGCATAGCGCAAAAGCCGCGAGCAGTCCGCACACAAGGCATCTTGTCCGTGGTGGCGCTTGCAATAGTCCTTAAACATGGCACGCAAAAGCCGGGCTTCTCGCCCCAGGGCGCCGCTTTCAAGCCGATCAGCGTGTGGGATCGGGCGCAAATCGGTATCGTCCGTCATGGTCTCAACAAAAAATAAACTGCCCTCGATTGTAATCGAAGGTAGTAAACATTTCTCATTTCTATTTAGACAAACGGCTATTTTTTGTACTGCTGCGCGAGGCGTTCGGTTGCCTCGAGTACGAGAGTCCAGAAACGGTCGCGGTCAAGCTCAAGGGCCACTTGCGTGTGGCACTCAGGCGGTGCCGCTTTTCTTAAATCGACCACCGTCATGCCGCTCGTATATTCTCCGCGGTACTCCACATGAATCGCAGCCTTGCGCGTACGCATAACGGTCGGATCAATGACGTAAGCGACGGCACAAGGATCATGCACGGGCGGTTCGTCAAAACCTTTGGAGCGCTTGTAGGTCTTTGAAAACTGCTCCAGTACATCGGATAGGAATTGACCGACGGGCGTTCCGATTTGAGCCGCGCGCGCTTTCACTTCGGCCGTCGCCAGCGCTTGGTAAGTCAGATCCAAGCCCACCATCGTGATCGGCCATTTCTCTTCAAAGACAATGTGTGCGGCTTCCGGATCGTTTTCAATATTGAATTCAGCCATCGGACGGATGTTGCCGATGTGGCAGCCGCCGCCCATCAGG
>ERZ827181.3454-NODE-3454-length-11267-cov-4.816001_pt1 | contig 11267 bp, 11 predicted proteins | sample MGYA00519778_ERZ827181 | MGnify/ENA primary metagenome ERZ827181 (study PRJEB31778, sample SAMEA3449273) | human gut metagenome | biome: human gut; feature: human-associated habitat; material: faeces | place: United Kingdom | collected 2010/2012 ...
ACAAAAGCAACGTGCCATCAACACGAAGGAAGATACTTCCGGCATCCTCTTTGGTTTCGTTCCTGCATCGGCGGACGATTTTGCCGAGATGCTCGGGACGGCGGAGACATTCCCGCCGGACGGACAGGAAGAAGCCTGAAAAAGAGCGCGGGGTATTTAAGATTAAAAATAGATTATCAGGGTTTGATGAGGAGAAAAGTATGCTTAAAAACATGAAAATCAAAAAAGGGCTAATGCTTGGTTTTTCAATTGTCATTGTTCTGTCGATAATTCTTGTCGCATTCAGCATGGTTTCGATGATGAACATGAGAAGCGAGTATGAGCTGCTTATGGAGGAAGATGTCGAAGCAAATCAGGACATCCTTTACTGCCGCGTGCGTGCGCTGATTCCCGGCAGGAATATCCGTGACGCTCTGCTGATTCCGGATTCAGATGCAAATGACGGTTTGATTGAGGAAGCAGAGCAGTATCTTGTGGAGCTGGAGGAAGGCCTTGTGTCTCTCGAGGAGCACTTCCCTTATCAGCTTGACAAGGAAATACTGTATGCCTATCAGGAAAAGGTGAGAGCGTGGGCGGCAAATGCGCCCAAGATCATCGAGATGTACAGAAACTACCGATCCACGGGGGACGAGGCGTACCTGAAGGAAGCGGAGGATTTTATCTATGAAACCGACACTCCCATGCAGACAGAAATGGGAACTGCTGCCGTAGAGTTGGATAATTATCTGGTAGAGGGTATGAAGGAGGAGCGCCAGAGGATTGAGGACTCGATTGCAACCACCATGATTATTATCATTGCAGTGTCAGTGGCAGCGGTTGTAGTGAGTATTATCTTCGCACTTGTTCTCATAAAGAGCATTACCGCTCCCACTGAGGAAGTGCGCAAGGCTTTGGTCGGTTTCAGCGAGGGCAAGCTGGACATCCCCGTCAGCTTTGAAAGCAAAAATGAGCTGGGTGAGATGTGTCAGGCGCTGAGAAACAGCCAGAATATTCTGGGCGATGTTATCGGCGACCTGAATGCACGCCGTGGTCAGATCCAGGGCATGGAAGCTATGGCTGGTACTCAGCGCGTCAATGCATTTGTGCCTCTGGCTCAGATGTTCGGCTACGCTACCGACCTGCGTTCCAAGACTCAGGGTCGTGGCCAGTATGTTATGGAGCCCTCTCACTACGAGCCGGTTCCCAAGAACATTGCTGACCAGATCATTGCTGGCCGTACCAAGGGCTAAGCGCTGAAAAGCATGAGAATTTTGCCGGGGTAGTGTAACTCCGGCAAAATTTCCTGTAAAAGCACTTGATTTTACAGGGCAAATTTAGTAGAATAGCCTTGCAGTGCAATGTCTGCATTTTGCAGGGTTGTTGTAACCAATATCAAAACCTAAATTAAGGGAGGATATTCCAATGGCTGAAAAGGCAAAGTTCGACCGTTCTAAGCCGCATGTTAACATCGGCACCATCGGTCACGTTGACCACGGCAAGACCACTCTGACCGCTGCCATCACCAAGTGGCTGTCCCTCCAGGGCAGAGCTCAGTTCGAGGCCTATGATTCCATCGATAAGGCTCCGGAAGAGAAGGCTCGTGGTATCACAATCAACACCGCTCACGTTGAGTACGAGACCGAGAAGCGTCACTATGCTCACGTCGACTGCCCGGGCCACGCCGACTATATCAAGAACATGATCACCGGCGCTGCTCAGATGGACGGCGCTATCCTGGTTATCGCTGCTTCCGACGGCCCCATGGCCCAGACGAAGGAGCACCTGCTGCTGGCCCGTCAGGTCGGCGTTCCCGCTATCGTTGTTTACCTGAACAAGTGCGATCAGGTCGATGACGAGGAGCTGCTCGAGCTCGTCGAGATGGAAGTCCGCGAGACCCTGTCTTACTACGAGTTCCCGGGCGACGATGTCCCCATCATCAAGGGCTCCGCTCTGCAGGCTCTGACTTGCGAGAGCAACGACCCCAACGACCCCGCCTATGCCTCCATCAAGGAGCTCATGGACGCTGTTGACGACTATATCCCGACCCCGGACCGCAAGGCTGACATGCCCTTCCTGATGCCGGTCGAGGACGTCTTCACCATCTCCGGCCGTGGCACCGTCGCCACCGGTCGTGTCGAGCGTGGTATCGTCAAGAAGAACGAGCCGGTCGAGATCGTTGGCCTGATGGAAGAGAAGAAGTCCACCGTCGTCACCGATATCGAAATGTTCCACAAGCTGCTGGACTACGCAGAAGCCGGCGACAACATCGGCGCTCTGCTCCGCGGCGTTGACAAGAAGAGCATCGAGCGTGGCCAGGTCCTCTGCAAGCCGGGCTCCATCCATCCGCACACCAAGTTCCGTGGCCAGGTCTACGTCCTGTCCAAGGAAGAAGGCGGCCGTCATACCCCGTTCTTCAACAACTATCGTCCGCAGTTCTATTTCCGTACCACCGACGTCACCGGCATCATCAGCCTCCCCGAGGGTGTTGAGATGTGCATGCCTGGCGACAACATCGACATGGATGTCGAGCTGATCACCCCGATCGCTATCGAGAAGGGCCTCCGCTTCGCTATCCGTGAAGGCGGTCGTACCGTCGGTTCCGGCGTCGTCATCGAGACTGCTGAGAACTAATTCCTGCATATTGCATCTTGAGCCGCTGAGGGAAACCTCAGCGGCTCAGTTTGTCCGATCATGCCTCGCAGAGTTCGCCGCCCGCAGGCGGCGAAGGAAGTGAGATCATTTTCTCCGGCGGCATGTAGGTCGGAGAAAATACCGCTCAGTCCGCCAGTGTGCGGATCGCCTGCTCCCGGCGGACGATCCGTGCGCGCAGCGGACTGCGAGCTCTTTGCCGGAAAGTCCAATGGGCTTTTCGGCAGCGCGCCGCTGAGGGAAACCTCAGCGGCTCTTTTCGCATGCACGCAATTCCGCCCTCACTGCATACAATGAAACGGGAGGTGGAATATGGAAAATCCGATCGTTTGGGCACTGATCGCGACGCTTGGGACGTGGGCCGTGACGGCCGCCGGCGCGGCGACGGTGTTCCTGTTCCGCAGGCCGTCGCCGGAGGCGATGAACCGCATGCTCGGCTTTTCGGCAGGGGTCATGATTGCTGCGAGCTTCTGGTCCCTGCTGCAGCCCGCCATTGCCCGCGCGGCAGAGCAGGACGGACTGCCGCCGTGGCTCGTCGCCACACTGGGCTTTTTGCTTGGAGCCGTCTTCCTCTGGGCATCTGACCGCGTGGTCACATGTGTCAGCTGCAGATCTGAGAGGGGTAACGGGGCGAACCGTGTCGTTCTGCTCATCCTCGCGATCACACTGCACAATATCCCGGAGGGGCTGGCTGTCGGCGTGGCCTTTGGGGCACTGCAGCGCGGCGCGTCGCCGGAGGCGGTCATGGGCGCGATCAGCATCGCGTTCGGCATCGGCCTGCAGAATTTTCCGGAGGGAGCGGCCGTCTCCATGCCGCTGCGGCGTGAGGGCGCGGGGCGGCTTCGCAGCTTCCTGCTCGGCCAGGCCTCGGGGCTGGTCGAGCCGGTCGCGGGCGTGCTGGGTGCATTGCTCGTCGGCTCCGTTGAGGCGATCCTGCCCTATGCGCTTGCCTTTGCGGCGGGCGCGATGATCCTCGTCGCGGTCCATGAACTGATCCCGGAATGTCAGCGCAACCGCGAGGCGCGCCCCTACACAGCCACGATGGGCATTGTGGCCGGATTTGCGATCATGATGCTGCTGGATGTCGCCTTGGGGTGATTTGCAAGCTTTTCCGGGGAAATAGCGGCGCGTTCCGTCATCCTCCCCGGAAAACCGCGATTTCCGTTGACTTCCGCCGCGTGGGGAAGTATAATAAACGCGTATAACTTCCGATTGGAGACATTGCGTATGAAGAAAGCCCTGATCCTGCTGGTTGTGCTCGTGCTGCTGGCCGGACTTCTCTTTGGATTGTATCATTTCCTTTGGACGGCGGATAATTTTGCGGTGCTCGGCGAAAAGGCCATGGCGGCCGGCAATTATTCGCGCGCTGTCGACCGCTATACCAGGGCGGTTTCGCTTGCACCGGACAATGTGGAGTATGTGCTGGCGCTTGCGGATGCCTGCCTGGCTGACGGCAGCTACACGCGCGCGGAGCGCACGCTTGTGGAAGCCATCCGCACGGCCCCCTCGGAGCAGCTCTACCGCCGTCTGAGCGCGACCTATGTGGCACAGGACAAGCTGCTTGATGCCCAGCAGATGCTCGACAGCATCACGGACCCGGCCATTCGCGCCTCGTTGGAGGCGGCCCGCCCGGCAGCCCCAGCACTGACTCCGGATGGCGGCGAATTCTCGGATTATATCACGGTCTCGGTCTCTGCACCGACCGGCACCGTCTATGTCTCCGTGACGGAGCAGTACCCCTCGACGGCGGACGCGCCCTATGCTGAGCCGATCGCCCTCCCCGCAGGCTCCACGCATGTTTCCGCCATTGCAGTCGGCGATGACGGCCTCGTCAGCCCGCTGACGGAGGCCGACTATCTGATTGTCGGTGTTGTGGAGGAGGTCACGTTTACGGACAGCGCCTTTGAGCAGTATGTGCGAGACCTTATTCTCAAGCCGTCGCCGTCCGTCATCTACACGAGTGACCTGTGGGCTGTGACGGAGTTCGTCATGCCGGAGGAGGTCACGGATTTCTCGGACCTGCATTACTTCACGGGCCTGCACAGCCTGACGATCCACAACGGTATGTTTGACGACTACACCTTCCTGATGGTGATGCCGTATCTCGAGAAGCTGGACCTCTCCGGCTCCCTTGTCTCGGCACAGACGCTCGAATATATCGGCACGCTGACCGACCTGTCCGATCTGAACCTCAGCGGCTGCGGCCTTTCGAACATCGTGGCGCTCTCCGGCGCGAAGGCAATGGAGCACCTCGACCTGTCCGATAACAGCATCTCCAACATCGGCGCGCTCTCCAACTACAGCGGCCTGAAGACGGCGGACCTGTCCCGCAATGCCATCACGGCGATCGATGCGCTGGACGGCCTGACGAAGCTCACGGCGCTCGACCTTTCGGAGAATGACATCACGAGCGTGTCTGCCTTGGCCAAGTGTACGGAGATGACGGAACTGGAACTTGCCAGCAACCGCATCACGAGCGTCGCGCCGCTGTCAGGCATGCGCGCCCTGACGAAGCTGGATCTTTCGAAAAACGCCCTGACGGACGTCTCCGGCCTCGGCTCGTGCCTGCAGCTTACAGAGCTGCGCCTCTCGGACAACCAGCTCGAGAATGTCGACAGTGCGGCCTCGCTCGTGAACCTGACATACCTTGACATGAGCCACAATCTCGTCAAGGAGCTGCCGCCGTTTACGGAGACGTGCCGGCTGCAGCAGTTCTACGGCTCCTATAACCAGCTCTCTGATATCAGCGGCCTTGCTGGTCTGCCGGAGCTGAACTATGTGGATGTGGATTACAACACCGACATCACGGACATCGAGTGCCTGAAGGCCTGCCAGAACCTCGTGCAGGTCAATGCGTTCGGTACGAAGATCACGCATGTGACGGAGCTGTCCGACATGGGTGTTGTGGTCTATTGGGACCCGACCTCCACGATTGCCGGATAAGAACAAATGCCTCGCTGCATTCGCAGCGAGGCATTTGTTTTTCAGACAGTTGCCGGTTTCGCCGGGTTCCGGAATACTTTGCGGTACAGGTAGAAAAAGTAGACCATTTCGGCCCCGGCTGTCAGCGTCCAAGACACCGGATAGAGCAGGTAGAGCGAGGCGATGGTCCCGACGGAGGCGAAGATCGTGTAGACCCAGATCACGCGGAACACGCACGAGCCAAGCACGACGATGATCGTCGGCACAACACAGCGGCCAAGGCCGCGGGAGGCTGCAATGGTGCAGTCCATAAAGGCCGAGATGGCATAGGAGAAGCCCATGATGCACAGGCGGTGCATACCGGCGGCTGCGACCTCAGCCGAGTCCGTGAAGAGGGCAAGGAAGCCGCGCCCGAAGAACACAAGGCTCAGGCCGAGCACGGCGCCCGCCGCGAACGAGTAGCTGAGGCTGATCCAATAGGTCCTGCGCACGCGGTCACGGTTGCCTGCGCCGTAGTTCTGCCCGATGAAGCTGGCACAGGCTGTGTGGAAGGCAGCCATGACGTCGTAGATGAGGCCGTCTGCGTTGGCGGCGGCGGAGTTGCCTTCGACCATCAGGGCGTCGAAGCGGTTGACGCCTGCCTGAATGAACAGGTTGGCAACGGCGAAGATGGCGTTCTGCAGACCGGCGGAGCAGCACAGTGTCAGCAGGGGGGCGAGCTTGTCACGGTGCAGGCGGATGCATTTCGGTCGGACACCGTAGGCATCCTGCGTCCGGACAAGAGCAATGAGGATCAGGACGGACGACAGGTACTGCGTCAGGATACTGGCCAGTGCGACACCATCGGCGCTCATGCCGCAGACGATGACGAAGAAGAGATTCAGAGCGACGTTCAGAATGCCCGCGATGAGCAGATAAAGCAGGGGGCGGCGGGTATCGCCCGCAGCGCTCAGAACGGCATTGCCAAAGTTATAGAGCGACATGGCAGGCATGCCGAGGAAATAGATGCGCAGGTAGATCGTCGCGCCGTCGATCAGCTCTTCCTTTGTGCCGAGCAGCTTCAGCAGAGGAACGGCCGTCAGCTCGCCGAGCAGCAGGAGCACCGCGCCGAAGATGAGGCTCAGGGCAAGGGCCGTATGGACGGTGCGCTGCGTCTCCTCACGACTGCCTGCGCCGAGAAAGCGTGCAACAAGGGCATTGATACCGCTGCCAAGGCCAATGAGAAAACCCGTAAACAGGGTAACGAGCGTCGCCGTGGATCCGACTGCGCCGAGTGCGATCGGGCCGGAGAAACGGCCTACGACGGCGATGTCCGACATATTGAACAGGACCTGCAGAACATTCGACAGCATCAGCGGCAGGCTGAAGGCAAGGATCTGCTTCCCGAGCCGGCCATGCGTCAGGCTGCCGGCTGCTTTCGTTTCCATGGTATCTTCTCCAGTCATCATAAAATGGGCTGCAGCAGATCGGATGACTGCTGCAGCGGTGTAGACACAATGAGTATATCACATACGCTCTGGGCGTGCAAGAGAGTTTCGAAAAAATGTTCCTGCTTGACGAGACCGGCCGGTTCCTGTATACTAAATACGGAAAATCAGAAGAAGGAGTGCAGACTTTGGGAGAAAAGATCATTCACGGGATCCATAGATTTCTGGAGATTCTCGAGATCGTGCTGGCTGCCATCATTGTGCTGGTGCTCGTTGCGCTGATGGGCATCGAGATCTGGGAGCTTGCGCGCGATCCGTCCGTTTTTCTGGCGGAGGGCTTTCTCGATTCGTTCCTGAGCAGCATCACGTCGCTTGTCGTGGCGGTGGAATTTGTAAAAATGCTGCTGCGGCCGACCGTCGGTAACACGCTGGAGCTGCTCATCATGGCGCTGTCGCGCTATGTGGTGCTGAACCATCATGAGCCCCTTTCCCTGGCCGTTGGCATTGCGGGCGTCGTGGCCCTGTTTGCCACGCGGCGCTTCCTGAGCGGCCGCCCGGAGGGCGGAAAGGACGATCGCATCAGCTCGGAGCTTGAGGAATGAGGCAAAAGTTCAGAAACTGAGCGCGCAAAACGCCGCAGCACTTCGGTGCTGCGGCGTGAGCCTATCAGAAAAGCCAAAAGGGCTTTTCTGATAAGGGAATTTCAGTCCGCTGCGCGCACGAATCGTCCGCCGGAGCCGAACGATTCGCACACTGACGGACTGAGTGGTATTTTCTCCGACGTACACGCCGCCGGAGAAAATGATCTCAATTGATTCGCCGCCTGCGGGCGGCGAACTCTGCGAGGCTTATGGGAAACGCAAACGCCGCAGCACTTCGGTGCTGCGGCGTAAATTGCAGGATAGGGGATATCTTACTTGATCTCTGCGGTAGCGCCGGCTTCCTTGAGGTCGTTGACGATCTTCTCGGCATCTTCCTTGGAAACAGCTTCCTTCAGGGTCTTCGGGCAGTTGTCGACGATCTCCTTGGCTTCCTTCAGGCCCAGGCCGGTCAGAGCACGGACGACCTTGATGACAGCGATCTTGTTCGCGCCGCATTCCTTCAGGACGACGTCGAACTCGGTCTTCTCTTCAGCGGCCTCAGCAGCACCGGCAGCGGGAGCAGCAACAGCGGCAGCGGCAGCGGAGACACCGAAGGTCTCTTCGAGAGCATGGACAAGCTCGGACAGCTCGAGGACGGACAGACCCTTAACTTCTTCGATCAGGGCAGCGATTTTCTCAGACATTATAAAATCCTCCTAATTAGTGTAATAGATGAGTGATGGATTAGGCTTCTGCGGGAGCTTCTTCTGCAGGAGCGGGGCCTTCCTTCTGCTGGCGGATCTGGTCGAGGCAGAATGCCAGAGCGGAGATCGGGGCCAGGAAGGTGCCGAGAACCTGGGCAATGAGAGCGTCCTTGCTGGGAAGCTCGCCGAAGCCCTGAAGCTGCTCGACAGACAGGACGGAGCCTTCAACGAAGCCGCCCTTGATTTTCAGAACGTTCTTGTTCTTCTTGGCAAACTCGCAGACGATACGAGCCGGAGCAATGGGATCACCCGTGGTGGTGGCGAGGGAAGTGGTGCCGTTGAGCATCTCATCGAACTGGTTATAGCCGGCCTTGTTGGCGGCAAAACGAGTCAGAGTGTTCTTAACAACGGTGTATTCCACGCCGGCTTCACGGAACTTGTTGCGAAGCTCGGTATCCTGTGCGACAGTGATGCCCTTATAGTCCACGAAAACGGCTGCGGTGGAATCCTGCAGCTTCGTAGCCAGTGCATCGACGATTGCCTTCTTGCTTTCAAGTACCTTGGAATTGGGCAATGTGTGTCACCTCCGAAAAAATGTCCTCATGCCAAAAGACATGAGGACACAGAAATCACATGTATTTCGTGTAACCTCGGCAGGATGGGGATCGTTACGGCATAAGCCTCCTGCTGTCTCTGGCAACGGGAAATATTTTATCAGAAAATGCCGGATTTGTCAAGCAATTTTCTGATTTCTGGGGAAATTCATGGAGCAGACAAACGCTTTGCTGCTCCATGATCAAACGCATTAGAACTTGGCAGTATTGACCTTCACGCCGGGGCCCATGGTGGAGGCAACGACGCAGGAGCGGATATACTGGCCCTTTGCTGCGGCCGGCTTCGCCTTGACGACGGCGCCAAGCAGCGTGTTCAGGTTCTCGGTCAGCTTCTCAGCGCCGAAGGAGACCTTGCCGATCGGGCAGTGGATGATGTTGGTCTTGTCGAGACGATACTCGATCTTACCGGCTTTGATCTCCTTGACGGCAGCGGCGACGTTCGGGGTGACGGTGCCGGCCTTCGGGGAGGGCATGAGGCCCTTCGGGCCGAGGACCTTACCAAGACGGCCGACGATACCCATCATATCCGGGGAAGCGACGACGACGTCGAAGTCGAACCAGTTTTCCTTCTGGATCTTCTCGACGAGGTCCATCTCGCCGACATAGTCAGCGCCGGCAGCCTTGGCAGCCTCGGCCTTGTCGCCCTTGGCGAAGACGAGAACGCGGACGTTCTTGCCGGTGCCGTTGGGGAGGACGATGGCGCCGCGGACCTGCTGGTCAGCGTGACGGGAGTCGACGCCCAGCTTGACGTGCAGCTCGACGGTCTCGTCGAACTTCGCGGAAGCGGTCTTGCAGATCAGGCCGAAGCCCTCTGCGGCGTCATACTGAGTGTTCTTTTCGATCTGCTTTGCAGCATCCTGATACTTTTTACCTCTAAACATTGTTCACACCCTCCTTATTCTTCGACGACAACGCCCATGGAGCGTGCGGTACCGGCGATCATGCTCATCGCGGACTCGAGAGTGCTCGCGTTGAGGTCACGCATCTTCATCTCAGCGATCTTCTGGACAGAGGCCTTGGAAATGGTAGCGACCTTGGTCTTGTTGGGGACGCCGGAGCCAGACTCGATGTTGCATTCCTTCTTGATGAGGACGGCAGCGGGAGGAGTCTTGGTGACGAAGGAGAAGGAACGGTCGGCATACACCGTGATGACAACGGGGATGATGAGGCCCATGTCGTTCTTGGTGCGCTCGTTGAATTCCTTGGTGAACGCAGCGATGTTGACGCCGTGCTGACCGAGCGCGGGGCCAACGGGGGGTGCGGGAGTTGCTTTGCCTGCAGGGATCTGCAGCTTAACGTAACCGGTGATCTTCTGTGCCATGAGAGGCACCTCCTTAATATTGAATGTGGTAACGACCGGCGATTCCGGCCGCCCTTGGCGAGACTGAACGTCTCTCCCACGTTTGCCGCATACGCGGCTCATCGCTTTTAGCGGTGATTACGGTTCTACGACCTCGACCTGATCGAGCTCCAGCTCGACCGGCGTTTCGCGTCCGAACATGGAGACGATGACGCGGACCTTGTTCTTTTCGATGTCGATCTGGTCGACCGTTCCGATGAAGGAGGTCAGCGGGCCGTCATTGATCCGGACGCTGTCGCCTTCACTGTACGCAACCACGATCTCATGCTTTTCAATGCCCAGCTGCTGCACTTCCTCCTCCGTGAGGGGGATGGGCTTGCCGTTAGGCCCGACAAAGCCGGTGCAGCCCCGGGTGTTGCGCACGACATACCAGGTATCGTCGTTCATCACCATTTTGACCAGAACGTAGCCGGGGAACAGCTTGTGCTCCACCATCTTCTGCTTGCCGTTCTTGTCGATCTCAGGAACCATCTCGACGGGAACCTTGATGTCGCAGATCAGCTCCTGCAGGTGACGGTTCTCCACCATGGTCTGCAGGTCGTTGGCGACCTTGAGCAGGATGGCCACCACGAACATGGCGATGAATCCGGCCACCAGGGCGAGGAAGATGGATAGAACGGCGGGCACATGCATATCCAGCAGGGCGATGCCTACCCAGCCGAAAAGGGTCAGGAAGGCGACGACCCCCCGCACGGTAATCAGATGCCAGTCGCCGGAATGCTCGGCGCCTTGGCTGTTTGCGTCATGGCCGAAATCGTGATCCTGTTCGCAGCCGCCGAGATCCAAATCCCCGTGATCCAGGGAGCCGTCATGATCCAAGCCGCCGTCATGGTCGAAGCTGCCGTCGTGATCGACATCACCGCCCCCGTCCTGGGTAAAGCCGATGAGGGTCAGAATGGTCTGCAGCAGCAAGATGAGCGTGGCGGGAATGGCGACGACATAGAGAATTTGCTGCAGGGGCTGCAGGGCGTTCCACCAGTCTAACATGTTAGGCTCCTTTTCTCCGGCGACTGCTTGGTTTGCGTGGGGTG
>ERZ827181.3457-NODE-3457-length-11259-cov-5.864602_pt1 | contig 11259 bp, 8 predicted proteins | sample MGYA00519778_ERZ827181 | MGnify/ENA primary metagenome ERZ827181 (study PRJEB31778, sample SAMEA3449273) | human gut metagenome | biome: human gut; feature: human-associated habitat; material: faeces | place: United Kingdom | collected 2010/2012 ...
GGTACGTACGGTGCTGTGAGAGGACGGCGGTTAGTCACCGCCTCCTACTCGATTTTATAGGTTTATTATTTTAAAGGAGAATTTATAAATAATCGTGACGGGCAAGCACGTTTAAGATATTTCTACCTTCCTCTGTACCCTCAATGATTCTGCGGGCACGCTTGCTGTCTCCGATATTTACGATTTCAACATTGGTATTACTGAAGGCCTCATCAATCTCTGAAAGAACAGGTGTGTTGGCTCTCATACCAAGGCAGATGAATCCGTAATCAAATGGGATTTCCTCAATCTCACCCTCTGGATTCTTTACGATGAAACGGTCATTCTTAACCTCCTGCAGGGCAGTGTTGGTCATCTGTTTTACACCGTATTTTGCCATTTTTGCGTTTGTGTCACACTTTGTGACAGGGTCAAGTCCGTTTCCAATCATTGGAAGCATCTCAACCATTGTTACCTCTGCGCCTCTTTCTGTGAAGAATTCCATCACGTCAAGACCTACGGCACCACCGCCGATGATGGCGATTTTCTGTCCCTTCATATCCTCAGGATACTCATTGATGCGCTCAATCATCTTAAGGACTGTTGCAACATTTGTGCCATCCTTGTCAACGAGATCGTGAAGACCTGTGATAGGTGGGAGAGTAGGTACAGAGCCTGTTGCGTTTACTATGATATCAGGGTTTAAGGCCTTTACCATATCAACTGTTGCTGCTGTATTTTTGAAAACAAACAGGTTGTGAAGCTTGCTTGCACGGTGAATCATGTAGTTAGGGAAGTCTGCAAGACGCTTCTTGTCAGGAATCTTGGAGATAACTGATGCAAGTCCGCCAAGCTCAGCCTTCTTCTCAATGAGGAATGTTGTACATCCAACCTCTGCTGCTGTGCAGGCTGCCTCAAGACCGGCAGTACCACCACCGATTACAACCACGTTGCAAGGCTTGTTTACCTTTGTCTTCATGTAATCCTCACCACTGTTTACGGCAGGGTTTACTGTACAGCGGATTGGCTGGTTGAGACCGATTCTGTGTCCGGCGCATCCGATGTTACATGAGATACATTTTCTGATATCGCATACATTTCCGAACTCTACCTTATTAACCCACTCAGGGTCAGCGATAAGTCCACGGCCCATACCGATGAAATCAGCATCGCCTCCTGCAAGGATATCCTCGGCTACCTGTGGGTCACGGATATTTCCTACTGTGATACACGGCTTGTTGTATTTCTCTTTTACAGCCTTTGCCATGAATGAGCGCCATCCGTCAGGTAAGTAGTTTGCATCAATCTGGTACTGGATAGATCCGTTGAGACCGCATGATACGTCGAATACATCTACTTCCTTCTCAAAATACTGTAAGTACTCAAGTGTATCCTCAAGTGTGTTTCCACCCTCCATGAGCTCGTCTGCACTGATACGGACGAAGATAGGGAAGAAAGGTCCAACCTGCTTACGAACCTCCTCGATAACCAGCTTTGCAAATCTTGCACGGTTCTCTGCAGAGCCGCCGAACTCGTCAGTTCTCTTGTTTGTGATAGGTGAAAGGAACTGGCTGATAAGGTAAGAGTGTCCTGCGTGGATTTCAACAGCGTCGAAGCCGCAGATCTGGGCGCGCTTGGCTGCCTCACCGTATTTCTTTACGATGTGCATGATTTCATCCTTCTCGAGAGGTCTTGGGATTTCCCCGCCTGCCTTTGAAGGTACGTCTGATGCTGATACAGGCTGCATTCCGATACGTGAGCTCATTGCAGAAGCACCGGCGTGATTTAACTGTATTGCGATACATGCACCGTGCTTGTGAACGCTCTCGCAGAGCTTGAAAAGTCTTGGGATGTAGTTGTCCAAATCAATACGAAGCTGTGTTGTTCCGTTTGAACCCTGCGGAGAGTCAACGCTGGCATTCTCAACGATGATGAGACCAGTGCCGCCCTTTGCTCTCTGCTCATAGTAGTTTATGTGGAGAAAGCTCATTTCTCCGTTCTGCTCACCGTAGTTAGTTCCCATTGGAGTCATGACGATACGGTTCTTCACTGTCATTCTGCGTACTGTAATTGGCTCAAAAATATGTGGATATTTGTTTTTCATAGTATTTTTTCTCCTTAATCTGCTAACCGGGTGGGCACACGGTAGTGTAAATTGCTCTCATTACATTATAGTTTTGTTTCATTAAACTGATTGTCAATATTTGTTATCAAAGGCTGTGATATACAAAGTATGTGATTTTTTTAACAATCAAAAAGTGCAATGCACTCTTGTTACATTCAAGGTACAGCAAAAATGTATAAATGTCCAATGCATCTTTTATGCGAAATCTATAGTTTTTGTCTATCAAATGGTGTATATTATTTCTAGACTTTGTTGTGAGCGTTTGTCGGATGTCCGCTTGCCCTGCGCTGCACACCGGTGGTATATGCTCGATTTATGACGTGTCGTGTGGGAATTATATGCCGCCTCAAGCAAAAGTGGCGCGGAAAATACTCGTTCAAGCAGCACAGCCTTTAGTATACCAATAAAGTAAAAAGCGCGTTTGATTTTTCGCGCCTGATAAACTCTGTTTGAGGCGGCATTTACTCCCACTAGACTAAGGAATTATGAGAGCATATACCACCGGTGTGCAGCGCAGGGCAAGCGGACATCCGGCGAATAAATATATAAATACACAGGGGGTGTACTATGAATCTGAGTCAATTGCAGTACTTCAAGGTACTGGCGCAGGAAGAACATTATACGAGGGCGGCACAGATGCTGTCGATTACGCAGCCGTCTTTAAGCCATGCAATCTCACAGCTAGAGCAGGAGCTTGGCACGCGTTTGTTTGAAAAAAAGGGGAGAAATGTCGTGCTGACCAGATATGGGAAGATGTTTCTGCCGTATGTTGAGGAATCATTAAAGGTGCTTAATGAGGGTGTGCAGCGCATTCAGGAGGTCAATGGCAGCAGGCATGGAATCATACATCTGGCATATATATATACGATGGGAAGTGAGTTCGCGCCAAAGCTGGTGCGTAAATTTCTCGATGCATACCCGGATTATGATATAGAATTTCATTTTACGGTTGGAACAACCGGTGAGATTATAGATGGACTAAAGGATGACAAATATGACATAGTTTTTTCTTCTTATAAGGATGGGGAACAGGATATAGATTTTAAGAAGATTGCGAATCAGAAGCTTGTGCTTGCAGTGCCCATGGACCATCCGCTTTCCATAAAGGACAGTGTGGATTTGCGCGATACAATAGAGTATCCGCAGATTTATTTTGAGAAGGGCAGCGGTCTGCGTCCGGTCATTGATCAGATGTTTGAGGAGATAGGACAGTTTCCGAAGGTAGCCTTCGAGATGGAGGAGGATTCGAGTATGGCGGGTCTCGTGGCGCAGGGCTTTGGAATAGCTGTGATGCCTGATATTCCAATACTTCGGTCACTTTCTGTAAAGACGCTTGATATATACAATCCTCCTTATGAGAGAGCGGTGTATCTGGCAACGCTTAAGCAGAGATATTTATCACCGGTTGCGAAGGCATTTATCAGGTTTGTGATCGAGGAGACTGCCTAGCTGCAGCTTTCCCGCACAAACTCTATGAAGCGCTTGATAGCCGGAAGCTGGTATTTGCCTGTCATGTAGCCCATGTATACAGTGTGTGAGAATGACTCATGCGAAACGAGGTGGCGTATGCAGATGTCATCGCGGTGAATTGCATCGACATCTGCGACAAGCGCAATGCCAAAGCCCTGCGCCACGAGGGAGGCGATGCCGTTCTCATCGGGTGACTCACATATGAAGTTTGGCGATACATCATGCTTCTTGAAAAAGCTTCTGGTGTACTTGCCAAGGCCTGAGTGTCTGGCATAGCCGAGCACAGGATAGTCAGCGAAATCAGTGGCTTCCATGGTATCCTTAAGTGTCAGTGGGTGGCCGGGAGGCAGTATGGCAACTATTTCCTGCCTTATAATAGGAACAAAATCAATACCATTTTCATCTGGCGAGTATGAACCGAAAATTATGTCATACCTGCCTTTTTTTAATCCCTCAATATTCACAGAGGTGATGTCCTGAAAGAAATTGAACGTGATATTTTTATTTTCCTTTTCGGTGAGGAAAGAGCGCACGATAGTTGGGATAAACACCTTTGCAAGAGGTGATACGTAGGCGATATCGATGTGACCGCCGTCGGTTGCAATCTGGTGCATTTTGCTCTCGGCTCTCTTTACATCGTCCAGAATAGTAGACACGTGTTCTAAAAAAATCTCCCCGGCCTTGGTCAGTATTACATTCCTGCCTCTCTTTTCAAACAAAGTGACGCCAAGCTCGTCCTCTAAAGCAGCTATCGAACGGCTGAGGCTTGGCTCTGTGATATTCATTTTTTCGGCAGCCTGATTGAAGTGTTCCAGAACTGCCGCTTGGTAAAAATAACTTAATTGATTGAGTGTCATGTATAAATCTCCGTAAAATAATAGATACAGTCTATGAATTACAAATATTATAGCCTAAATTTGTGCATATTATAACATGATTAGTACAGTAATGCTATTAAAAAATAACAAAATAAGCATTGGAAGTACCAAAAATAATGCGTTATAATATCATTATCAAAGGTTGTTAAGTTTTTAACGAAGTGGGCATCGTTGAAAACATAGCTAAGTAAAATACGAATAATCAATATTATCACATTTAAAAATGAAGGAGATTTAATCATGGCAGAGAGAATCACAGGACACACAGAACTCATCGGACTTATGGCTTACCCAATCAGACATTCAAGCTCACCGGCAATGCACAATGAGGCATTTGCATATCTTGGACTTGACTACGCTTATCTGGCATTTGAGGTTGACAACAACACTCTTGAGGATGCGGTTAAGGGAATCAGAGCATTAAAGCTTGTAGGCTCTAATGTATCAATGCCAAACAAGACAGTTGTAGGACAGTACTTAGACAAGCTTTCACCTGCAGCAGAGCTTTGCGGAGCTGTAAATACAATAGTAAACGAGAACGGAGTACTCACAGGACACATCACAGACGGTATCGGCTTCATGCAGGCGCTCAAGGATAACGACATCGATGTTATCGGAAAGAAGATGACAATCGCAGGAGCAGGCGGAGCTGCTACAGCTATCGAGATTCAGGCAGCACTTGACGGTGTCAAGGAAATCTCAATCTTCAACATCCATGACAAGTTCTGGGCAAACGCTGAAGAGACCGTTAGAAAGATCAACGAGAAGACAGACTGCAAGGCAACTCTTTACGACCTTGATGACAAGGAGAAGCTTAGAGAAGAGATGGCTGATTCCTACATCTTCGTAAACGGAACAGGTGTTGGCATGAAGCCGCTCGAGGGAATGTCTGTAGTACCTGACAAATCATTCTTCCGTCCTGAGCTTATCGTAATTGACGTACCTTACTCTCCACTTGAGACAAAGATGCGTTCTATGGCAAAAGAGGTGGGCTGCAAGACAATGAACGGTCTTGGAATGATGCTTTTCCAGGGAGCAGCAGCCTTCAAGCTCTGGACAGGAAAAGATATGCCGATCGAGCATATGAAGGAAGTATTAAACATCAGATATGATGATTAATCAGCCGCAGAAATTAAATCACATTGAATTATTTTGACAGAAATTAAGGAGAACACTGATGAATAAAAAATATTTACCTAGCGCATTAATCCTTTACTTAAACTACTTTATACACGGAGTGGGCTGCTCTATCCTCGGACAGGCAGTCATCAAGGAGGCTCTCGCAGCTTCATGGGGAGTGCAGGTTATGGCTATTACAGCTATTTCAGCAGCCCTGGGACTTGGACGTCTTATCGCACTTCCGTTTGCAGGACCTTTATCAGATAAGCTCGGACGCCGTATCTCAACAGCAATCGGAAGCGGCTCTTATGCTATCTACCTGATCGGACTTGCTCTTGCATTCAATGCAGGAACACATGGTGGATACCAGATTGCTTATATCTGTGCTATCATTGGCGGTATTGCAAACTCATTCCTTGATACAGGAATTTACCCTGCAGTATCAGAAATCATCTACAAAGCACCGGGTGTTGCGACAATGGGAATCAAATTCTTCATCGCTATCGCACAGATGCTTTTACCATTCGTACTTGGTATGACAGTTGCTACAACAGCAGCAGGACTTACATCATACAACACACTGTTCTTTGGATGTGGAATCATCTACATTGTACTTTTAGTATTAGTAATGCTCTTCCCGCTTCCTGATACCGATGCAAAGGCAGAGGGAAAGAAAGAAGGACTTATCGCAAGCTTAAAGCACACACATTTTTCTGTTGAGTCAATCGCAATGATTATCATTGGATTTACATGTACAGGAACCTTCCAGTTATGGCTCAACTGTGCACAGAACTTTGCAAAAGAGAACGTAGGCTGGGCTGATCCGTCAGTTATGCAGTCATACTACTCAGCAGGAACCATGATAGCTCTTATCGTAACTGCACTTTTAACAAGAAAAATCAAGGACGTCAGATTTATCCTTGTTTACCCTGTAATCTGCCTTGCAACAATGGTAGTAGTGTTAGTCGGACAGACAAAGCCACTCATGATCGCAGGTGCATTCATCATCGGATGGGCAGGAGCAGGCGGACTTTTACAGATCGTAACATCTGTATGCAACATGCTCTTCCCTAAGATCAAGGGAACAGTAACAGCGCTTGTAATGATCGCTTCATCACTTTGTAACTACACAATCCTTACAGCAGCATCAAAGATGCAGCCATCACAGGTCATGGTAATGAACATCGTGCTCACAGCAATCGGCGTGGTACTTGGATTATTCGTAAACCTGCGCTATACTAAGATGGTAGAGCTGTCTAAAGAGGATTAATACGTTACATTATACTGGGGAGTATAATTATCATACAGTCTAATACAAGGTAAGAAAGGAAAAAATCATGAACACCATTAAGGTTAGAGATATTGAAATCGGTGCAGGCGCACCTAAAATCATCGTTCCTATCGTAGGCGTTACAAAAGACGACATCATAGCAGAGGCAAAGACATTTGACTCTATCCCTGTTGATATGGTTGAGTGGCGTGTTGACTGGTTCGAGAATGTATTCGAGTTTGACAAGGTTGAGGAAGTATTAAAGGAGCTTCGTGATGCTCTCGGAAATATTCCAATCCTTATGACATTCCGTACTTCAAAAGAGGGCGGAGAGAAAGCTATCGAGCCTGAGGCTTATGCAAAGCTTAATATCAAGGCTGCACAGACAGGATACGTTGATTTTGTAGATGTAGAGATTTTTACAGGCGATGAGATTGTAAAGAAAATCATCGACGGCGTACATGCTGCAGGTGCAAGAGTTATCGCTTCAAACCATGATTTCTTCAAGACTCCTGCACAGTCTGATATTGTTTACAGACTTCGCAAGATGCAGGATATGGGAGCTGATATCCCTAAGATTGCAGTTATGCCACAGAATAAGCGAGACGTACTCACACTTCTTTCAGCTACAGAGGAAATGGTTACAGATTACGCTGACAGACCAATCATCACAATGTCAATGGCAGGCACAGGTGTTATAAGCCGTCTCTGCGGTGAGGTATTCGGATCTTCAATGACATTCGGTGCCGCAAAGAAAGCATCTGCACCCGGACAGATGGGAGTAGAGGATCTGTCTACGGTACTTGGATTACTTCATAAGAGCATGTAAGAAAAGCTTGTATAAAACCATGCGATAAAATAAAATGGCGCCTCGGCATCTGTAAACTATGTGCTGTGACGCCATTTTTGAAGATGATAACAAATAGTAATATATAAAATTGTGAATATTTACGTGGAAAAACAGTAATAATTCAGTAAAAATAATACGTATAATTATTCACGGAAAGGGGATATTTCATGAAGAAAATACTGCACTATCTGGATGAATATCTTGAAGAATTTTTAATGGTCATTTTCCTGATTGCGATGACTCTTATCATGGGCATTCAGGTGTTTTCCAGATATATTCTTGGCATGTCGCTTTCATGGTCTGAGGAAATCACAAGATACCTGTTTATCTGGTCGGCATTTTTGAGTGTCAGCCTTTGCACACGTAAATGCATATCCATAAAGATAGACCAGTTTATACAGCTTTTTCCACGAAGAGGAAAATCAATCTGGAAGGTACTTAATCTGACAGTGGAGTTTGTGTTTTTCGTATATCTGATACCGTATTCATTCATATATCTGAAAAATACAATAGAAAGCGGTCAGGTAAGTCCTGCCTGCGGTATCCCTATGTACTATGTGCAGGCTGCACCGTTTGTATGCTTTATAATCACAGCCTTCCGCATCGCGCAGAGATGGTTTGGCGAGTGGAAAATTGTCCTGAAAAAAGATGAAAAGCCTCTTGAGGAGGGCAGTATTGCCTCGGTTATAGAGGAAGCCGTTGTCGAAGATACTTACCGCGAGAAAGAGCTTGTGGAGGATATTGAAGCAATTCATAGTAAAGCTGAAAAGAGAAAGGAGAAATAGATGTCAGCAGCAGTAGTTTTTATATTATTTGTGATATGTCTGGTCATTGCTATTCCGGTATCTATTTCCCTGGGAATAGTGGCAGTGCTGCCGGGCGCGTTTGACTCATCTTTTACAGCCAGTGCCAGCTATGTTATCCGCTCTATGCTCGGTGGTATAGACAGCTTCCCGCTTTTAGCGGTGCCTATGTTTGTGCTTGCCGGAATCGTCATGGCACACGGCAAAATCTCACAAAAATTGTTTGATGTTTTTGTGTATTTTATAGGAAAAAGAACCGCAGGAATCCCATGTGCGGTTATCATCACCTGCTTGTTCTATGGAGCGATTTCCGGCTCTGCGCCTGCAACTGTTGCGGCTGTCGGAAGTATGACCATTCCGCTTCTTATGGAGCTGGGCTACAAAAAGGATTTTTCAACGGCAATTGTTGCGGTTGCGGGAGGACTCGGAGTCATCATACCGCCAAGCATACCTTTTATCATGTATGCGATGGCAACCGGTGAGTCGGTCAGTGATCTCTTTCTTGCAGGAATCACTCCGGGACTTTTGATAGGAGCGCTTCTTATGTTTTATGCATATTATCACTGCAAGCGCTATGGAGAGGACAAGGAAAAGATAAATGCAAAGGTTTCTGAGCTTAGAAGCAAGGGGCTTTTTAGCATATTGAAGGACAGTATATGGGCACTTTTGAGCCCGGTTATAGTACTTGGATGCATTTACGCCGGTATAGCTTCGCCTACAGAGGCTGCGGTGATTTCAGTATTTTATGCGCTTTTTGTAAGTCTTTTTATTTACAAATCCATAAAGGTAAAAGAGATATGGGGCATCATGGTGGAGGCGATGAAGACATACGCACCTATATTGTTTATACTTGCCGCATCGACTGCGTTTTCACGCGTGCTCACACTCATGCAGGTGCCACAGACAGTCAGCGCATGGATACTCGCACATTTTACAAATGAGATAGTGCTTCTTATCGTGATAAACATTTTCCTGCTCATTGTTGGAATGGTCATGGATACCACACCGGCTATCCTTATTTTAAGCCCAATCCTGCTTCCTATCGTGCAGAGCATCGGAATGAACCCGATCCACTTTGGTGTGGTCATGATCGTAAACCTTGCAATCGGATTTGTTACACCGCCTATAGGAGTAAATCTGTTTGTGGCAAGCTCACTGACGGATGTTCCGGTCATGCGGATAGCAAAGAAGGCGGCGCCTATGATAGGATATTTCCTGCTGGCACTTTTGCTGCTTACATTTATTCCGGCAATCAGTCTGTGCTTATTATAGAGAAATAGTAACTATTCGGTACAGAAATATGTAATAACAGGTATAAGCAGATTTAATGATGATTGTAGGACATTTAGGCACACAGTTGTAATTGGAGAAAAATATGAGTAGATTTGGCTTGTTTTTATGTAAAAAAGCTGGTAAATATAGTAAACCGCGTAAATCGTATAGCAAATATAGATTGTGGCGAAGAGCAGCAGCCGTCATGATGATACTTTCGCTTACAGCAGGACTTGCCGCGTGCGGTGGCTCTGCTGGTGAAGGCTCGCAGGCTGCAGCTAAGGATGCCGGGGTACAGCGTTACGCATGGCCTCTTGGCAGCTCAAGTCCTGAGGACACCGTGACACAGATATATGCAGAGAAATTTGCCGATGAAGTGGACAGATTAAGCGATGGCAAGATGAAAATCAGTGTGTATCCAAACAGTGTACTGGGCGGAGACAGAGAGCTTCTCGAGTCATGCAAGGATGGAGATATACCTTTTGTAGTGCAGAACACTGCGCCGCAGGTCACTTTCATGAAGGATACTGCAGTATTTGATATGCCGGCACTCTTTGACAGCATTGATGAGGTGCGTGAGCATGTGGACAATCCAAGGTTTATGAAGCTCATGCAGCAGGTCTACAATGACGGTGGCTACGAGCTTTTGGGATATGCAGACCAGGGATTCCGTGTCATGTCAACGAATAAAATGGTCGAATCATTGGCTGATTTTAAAGGACAGAAGATCCGTACCATGGAGAATTCCTACCATATGGATTTCTGGAAAAAACTGAAAGCATCTCCGACACCGATGAGTTTCAGTGAGGTGTATATCGGGCTGCAGCAGGGAACCATTGATGCCCAGGAGAATCCATACGAGGTTATCGTATCCAACAAGCTTTATGAACAGCAGGATTATGTGGTGGAAACCAATCACCTGCCGCATCTGATCTCTATGATCGTCAGTGATGAATTTTTTCAGGATCTGCCGGAAGATAAGCAGGCAATCCTTGTAGAAGCTGCTGAGATCGCCAAAGAAGAGGCTCGCCAGGCATCGGATGACCGGATTGCAGACAAGATCAAAGTAATTGAGGACAGTGGAACACAGATTGTTACACTTAGTGATGAACTGAGAGCGGAAATCCGTGAGGCAGTGCAGCCGGTTTACGATGAAATCGAGAAAAATGTGGATAAAAAACTCTATAATGCCTATATGAAATAGCAAAAAAATACGGAAAATCAGGGAAATCTGTAATTGATTGAAATTTTTTGTTGAAAAATAGAGTTTTTTATTATAGAATTATAAGTAATGTATATAAAAAGTAAAAGGAATGCCCCAGGGCATATATAAGGAGGATATTACAATGATTTCAGCAGGCGATTTTAGAAATGGTCTTACAGTACTGATCGAAGGTAACATTTATCAGATTCTGGAATTCCAGCATGTAAAACCGGGAAAGGGAGCAGCTTTCGTTAGACCAAAACTTAAAAACATCATCAGTGGTGGTGTA
>ERZ827181.3459-NODE-3459-length-11245-cov-2.344593_pt1 | contig 11245 bp, 15 predicted proteins | sample MGYA00519778_ERZ827181 | MGnify/ENA primary metagenome ERZ827181 (study PRJEB31778, sample SAMEA3449273) | human gut metagenome | biome: human gut; feature: human-associated habitat; material: faeces | place: United Kingdom | collected 2010/2012 ...
TGTTGGCTGGCGAAGGCCTGCGAAGCGCTGGTGGCGGCTGCTTGTTCGCTCCCCTCCGCGGCCTGCTCGCTGGCAGTGGCGGCCGTAGCGGCGTCTTTGGCGTCGTCACGGGCCTTGTAGAGCGAGGCCAGCAGGTCTTCCGGCGTGCCGCTGTCCGTGGCGTTGACCTTGACCGCCCGCGAAAGGCCGTCGTCCAGTTGCTGGATCATCTGCACCATGCGGTCCAGCTGGCCTTCGGTGGCTTCGGTGTCCACAGTGGCCGTATTGGAAAGGTCGAGTTCCTGCGTCAGGGGCACGGCGGACTCGATGGCCAACGTGGCACCGGCAGGTACTTTCCCATCTGCCAGCGTCACCTTGCCGCCCGTCATGTCCCGGAAGACCGTCACGCTGTAATCACTGCCCGGCGCGAGTCTGGTCTGCGTCTCCGTATCCCCGGCAGCGGCCCAGGAGACGTTCACGTCTCCCGTGCCGTACAGGGCAAAGGGCACGGAGTATTCCAGCACACCGGTCGTGACGGTGTAGCGGACAAGGACTTTCTGGACTGGTATCATGGAGCCTCCACAAAGGGCGTGATGCGGCAGGACGGCCCCACCGCATCACGACGGGACCTGGCTAGCGGGCCAGATAGGAAAGGACGACGTCCACCGTGCCGCTGCTGGTGGTATCGGACGTGACCTTGACCTTGACGTAGCGCTTGGTGTCCGGCAGCACGAGCTTGCAGAGGATGTCCCCGTCGGCAAAGGACGTGCCCGTACTGGTAGTGCCGGTGATGGTCACTTCGGGCGCACCGGGGATGTCGGCAAACGGCCCGTCTTCCGTATCACTGCCTTGCAAGGTCAGCTTGAAGGTCTTGTCCGCTGCCACTTTCACCGCACCGGCCGCCATGACGGTGACGGCAAGGGCGCCGTGATGCTCGCCCACGACAAGGGCGTTGGCGCAGACGAACTCGGCTGCATTGATGGCTTTGCCCTTCTCGAAGAACTGGTCGTACCAGCGATTCTCGGAACCGTAGGAAAAAGACATGTTCCCTCCTCCTTAGGCCACGGCCGTTTCGTTGCTGTCCGGCAGGTTGTAGGAGCCCACGACCTTGACGCCGTTGATGGCGCCCACGATGGTCTGGAGGTCCTTGTCGCCATTGACGTACATGATGTCGGCCTGCTTGATGGCGCCGAACACGCGCTGCACCACGCGGTGCTGGCCGAAGATCATGGTGTTCTGGGCCGAGCCGTGGATCTTGGCGATGGCGTCCTCGATCTGGGCCAGCGTGGGCAGTTTGGGCGTCTCGCCGTTGATGTCGATATTCACCAGGGCATGGACGGCCTTGGACGGCTTGAGCAGCTGCCAGCCGAAGCGGCCGCGGTACTCCACGCCGTAGCCGGTCACACCGGGCTGGGAGCGCAGGTGGTACAGATTGCCGCCGTTGATGGGCGTGGGATCGAGCAGACGGCCGGAGTTGAACTGCGTGGGGTCATAGATGCCCACATTGATCTCCTGGTCGAAACGCACCACGAGGATGGAGGAAAGCGTGCTGCCCGTCCCCCCGCAGGAAGTGAACAGCCTGTCCTTGAGGGCCGCCTTGCGCCAGTAATCGCGCCAGATGGCCAGCTCGGTGTCCATGCCCGCCTGCCGGTAGAAGGCATTCTCGCGGCGGGCAAAATACTGCTTGGCACCGCCGAACTGCGCGGCCTTGTCCTTGCTGACCTCGATCTCGCCGCCCATCAGGCTGACATAGGTCTGGCGCAGCTGGGTCTCGGCCTGCATGGTGGGCAGCGGCGCGCCCAGGTCGGTAAAGCTGGCACCGGTGATCTTGTCCAGCACTTCTTCCACGTTCCACAGGCCGTGGGTGGCCGGGATCCATTTCAGCAGGGTCAGGATGGGGGCTTCCTCGGTCAGATAGTCCACCAGCTCCGGGCGCTTCTTCGCCTTCTCAAGGGCGATCTCTTTGAGCGTCTGTGCAACAGCCATGTGTCACTACTCCTTGAACATGCCCTTGTAGGTATCGACCGCACTCTCCCGGGCATCGGAGGGAGCGGTACCGCTGCCGCCGGACAGGACATCTTCGGACAGCAGCTTGCCGATCTCATGGAAGGCCCGCACGAACACGGGGTTATTGGCCATGTCACGACCTTCGATGGACGTGGCCAGGCGGCCGCCCATGCGTTTGTCCAGGGCCGTGAACGCCTTCAGGGCCGTCGCCTTGTTCTCTTCAAAGCGGCTGCCCCACTCGCTGCGCAGTTCCTTCACGCCGTCAGCGATGATCTTGTCCGTGATCTCCTTGTTGGCGCCCAGCTGCCAGTCCAGCAGCTTTTGTGCCTGGTCCTTGGTGATACCGTTGTCCACGCAGAACTGGCGGAAACCGTTTTCCACGCCCTGGTCGATCTGCCCCTTGAAGCTGTCGGGATATTTCAGGGCGATGTCCTCGACCTTTTCCGCCGGGCGGTAGCCAAGGCCGCGTTCCAGGGCCTTGAGGGCTTCTTCCGCGCTTCCCACGTCCTTGAGTTTTTCGCCCCAGCCTTCGGGCAGACCTGCACGCCAGTCGCCAGGAGGCGTGGTGCCGTCACCGGCCGGCGCCCCTTCACCGCCTTGAGGTGTCCCACCCTGGAGCGTGGTTTCCGCAGGGTCGCCCGCAGGCGGGGTACCGGGGTCGGTGACAGTAGAGGTCTCGATATCGTTGGACATGAAATATTCCTCCTATTGGATGCCTTGAAGTTTGCACACGATGCGGATGTAGATGTCAGGCACGGCCTGTGCCATGCGGTTGAGGATCTGATCGCTCACGTTCCTCATCCTCATGTCGTTTTCCGTGACCATCAGCCGCCCGGCGCCCAGCTCCTGCAAGAGCTGGAGCCAGATGCGTTCCGCTGCCGGGGACTGCATCATCTCGAACCAGTCCAGGCGCTCTGCTTCGTCCAGCCGGGCCTGTTCGGCCCGCTCCTCTTCTTGGGTCATGAGCTGAGACATCAAGCGTTGTCCTCCTGCGGGCTGCCCATGACCTTGCCGGCCACGGTGCCCTCGGTCTTGACGTTCCCCATCTTGGCCATGCCTTCCATCATCTGGACTTCCATGGCTGCCTGCTGCTGGGCGGCTGCCGCCTGCTCGCGCTGCTGGCGGATGGCGGCCACCTGTTCGTCGCTGCGTATGATGCTGGCAGGTACACCCAGACGTTGGGCCAGTTCGTCCACCATCTGGTCGAGATCCAGCTTGTCCAGGATGGTGGGCTGGCTCTGGGCCCACGGCCCCACCTGGTCCATGAACTGGCCGATGGAGACCGCGGCCGCCTGTTCCAGCATCTGGGCCATGGGCGACTGGTACGAGACGTTCAGCGTGGCCCACGGGCTGAGCCCCTGCGGGGGCGGGGGCAACAGCCCCTCTTCGTCCAGCAGCTGGTAGACGCGCTCGATGCAGAGCGTCAGGACACGCGGCTCATAGCTGGAGACTGTCGGGCCCATGAGCTCGGCAGAACGGCGGCGCCTGTCCATGTATTCGGTCATGGTCATGCCCGCCGGACGTGTCTCAAGACTCATGTTGGCGAAGATATTGGCCTTCATCACGTCTTCGAGCCGCATGGAGATCTGCTCGATCTCCTGCTGCACGGCCCCCACGGCGGGGCCGAAATTCACTTCATAGAGCGGGCGCAGGGCATTGGACTGGCCGTAGGCCGTATCGGAGATGACACTGCCCGGCATGGCGCGCACATGGCGCTTGAGCGTGCCCGGAGCCAGCAGGGGCGGCTGGATCATCATCTCGATGCCCACGGCCTTGCGCTTCTCCCAGGCCTCGATGCCCTTCTGGTCGGCCAGCGCATCGTCACCAGGGCCGGTGCCGTAGATACCGCGGGCATCCTCCCAGGTGGAGAAAAAGAACGGCATGGAGCGAAAACCGCTTTCCCGCAGCAGTTCCGTGCCGCCCTGGTCTTCGTACCAGAAGGAGGCAAAGGGCATATTGCGGTTGTCTCCGCGCTCCGGGTCGCGTTCCTCACGCTTGCGCACCACCTGCACCACCTCGATGGGGGCATAGGGCTGGCTCTCCAGCTTTTGCCGCGTGGCCTCGCACAGCCTGTCCCTGCCGAAGCGCCGGGCCATCTCCACCGGCGTCATGCGCAAGCGTCGCACCACGCAGGACAGCGTACGGTCTTCGTCCAGGGCCACGGCATAGGTGCCGCAGGTCTGGCAGGCGAAACGGGCCACGGTACGGGCCGAGGCATCGCAGGAGAGCAGCGCGCAGCCAAAACCCAGCAGTTCGCGGTTGAAGGCATGGATGGCACTGTAGAAGCCGCCCGCGGCCAGCACGGCGCGGATGCGGGCATCCACCACGTCCACATATTCATTGCCGCCGGTGACTTCCCTGTCGGCCCTGTCCAGGAACTGGTGCCGGAACCACGGCGAGGACGCCGGAGTGATGGCCTGCGTCATGCCCGCAGCGGCTTTGCCCAGGGCGCGCTGGGCCGCCGGGTTGAGCAAGTTGGCGTCCCGCAGGCATTCCGTCTCTTCGCCCTGGAACAGGCCGCGCGACGGCAGGATGAGCTTGCCGATCTCCCATTGCTGGGCCAGCCGTTTGCTGCGCAACCCTTCCAGATGGGCCACCAGCTGTTTGAGCTCCTTCAGCGTCGGGGCTGCCATGGTCTACCCCATGCGCCCCAGCAGGCTGGAGCCGGTGCTGGCGACACCGCCCGAAGTCCCCAGGGGCGAAGTCAGTACCGTGCCGCCCATCTGCTGCCGGCGGCGGAGCTTGCGCTGCTCCTCGTCACGGATGGACTGGCTTTCCGCTTCCTGTTCGGCCTCGCGCGGTGCCTCTTCCGCCTCATAGGTGATGACCGACGGCCCCGAAGACTGCCCGCCGCCAAAGATCGACGAAACGACGCTCCCCATATCCCCTCCTCAAAGATCGTTGCGGTCCAGGCTGGCAAAGGCCATGTCCCTGCAGCGTGCCGGGGCGCCCGGACCGGGCATGTGGCAGCCGCCGCGCAGGCGCTGCGGCCAGAGCGTGAACCCAAGTCCCGCCATGAAGCCGTGCAGGTGCCGGTACGAAGCGGGATAGGCGGCCAGCAGGGAACGCAGGGGCCAGGTGCGGAATATCCAGGCCACGGCCTCGCGCCCCAGGCGGAGACTGTCATGCTGCCAGTCCCGAAAGATGACGAAATGCACCGTACCGCTCAGGCCGGCGGGCACCACCCACAGGGCTCCTGTCAGCCGCCCCTCCCGGACATCATCGAAAGCAAGGCCCGTCAGGGTGGTGCGCGGCGAGACCGTGTCCAGCCAGTCCAGCACCGTGGGTTCGACCCGGTCCCAGAGCACGGCATGGGCCAGCCCCTCGTCCTGCATCCTGGCCCAGGGAAGACGCCGCAACTCCGGCGTATCCGCCTGGATGAAGCGGTAGGCATGCTGACTACCAGGGGCGAGCATCGTCCTCTCCTCCATCCCAGCTGAACAAAAAGCCGTGGGCATCACGGGCCTGTTCCGGCAGGAACATCTCCTGCCCAGGCTCCGGCAGGGCCACGGGCGCGGCAAAGGTCAGGGCCAGGGCGTCGGCGATGTCCGGCGAAGCCCCCAGGCGCTCCTTGATCTTGTCCTTGGGCTCCAGCACCATGCGGCCCGCGGCGTCGTACCAGTACAGGGGGGCCGAGAGCTCCGCCCGCAGGCGGGGCACGTCGTCTCCTTCATCCGGCAGCTTGCCGCCGGACTTGAGCCACTGGCGCAGGCCGTACCACATCTCGGAACGCCGGTTGGCAAAGCGACCTTCCTGCAACGGCTTGCCGCCGAAAGGCACCTCAATGACATCGTGGCCCAGCTGGCGCAGGCGGTCGATGACGCCCTGCCCCTGCCCGGCGTCGATGAACACGGCGTGGGGGCGGTTCTCCATGATGGCGGCGGCCACCCTGTCGGCCAGCTGCATGTTGTCCAGCCCGCGCATGACCACCGGCCCGTCTGCCTTGAGCCCCTGCCGTCTGACGATGACGCTGCTGTCGGCCCCGAAGCGGGCCACATCCACGCCCAGGATGACGGGCATGCCGCCCACATCGTCCCACGCCAGCTGCCGGGCCTCGGCCTCCAGCACGTCGGGCAACGGGATGAGGATGTCGTCAGAGCTGGCCGTGAAATCGCAGAGCATCTCCTGACGCCAGGCGTTCTCCGAAAGTTCGGCTCGCAGGCGTTCCACTTCAGCAGGCGGCAGGCTGGTGGTGCCCGTGACCGGGAATGACATGGCACACCACAGCGGGTCGCCCTTTTGCTGCCGCTCCAGGGCGCGGTAGTACAGTTCACTGAAAAGGTTGATGCCGTGCGGGGTGCCGATAAACAGCGCCCATCCTTCACGGTCTGCCAAAGCCGGCTGGATGATCTCGCCCCACACTTCGGGCTTCATATCGGCCACTTCGTCCAGCACCACCCCGTCGAAATACAGGCCGCGCAAGGAGTCCGGGTTATCGGCACCATAGATGCGGATGCGGGCCCCATTGGGCAGCATGATGGACAATTCGGATTCGTTGACCGTACGGCCGGGGATGGGCGACGTGTAGTATTTCAGATAGTCCCAGGCCACAGCCTTGGCCTGGTTGCGGAAGGGCGCCACATAGGCAAAAGAGCCGCGGGGCTTATTGCAGGTCAGGGCCCCCTTGATGGTGTGGTTGACGGCCAGCACTGTCTTGCCGTAGCGGCGGTGGGCTGCCACGACCGAAAACCGCGCAGCCTCCAGTCTCTCATGTACGGAAAGGTCACGGGGCTTGTAGGGGATGGTGACACGCATGGCTATTTCTCCCATGTGATGCTGAGGCCGCCGGAGACCTCGGTCTCCGCTTTGTCCTGGATGCCCCAGGGCTTGCGCTCGCATTCCTGGGCATTACGCAATGCTTCCGATGCGATCTTCAGACACTTGAGGCGGTCGAAGTCGTTGGCGTCCAGAGCCGCGCGCACTTCGTTCTTGAACCCGCCCCACGCCTCCCGCTGCTCGCTGATGACGGCGGCTTTCCTCGCTGCGGCAGCCTCTACCGCCGCGGCCTTTTTTTGAGGGTCAACGGCGTTGACCGTCCCGTTGACCTTGGCCTCGGCCCTGCGGTTCACCACGTCGGTCAGGTCGGCCGTCCATCCTTCCTTCCGGGCCCGCCGGCTGATGGCGGCTTTGTTGACGCCATGCCTGCGGGAAAGCGCCCCCATGGTCGCCCCGGCCTCGAATTCGGCCCGGATGGTCTCCCAGTCGTAACGGACAGCCATCCCCTACCCCTTCCTTTCCCGTTCCGCTTCCAGGCGGGTCAGACGGCGCTCATGGTCATCGGTACGGCGAAAGAACTCCCGGTGGTCGCGGGAGTTCCCGTCACGGTCGGCAAAGGCCATGATGCATCCCTCGCGATGCACCACCAGGTCGTCCAGCTTGTCGCTGATGCGCTTGAGGCAGTAGCCGCCCACCCCCAGCAGCAGTACCCACAGGCCGAAGATCACGCCCAGCAGGACGGTGATGAAATGCCCGTTGTCCATGCCCCCTCCTAAAAGCCCATGCCGAACATGGCCGATACGGCCAGCCACAGTTCCTTGCCCATGCTGGGCGGCAGCAGCACGTCGGGCCAGTAGGTGGCGATGACGGGCCGCAGCAGCAGTTCCCAGCCGGCAGCCACGGCCAGCAGGTACATGAGCAGCTTGCGCGGCGTCATGCGTCCGCCGCTGGTGCGCTCCGTCTCGGCGTTGATCTCCATCTGCTGTTGCTGGAGCCGGGCACGGTCAGGCAGGATCTTCTCCAGGGCCTTGCCGCCCAGGCCCAGCAATGCGGAAAGCCAGCCCATCACGCCCTCCTCTGCGCCAGCAGGAACTTTTCCAGGGCATCGGCCCGGTTGAGCCAGCCCTCCAGGAAAACGGCCTGCGAAGGCTTGTCGCGGGCCAGCCCCTCGTAGAAAGCGCGGCGCGCCTGGATGACGGCCCGAATCAGGGCGTCCGTGTCACAGGCCAGCGAGGCCCGCGTCCGGGGCCCGAGGATGCCGTCCACCTCGATCTTCACGCCGTAGGGCCCCACACAGGCGTTGTAGCCGCGCTGGGCAAGCCTGACGGACTGGGCACAGCCGCTGTTGACGGCGGCGTCGTACAGGGCGCAGGCGGGCCGGAACGGCATGTCGTCCAGACGCAGCCGGTCCCAGAACTCGCGCTTGAACATGGCTCTGGCCATGCCCGGCGTGACGGCACGCATGGCGGCCCTGTTGACGGGCAGGCGGAAGCCGATGCGCTGCAAAAAGTCGCGGCCCTGCCGGGTCTCGGCGATGCCCTGCACGAACCTGAGCGAGGCCCCATAGGCCGTCAGGCCGCCGGTGTCGGCAGGATGGTCGGAAAAGCCGCCCTCCCAATGAGCGGTGAAGGCATGGGCGCGGCGGAAATCATCGGACATGAAAAAAGCCTCCGGGATTTTGCCGGAAGCCTAACATGGGGTTTACGGGAGGGAAGACAGGGGACGATCTGGGGAAGCTCTCCCCAATAGCACTAGAGGGGTTGACAAATTTTTGCAAAGATGTCATTTAGGGAAGATGATAATTGTATAGCGTGAGTTGGAGTGGGGTGCAAAGGATATCACCATGATGACTCCAATGCCACCCATGATTGTGGCCTCATTTGCTGCTTTCTATGCTTCCAGCAGGAGCCATGGGCTGAAGGCTCTCTGCCCACTGAAAACAGCAAGGACCAAAAGACGCCCTGCACTGTTCATCTGCACGTACAAGTCCTATGCCGTCTTTGTGCCGACGACAAGTCATTCCGTCAGTATGCACAGGCGTAATTTCTGGATCAACAGGAATTTTGTACCAGCCTTGCGACAGTGCAGCTACGTAGACCCGCAGGAACTGTGGTACGTTCCTACATGCATCATCCCTCATTTTTCTGAAAATTTTCGATTTTCTGTCAGCGCTCATTACGTAAATTCTGTCATTTTCCCTGTGTACCTGCCGCTTATCGACGGCCTTAAAGCTACCATCTAACTTTAGAAAGTCACCCCACAGGCTCACGCACTTTTTAGCCCTCCCTTCGTGGAGGGCTCTTTTTTTTCCAGCTCTGGGCGGGGCCCTGCCGCCCCGCTCTCCGTCCTGTCTCCGGCGCAGCGCCCCGCCCCTGCGGGATGCATCCGCCCCTCTCTCCTGCCCCGGCCCTGGGGGATGCACCTGTCCCTTTCCCTGCCGGCCCTCGCGTCTGCCCCGGCCCGCCGAAGACGGCGGCCCCACTGTCCGCATCACGGCCGCCCAGCAGGGGGCATGGCCGCAGGGCGCAGGCCCACGGCATCCAGGGCCTCGTCCACGGCATGGACCACGGCCACAGGCCCGCGAAGTCCCGTCTGCCGGTGTGTCCCCTGCTCCTGCTTCTTGCCGAAAACGCAGCACCGGGCTTTACGAAAGCGAAGACCGAAGATAGCCTGGTTGATCTCAAAAATATCTGGGAAGGAGTCCACTATGTCCGATACGAACTGGCATGCTGCACTGATCGACCTGGCAAGCGACCTTCCGCGGGCCGTGACCTCATGGCTGACGTTTGAATCTGCCTGCAACCGGCAGGAACTTTTCTCTGAATATTATCTTGCCAAGCCCATAGGGGAATATCTGCAGGCCAATACGGTAGGGATCCTGAAGTCTGAATATGACCATCCCGTCCTGTCATCCTATGATGCAGGGGGGAACCCGCAGATAGATTTCGTCATCCTCCGCAATGGGCAAAATAGTAACATTTGTTTTGCCCTCGAGGTGAAGTGGATACGGAAGGGAACGATATCGCAGACGATCCCAAGGATATATAACGACATCCTCCGCCTTCGCCTGCTTGTTTCCAGCCTAAGCAATGCCCAGTTTTATTTCTTGATCTCAGGGCTTCGGGATGACATCGACAGGCTGGCGGATCATTTTGATATCATCCATAAAAAAAATATCTATGAAATAGCATCTATCGATAAAAAGATATACAAAGATATCCCCGAGCGAACGCGGTTGGCCATCTCAGAAAACGAGATCAGCTCCTTCGCTGTACGAAAGCTCAGCGGCTATAAAAATCGATACATCAAATCTGTGATATTACGCATCTCAGGCCGATGAGCTATCCCTTCCCCCGCCACCCCTGGAGTGCGGCCATCTCCGCGCTGTAGCGTTTCCGGCGCCCGTCGCCCTCCACGGCGATGGGCGCGCCCTGCGCTACCCATTTTTTCACGGTCTTCTGTCCCACGCCCATGGCTTCGCAGATCTCCGCCATGGTACGCAGGATGCGCGGCACATAGGCCACCCCTGTCCACTGGCCTGAGACCTGCGGGACTGTCTGCTGCATATCAGCCATACTCACCTGTCCTTGTCTTCCGCCCGCTTGGCGTCGTTGAAAGCCTTCTGTCTTGTCCATCCCTGCTCCTACTGCACCCGCAGGCGCTGCATCTCGTTCCGGGCCTCGCTGTCCCCGTGCAGGGCCTGCAACAACAGGCGGGCCATGTCGCGGTGCGAGCGGGGCCCCACGGCTACTGTCTCTACCGGCAGAGCCGCCGCGTCTTGCCGTCTCTCGGCATGACGGCAACGGGGCAGCAGGCGCAGGATGTCCGCCGGGCAGGGGAAACGGCCGGATTCCTGCCGGTGCAGCACGAAGGCCCGGCCCACGGCCTCCCTGTCCTGCCCTTCCAGGTCCTGGGCCCAGATGTCGGCCAGCAGGGCCAGCTCTTCCTGTGAGCGCCCTGTCCGGTAAACCGCCTCACATTCTGCAAGGCGCATGATCAGCCAGAGCCTGTCGATCCGCATGTCCATGGTGTCCTCCCGTCTGTGTCCGTTCTGCTTCCCGTGCTTCGAGCAGGGCTCGTGCCAGCTTGCGGCTGTCCTGCTGCCGCTGCTGGAACTCCGTCGGGGCCCGCGGCTCCCGGCCCACGCCCACGATGCCGCCACCGGTGCCCTGCCCCGGCTGCACGAAGGGCTCGTCATTCCAGCCCTTGCCGTGCAGCCAGCGGGCCATCCTGGGCACCATGCCCCGGGCCCAGCGGCTGTCTTCGGCCAGCAGGCGGGCGATGGCCTCCCGGATGGCATAGCTGGGCGCCAGCGTCCCGTTGCCGTGCAGGCGCATCCATTCGCGCCAGGCCTCTTCCTGCCCCTGCTTCACGGGCCAGAGCTCCCAGCAGGAGAGGAACGCCTGCCATTCCGGGTGCCCTTTGCTGGGGGCATCGGTCTTCGCAGGGCCGTCAGGGCATGGGCTGCGTCCCCGGCCCTCAGGCACGGGTCCCGCGGATGCCGTTGTGTCCTGCCCGCAGTCAGGCATGGCCTTGCTGCCGG
>ERZ827181.3463-NODE-3463-length-11237-cov-3.617242_pt1 | contig 11237 bp, 8 predicted proteins | sample MGYA00519778_ERZ827181 | MGnify/ENA primary metagenome ERZ827181 (study PRJEB31778, sample SAMEA3449273) | human gut metagenome | biome: human gut; feature: human-associated habitat; material: faeces | place: United Kingdom | collected 2010/2012 ...
GAAATGATGAACGAGATAGGTGACTATGTCGGTAACGATGAACTTTATGCAATCCTAAAAGATAAAGTTGATAACGTAACCAAAATAGTAAAAGATACCGTTGCCGCCTATCAAAAGAAAGCTTAGTCCTATGGCCGGTCACTGCGGAGAGACACCCACTCCCTATTGTCCGGCCTCTTGTCACCATCTTTCCTTGCCGCTTTTTTTGCGACAGAAAGTGCCGTTTCCGTTTTCATCTTCGACGCCACCGCCGATGCTATTTGCGCCGCTACATAATGCACGTCTATTTTTTCCTGTAGCTCGTACATGTCGCCCCTCATTTCGCCAATAGCAATCATGAGTTTTTCATTTTCTTTTTTAAGTTTCTCGATTTCTTTTTTTACCGTTTGCCCTATTTCATGCAGATGTACATGGCCGGGAACGAATTGGGTGAACGAATTGACGATTGCGATGATGGGGTTTCCCATCTCCGTTTCTTTCATGCCGTTGGCTCTCCATAGAGCTCTCGCTCCTGCCATTCTCCTTCCGCCAGTGCTCGTCGCACTCCGCAATTGATGTTTCATAATCTGTACTCATTAAAAGAAAAACCTTTCCGCAGTGTGGAAAGGTTTTTACAATTACTCTAATTTAACATTCTATGAGAAGTAACTACATACGCCTTTCCACCTTACCGACTCACGACAAGAAGCTCGCTAATGACCGATAGAGAAATGACGTGTAGTAACATAATTATCACATAAATATTGTTTATGATGTTGCAAATGTATAACTATTTTGTGATATAAACAAATAATTTGAAAGAAAATATGTACTTGCTATTTTAAATTGCTTGTATTCGCAGAGTTCATTGTAATAAATGAAAGTAAAAAACATCGTATAACTGTGTGATTGAAACCCGGTTAATTTTTGTCTTCTTGCTTCTGCCTAAGGAATGGCTGGAATTGAAAAAAATAAAGTGTATATTTGCAAGGTTTTATCCATCGAGAAAAAATCAAGTTATCGGAGAAGCGTTGAAAATTCGTCGAGTTATAAAGGCAAGTTTAGGAGCGATCGTCGGTATTGTTCTGGTTGCGTGTAGTCCTCCCCGCCATGTCCCGGACGGTAGCTATTTGCTCGACCATGTAAAGATAGAGACCGATGATAAGTCGGTGAAACCTTCCGATTTGAAATCCTATTTGCGTCAGGAGCCTAATCACCGTATGTTCGGGTTGTTCCGCTTTACGCTCGGGCTATATAATTTGTCGGGAAACGATTCGACCAAATGGTATAACCGTTGGGTAAGGAATGCCGGCACACCCCCGATAATTTACGACCCGGTTTTGATAGAAAATTCTCGTATGCAAATGGAGAAGGCCATGAATAATAAGGGGTACATGGCTGCTCGGGTCGATGTCGATACGGTTTCGAAAGGTAAACGTATGGACGTGTTCTATCGAGTCTCGGCAAATACGCCGCATTACATAGACGATATAGACTATCGTATTTCAAACGATACGATTTCCCGGCTTGTCGAGCGGCAATATGCCTCTCATTCGCTTTTGAAGAAAGGATCGAATTTCGATAGAAATGTGTTGGACGAGGAAAGGCAACGTATTTCCGATATGTTGCGGCGCGATGGCTTTTATGCTTTTAATAAAGAACTGATTACCTATACGGCAGATACCGCCGACCGTTCGAAAGCAGTCGATCTCACTATGAATCTCGTTCCTGAGTCTGTTGCCAATGCTTCGGGGTATCGTCCGTACGAACGGTATTATATGAGGAAAATCTATTTTGTGTTGTCTTATGACCCGACGGCGACCGACCAAATCGATGTTGCCAATGCCGGTACATATAAGAATTATTATTTCGTGGAAGGCGATCGCCCTTATATTCGACGGGAAACATTGGTGGAGAATTGTTTCATTCGTCCGGGGTTGTTGTTCAGTAGTCGAGATGTGGACAATACCTATACGGCATTCGGGAGATTGCGTATTGTCAAATATGTCAATATTCGCTTCGAGCCGGCCGGTCGGAACGACGAGGGTGTAAATCAATTGGATTGTTATATCTTGCTCAGCAAGGATAAGCCGCAGTCTGTCTCGCTCGAATTGGAAGGTACTAATTCCGAGGGCGATTTAGGTTTTGCCGTGGGAGCTACTTATCAACATCGTAATATCTTCAAGGGTTCCGAAACTTTTTCGGCTAAGGTGCGCGGTGCTTATGAAAGTTTGTCGGGCGATTTGAGCGGACTCATCAATGACCGATATACCGAGTTGGGAGGGGAGATAGGAGTTACTTATCCCAAATTTCTTTTCCCGTTTTTGCGTACCGATTTTCGGCGGCGTATGAAGGCCAGCACCGAATATAGTATAAACCTTAATTTCCAGCAACGTCCCGAGTATACGCGAGTCATTTGGGGAGCAGCTTGGAAATATAAGTGGACGACCAACCGGGGATTCTACCGTCACAACTACGACCTGTTGGATATAAATTATGTCTATTTGCCCCGTAAGACCGACGGATTTCTCGAAAACATAGCCCCCGATAATCCGCTTTTACGATACAGTTACGAGGATCACTTCATCATGCGTATGGGATATACCTTTTATTGCTCCAATCTCAATCCCTCCAATCCGGTGCAGCGTCGCACCAATGTCTATACGTTGAGGGCTGCGGGAGAAATAGCGGGCAACGTGCTCAATGCCTTTTCCAAACTTACCTCGAAAGAGCCCGATGGGGGATACAAGATTTTTGGTATTCGATATTCCCAGTATGCTAAATTCGATTTCGATTATAGTTTTACCCATTTAATTGACGAGCGAAACTCTATTGCTTTTCATGTAGGCGGAGGAATAGGCATACCCTATGGGAATTCCGATATTTTACCTTTTGAGAAACGCTACTATTCGGGTGGAGCCAACAGTGTGCGGGGGTGGTCGGTAAGAACGCTCGGTCCCGGTAGTTATAACGGCAATAATTCTGTATCCGAATTTATCAATCAGTGTGGAGATATACGCCTCGATATAAATCTTGAATATCGTACCAAACTATTTTGGAAAGTAGAGTTGGGGGCTTTTATCGATGCCGGTAATATTTGGACGATCCGTGATTACGAATCGCAGCCCGGCGGTCAGTTCCGACTGGATTCGTTTTATAAGGAAATCGCGTTGGCCTATGGATTGGGAATCCGTCTGGATTTCAGCTATTTCTTACTTCGCTTCGACATGGGAATGAAAGCCTATAATCCGGCGGCCGGACAAGACCATTGGGCAATCGCTTCGCAAAACTTCAAAAGAGATTCTGCGTTTCATTTCACGGTGGGGTATCCTTTCTGATACTTCTATTTTATATGAGGTCTACAAAAAATAGGATACATATATTTGGAATATCCCGAAATATCCCTAACTTTGCAGCACTTTTTCATAAAAGGTCGGTTGAGTAGCTCAGCTGGATAGAGCAACAGCCTTCTAAGCTGTGGGTCTTGGGTTCGAATCCCAACTCAATCACTCGAAAGGGAAGCAAAAAATTTGCTTCCCTTTCGTTTTTATACGACTTTATTAATTCTCTTCCCATCTACTAAAATTTCATATTCCTCCCTTGCCGTGCCCCGTGGCATTACAGGACACGGCAAGGGAGAAGGCTACAACTCACCCTCCTCCCCTATATTTTGCGTTGCAAAAACACAGGGGAGAAGGTTAGAATGTTTTGTTTTGTTGTATAAAAACCTCGTTAGACTGTAACGAAATAAGAAATGTGTCTCCCTCTTCTGCGCATGTATGTACGATAGGGTAGATGTACGAAGGGCGGAGAGGTTGGAAAATGCCGGCAGTGGAGTTAAGTCTCGTCCTCCTTTTGTTTATCATAAATGAGGTGGAGTGTACCACAGGACGAGAGAGAAATAAAACATACAAAAACTACTCCTGCTTAGCAACAAGTCGAGACGGGCTTGAAATAGAAATAAGATTCTTTTTGAAGGCGAATTTTGTAGGGGGATTTAGGCTTAATTCACTGAAAAGGAAAAGCTTTATGGGTTTATATAGTGGAGCTATATTCAGCAATCGTTGCTGTCGAAACTTTCGACTTTCACCCGTTTGCGCGATTTGAATACCAGCATATCCGCTACGAAATAGTTGAACAATCCCGAAATAAGCAGGGCGGCAAGATTACAATAGATAACGTCCCAGCCGAATATCTTTTGGAAAATGAGTAGAAAAAACATTTTCATTAAGAAGCCGGCTCCCGATGAAAGATTGAACATGAGAAAACGAATACAGAAATCAGACGTCGAACGACGGCCGATTCTACTTTTCCATATCCAAAAATAAGAACATAGGAAATTGCTCAATACGGCAAATTCAAAACTGATGATAGGTGAAAGGACATATACCTCCCAATAGCTGCTGAATATAAAAGTCGAGCATATCCACAGTATCAAGGTATCGACACCCGTGCCCAATAGCCGACTGACTACGAATTGTAGGTAAATACGCAGCTTTAACACCGTATCTTTATTATTATTTTTTAGGGGAATAGGGTTTCAATGGATCTTGTTTGGACAAAACGCGACGGTCGGTGATGAATTGAACCAACCATGCCACGAACAAGAAGCAGGCAATGAACAATCCGGCTACATCGAATATGCCCAATGTTTGCCCTTCGATGGTCCACTTTATTTCCGAGAGGGAAGTATACATAAACACCGTGTTGATGAGAATAACGATCAATCGGAATTCAGTTGGCCCGAGGCTGCCGTAAGTGAGCAGGAACTTACCGCTTAGGATTGTCGAGATATACGTATAAATCGAAAGAACCAAATAGCCCACTAATACCAGCATCGCTACATCGAGCCTAAACATGGGCGAAAGACCGGCTCCGATACACATGATACAAATGGTGACGGCATCGAGCGTATGGTCGATAAAAAATCCATAAACGGGTCTTTGTGCATTCCTTACTCTGGCAAGAGTGCCGTCGAGGCTGTCGCCATACCAGTTAATTACCAACCCGAGAGAAGAAATCCACAGGTAGTTTTTATCTATATGAGCCAATACGAATCCCACTGCGCATACGAGAGCTCCTACTACGCCGGTGTATGTGAGGAAGTCCGAAGTAACCCATGCCGGTTGTCGTTGAGCCAGCCAAACCAAAACTTTTTTCTCTGCTGCATTGAGCACGGAAGTCTGTATTCTTTCAGATGTTTCTTTTCCCATTTCCTAATTTTTGTACAAAAGTACAGATTATTTAGCAAACCGAGTAAAAAAAGTGTATTAAATTATTCATGTTTTTGAAAGATTCGGGTATTCTGCGGAGAGCAAGGCGGGTAACTAAAACAAGTTCTTGGGTTCTGTTTTTATCCCATGAAGTTGTCGTCATGCCATCGACCGGTGTCATATCGACCGTCCGGGTAGTACATGGTTCCATAGCCTTCTTTACAGCCATTGACGAAATCACCTTCGTATCGGTTCCCGTTTTTGTAGAAGAATACACCCTTTCCGGTACATTGCCCGTTTACGAAGTCTCCTTCGTATCGCTCTCCGTCAGTCCATATATAGATTCCTTTTCCATGACTTATCCCTTCTACGAAATCGCCGTAGTAACAGTCCCCGCCTTTGTGAATGAAAACACCTTTTCCGGTACGTTTTCCTTCGATAAAATCTCCTTCATAGCGATCTCCGTCGGCCCAGAAAAAGAAACCTCTTCCAGAGGGTAAGCCGTCGACAAAGTCTCCTCTGTAATATTCTCCGTCTCTCTGGGTATAGACCCCTTTCCCGGTCTGTTTCCCGTGATCGTAATCTCCTTCGTAGCAACAGCCGTCCGACCATGTAAAAACGCCTTTCCCATGTTGTTCCCCGTTTACGAAATCACCTTCGTAGCGTTCTCCGTTTGCCCACGTGTAGATACCGCGACCTTCGAATTTGCCGTTTGCAAATTGGCCTTCGTATCGGTTTCCATTTGGCCAAGTATACATACCGGATCCCTCGAACTTTTCATTGACGAAATCTCCTTCATATCGTTGTCCTTCCGGGAATGTCATTATACCTTTGCCTTGTATTTTTCCGTCTTGAAACTCTCCTTCGTATATAATCCCGTAGAGGTCGGTAAGTGTGCCCCAACTGGGTTTACCATCTTTGAGAACTCCTTTGAATGTACCGTCCGGGAGGCTGATACCCTCTCTCGGTGTTTCGCTGTAATAAGTCATGGTATTCTTTTATTATGATATCTTCAATCGTGTATTCGAGATAACGATATGCGAATATAGGAAAATATAGTCGATTTTCCAAACTAATAAATGTGTAAATAGGAATTTTTATTATGATATAAAAGATTCTATTTTAAATGTTTGGTGTTAAAAATTTTATAACTTTGAAGAAAGAATAAGAGTCAAATGAAACGAAAGAAAAATTTTATTTCGATTGGTTGTGTTTTATGGTCTGTTGCTGTTTTGGCAATCGTTATGTTATTGGTCTATTTTTTCCAATTTGGAGGTAATCTTTCAAATGACCATCGTCGATGGGGTGAATTTGGTAGTTATTTTGCGTCTGTAACGGGCTTATTAGCTTTTTTGGGAGTAATATATACATCTTATAAAACAGATAACAGGGTAGGTGAATCAGAAGAACGTAATCAAATGAGAGATGATAGAGATATGTTTTTTAGAATGTTGGATTTATATAGGCAGAATAGAGATACATTTAAATTAAACTATATATCGTTTTTATCTGATTATGAACATTTTATTGGCTTGAAGGGCTTTAAGAAGTGCGTACAACTCATGGAAAAAAACGTTTGTACTGATATTATCTTAGATGTGTTTTTACATAAGTTAAAAGTATGTGATTTTGAAAAATTTGATGTTTTAGTTAAATCGATTTTTAGTCAAGTCAATACGTATAGAGATTTTAAAGTGGATAATAATGGAGATCCAGAGGAAAATAGGGAAATAGTAAGGAGGTGTTTAGACACTTATAAGAATGCAATTACTTTTTCTATTGAAGGGAATTTAACAATTGAACAATATCAGCAAGTGCTATTATATACAACAAAGGAAGAGCAATATAAAGCAGTAAGAAGGGCTATGGATTTAGTTTATGAAAGCAATAAATCTGGTTTGGGTGCTTATCTGAGGACTATTTATTATTTGCTTAATTTGATTCGTTCTTTTGATGAGAGAGAAACATTAGTAAAGATTTTTAGAGCTCAATTGTCAAGGGAGGAACTAGTTTTATTATTCTTTAATGCAGTCAGTTCAAAATCGAATAGAGATGTTATACATCTTATGGTGGATAATGATATGTTTAACAATTTGAATTTAGAAGATTTATATTTTGTTTCGGGATCAACAAAAGACGAAAAGATAAAAAATATATTTAGTCTCTTTGATGAGGAACAGATTTAATAGTTAATTTATAATAATGGAAAGTATTTGAAAATATTTAATAGATTTATAATGAATGTATTGTGTTCGGTTTTAACCGCAGGGCTATTTATGCCGATAACTTTTTGTTATGAATGGTAAAAAAGAATGATAATCAAAATCAGGTTTCGCTTGTTATATTTGTAACGGAATAAAGAAAACTCATCATTTAAATATAACAAATATGGAATTTTTGACGAATGAAAAACTCACGATCGTGGGTGCTGCCGGTATGATCGGTTCGAATATGGCACAGACTGCATTGATGATGCGTTTGACACCTCATTTATGTTTGTATGACCCTTATGCTCCGGCATTGGAAGGTGTTGCCGAGGAATTACGTCATTGTGCATTTAAAGGGGTAGATATAACCTTCACGAGCGACGTGAAAGAAGCTCTTACGGGAGCCTCGTATATCGTATCTTCCGGAGGGGCTGCTCGCAAAGCAGGAATGACAAGAGAGGATTTATTGAAAGGAAATGCCGAAATTGCCGCTCAATTCGGTAAGGATATACGCAGCTATTGTCCCGATGTGAAACATGTGGTCGTCGTTTTCAATCCGGCCGATATTACGGGGTTGATCGTATTGCTTTATTCGGGTTTGAAACCGTCTCAGGTATCCACGCTTGCGGCGCTCGATAGTACGCGTTTGCAGAGCGAGTTGGCAAAATATTTCCATGCGGTAGCCGATGAAATCGAGAATTGTCGTACCTATGGAGGGCATGGAGAACAAATGGCGGTTTTTGCTTCGACGACAAAAGTAAAAGGAACTCCGCTCGCCGAGCTTATCGGAACGGAAAAATTACCGGCCGAAGACTGGGAGAAGATACGCCAGCAAGTCGTTCAAGGAGGCAAACACATTATCGATTTGCGAGGACGCTCTTCTTTTCAGAGCCCGGCCTATCTTTCTATCGAGATGATTGCTGCGGCAATGGGTGGAAATCCTTTCACGTGGCCGGCTGGTGTTTATTTGTCTGACGGGAAATTCAACCACATACTTATGGCGATGGAGACAATTCTCGATCGTTCGGGAGTACATTACAACCCGGTTTATGGTACGCCGGAAGAAGATAAAGAATTGGAGCGCAGTTATAAGCATTTGTGCGATTTGCGTGATGAGGTGATAGCGATGGGAATCATTCCCCCGGTTTCGGAATGGAATAAACTGAATAAAAATATCGAATAAACAGCGTTGTCGAACCTGTGGAATCCTGTTATAAAAATAGCGGCTTTTTACGAGAAGCCGCTATTTTTATCTTTATATTATACGGGAACCGGTAAATCAACGTCCGAAGTTAAATATGTCGGAGTGTATATGCTCCCGATCCATAATGACTTTCAACTCTTCCACTTTATCGGGATAAGTATTAGCTAAATTATTGTCTTCATGCGGGTCTTCGGCAATGTTGTACAACTCATGAGTCGGGTTTCCGTTTTTGATATTTTGTCGAATCAGTTTCCAATCTCCGGCTCTTACGGCTTGGCGACCGTTTTCCTCGTGGAACTCCCAATACAAGAAGTCATGTTGCCGTTGTTCCCCCTTTCCGGTCAGAGTAGGGAGTATAGACAACCCGTCCATCGCCTCTTCGCGCCAATTCGTATCTTCACCCAACAATTCTACGAAAGTAGGCATCATATCCCAGCCGGCTGCCATCAAGTCGCTTATAGAGCCGGCTTCGATAGTCCCCGGCCAATAGGCGATATAAGGCACGCGCATACCGCCCTCGTACAAAGCTCGTTTCAATCCTCTCAGTCGTTCCTCTGTGTTGAAGAAAGTCGGATCTGCTCCTCCCTCGTTATGAGGGCCGTTATCGCTCGTGAATATAAATAAAGTCTTTTCGGAGATACCCAGCTCTTCCAGTTTATCGATGATTTGTCCCACATACGTGTCCAATCGGGTAATCATAGCCGCAAATTGTGCGCGGGGATTAGTTGCTGTACCATAATCTCCGTTGTCGTACCACGGGTGGGGCTCTTGAAATTTACCTTTATACATATCGACGATACTGTCTTGCGGCTGACACAGTTCGGCATGGGGAATCGTATATGTGAAATAACCGAAAAATGCCTTGTCCTTATTGTCTTCGATGAATTTCATCGCATGTTCGTGTATGGCATCTTGCGAATAACGTCCGTTTTGATACTCTTTTTCTTGGTTATTCCACAAATACTCCGGGTAGTAAGAGTGCGCTTTACGCTGACAGTTGTATCCGTAAAATACGTCGAATCCCATCTTGTTAGCTTCTCCGCCCGAACCGGGATAACCCATACCCCATTTACCGAAACAACCTGTCACATATCCGTTTTGTTGAAACAGATGTCCCAACGTTTCTACATTCGGATCGAGAGGCTCTTGTCCTTCGGGTTGTATTTCTTTATTTCCCCGTATTTTGGTATGTCCGGTGTGTTGCCCGGTCATCAACGAAGCTCTTGATGGAGCGCTTACAGCTGTACTTGCATAAAATTGAGTGAAACTCATGCCTTTATTTACGAGCCTGTTCAGATTGGGAGTCGATATCATTTGTTGGCCGTAGGCCTCTATATCGCTGTATCCCATGTCGTCGCAAAGCAAGTAAATGACATTGGGGCGTTCTGTTGTGGCGACAGCATCTCTCTCTTGGGCGAAGCACAAACCCGAAGTAAGGAGCAGGCTGCTTGCAGGGTATATAAATTTATTGGTATTCATACGTTTTATAAAGGTGTTTAAAGTTTGCTATCGAGAAGTTTGAGTGTGGTCGTTTTCCCGTTTTCCGGTTCGATGACTAAGACGATAAATCTTTCGGGATATTTCAATTCCCCTTCGAAGACGGTATCGGCAGAAAAGTAATTTCCTAACAGTTGGCCGGAGAGGCTCACTGCTTTGATCGTGTTGCGTCCGTCCAGTCCGGTTATGCTCAGTCGTCCGTCGTAGAGGTGAGCTTTGGGTGCTACGCTTCTGTCTCCGTTTTCAATTCCTGTGGGGGTTTTTAAAGGCACTCGATAAAAATACCACCCCGAACCTGTTCCTATACCGGCGTTGTATAGAACGACTCCCCATGTACCGTCTTGGGCGTTTAACAGATAGGAATTGTCGCCTTCGTACTTGATAGAGTAGCTCCCGTTTTCATGACCGCTGGATTCGATTGTGAATTGACTCCCGAGAGTAGAAGCGGTAAAATATTCTTTTTCTAAGACTTTCGACCCGGATATTTGCAAGTTCGTCCCTTTGTTTACGATATATACCCGATTATTTCCGGCATCTTCCAACCGCCAGAGAAATTTGTCTGTTTGGTTCGCCGGTTTTTCCACCCTCAGTGCGGTGGAATAATCCCCACCAGTGTTCGTATCATAGGCGATATATCTCTCTTTTCGGTTGGTGTCGGTGTGAGCATTCATGATTTGATACCAAATCGGGTCTTCGGCTGTGCTTATTTCGGGGGTGGCTAATACGGGAACAGCGGCTTCGAATACGGCTATCAGGCTCGTACTTTTCGTTACGGTAAATGTGTAGACCGATTCTTCACTCACGATTTCGTTTCCCTCTTGCCAACCTTTGAATTCTATGGCAGACTCCGAATTTTCATTGATAATAGCTTTTACGGTGACTTGTGTCCCTATTTCGTAACGGCCGGCGTCGTTTGCCGGTGTTTCGATAATGGCAGTTCCCAGTTCGTCGTTGTTCGATGATACGCTTATAAAGCGGTCGGTTCTATCCGATGCTTCCAAAACATACACTACGAAATCATATACCCGTCCGCTAATCGAGGCATCGGCCGAGGAGGGGGTTGTCGATTCGATTCTTATGCGTATGCGAGTTTTTCCGAGTTCTGCGTTTTCGGGTATCGCTATGGTCTGTACGAAA
>ERZ827181.3465-NODE-3465-length-11230-cov-5.473378_pt1 | contig 11230 bp, 9 predicted proteins | sample MGYA00519778_ERZ827181 | MGnify/ENA primary metagenome ERZ827181 (study PRJEB31778, sample SAMEA3449273) | human gut metagenome | biome: human gut; feature: human-associated habitat; material: faeces | place: United Kingdom | collected 2010/2012 ...
GAGCAGCGCCACGGAAAGGGCGGTCATCTGGCTCAGGCCGATGGCCCCGATGCCCAGCACCAGCGCCAGACACACCACAAAGGGCACGCAGCTGCCAATGTAGCCCCATGCATAGCCCTGCGAAGACACAACATCCATGCGTTCCGGGGTGGTCACATCGCCCAGCATGGAGTCGTAGAACACCAGACTGCCGGAGTAGCCGATCTTGGCAATGATAAAAATGACCAGAAAGGCCAGCCATGTGCCCGCCAGGCCCATGGCGCAGCAGCCGATGACGCCCACGAAAAGGCAGAGCATGAAGATGGGCTTTTTAAAGCCCTTGGTGTCCGCCAGCGTGCCCAGAATGGGACCCAGAATGGCGGTGACCACCGTGACGATGGAGCTTGCGTAACCCCAGTAGGCCAGATAGTCCACCTTGCTCACGCCGCCGGCCTCGGCCAGTGCATTGAAGAAGATGGGCACCAGCGTGGCGATCATCAGCACAAAGGCCGAGTTGCCCACATCGTATAAGATCCATGCCCGCTCCAGCGGTGTCACCTTGAATTTTTCAGTTTTCATCGTATTTCCCTTTTCCCCTTGCACCGCCGGACGGTGCAGTTTTTAAAATTCCCCAAAGGTGTGGTCGTAGGCGGCGTCCAGCGGCTCGTCCGTGTCCAGCTTTGCCACATACTCTAAGATCAGCCGCTCTGCCAGCGGCAGCGCCCTGGCGTACAGCGCATCCAACTTGCGGTTGCTCTCGGTGCACTGCGGGTTCGGCTGCGGGTTTGCCACAAGGCCGTGCATCCCATCGTACTTGCCCAGCACCTTCATGCCGGTCAGCACCACCCAGCGCTTGACCGGGTTCGAGGCCTGCAGCACCTTATGCACCAGGATCATCCCCTTCAGGGCTTCCAGCGCGGTCTGCTCCGAAATATCCTTGTAGAACGGCGCAATGACCCGGGCATTTGCCGCGCTGGGGTGGATATGGCTGGCGGTAAAGAAGGTCAGCGGGTCATAGCCATCCCGGCGCAGCAACATATTGTCGAACTCAGTCTCGATCTCGCAGTGGGTCACGCCGCTCTCCCGGGTAAACTGCTCCACAAAGGGGTGGCAGGTGCTGTCCAGCGCAAAATGGCACACATAGCCCAGCGCATAGGCCAGCGCCGCCTCGCGGTCGGCTTCCTCATGCACCACCCGCCGTGCACGGTCAAAGAACATTCTGCCCGGCTCGTCGTGCATGGCGTTGCCCAGCGCAGCGACCGGGGTGGACTTTTCCGCATGGTAATAGAACAGCAGATCCGGCCCGTGCAGACCGATATCGTACAGCTCCCGGTGCGCCTCCAGCTTTTCCCGCAGCGGCGCGGGCAGATGGTCCAGCACATTTGCGCCAAAACGGCGGTGTGCGTAGGTAGAGGGCATCTCTCATTCCTCCTTCTTGCAGTGCCAGCGCCCGCCGCCCTGTTCCGGCTGCACTGACCAAAAATTCTATCGTTTCCAGTATAGCAGAAAGTTTGCCGACCTTCTACCCTTTTGTGTCTGTTTTCTGTAAAAAGTTTTAATAATTTTTCTGTACCTCCCGCCAAATAAAAGAGGCTTCCGGAATACCCGCAGACATTCCGGAAGCCTCTTTTCGATTATTTCAGGTTCACACGCTCTCATAGCCCTGCGGCATCTCGCTCTTGCGGTCGCGGGACATCAGGTTGCGCAGCGCGTCGCTGGCGCTCATGCCCTCCTTGACGATGGCGTTCACCGTCTGGGCAATGGGCATTTCCACATGGTACTTCTCAGCCAGCTCCATGGCGGCGGGCAGGGCGTTGATGCCCTCCACCACCATGCCGACCTCTTTCACGGCCTGCTCCGGGCTTTCGCCCTTGCCGATCAGGATACCGGCGCGGTTGTTGCGGCTGTGCATACTGGTGGCGGTGACGATCAGATCGCCGATGCCGGCCAGACCCGCAAAGGTCTGGACATTGCAGCCCATAGCCACGCCCAGCCGGGCGATCTCGGCAATGCCGCGGGTGATCAGGGCGGCGCGGGCGTTATCGCCGTAGCCAAGGCCGGTGGAGATGCCGACGCCCAGCGCAATGACGTTCTTCATAGCACCGCTCAGTTCCACGCCCTTGATATCAGTGTTGGTGTACACGCGCATACAGGTGTTGCTGAACACCTCCTGCACCACCTCGGCAGCCTCCAGATCCGGGCTGGCGGAAACGATGGTGGTGGGCAGATCCAGCGCCACCTCCTCGGCGTGGGTGGGGCCGCTGAGCGCCACCAGACGCACCGCGCGGGGGCCGTTCTCGTGGCTCAGCTCGTCGGCAAGGATCTCGGTCATGGTATATAAGGTATCCGGCTCAATGCCCTTTGCCACATCCACGATGATCTGGCCGGAGCGGATATAGGGCCGCGCCTTGGCCGCCGTGGCACGCACGAACACCGACGGCACTGCAAACAGCAGCACATCCTTGCCGGTGCACACTTCCTCTATGCTTTTGGTAAAACGCAGCTCCTGCGGGATGACCATCCCCGGCAGATTGGGGTGCACCCGGGTGGTGGAAAGGTTGTCCACCTCGGCTTCAATAGCCGACCACACCTGCACATCGTTGCCGCTGACGGTCAGCATCCGTGCCAGAGCCATGCCCCAGGTGCCTGCACCCAGAACACCAATACTAAACTTTTTCACGTTCGTATCCTCCGTGTCTGCACCGGGCAAGGGGCAAGCCCCTGCCGGTGGATTTGCGCTGCGCCGGGCCGTTGCCCCGCAGCCGCGCACTACTATGACCATTGTACACGAAAGCGCCCACAGCGTCAAGCATCTGCCGCATTGCACAAATATTTAACAAGTTTATGCAATTTTTCGGTCACATCACACGTTTTGTGCAAACCGTTTGCGCTGCGGAGCATTTCATGCTATTATAGTATTCTGGTAGGTTTTGTAGGGATTGGTGATTCAGTCTCTTGACTTTGACCCTACTTTAAGGTATATACTGCCTTAGTCGGCAAAAGCTTTGCCGACTTGTGCATTTTTTAGCTTTGAGGAAAAAACGATGTTTGAAGCACTTTTATCCAACCGCACGGTCAGCGTGCTGGTGGAGGCGCTGCCCCGCATCCTGACGGCAGGCCTGACCATGACCATTCCGCTGACCCTTCTCTCCTTCTTTTTTGCCATGATCATCGCGGTGGCGGTGGCGCTGGTGCAGTACGCCAATGTGCCGGTGCTGCGGCAGATCGCCCGGTTCTATATCTGGGTCATCCGGGGCACGCCGCTGCTGGTGCAGCTGTTCATCATCTTCTACGGCCTGCCCAGCCTGGGCATCATGCTGGATGCTTTTCCGGCAGCCGTCATCGCCTTTGCCTTCAACGAGGGTGCCTACTGCGCCGAGACCATGCGCGGCGCGCTGGAAAGCGTGCCTCAGGGCCAGCTGGAGGCCGGTTCCTGCGTGGGCATGACCTGGTGGCAGATCATGCGCCGCATCGTTCTGCCGCAGGCCCTGCGCACCGCCGTGCCCTCCCTGTCCAACTCCCTCATCAGCATGATCAAGGACACCTCTCTGGCCTCCAACATCACGGTGGCAGAGTTGTTCATGGCAGGCCAGCGTGTGGCAGCCCGCACCTACATTTTCCTGCCCATCTACTGCGAGGTGGCTGTGGTCTACCTGCTGTTCTGCACCATCATCACCAAGCTGCAGGCGCTGGTGGAGCGGCAGCTGAACGCACACGGCTTCCAGTGAGAAAGGGGTGGACAGTATGGCCATGTTAGAAATCAAAGACATCCACAAAACATTTTACACCTACGATGACAAGCCCCGCTTCCACATCGGGCCTTTCCCGCGCGGCAATGCCCGCCGGGTGCGCAGCGCACTGCACGTCCTGAACGGCGTGGACCTGAGTGTGGAAAAGGGAGACGTTGTTGCCATTCTGGGCCCTTCCGGCTCCGGCAAGACTACCCTGCTGCGCTGCCTGAACTTTCTGGAACATCCGGATAACGGAATTATCCGGGTAAATGGCGAAACACTTTTTGATGCCTCTGTCCCGGCAACCACTCAGGAATCCGTGATCCGTAAAAAACGACTGCATTTTGGTCTGGTATTCCAGAACTTTAATCTGTTTCCGCAGTATACCGCTCTGGAAAATGTAATGCTTGCCAAAAAGCTTCTCGCCGCAGAGCAGCCGGATTTTAAAGAAAGAAAACGTGAAATTCTGACCGCCATCGAGGTACAGGCAAAGGTTCTTCTGACACAGATGGGGTTGGATAACCGGATGGACAATTATCCGCATCAGCTTTCTGGCGGACAATGCCAGCGAGTTGCTATTGCAAGGGCACTTGCCCTGCAACCGGACATCCTCTGTTTTGATGAGCCGACTTCTGCACTGGATCCGGAACTGACCGGAGAAGTATTAAAAGTTATCCGCGAGCTTGCCGACCAGAATACGACGATGATCATTGTAACCCATGAGATGGCATTTGCACGCGACGTTGCCGATCATGTGATCTTTATGGACGACGGACGCATCGTTGAACAGGGTGATCCGCGTCAGATGTTTGAAAATCCAAGTGAAGAGAGAACAAAACAGTTTCTTTCGCGGTTTCATGAAGGATAAGCTGTTAGATGAAGAAGAGGGGGCTGTCGGGAAATAGATAGTTCCAAAGCAGGGAGGGTATGACTCACAACGAGTCATACCCTCCCTGAATTTATCTGAAAAAAGAAAAAAAGATGGCTAACGACAACCATCTTTCTCTCCGTTACATGTTATAATGTAACTATGCTAACAACTAATTATTATAACGATTTTTTTGAGTTTGGGCAACAGAAAATTAACTTTAGTTTCTTCGAATTGAGTTTACCTGACGACGATCCAGTCTATACCCTGAAAAAAGTGATGGAGGAATTAGATTTTTCTGGCTTGTTAGCCAATTGTTCAGATAAGGGAAGAACCGGGTACAACCCAATTATGATGTATGCTGTAGTTACCTATGCAAATATGCGTGGAATACGTTCTGTTGACCGTATTGTTGATCTATGTGAAAGAGACCTTGCTTTTATCTGGCTGACGCGCGGACAAAAACCGAAACGTGATGCTTTTTATGACTTTAAAAACAGGAAGCTGACATCTGATGTCCTGGATGACCTGAATTACCAGTTTATGCGGCGGCTGCAGAAAGAAGGGCTGGTCACATTAAAAGAACTTTTTATTGACGGTACAAAGATAGAGGCAAATGCGAACCGTTATACTTTTGTATGGCGCGGAAGCATCAATTACCATCTGGCAGGACTTCTGGACTCTATCGACCAGCTTTTTGAAAAATATAATTCTTTTTTGCAGGAGAATGATTATGGAACAAAGTACGAGCTGGGAAATGCACAGATGTTTGTGATCGAAGGGATGGATAAAGTCCGGGAAGTGATCGAAAAGAACAGAAAACGAAAGCTTGTAAAACATAAAAAGCTTTCAAATAACCGTATTATAGAGATCGATAACTGTTCACCGCTTGAAATACGGAAACTCCAGAACAATCTCACGATGATCGCAGACAACGAGGGAATCGAATTCGTTTACGGAAAAGGAAAAAGAAAACCTGCACTTCAACAGCTGCATGAGGAACTGGAACAATGCGGAAAACGACTGATGGAATATAAAGAATGCTTTGAGATCATGGGAAAAGACAGAAACAGTTATTCCAAAACAGATCTGGAAGCGACTTTTATGCGTATGAAAGAAGATCACATGCTGAACGGACAGTTAAAGCCAGCATATAATGTTCAGATCGCGGTAGAGAATTATTTTATCGTACATGGATATGTAAGCAGCGACCGCACCGATTATAATACCCTGATCCCGGTCCTTGAAAAACATAAGAATGCTTTCGGGAGTATTCTGGAAGAAGTAACTGCGGACAGCGGGTACTGTAGTGAAAAAAATCTGCTTTATTTAAAACGGAATGAAATATCCAGTTATATAAAACTGCAGGATCATGAAAAGCGAAAAACACACGCTTATTCAGAAGATATCAGTAAATATTACAACATGCGGACAGGGATCTTTGAAGATGAACAGTTCTATATCTGCCATGACGGACGTGAACTGCGGCATCTCAGGACAGAGAGCAAAGAGCAGGATGGATATACACAGACCTTTGAGGTATATGGTTGTGCAGACTGCAGCGGATGTGAACATAAAGCGCGCTGTCTGTATAAGTATGATGCGGAAAAAGATGCCGAAAAGAACAAAGTCATGAAGATCAATGAACAATGGGAGGAACTGAAAGAAAGATCGCATGCCAATATCCAGAGTGAACGCGGGATCCTGAAACGCCAGACACGTTCCATTCAGACGGAAGGACATTTTGGAGATATCAAGGAAAATGAGAACTTCCGGCGTTTTAATTACCGTTCGGCAGATAAGGTATATAAAGAATTCATGCTGTATGCTATTGGAAGAAATATAAATAAATATCATCGTTTTTTATACGAAAAACTGAGAAAATTTGAAGGAAAAACTGCCTAGAAAAAAATGCGGCTGAAAAAATCCAAACAAGGATTTTTTGCGGCCAAAAACAGAAAGTATTTATCAAAATAAAAATATCCTGAACAAGTTGCAGAGCCAGAAAGCTCTGTAACTGTCAGGATATTTTTGTTTGGTGCTGTCAGCTCTAAAAAACGTTATTTACCGACAGCTCCTTCTTGCAATTATACGCTTCTCTCTTTTGCTACCTGAACATATCCAGTTTTACCGGCGTTCCATCATCATAAAATTCATACAACTTTTCTCCGTCCTTTACCCGAAATCCCTTTCTGTCCGTTCCGTCCGAACAAGGCTGCCATAGTTCCTCCGAAATATCTACATAAATAATCGTTCCTTCTGCCTTTGTACACGAAACATCATCAATTGTAAGCTGAAATTTTGTTCCGTCCGATTTATTCTGCCCCCAACCCAATGTACCTGTTCCTTTTTCAAATACATTATCTCTGGACTCCATATCATCATTTACAATATCAAATACCATGCAGAAATCCTTTTTCTGGTGTACCTTATAGATTCCAAGATGATACAGATCTCCTTCTGACTGATATTCATTATATTCTAAATGTTCTTCTCTAATGCTGAAAAATTCCTTCCAGTTCTCTTTCGTAAACTTCTCTTTCTTTATGTATGAACGGAATTTATCGCCTGATAATTCATAAAATTCTGTATTTACAATTTCATTCTCCTGTATCGTTACCGGTTCATTGTCATCATCATATACTTCACTTCTATCTCCTTTATACGATCTTTTTCAGACGCCGTATCCTTTCCACCACAGGCAATGGTTCCTGCTACGATCAAAATAATTCCCAAAAATATAGCATATTTTCTATATTCCAAATCCACTCAGCAATACATAATATCCTGTCAAGATCACTACAAACACCACAATAACCGGGATCGTCTTCTTCATCAGCTGCCCCCAGGATACCCGGAAATATTCCGTAATGATTGCAAGACAGATATGTGTCGGTGAAATCTGCATTGCCGCATAAGAAAGTGCCATCAGGTACACCAGAAGTCCGGCTCCTGCATGCGGTATGCTTGCAAATGCCAGCGGAATCAATAGCACAATCATAGAATTTGCTCCACTGATAATCGTTCCAAGAAACATAATGATTCCAAATGCCGCAAACTGTGGAATTGCAGATCCTGCAAACAAATCCGGAAGTTTTCCGATTGCCCCTGTATAGGTAAGAATGTTCTTGAACATCATCAGAATGATCGTATTGAAGATGATTCTCCACTCTACCGATGTCTTTGCAAAATCCAGCACTTCCTTCAGACTTAACCGATATACAATAATCGAAAGCACAATAATAAACGGCAGTACCTTGATCACAGAAAGATTCAGTGCGATCACAAGCACAATACAAAGCACCAGTGGCCAGAAACAGTACAGAAGCTGTTTGAATTCTTCTTTTTTGTCAATCGTTTCATCCTCACCTGCTTCATATCCTTTCGACAGCTTCCGCAAATAAAATACATATCCCAGTACCAGAAGCACCACAACCATCGGCGCCATAAAAAGTACAAATTGCCCGGTTGATACCGCTGTAATGGAAAGTGCCAGCAGAATTGCATTATAAGTCGGCGAAAAGCTTTCTGAAATATGGCGGTAGTAACTGGTCACAAACGTCTTTTCTTCCACATCCAGATCTTTTCCTGTCGCCTTATCTACGATCGCCCCACAGATATTGACAGCTCCTGCAGACGGAAGGAATCCAATGATCACCGGCGCAATTACACACACCATACGCCTGTCTCCGCTAAGCCTCTGTAGTGCCATCTCCGCTCTTTCCAGAAGTTTCCGGTTCTCCATGATCCGCTGCAAAAAGGTTACAAGAATAAAGCTTCCGACCACCAGCAGCGTATCCTTTTCATAAACCGACTGTATCATCAATTTTGCTGCATCCCCAAGCGGAATTCCAAACAGGATCACAGTCAGCAAAATGGCAGCGATCATCGCATCACGCAGTTTTAATTTTGCCAGGACCATCACCATAATGACAATAAAAATCACTGCAAGCTTTATAAATTCGGTCTGCATCTCTTTACTCCAATTCTCTTTTTTCTAATCTCCCTTTTTTCATCCACAGACACCGGTCCGCATAATTTGCAAATTCTCTGTCGTGGGTACTGACCAGGATTGTCGTTCCTTCTTTTGCCATTTTTTGAAAATATTTCATAATGATCTCTGAATTTTCCATATCCAGACTGCTTGTCGGTTCATCTGCGACTACCAGTTTCGGGTTCTGCGTAAATGTCCTTGCGATCGACACACGCCTTTGCTCTCCGCCGGACAGATTTGCCGGATATTCGGAAAGCATATTCTGGATTCCAAGAAGCTCCGTCAGATACGTGATCCTTTCTTTATCCGGTTTCCGGTTTTTCCCCAGCGAAAGTGGCAGCAGGATATTTTCCATGACCGTCAGATTCTGGAGAAGATTTTGTCCCTGCATGATATAACCAAGGTCGCCTCCCCGCAGAACCGATAACTGTCTGTCATTCATTTTTTCAATCTCATGATCCAGTACTGTGATCTTTCCTTCTGTCGGTTTCAGGATCCCGGTCAGCATATGGAAGAGGGTAGATTTTCCACTGCCCGACTGTCCCATGATCGCAACCAGTTCTTTTTCTTCCACTTCCAGATTCACGTGGTCTACTGCGTAAAACTGATTCTTTCCACGTACAAATTCCCGACTCAGATTTTCTGTCTTTACAATCATGATTCCACCTCCTGGATCAGTTTATATAGTTCCATACGATTCGCTCTGACTGCCGCATATAAGGTGGCAAGAAGGCTGACACCAACAGCAAGCCCCAGGCTCTGCAATGCAAGAATCACATATTGGGAAACATTTACATTCAGATATGGCATATTCATACTTTCCATGATCACGTCTTTAAATAACAGGATTCCGCCTCCGGAGAACACCACTCCAAGAAATCCTCCAAGCACACCGATCATTCCTGCTTCCAGAAGAAGCATCTGGAAAATCTGGCTTTTTCGTGCACCAATAGAAAGTAGTACCCCAAACTCCTTCAAACGTTCATTCACAGTAATGTTAAAAATGCAGATCAGTGCCAGGACTGCCATTAAAAACAACAGTCCGATCAGAAGCACGCTGTAAGACTGCATCTGTGCCAGTGTATCTGAAACTTTTCCGGACATTGCTTTTGCCGTATAAGCTTTCAGTCCGGAATCTCTCATCTTTGTGTTGATCGTGTTCGCCACTTCTTTCGGATCTGCTCCGTCTTTCGTCCGGATCGTCAGAAGGGAAACATATTTCTGCGGTTCTGTAAGATCCGTTACATACTTGATCTGAAAACTGTCAAATAATGTATATGCCGTCTCAAAATTCATGAATGCGCAGTTATCATAACTGGTTCCTGTTTCTTCGAGTTTTCCTGCAACCTCGTATTCCTGTCCAAAGAAAGAAATTTTATCTCCCGCTTTTGCCGTAATCTTGCTTCCAACAACAGTCTGACCCTTTTTCAATTCACTCACATTGCTTCCAGACATCCACGGCTGTACAATAAAATCACTTTCCGGTTCAAAAGCAACAATCTGTACCGGAACTGAACAGCATGCCGCATCCAGTGATGCAATGTAGAGCTGCGGAGAAATTTTGTCAATTCCATCCGTCTTTTTCACCTGATCCATCAAAGACTTTTCAAAATAGAAACTGCACAACCCTCCCGAAAACAGAGAATCGCTTAAATCTGATTCATATTCTCCCGGTGCTACGATCACATCCGCCCCAATCCGATCTACTGTCTTATCAATACAAGTTTTCATACTTTCTGTCAATACTCTACTGGTAAACAGCGCTGCCGATAAAATCAGCACCAGTGCTGCCAGAAACATCGTCCTGACTCTTCGATGCCGCAGATTTCTGACTGCAAGTCCAGGTACAGTCAACATTTTCTGTTCCATTTTTCTTTCCTTCCTTTTTTAACATTTTGTTCGGAAAACCCCCGTAATTTTCCAATTATAAGAAAGAATGTGCCTCGGCACATTCTCGCGCCGAGCGCAGTCGCTTGCGACATTCTTCATCTTCGTGCGAGTGCGCATCTCCGGCACGTAGTGCCTTTTATTTCATAGGAAGTTCCTTCGGAATTTCCTATAAAATAAAAAGTAATGACTAAAATGATACGTTCTAAATAAATAGTAACACAAAAAGGCCTTTCAGGATAGTCCCGAAAGGTCTTCTGCACGACACTTTTAAAATACTTTCATCGTCCACTTGCTCATATCCCACACCTCATTTACCACATCCTGATAGAATTCCGGCTCATGGCAAATCAGAAGAATACTTCCTTTGTATTCCTGAAGCGCTTTTTTCAGAGAATCCTTTGCATCCACGTCTAGATGATTGGTCGGCTCATCCAGGATCAGCAGATTCGTGTCCTTGTTGACCAGCTTACAGAGTCTTACCTTTGCCTGTTCACCACCACTCAGTACCCTTACCTGGCTCTCAATATGCTTCGTAGTGAGTCCGCATTTTGCAAGGGCAGAACGCACCTCATACTGGGTAAATGACGGAAATTCCTGCCACAGCTCTTCAATACAGGTTGTCTTGTTTTCTCCTTTAACTTCCTGTTCAAAATAGCCGATCTGAAGATTTTCCCCAAGCTCACACTCGCCGGAAATTGCCGGGATCAGATCAAGTACACTCTTCAAAAATGTAGTCTTTCCGATACCATTTGTTCCGACAATCGCAAT
>ERZ827181.3467-NODE-3467-length-11219-cov-9.618775_pt1 | contig 11219 bp, 10 predicted proteins | sample MGYA00519778_ERZ827181 | MGnify/ENA primary metagenome ERZ827181 (study PRJEB31778, sample SAMEA3449273) | human gut metagenome | biome: human gut; feature: human-associated habitat; material: faeces | place: United Kingdom | collected 2010/2012 ...
GGGAAGAAAAGAAAGGGAGTAAGGAGGATAAAATCTCTTTATTCCCTTATTTCGTATCAAATGGGGGTGAAAGTGTGAAATATCGTTATATTTTTGCCTATTAGAGCCATATAACGAATTATTATCGCAAAATTTAATGTATATTTGCAGTAAAATTCGGTGAAAATATGAAACTGAACAGAATAAAAGACACGTTGGAAGAAAAAGGCATCTCTCAGACATGGCTTGCAAAACAGCTTGGGAAGAGCTTTAGTACAGTAAACTGCTACGCCAGGAATAAATACCAGCCAGATTTGGAAACATTGCTTGAAATATCAAAAATTCTACAAGTCGATTTGAAGGACTTGATAACAGACGAGGACGAGCGAGAGTAAAAACGCCAAATGCTGGATTTTTAGAACTGGACAAAATAACTTCCGATAATAAAACGTTATTTGAACATGGGCATAAGCAAAGAACTTACAGAAGAGGACATCAAGTTCCGCTATATCAACGAAGCCATCACAAGCAAGGGATGGTCAAAGGATAGTATATTCATGGAACAGAAGGTTAAATTTACTGACGGTAAAATTAGCCTTCATGGTAATCTTGTGCATAGAGAGAAACCGAAGTTTGCCGACTATGTACTTTATGCAAATAAGGCAACACCCATTGCTATTGTAGAAGCAAAGGATGCCAATCATTCTGTTTCTCATGGATTGCAACAAGCCATGACCTATGCCCAAATGCTTGATGTGAAGTTTGCATACAGTTCAAATGGTGAAGGTTTTGCCGAACATGACTTCTTGACAGGCAAGGAACGCACTTTTGCTATGGACGAATTTCCAACAAAAGAAGAACTTGTCGAAAGATATAAAAATGAGGCTAACGATGGAAACGGACTTAACGAACAAGAACTGGCTATCATAGAGCAGCCTTTTTGTACTGGTCAGAATATATTTCCGCCACGATATTATCAGCGCAATGCAGTAAACCGCACAGTCAATGCCATTGCTAAAGGACAAAACCGCGTGCTCCTTGTCATGGCAACTGGCACAGGCAAGACATATACTGCATTTCAGATTGTATGGCGTTTGCTTAAAAGTGGTTTGAAGAAGAAAGTGTTGTATCTTGCAGACCGCAACATATTGGTTGACCAATCCATACAGCAGGACTTCAAACCATTAGAAAAGGTAACGCACAAGATAGATTACTCAAAAGACAAAAACCACTTGGAAGAATTGGGTTCTTATCAAGTGTTCTTTGCACTCTATCAACAGTTGATTGGACAGAATGATGCCAAGAACTATAAGGAGTTGTTTCCTAATCCAGACTATTTTGACCTTGTTATCGTTGATGAGTGTCATAGAGGTAGCGCAAAGGATGATAGCAACTGGCGAAACATCTTGGAATACTTTTCTTCGGCTACTCATATAGGTATGACTGCCACACCTAAAGAAACAAAATATCAGTCAAGTATTGGTTACTTTGGTGAACCAGTCTATACTTACAGTCTTAAAAACGGAATTGAGGACGGTTTCCTTGCTCCTTTCAAGGTAATCAACATCACAACCAACATTGGCGATGAGTGGAGACCGACAAAGGGACAAAAGGATATAAACGGCAACGAGATTAAAGACCGCATTTATAACAACAGCGACTATGATTATAACATTGTTATAGAAGACCGTATAAGGGAAGTTGCGCAAGAGATAACCAACTATCTGAAAAGTACAGATCGCATGGCTAAGACCATAGTGTTCTGTGCTGATGAAACTCATGCGGAACGTATGCGTATGGCTTTGGCTAATGCCAATGCTGATATGTGTAAGAAAAATCCCGACTATGTGGTTCGTATAACTGGTAGTGACGAATACGGAAAAGGCAAGTTGGATTATTTCATTTCTGTTGCAGAGAAATACCCTGTCATAGCGACAACAAGTAAGTTGCTTTCAACTGGTGTTGATTGCAAAATGACAAAACTGATTGTTCTTGACCAACAAATCGGCTCTATGACAGAGTTCAAACAGATAATTGGTCGTGGCACTCGTCTTCGTGAGAAAGAAGGAAAGACATACTTCACTGTAATGGACTTCCGCAACGTAACACGATTGTTCGCTGACCCTGATTGGGACGGACCGATTGAGATAGACCCGAATTATCCGCCTAAACCACATATTTGCCCTGTATGTGGACAGAATCCATGCGTGTGTCCCAAACCGACACCAGAGCCCTGCCCCGTATGTGGTCAGATTCCATGTATTTGTCAACAACCGCCCAAACAACCTAAGCCAATAGTCAACTCGGACGGTTGTACAGTAAAGGTTATCAACAAGGTCGTTTCTGTATATGACACAAATGGTAAGTTGCTTCGCACGGAGAGCATTACCGACTATACAAAGAAAAGTATCATAGACACATACGCTACGATTGATACGTTCACTTCCAAATGGAAAGAAACCAAGAAAAAGTCAGACATTGCTGAAATGCTTAAAGAAAGTGGCATTGACCTTGCGGTGTTGAAGCATGACCAAGAAATGGACGATGTTGATGATTTCGATTTCATCTGCCATATAGCCTACGGCAAGAAAACACTTACACGACATGAACGTGCCGAACAAGTGAAGAAACGAGACATATTCAGCAAGTATGGAGAACAGGCACGACTTGTGCTTGAAGCCTTGTTGGATAAGTACACCAAGGAAGGTGTGGCAGAATTGGAAAGCCTTACTGTGCTTGAAAATGACCCATTCCGCAAATTGGGCTCAAAGGCAAACATCGTGAAGTTCTTCGGTGGCAAGCAAGGCTATCTTGATGCCGTAAAGGAACTGGAACAAAACATATATAATATAGCATAAAGTAAAAACAAAATATGAGTTTATCAAATTTCGTAAAACGAGTACGCAATATAATGCGCAATGATGCCGGTATCAACGGTGATGCGCAACGCATAGAACAAATGGCATGGATGCTGTTCTTGAAAGTCTATGACGAGAAAGAGAATGATTGGGAGCTGGACGATGATGATTACAAGTCTATCATCCCAGAAGAATGCCGTTGGCGCAACTGGGCGCATGACGATGGAAGCGGTAATGCCTTGACTGGTGATGAGCTGCTTTCGTTTGTCAACAACACATTGTTTGTGGAACTCAAAAACATAGAAGTAACACCAACTACCCCTATCCGTCAGGCGATTGTAAAGACCACATTTGAGGATGCCAACCAATATATGAAAGATGGAGTTCAACTTCGTCAAGTGCTGAATGTGATTGACGGTTTGAACCTTGGTGACTATGAGGAAAGTCATGCTTTCGGTGAGATATACGAGACAATCCTCAAAGAAATGCAGTCGGCAGGTTCCTCTGGTGAGTTCTACACCCCAAGAGCCTTAACCGAATTTATGGCAGAGATAGTCAATCCGCAGATTGGTGAGAAAATGGCAGACTTCGCTTGTGGTACAGGAGGTTTCATCACAAGTTGGTTGGGTGAATTGGACAAGAAGGTAAAGACTGCTGAAGACCGCAAAGAGTACAATCAGTCTGTATTTGGCATAGAAAAGAAACAATTCCCGTATATGCTATGTGTGACAAACCTATTGCTGCATGGTATTGATACGCCATTGGTATATCACGACAACTCGCTTACAAAAGATGTGCTCAACTATACAGACGGCGACAAGTTTGATGTTGTGTTGATGAATCCACCATACGGTGGAAACGAGAAGTCGGATGTCAAGTCACATTTCCCTTCTGATATGCGCAGTAGCGAGACTGCAGACTTGTTCATGGTTCTCATCATGTACCGACTGAAGAAGAATGGTCGTGCTGCGGTCATTGTCCCAGACGGTTTTCTGTTTGGAGCGGACAACACAAAGATAGCCATCAAGACCAAGCTACTCAGAGATTTCAACTTGCATACCATTATCCGTTTGCCTGGCAGTATCTTTTCACCTTACACTTCGATTGCCACGAACATTTTGTTCTTCGACAATACCAGTGCGGAGGGTGCTCCAGAAGGTTATTCTACAAAGGAAACGTGGTTCTATCGTTTAGATATGCCAGAGGGTTACAAGCATTTCTCCAAGACAAAGTCTATGAAGTCGGAACATTGCGACCCAATCCGTGAGTGGTGGAACAACCGTAAGGAGATTATTATTGCTGATGGTGACGAGAAATCTCGTTGCTATTCGGTTGAAGACCTTATCGCCACAGATTGCAACTTCGACTTGTGCAAGTTCCCAAAAGAGGATGAAGAAATCTTGCCTCCTGCCGAACTGCTTGCCGACTATTTCAAGAAGCGCAAAGCTCTTGATCATGAGATTGATAAGACATTGGCAGAGATACAGCGTATCTTGGGCATAAATGTAAATGTGGACGAATTGTAAAACGTGGAACGGCGTTCCACAAATCTAAAAGATTGGCATGGAGAATAAAGGTTTGACAAACATAAATGATGCTGCCTATCAGAAGTTGATAGACAACATAACCACGCTATGGGGTGAGGCGAAGTCAAAAGCCATTGCTGCGGTCAATACGGAATTGCTTGATGCCAATTGGCAAACTGGAAAGTATATCGTTGAATTTGAACAGGGTGGTAAACAAAGAGCTGAATATGGTAAAAGGTTACTTGTAAACCTTGCAAAGGATTTGACCGCAAGAAATGGAAAAGGTTTTAACCGAACAAACCTTACCTATATGCGTAAGTTATACTTGGCATTCCCAAAATGTGGGACACTGTCCCACAAATTGACATGGAGCCATTACTATGAACTGTTGAAGTGTGATAATGCACTTGAAATGCAGTTCTATTATAAGGAATCCATCAAGGAATGTTGGAAAGTTAGGGAACTGAAAAGACAGATGAAAAGTTGTCTGTTTCAGCGACTTGCACTAAGCACAGACAAGGCAGGAGTTCTTGCTTTGGCTAACGAGGGGCATCAAGTACAAACTCCGCAAGACATCATCCGTGACCCTTTCGTGCTTGAATTTGCAGGACTTCCCAAACAGAAACGCTATAAGGAGGGTGACTTGGAAAAGGCTCTGAAAGACCACATGGAGCAGTTCCTTTTGGAAATGGGACGTGGCTTTGCATTTGTGGGCAGACAATACTCCATGCAGATAGGAAGCCGACAGTTCAAGGTGGATTTGGTGTTCTACCACTGTATCTTGAAATGCTATGTGTTGATTGATTTGAAGCGAGCAGAGATAAAGCATGGTGATATTGGGCAGATGAACCTCTACTTGAACTATTTCAAAACAGAAGTATGTCAACCTGACGATAATCCACCCATTGGCATAGTTTTGGGAGCAAGAAAAGACGAACTTCTGATGGAATATGCCTTGGAGGGTATAACCAATCAATTGTTTGTGGCACGTTATCAACTCTATTTGCCAAAGCGTGAAGAACTGCAAGCGCAACTTGACAAGTTGTTGGACGAAGCAGAGTAACAACAATAAAATAAGGACATTTCGATTTTATAGCATAATTATGAAAAGTAATATTGGAATACAAATTATTTTGTCTATAGTACTGACTATGTGCAGTGTCAATATAAATGCACAAACGGTTGGATATACATATCGACCTTTGGCTGCCGAGGGATGCAACATGAAATATAGCGTTGCAAAGCAAGATACGGCATATTACATTATCGCAACCGTAAAGTCAGACCGACTGAATTTCCTGAAAGAATCAACCATGTTGTTGAAAACATTCGATGGTGAAGTTATAAAACTTTATGGTTCTCAGATTGGTAGCGGCTCTGAAACGGCAGGTATTGTTTCTGGCAATATAGTCCTTCCAGTGACAGAAATCAGTTCTACAGCTCAATTCAAGATAAGTCCACAACAATTTGAGTTGTTGAAAAAAGGCGTGGCTAAGATAAGGTTATCTACCATACCTATTGAGCATGAGCGGACATTTGCCAAAGATAAAATAGGCAAGAAACTTTATCAGTTCTTCTTGAAGCAGAAGAATAAGGACAATGATTTCTAACGATAGAAAATTACAATGAACGGAAAGCAATTAAAGAATAGCATATTACAATGGGCGATACAGGGAAAACTTGTACCGCAAGACCCTAATGACGAACCAGCAAGCGTTTTGCTTGATAAGATTCGTCAAGAGAAAGAACGCTTGATCAAGGAGAAGAAAATCAAGCGTGACAAGAACGCATCCATTATCTACCGTGGTGAGGACAATTCCTATTATGAGAAGATACTTGCCACGGGAGAGGTGAAGTGCATTGATGAGGAGATTCCATTTGATATACCACAGGGATGGGAATGGTGTAGAATAGCATCATTAGCTGATGTTGTAAGAGGTGGCTCACCTCGTCCTGCAGGCAGTCCTATATTTTATGATGGCTCAATTCCTTTTCTAAAGGTTGCAGATTTGACTAGAGAATCATCTATTTATGTGAAGAGTTTTTCTTCAACAATAAAAGAAGCAGGACTAAGTAAAACTCGTTTGGTTGAAGCAGGAACCCTTTTATTAACTAATAGTGGTGCTACATTGGGCGTGCCCAAAATATGTACATTTGACACGACATTTAATGACGGTGTTGCAGCTTTTTTGTCTTTGGATGAAAGATTGAAACTTTATGTATATTGGTTTTTCTGCTATATGACAGATTTGTACAGAAACATCAACCAAGGTACAGCTCAACCAAACCTCAATACAGACATAATAAAAATGACTCTTGTTCCTATTCCTCCATATAAAGAGCAAATTCGAATCATAGAGCAATTAGAAAATATCTCACCTATAATAGCGTATTATGAGAAAGCGCAAGATGAACTTGACGAACTAAATGAAAGTATTCCCAAACTTATAAAACAGTCAATTTTGCAAGAAGCTATTCAAGGAAAACTGGTTCCGCAAATAGCATCAGAAGGTACAGCACAAGAACTGCTTGAAAAGATAAAAACAGAGAAACTGAAACTCGTCAAAGAAGGCAAACTAAAGAAAACTGCCCTCAATGATTCTGTTATCTTCCGTGGTGACGATAACAAGTATTATGAGCAGATAGGGAGCGAAGTAACTGAGATTGAGCTTCCTTTTGACTTTCCAAGTTCTTGGTCTATTGCTCGGTTAAATGCAGTTTGCCAACTTACAGACGGCTTGAAAACCACTGGCAAGCAATGCTTATTAGATGCAAAATACTTACGTGGTAAAAGTTCTGAAACTATCGTAGAACAAGGTAAACTTGTATATAAAGGTGACAATATAATGCTTGTGGACGGTGAAAACTCTGGTGAAGTTTTCATCGTTCCACAAGACGGTTATATGGGTAGCACTTTCAAGCAACTATGGATAAGTTCCTCTATGCACCAACCTTATGTCTTGGCTTTCATACAGTTCTACAAAGAAACTTTGCGCAATTCTAAGAAAGGTGCAGCAATTCCACACCTCAACAAGGAATTGTTTTATGGGCTTATTATTGGTATTCCACCACTGCAAGAGCAGAGACGATTAGTTCTGAAGATTGAACAATCATCGCAGTTGCTTCGATAACAGATTTATTCGTTCTATTATACGTTGTTGCTCTTGCAACGGTGGCAAAGGTATCAACAAATTCGCCAAACTTTTGCTATTCAGAGTTTTACCTTTAATTGCATCTTTAGAATCTCCGAGATTGGCAATTAGAGGTAAAACTTTGAACAGGTAATTCCTCATAGCATATTCTTTATCAATGACAGGACGTATCGTTATAATAGCTTCATTGTGATAAGCGTCAATATCCAAAATTGAAGTTTTACCAATGCTTAGTTTGAAACTCATAAGAAGACTTCCCTTTTCACTGATTGGAGCAGAGAAAATTTCTTTGACAGCCAAATCTGAAACCTTTTCTTTTGTAGTAGAAATTGTGCCTCCGTCAACCATATCTGATATTGAAACCCAATTGTATTTGCCGTTTATCCAATAAGTCTGTTCACCTCTTGATGGTGTTTTTCCAATAGTCATAGATACGATATTGGAAAATCTGCACCAACACCAATTGTATGGCAAATCGAATGGTATTTCATCTGATATATCATTGCAATTTGTACCTATCTGCTCATAATACTTGATAAAACCTCATTAATTTTGCCTACTATTCTTCCTTGTTCTGCCATTGGAGGCAGTGGTAAATACAACTCTTTCAGCCGTTCTTTCCCCAGATTATAAAAAGCAGCACCAGACTTCTTAGTTATTCCTCGCATAGCCTCAATTAAAAATGGACTTTGAAGAAAATATGCAAGTAACAAGGAGTGATTAAAGTTTTGAATGTATGGGCTAATGATGAAGACGAAACCACCAGCACTAACATTTTTGTAGTCTTTTTCTATCACTGCCATTTTACCAATATTCTCCAAACTGGTTACAGCAGGAGTAATGATGCTGTTCTTTTTTAGAATGGTATTCGCATTGACAAACTCTTCTGACACAAATACGTCATCATCTTTGAATATATACTTATTGGGTAGAATGTTTCCACCACGTAATATTCTAATGCCTTTCTTGTTTGCGTTTGCTTGCTCTTTTTTGAACGAGGCACCTGTCTGTATTTCCAACAAGTCTTTGACTTTGCACCAAACCCATGTTTCGGGTATTTGAAACGGCAAAAACTCATCAATACAAACAGGACTATCGTCTATCAACTCATAATACTTGTTACAGACTTTATCTTTTGTACTATACGTTGTTGTTCAGCAAATGGCGGAATTGGAACAAGGTAGGCTTTTACCGTCTTTGTCGCCAATTCCTTTTGTTTTGTACTGCCGTCCGATTTGTCTTCTATAACAGACTGTACCGTATTACTTGCAAAATAGTAGTACAGGTATTCTGAAACGATGTGCGTTTTATATGGACGAATTACAGTAACATGGCTGTCAGCAACAGCCAATTCATAAGGATTAAGTATCATGTAGTATATAGCCATTCGACCTAATGTTCCCAGTCCTGTAGAGTTCCACATCAAATCTCTATCTTGCAAAAAATACTCTTCATTATATGATGAAATACTCTGTGGTTCAATAAATTTCGCTTTCTCGATGGAAAATCCATCCCATTGATTGCATTTTTGAGCTACAACAGGATATTTCTTTATTGGGCTATATTTGGGCGATTTGCCTCTATGTATAAAAGAGCAAATATCGTCAAGTCGTACCCATGCCCAATTTGACGGTATCTCAAATGGTATTTCTTCATCAATACATACTGCCCCATCTTCCGACTTCTCCCAATACTTGTTATCGTCACCACGGAATATAACAGAAGAAGCTAAGGCTGACTTCTTCAACTTACCCTCTTTAACGAGTTTCTGCTTCTCAGCTTTTATTTGTTCAAGTAGCTCATGTGCTGTACCTTCTTCCGCTATTTGTGGAACGAGTTTTCCTTGTATTGCCTCTTGTAATACAGATTTTTTCAAACGCTCATTAAGTTCCACATTCATCTTATCTAAAAATTCCTGTGACTTTGAATATTTATCAATATTCGGCATCACTAATCCTACCTTATCTACAATACGCTCTTGCTCTGCTAAAGGTGGAAGAGGAAATAATTTGTTTTCCAGATAACCTACGATTATACGTTGTTGGTTTGCAGTTCCTTTGAATGTCGCTTCATCAATAAAATAAGGAGACTCCAAAAAGTACAAAACGAACCAACGATTTATAGTCTCACCATAGGTACGTAATACTTTCAACTCTGTCGTTCCTGCTCCTATACCATTGGGCAAACCCTCAAAGATTGCAGATTTCCTGTTTTGGAAACAAGGGGTAATTTTTGCAAATGCAATATCATTGTCTGCAAAAGCTGTGTAGCCAGACTTGATTTCGCCCCATTTCTTCTCGTAATATCTAAATTCTGAGCCATATCCTGCGGAAATTGTTTCCATAGGAATAAATGCTGCGGATGTATTGTCTTCAGCAACTACCTTTGGATTTATTTGGAAAAGGGATGAAACTCTACACCATTCCCACCCAACAGGAATCTCAAATGGTATCTCCTCATCAATGCACTTCACCTCCCCCGTAGCAAGTATCTTCTCATAATAGGAACTCATAGAACAAATCCATGCCTATTTATTAGGACAACTTAATGTTTCACTAATAAACGAATAAAAATGGAATTAGACAAATTTGAAGAGTTCCTAAGCCAAGGCAATATGGCTAAGAACACGATTTCGGCATATCTGTATGCCGTGAAGGAGTTTGGCTCTCGACACAAAGAGTTGAACAAGAGAAACTTGTTGGTTTACAAGACCTACTTGATTGAGACTTACAAACCAAAGACGGTGAACCTCCGTATTCAGGCGTTGAACAAGTACCTTGTATTTGTAGGCAAGACTAAGCTCCGCTTGAAGTCGGTCAAGGTGCAGCAACGTTCTTATTTGGAGAATGTCATCAGCAATGCCGACTACACCTTCTTGAAGAACAAGTTGAAGAAGGAAGACAACTTGGAGTGGTACTTTGTGGTGCGTTTCTTGGCAGCGACTGGTGCCAGAGTGAGCGAACTTGTGCAAATCAAGGTTGAGCACGTGCAAGTAGGCTATTACGACATCTACACCAAGGGTGGCAAGATACGGCGTATCTATATCCCCAAGACATTGCGCACGGAAACTGAAAAGTGGTTGCAGACACTCAACCGTACAAGTGGCTATCTCTTTCTCAATCGCTTTGGCGAGCGTATTACTACAAGAGGCATATCACAGCAGTTGAAGAACTATGCGGTGAAATATGGCTTGAATGAAAAAGTGGTGTACCCTCACTCGTTCCGCCATCGTTATGCCAAGAATTTCTTGGAGAAGTTTAACGACATTGCCCTGCTTGCAGACCTTATGGGGCATGAAAGTATCGAAACGACACGTATCTATCTACGAAGAAGCAGCATTGAGCAACAAGAGATAGTTGACAACGTGATAACCTGGTAATCGGAGCATATTCTATATCTTTTGATATGTTATCCATGCTATTAAACTATGCAAACGAGTATATGCTTTTTACAACAAGTAGAATTGATTATCAGCGTTTTGCATTACCTTTGCACTCAAAAGAAAATACGCATGGGACTATTCAAGAAGATAAAAAACATATTCAGCAGCGACAAAGGCAAGGAGACAAACACGCAAGAGAACTTTTCCTTGCCTTCTTCTATAAATGTACCTCAACAATCCACCAAGCAGCCTTTGGTAATGCCTGGAGTTACAGAGGTTATAAAGGCAAGAACATATCTGAAAGCAAATGACACAGAACAGA
>ERZ827181.3490-NODE-3490-length-11150-cov-25.333213_pt1 | contig 11150 bp, 11 predicted proteins | sample MGYA00519778_ERZ827181 | MGnify/ENA primary metagenome ERZ827181 (study PRJEB31778, sample SAMEA3449273) | human gut metagenome | biome: human gut; feature: human-associated habitat; material: faeces | place: United Kingdom | collected 2010/2012 ...
ACCTCGGCGTCAAGCCGGAGAACCTGCGCCACTACGAGCATCCGAAGGAGAAGCTCTCCCACTACTCCAAGCGCACCGTGGACATCGAATACAAGTTCGGCTTCCAGGGTTCCGACTGGGGCGAGCTCGAAGGCATCGCCAACCGTACCGATTACGATTTGAGCGCGCACTCCAAGCACTCCGGCGAAGACCTGAGCTACTTCAACCAGGCCACCGGCGAGAAGTACGTGCCGTACGTCATCGAACCGGCCGCCGGCCTGACCCGCTCCCTGATGTGCTTCCTCGTGGACGCCTACGATGTGGACGAGGCCCCGAACACCAAGGGCGGCGTTGACAAGCGCACCGTGCTGCGTCTCGACCCGCGTCTGGCCCCGGTCAAGGCCGCCGTGCTGCCGCTGAGCAAGAAGCCTGAACTGCAGACCGTGGCCCAGAACCTGGCCGACGACCTGCGCTTCAACGAGTGGATGATCGACTACGACGAGTCCGGTGCCATCGGTCGTCGTTACCGTCGTCAGGACGAGATTGGCACCCCGCTGTGCATCACCGTGGACTTCGACACCCTCGAGGACCACGCTGTGACCATCCGTGAGCGTGACACCATGGCCCAGGAGCGCGTCGCTCTTGACAAGGTGGCCGATTACGTGGCCGCCCGCATCGGCGAGAAGCGCACCCGCGTGCCCCTGAAGCCTGTGGAAATGGGCGGTGAGCCTTGGCCTGAGTCCGGCGTTCAGGAAGCCGGCGGCCTGTACTAAGCCGGAGTCGCACAACTTGGGCTCCCCTCTGTGGGCTGAGCCGTAAGGAAGACATCCCAGTGGGCTGTTTGTAGGCGAAGTGGCGGCGATAGACGCCGGGGCTCCTCTCTCAGGGGAGCCCCTACTTATTTTCTTAGGAATCACATGGCACAATCCGAATCCGAAACAGTGCTCACCGAGCATCACGAGACCGACAACCTCGACCCACGTACGGACGCGCCGGCGCGCCCCGGGACCCCGGTGCATATCGCCCCGGTCCAACTCGGCAACATCACCGTGCCGACCCCGGTGGTGCTCTCGCCGATGGCGGGAGTGACCAACTGGCCCTTCCGCGTGATTTGCGAGGAATATGGTCCCGATGGACTCTACGTGGCCGAGATGATCACCGCTCGAGCCCTCGTGGCGCATAACCCGAAAGCACTGCGCCTCTGTCATTTCGCCAAAAGCGAAAAAATCCGTTCACTGCAGTTGTACGGCGTGAACCCCTCCATCACCGAACAGGCGGCGAAAATCGTGGTCGACGGCAACATGGCCGACCATGTGGATCTGAACTTCGGTTGCCCGGTGCCCAAGGTCACTCGTCGAGGCGGTGGTTCGGCCTTGCCTTGGAAAACCGACATTTTCACTGAGCTATTACAGCGCGTGGTCGCCGTATGCGAGCCGGCGGGCATCCCCGTCACCGCGAAGATCCGCGTCGGCATCGACCATAACCATGAGACCTTCCTCGAAGCCGGACACATCGCGCAGGAGGAGGGCTGCAAGGCCGTAACCCTGCATGCCCGTACCGCCGCCGAATACTATGGCGGTCATTCCGACTGGTCCCGCATCGGCGAGCTCAAGGAACACCTCAACATTCCGGTATTCGGCAATGGCGATATCTGGGGTGCCGAGGATGCGCTCGAAATGGTGCGCGAGACCGGCTGCGACGGTGTGGCCATCGGCCGCGGATGCCAGGGCCGGCCGTGGCTGTTCGCCAACATCAAAAACGCCTTCGAGGGCAATCCCGAACGGCTCAACCCGAATCTGGGCGAGGTCTGCCGCGTGATTCACCGTCATGCCGAGCTGCTTACCGAGTTTTATGAGGGCGATGAGATGATGGCCGTCCACGATCTGCGCAAGCACATCGCCTGGTATCTGAAAGGATTCCCGGTGGGCGGCTCCACCCGCAAGGCCTTTATGGAATGCGAGAGCCTGGCCGATGTGGACCGCGAGATCGGCAAGCTCGACCCGACTATCGAATACCCGCCACGCGTGGTCGACAAACCGCGCGGCCGCGTGCGTTTCGCCAAGAAGGTGCACTTGCCGTATGGCTGGTTGGAATCGCGTACCACCACCCACGAAGAGCGTGAGGCGCTCTTCGGTGACGACCCAATGGACGCCAGTTACTGAGAAAATACTGAAAATACACGCAACACGCGCCATTCTGCGCGTGAATTTCCCTCCAAGAGTAGCCTGTTTGCGCTACTCTTGGGTGTAACCGTGAAGTGACAGGAGCCAAACGTGAGCGAGATCGCGCAGAATGAGTTCAACGACAAGACCAACATCAAGGTTGTTGGCGTCGGCGGTGCCGGCGGTAATGCCGTCAATCGCATGATTGCCGAGGGATTACAGAATGTTGAATTTGTGGCGGTAAATACCGATGCGAAGGATCTTCTGCGCTCTGATGCGGATGTCAAGATTTCCCTTTCCGATAAGTCCAGTCGTGGTCTCGGTGCTGGTGCCGACCCGGAGCGTGGAGCCAAGGCGGCCCAGGACCACCAGTCGGATATCGAAGAGGCGCTTAGGGGTGCCGACATGGTGTTCGTCACCTGCGGCGAGGGCGGTGGCACCGGTACTGGCGCCAGCCCGATCGTCGCTCGTGCGGCTCATCAACAGGGTGCTCTCACCATCGCGGTTGTTACTCGTCCGTTCAGCTTCGAAGGCCCTCAGCGTTCCGCTTCCGCCGAATACGGCATCGACAACCTGCGCAAGGAAGTCGACGCGCTGATCGTCATTCCGAACGATCGCCTGCTCGAGCTTTCCGACCGTTCCATCGGCATCATTGAGGCCTTCAAGACCGCTGATACCGCACTGCTTGCCGGTGTTCAGGGCATCACTGACCTGATTTCGATGAACTCCTATATTCACGTCGACTTCAACGATGTGAACTCCATTCTTCGTGGTGCTGGTACTGCGCTGTTTGGTATCGGTTCCGCACGGGGAGAGGATCGTGCCACGCAGGCCGCCGAAATCGCCATCAGCTCTCCGCTGCTTGAGGAAAGCATCGAAGGCGCACACGGTGCGCTGATCAACATCGCCGGTCCGACCGACCTGAAGTTGCAGGAGGCCTCTGCTGCCACCGAACTGGTGCGCAAGGCGATTCACCCTGAAGCCCAGATTATTTGGGGTCTTGCTCTGGACGATGCTTATGGCGATGAAGTGCGTGTCACTGTTATTGCTGCTGGTTTTGACCCCGTCGCCGCTCAAGATGACGACACTCAGAGCACGGTGACGCCGGTTGTGCCAACCGCCGCCGATCCTGCGACTCCCGTGGCACAGCCAGCTCCAGCACCGGCACCGGCTGCACAGCCCGCTGCCACTGCCCAACCGGCATTCACACCGGCTATCGGTGACTCCGCATCGTTGCCTTTTGATGATCCGACTTCCGCTCATCCGAATATCGCCGTGAACGATCCGGCTGGCGATCTCGACATCCCTGACTTCCTGCGCTGAAAGGATTGATCCATGGCTGGGTTCATGAAAAACGCGATGTCCTATCTGGGCATGAGTGACGTTGTGGACGATGAGGACGACTACATCGAGGAGGACGAGGAGCAGAAGCCGGCTTCGAAGTCCGCATTTGATTCCGACCATACGGTCACGCCGCTGGCGTCAACCACCGCGCCTGCCGCATCGTCGACTACCAAGCCGTTCCCCGGTGGCCGTGTGAACAGAATCACCACCATCCATCCGAAGTCATATGAGGATGCTCAACTGGTCGGCCGCGCATTGCGTGACGGTGTTCCGGTCGTACTGAATCTCACTGGTGTGGCCGAAGCCGTGGCATATCGCATCGTGGACTTCTCCGCCGGCGTGGTGTTCGGCGTGCGTGGTTCCCTCGAGCGTGTCACTCCGCGCGTGTTCCTGTTGAGCCCGGCGCAGGTGAACATCAAGGTCGAAGAGCCGACAAAACCAGCCTCGGCACACGATTTGTTCGCTGATTGACCGGTTCAGTAGTTTTCGCATTCGACGTTATATCGGTATTCGGCCGACTCCCAGCAAGGAGTCGGCCGATTCTTATTGTGCTCCGAGCAAACTTTTCATGCGCGGTTGTTAGTCTGTCAGCATGCTTTCCTTAGTGTTCTCTCTGATCGGCCGCATTCTTGCATGGCTCATCAACGCGTATATCACGGTTCTGTTCGTGCGCATGATTCTGGACTGGGTCTCCGTTCTCGCACGAAACTGGTATCCACGTGGTGTGGTGGCCCAGCTGATCAATATTGTGTATTCCATTACCGAACCCCCTCTGCGCTGGCTACGTCGCTATATTCGCCCATTGCCGCTCGGTTCGATTTATCTTGATGTCAGCTTCATTGTGCTGTATTTTGCGCTGGTGGTACTGGAAAGTGTTGTTCTGATAGTGTTCTGAGGCCGTTTTTGACCCGCCGGAGGCATATATCTGGCATAAAAACCCACGTCGAATGTTCTGAAACGATGGGGTCGTGATAGCATTCTGACTTGAGACCAACGTAAGTGCGGGCGATGCCCCAAAGCGAGGTGCAAGATTTATGGCTCTGTTGACGCCGAAGGATATTAGGGAGCATACCTTCCAGACTGTTCGATTCAAGGAAGGTTATGATGTCGACGAGGTCGATGACTTCCTTGATCAGGTCACGGAAACCGTCGAGGCTCTTGGACGTCAGGCGGTAGCCGGCGGTCAGGCCACCCAGTCTCTGGGTCCTGACGTGACCAACCTTAATGCGAAGATCTCCGATCTTACCGGTCAGGTGCAGCAACTCGAGTCGGAGAATGCTGGTTTGAAGAACGCTGTGGCTCAGGCCCAGCAGGCCGCTCAGGCTGGCAATGATCAGGCAGCACAGCTTGTCTCTGCCAAGCTCAGCGAAGCCGAGGAATCCAACCGCGCGCTGTCCTCCCAGAATGAGCAGCTCAAGGGTCAGGTCGATCAGCTGAACGCTCAAATCGATCAGCTCACCGCTCAGGCTGCTCAGGCCTCCGGTGACCAGGAGGCTGTCGGTCAGCAGATCGCCGCCATTCAGCAGGAACGTGATCAGTTCCGCGCGGCCAATGAGGAGCTGTCCCGTCAGCTCGCCGCCGCTCAGCAGCAGGGTTCCGCCGCTCAGCAGCAGTCCGCTCAGATCGCTGAGCTGTCCCGTCAGCTCGAAGAAGCCAAGCAGCGTGAAAACCAGCTTCGTGCTCAGGTTTCCAAGGTTGAGCCGAGCACCGAGACCGGTTCTCTGCAGAAGATCGCTGGCGCCGCTTCCATGCCGGGCACCGAGCCCGAGCGCGCCACCGCCATGCTGACCCTGGCTATGCAGCTGCACGATCAGTACGTGGAGAAGGGCAAGAACAAGGCCAAGGAAATCACCGAGGCCAGCCAGAACAAGTACAACGATCTGGTCACCAAGGCCAACGACTACTCGTCCCGCACCCGTACCGAGGCCGATGAGTACAACAAGCAGGTTCACTCCGATGCCGACGCGTACTCGGAGCGCACTCGTTCCGACGCCGACGCCTACTCGGTGAAGACCCGTCAGGATGCCGACACGTACCGCGAGAACACGCAGCAGCAGGCCGACAACTATGAGGACGAGGTGCGTCGTCGCGCCGGCGAGTACGACAGCAAGACCCGCTCCAACGCCGATGAGTATGCGCAGCAGGTGCGTGACAAGCTCACCACCCAGTCCAAGGTCATCGAGGGCAACATTCAGGGCCTCAAGCAGTTCGAAGCCGAATACCGTGCGCGTCTGACCGAGTTCCTCGGCCAGCTGTCTCGTCAGGTGTCCGATACGAACAACTACAGCCAGATCGGCAAGCAGGCGGAATAGTCGATGAAGGATATCCAAGGACGGCTGCGTGTTCGCGTAGCCGTCTTTGCATGTGTGGCGGCCGTGGCGCTGGGCATCGATCAGCTCACCAAGATGTGGGCGCAGCAGGCGTTGGGCGACGGGCGTACAGTGCCGCTGATCCCGGGTCTGCTTTCGTTGACGCTGGTTCATAATCCGGGTGCATCGCTCGGTCTCGGATCGGGAAGCACATGGCTGATTTCGCTGCTCGCCGTGGTGGCGTGCGTGGTGATGGCGGTGCTGGCGGCACGCACGATATCGATGCGCTGGACGGTGATGTTCGCGTTCGCGTTCGCCGGAGCGTTCGGCAATCTGATCGATCGCGTGGCCTATGCAGACGGGTTCCTCAATGGCAAGGTCGTTGATTTCCTGAATTATGGTTGGTCTGTGGGCAATGTCGCCGATATCTATCTGGTGATGGCCGGCATCGGCGTCGTGGTGCTGATTGTGCTGGATGTGCCGTTCAGTCGCAAGGACCTCGATCGGATTGAGCATCTGGGGGAGGATGCCGGTGACGTGGCGCGTGACGGGGAGTCAGACGGCACGGCGGACGAATCGCAGGACTCGTCAGCGATGGTGCAGGATGCATCGTCCGGCTCATCCCGGACGGAGGTGACCGTTTCGAGCCGTCAGCCTGATGACTCGGAGAGGAGCGCTTCATGAGCCGTCTCGTTCCGGCGCCCGACGCATTGGTGGGGTCACGATTCGACGTGGCGGTTTCCAAGATGCTGGGCATCTCGCGTGCCAAGGCGGCGGATCTTATCGAATCCGGCCAAGCCCGCGTGCTGGATCGTGCGATCGCCAAGTCGGGCACGCTGCTGTATGGGGAGACCGTCGAATTCGACATCGCCGAAGAACGGCATGAGCCGGAACCGGTGTGTCTCGACATGGCCATCGTGTATGAGGATGACGATGTCGTCGTGGTCGACAAGCCCGTGGGCGTCGCTGCACATGCTTCGGCCGGATGGACAGGCCCCACCGTATTGGGCAGCCTGCTCAAACGCGGCGTGCGCATCACCTCATACGGAGCTCCCGGGCGGCAGGGCATCGTGTCGCGGTTGGATGTGGGCACGTCCGGCCTGATGCTGGTGTGCAAGTCAGAGCTGGCGTACAAGGAGATGCGGCGGCAGTTCTCCGAGCATGAGGTGGTCAAGACCTATCATGCGATGGTCCAGGGCAACCTCAAGGAGGACAAGGCCACCATCGAAGCGCCCATCGGCCGTGCCAAGGTGTCGGACTTCCGCTTCTGCGTCACGCCGTCGGGCAAGCCGGCGGTCACGCATTGGGACGTGCTGGACCGATTCGGCGAGGCGACGCTGGTTTCGGTGAATCTCGAAACCGGACGCACGCATCAGATTCGCGTGCATTTCTCTTCGATCGGGCATCCTCTGGTCGGAGACCCGATGTATGGGGCCAATCCGGTGCTGGCCGGGGAGCTCGGCCTGGACCGGCAGTGGTTGCATGCGATGAAGCTGGAGTTTCGCCACCCCCGCACCCATCTCTGGACGTCGGTCGAATCCCACTACCCGGCCGATCTTGCCCATGCACTGGAACTTATGCGCGCCAGGCATGCCTCAACTGGTCTGGAAGCCGCCGACTAGCGTACCCAATCGGCCTGTCGCGTAGCGCTGTCATCCTACTGTCGCCCCCCGCTGGCGGGGGGGGGGCTGTCGCGTAGCGACTGGGGGTGGTCCAACGCCAATTCGTGCCCCCGCTGTTCTTACTTATCGCGTTTCTTCCATGCAACGACGGAAGTGACCACGCCGGCCGCCAGCAGCGGTACGCAGGCCAACGCCGCGACGCCTTCAACCAGCAGCAGGATGGCGTCTGCGGGATTGTAGACGCCGCGATTGAGATACATATAACATGCGATTGCGGCCAGTGCCGATACTGTGCCGGCCGCCAGCAGCGCAAAGCCGAGCGTGCGCAAGGCATTATGCGATGAGGAGCAAGATTGGGCCGATGCCGCAGTCGGCATGGTCGGCGCGGACTGCACGGTGATCGGCGGCGAATCCTCATAGTGTGGCTGATTTGCGGACGTCATTGTTCCTCCTGGTGGTTCGTTGCCGCGAATTGTCTGGCGACGGCGGATCATCCTTGATGGCAATCTATGCGACGGAGACACTTTTTGTCCAGCGGAACGGACAATGTGGTCGAAGGCTGCCGAGTTATCCACATTTTGGGCGTGTCGCGCCGGATTCGATTCAGCTTTCGCGAGTTACATGTGGCATTTTCGCAGTGTTTACTGATGGTCGTCATTCGCTGCCATACATGTCCCTCCTGTACAATGACCGTGTCATGCATGATGAGACAAGGGGATGAGTATGTATACCTCGTTGGACAGGTTCCGCATCAAGCCGGGCAAAGAGGATTTGGCCCGCGAATGGTTCCGATATCTGAACGATCACTTGGCCGAAGCGAATGCGACGATGCCGGCTGAGGGCGCGCATATCGAGTCATGGTTCCTGCACGAGGAATCGGACGGACTGTACGGATACGTGTACGTGATCTACGACGACAATGATAAGGCTGTCGAAGTGTTCAAGGAGAGTGAGAATCCGTTGGACCTCAAGCACAACGAGTACATGAACGCCTGCATCGACTACCACGACTACGCCGAGATGAAGCCTGCCGTGGCGCTGGGCGACTACTCCGTATTCCGGAGATGATTGGTCGACGGTTCGTCGACGCCGTTGTGTTTGCAGACTCGTTTGTACAACTTATGCATTTCGGTCAAATGCATAAGTTGTACAAACGATTTCCCTGGAGACCCTACTTGCCTTGCTGCGTTTCGTTGGAATTCCAGCGTTTTCAGGAATACCCGTGGCTCGCGGCAACGGGTGTGTGCGCTGTTTCCCGCGATTATGCGGGACAACGTCCGCATTATGGCATTTCGCGGGCGTTGTACACGCGGCATTGCACTCGGGTCGGGAACGCGCGGAGCAAGTTCTTCCGCCTCGCCGCCGGGGCGGAAGAACCATATGCACTGAGACATGTCGCCCGAGGAATAATGCAGAGGACGCTCCGCCAGCGCACAATCAGTTCTTGTGCAGTTTGGCGTTGAGCTCAATCCCCGTCTTCCGGTAGCGGGCCTCAATGCGGCCGTTGACGGAGTTGCGGATGAAGAGGATGTTGTCTTTGCCGCTCAGATCGGCGCCCTTGACGACGTCCAGCGGTTCGCCGGCGGCGGCTTTGGCCTTGTCCCAGACGGTGATCTTGGTACCGGCGGTGACGTACAGGCCTGCTTCGACGACGCAGTTGTCGCCGAGCGAGATGCCGATGCCGGCGTTCGCGCCGAGCAGGGAGTGCTCGCCGATGGAGTTGCGGAGCTTGCCGCCGCCGGACAGGGTGCCCATGATGGAGGCGCCGCCGCCGATGTCGGAGCCGTTGCCGACGACGACGCCTTGCGAGACACGGCCTTCGACCATTGAGACGCCCAAAGTTCCCGCGTTGAAGTTGACGAAGCCGGCGTGCATGACGGTGGTGCCTTCGGACAGGTGGGCACCGAGACGCACGCGGTCGGCGTCGCCGATGCGCACGCCGGAGGGAACCACGTAGTCGATCATGCGCGGGAACTTGTCGATTGACAGCACGTTGACGGTGGCGGCGGGAGCGGCGGCCGGAAGCCCGGCGGAGGCGGCGAAGGAGCGCACGGCGCTGGTGGCGGCCGATTCGACATCGAGCTTGCGGGCGTTGAAGTCTTCGACCGCGAACGGGCCGTAATTGGTCCAGGCCACGTTCGTGAGCTTGGCGAAGATGCCGTCGAGGTTGAGGGTGTTCGGCTGGGCGAGGCGCATGGAGAGCAGGTGCAGGCGCAGGTAGGCGTCGGCCGCATCCGCGATCGGGTCGTCAAGGGAGCTTACGGTGAACACCGGTTCGCGGCGCACGCCACGGGCGTCGGCCTGCGGCTGCGCCAGCGCCCCGAACTCGTGGTTGGGGCGGTTCGCGCCTTCGGGCGCGGCGCCGAGCGTCAGTTGCGGATACCAGACGTCGAGTGTGTTCCCGGCTGCATCGATGCTGGCCAGTCCCCAGCCCCATGCGGTGCGTTCGTTCGTCATGCTTGTCTCCTTGGTGGATGAACGGTAGATGCTTCTATATTATGGGCAGATGGGCACGTATGAGGCTGCCGTTCCGAATCATTGTGGCGCGGTTTCGTCACGGGAGAAAATCTAGCGGGGCGGCTACGATGAAAAGCTATGAGTGACTACAGGACCGAACGGGAGCAGCGTGAGCGCCGCCGCCGCATCATCATGCGTGCGGTGTGCATCGTCATTGCCGTGGCCATGCTCGGCAGCCTGGTCATTCCCGCGGTGTATGCGGGTCTTTGACGCGATCATTGGCGTCCTGCCGTGACGCGAGGTGCTTGAGATTTCGCATATGGTCGGCAGCGTCGTCACACAATCGATTCGTTCACAAGTTCAATGATTATGGTGGTATTCGATGGCAGAATTTGATTTTTCACAGGCAATCGGCGAGGCACGGTCGAAGTATGAGTCCATTGCGAAGGCGTTGGACATCGAACGGCTGAAGTCGCAGATCGCGACGTTGGAGACCGAGGCCGCTAAGCCTGGTCTGTGGGACGATCCTGAGAACGCGCAGAAGGTGACCAGCCGCCTGTCCGCGGCTCAGGCGCAGCTGAAGCGCCTGAACGAGGCGAACCGTCGCATCGAGGATGTCGAGACGCTGGTGGAGCTCGCTCAGGAGGAGGCTGACGCCGATTCTCTGAGCGAGGCTCAGTCCGAGATCGGCTCCATCACCCAGGAGCTGGATGACATGGAGATCCAGACGCTGTTGGACGGCGAATATGACGAGCGTTCCGCGGTCGTGACGATCCGCTCCGGCGCGGGTGGCGTGGATGCCGCCGATTTCGCCCAGATGCTGTTGCGCATGTACCTGCGCTACTGCGAGCGCAACGGGTTCAAGGCCAAGGTGATGGATACGTCGTACGCCGAGGAAGCGGGCATCAAGTCGGCCACGTTCCAGGTGGATGCGCCGTATGCGTATGGCCGCCTGAGCGTGGAGGGCGGCACGCACCGTCTGGTGCGCATCAGCCCGTTCGACAACCAGGGCCGTCGACAGACGAGTTTCGCCGCCGTCGAGGTGGTGCCGCTCGTCGAGGCGACCGATCACATCGACATTCCGGACACCGATATCCGCGTGGATACGTACTGCTCGTCCGGCCCCGGCGGCCAGGGCGTGAACACCACGTATTCCGCGGTGCGCATCACCCACCTTCCCACCGGCATCGTGGTGACGATGCAGGACGAGCGCTCGCAGATCCAGAACCGCGCCGCCGCCATGGCCGTGCTGCAGTCCCGACTGCTGGTGCTGCGCC
>ERZ827181.3493-NODE-3493-length-11137-cov-5.755730_pt1 | contig 11137 bp, 8 predicted proteins | sample MGYA00519778_ERZ827181 | MGnify/ENA primary metagenome ERZ827181 (study PRJEB31778, sample SAMEA3449273) | human gut metagenome | biome: human gut; feature: human-associated habitat; material: faeces | place: United Kingdom | collected 2010/2012 ...
AAGAGATGAAAATTCTGCGGAGACCTCTGCAGTGGGAATTCTGTACGAAAGGCAACGGTGATTCCAATGGTCGAATAGAGGCGGGAGCGGCAGAGAAGAAATCGTTCGCTGTTGGCTCCCATCTGGTATAGTCTAGTTGAATGGGAGGCGGAACATATGAAGAGACGCTTTTTTGCCTTTTCGGTTTGCTTGGCAGTGCTGCTGGCTTCCTTTACGGGTTGCTATTCTGCTCAGAAGGATGGCCCCTCGACTGCATCGTCCGCGCAGACTGCGCAGTTGGGTTCCGGCAGCGGAACAGAGGAATCCGTAGAGATCAGGACTTATGTGCTTCCAGAGGAAAATGTACGGGCGGATTCCATATATGTTCCGTCTCCCTCAACCGGTGGTTTCTGGACATGGGCAGTCTTCACGTCAAAAACAATTCAAGCCTACGATCCGGTGACGAGAACGACCTATTATCCCTGCTATCAGGCGGGCTGCAAGCACAATGATGCCTCCTGTTCGGCTTATTTCGGAGATATTTCCTCGCTGGCAGAGTATCGGGGCAATTTCTATGCTATGATCTACTATAACGATGATACTGCATCGGCATTTGTTACGCGTCCTGTCTCCGGCGGCCCGCTTCGAATCCTTGCAAGTTGGGAACCGGAAAATGAAAACGAGGAATGCCGGTGCAGCCTGTATGGACTTTCTTTTGGAAAGGCTTATCTCATAGTGGCAAAAGAAACCTATACGATGACGGAGGATGGCCAGCAGGCATGTGTCGGTCAGGAGTACAGCAGGTGGAGTTTTGATCTGGAAACGGGGGAAATGGTGGAACTTATGACCGATACTGACGGTATCCTTCCATATATGTATGGCGTTTGGGAGGATATCGCTGTTTACCAGACGGTGAAAACAGTGGAGGGCGCGCCCGAGTTTGAAGAATGGATCATGCAGCAGCCGGAGGGCACAACGTCGTATCAGTACGGCCTGCAATATTACAAATATCGCGTTTATTCCAAAAATCTCAAAACAGGAGAAGAAAAAACGATCGTAGACGAGTCGGAAAATTTCGTATGGACGGCGGATCCACACATGAGCTGGGGACAGTACGTCGTATATCAGGTCGACCGTAGCGTATACGTCTATGACATGGAGACGCAGACATCCAAGAAGCTGTTTACCCATGATCCGGGCTGGGATTTTTATAATTACATGATTCAGGATGGACATGTGATGGTTATTGGCGGAACGGAGGATACCTGCCGTGCATGGGCGGTCGACATTGCAGATGGATCAGTCATTGAGCTGGACACTCGCGGCGGGAATGTAGTGGCATTTGGCGCGAATTATGAATGCAACGGTTATTTCGCTGGTTTGAAGCGCAATTCGAGTGGAGATTTCGAGCAGTGTTACATCAGCAAAGAAGACTTTTACCGGAGCAATTATGACGGAGCGTTCCGCTGACAAACTTCAATGAATATTTGTTAAAAAATACAAGATTATAGATAATACTGCAATCGTTTCCAACATAATCAACAAATATAGTAGTGCATTAGATGTGGCAACCGGAGTTAACTACATGGGTGGGAATGCGACCTTTAATGGCTATTCGGGAGTTAAAACCTCTGCTACGCTTGGGTTCCAGAAATAGCAGTAGTCTTGTTATATACTCTGGTATAGTCTAGCTGAATGGGAGGCGGAACATATGAAGAGACGCTTTTTGGCATTTTTGGTATGCATGGCAGTGCTGCTGGCTTCCTTTACGGGCTGTTATTCTGCTCAGGATGGTCCCTCGACTCTATCATCCTCGCAGACCATGCAGTCAAATTCCGGCAGCGCCGCAGAAAATTCCGTAGAGATCAGGACTTATGGCATTCCGGAGGAAAATGTTCGGGCGAACATCATATATGTTCCGTCTCCCTCGACCGGCGGCTTTTGGACATGCGCAGTGTTCAATGCAAAAACGATCCAGGCCTATGATCCGGCGACGAGAACGACCTACTTCCCCTGCTATCAGGCAGGCTGCAAGCACACGGATGCCTCCTGTACGGCGAATTTCGGCGGGGTGATCTCCGGGTTTGCAGAGTATCGGGGCAATTTCTATGCCATGATCTATTACAACGACGAAACCGCTTCGGCGTTCGTCACGCGGCCGGTCTCCGGAGGTCCGCTTCAGATCCTCGCAAGCTGGGAACCGGAAAATGAGAATGAGGAATGCCGGTGCGGCTTCTATGGCCTTTCATTCGGAAAGGCTTACCTCACGGTGTCAAAAGAAACCTATGCGATGAAGGACGGGCAGACGGAGTCAGTCAAGGAGGAATACAGTAAGTGTAGCCTTGATCTGGAAACAGGCGAGCTCGTGGAGTATATGGCCGACGAGGACGGTTATCTCCCGTATATGCACGGTGTCTGGGGCGATGTCGCTGTTTTTCAGGACTGGTATGCGGACCGGCCGGATGGAACGCCGGTGAAGCGGGACGGATCGGAGGATTACAACTTCCGCCTGTATTCCAAAAATCTCAGAACAGGCGAAGAGAAAACGATCGTGGATGTGACGGAAAATTTCATATGGACGGCGGACCCACATGTCAGCTGGGGGCAGTATACCGTGTATCAGGTCGACCGTAGCGTATACGTCTATGACATGGAGACGCAGACATCGAAAAAACTGTTTACCCATGAACCGGGCTGGGATTTTTATAACTACATGATTCTGGATGGACATGTGATGGTTATTGGTGGAACGGAGGATACCTGCCGCGCATGGGCAATCGATATTATGGATGGGTCTGTCGTTGAGCTGGACACCTACGGCGAAAATGTGGTGGCATTTTCTGCACATTATGAGTGCAACGGTTACTTCGTCGGTCTGCTGCATGCTTCGAATAACGCTGACAAGTATTATATCAGCAAGGAGGACTATTACCGGAGCAATTATGACGCGGCGTTCCGCTGATCTGCCTTTCAGAAACGAAGGAGGTGGCCATGTTGACCAGTCGAAGAATGCTGAGCCTGCTGCTTGCAGCATCTGCCGTGATAGCGATCCTGAGCGGCTGCTATGCCGCTCCTGTGAGCGAGACTACGGAGCAGGGAGGCGAGACCTCGGGTGCGATCGTTACAGACTCGGAGATTCCTGTTACGACTTATCCGGTTTCGGAGGAGAACATTCGAGTATTTGGTAACATGGCCGCCTCCGCTTCGACCGGCGGGTTCTGGCAGTGGGATACGTTTTTCCGGCCCTATATTCAGGCCTATGACCCCGTGACCAGAACGACCTATGTCCCGTGCTACCAGAACGGCTGCCGGCATAATGATCCCACCTGTAATGCCTGCTTCGGCGACCTGCAGTCTCTGGTGGAATACCGGGGAAACTACTATGCTTTGGTTTTCACAGACAACGGGACAGCCTCGGCGCTCGTCACGCGTCCGCTGTCCGGCGGCCCGCTGCAGACCCTCGCAAGCTGGGAGCCGGAAAACGAGAATGAGTCATGCCGGTGTGTGCTGCGCTGCGTATCCTTTGGAAAAGCATATGTTATTTCGAACAGAGAGACCTATGAACTGACGGAGGGCGTACAGCTGACAGCTGCCGCGCAGGAGAGCAGCCTTGTCTCCGTCGACCTGCAGACGGGAGAGGTATCGACGATCCTTGAAAACGACGATGGCTACGATCTCTACAGCGTCTGGGAGGATATCGCGGCCTTCCGCATGCTGGAGATGGCGGAAGACGCGCCGGAATTTGAAGACTGGCTTGCGCAGCAGCCGGAGGGAACAGCATGGGATGAGTATGACCGGCAGTTTGTCCGGTATCGCTTTCTTACCAGAAATCTCCAGACCGGTGAGGAAAGCGTGCTCGTGGATACATCGGAGAACTTTGTCATGACAGTCGACCCGCACAGAAGCTGGGGCCAGTACGCTGTGTATCAGGTCGACCGCAGTCTGTATGTCTATGATCTGGAGAAGCAGGCGGCGAAAAAACTCTTTACCTATGAGCAGAACTGGGATTTCTACAATTATATGATTCTGGACGGGCATGTGATCGCCATCTGCGGAACGGAGAATGTCTGCCGGGTTTGGGCAATCGATATTGCAGATGAGGTCGTGACCGAACTGGACACCCGCAGCGGAAATGTAATGATATTTTCCACGGATTATGAGTGCGATGGTTATTTTAAGGGCCTGCTGACAGAGCCATCCGGCAATGTTGAAGTCTGTTACATTAGCAAAGAAGACTTTTATCGGAGTAACTATGATGGAGCATTCCACTGACAGACTGCGATGAATATTCGCTAAATTATACAAGGATTAAGACAATACGGTGATTCCAATAGTTGAATAGAGACGGGAGGGACAGAGAAGAAATTGTTCACTGTTAACTCCCATGTTCAGACGATGCCCGTAATATGATAACCACATCTACTCTGTTTCTGAGGAGGCATATAGGATGAAAAAATTATTTGCACTCATTCTGACGTTTCTCTGCCTGCTGACCACGCTTTCTATCCCGGCGTTCGCAGCCGATGCTGACGTTGAGCCGTATGGAACACCTGGTTCGGGGTACGATCAAAAGACGTTCACCGCAAATGGTGTACAGTACTCCGCAAAGTTCTATCTGCAGTTCAATAGCTCGAATGTGGCTAGGAGCAAATGCGAGACGATTGCGGAGACAACTGTCGTCCATAATGCATTGACGGTACAGTTTGAAACACATTACAACGGCTATCAAATTGTGAAGAGCGGTGCGAGAGCATACACTCTGGCACAGAAGATTCAGGCTGGCACGACCACATACTCTTACGATGTAACGTATAGGGCAGCTGGTGACTATGCTACTGGCATAAATTATGTTGGCGGTAGTGCGTCAGTTAATGGTAGTACAACGCTGCAGGCAACGCTAGGCTCCCGTTCGGCAAGCTGATAGAAACAGGTAACTGAGGAGGTGGCCATGTTGACCAGTCGAGGAATGCTGAGCCTGCTGCGATAGCGAATCTGTGCGGCCGCCATGCTGCTCCCGTGAGCGAGGCTAAGGAGCTGAAAGGCGAGACCTAGGGTGCGTGCGTTACAGACTCGGAGATTCCTGTTACGACTTATCCGGTTCCGGAAATGAACATTCAAGTCTTAGGAAACATGACTGCCTCCGCAGCAAAGAGGACTTTTACCGAAGCAACTATGACGCGGCGTTCCGCTGAGACGGCGGGGGAGATGGACGATGGAACTGACATTTGATGCCCTGAGCAAGAATTACGGAAAAAAACAGGCGCTGATCGGCTTTTCGGCCGAGCTGACGGGCGGCATCTACGGCCTGCTCGGGCCGAACGGAGCGGGCAAAAGTACGCTCATGAATATCCTGACCGGGAACCTGCGCCAGACGGCGGGGGAGATCCGCTTCAACGGCGCGGAGATCCGCTCGCTCGGCGCGGCCTTCCGCGGCCGCGTGGGCTACATGCCCCAGCAGCAGACGCTCTATCCGGGCTTTACGGCGGAGCGCTTCCTGCTGTACATGGCCTCGCTGCGCCGCATGCCGCGCGCACGGGCGCTGGAGCGCATCGACTGGGCGCTCGGCGCGGTCGGCCTGTCCGACGTGCGCGGCAAGACGATCCGCAGCCTCTCCGGCGGCATGAAGCAGCGCCTGCTGCTGGCGCAGGCCATTCTGGACGAGCCGGACATTCTCATCCTCGATGAGCCGACGGCCGGGCTGGATCCGCGGCAGCGCATCGCGGTGCGCAATCTCATCGCGGAGATCGCCCTGCAGAAGATCGTGATCGTTTCGACGCACGTCGTGCCGGACGTGGAGTATGTGGCAAGCGAGCTGCTGCTTCTGTCCGAGGGGCGGCTGCTGCGCAAGGCCTCTCCGGCCGAGCTGACGCACGAGCTGGCCGGGCAGGTCTGGGAGGCGGAGCTTGCCGAGTCCGAGCTGCCCGCCGCGCAGGCCGCCGGGACGGTCTGCGGCATCGCCCGCGTCGACGCGGGGCATATCCGCGTGCGCCTGCTGGCGGAAAAGCAGCCGCCCTTTGCCTGCAGGCCGCTTGCGCCGGAGCTGGAGGATGTGTATCTGCACTACTTCGGCGCGGAGGACGGGCTATGAGCTATGAGCTGCGGAAAATTCTGGGCAACCGCTATGTGATGCTCCTGCTCGCGCTGGCTGTCGCGGTGAATGCGGCGCTGTTCTACCGCCGCTGCACCAAGGACCTCGGCGGCTTCACCCGCGCGGACATCCGGGCGGAGTATGCCCATCTGGACACGCTGGAGCAGGAGTATGACGCCCTGCTCAACGGAATCTACGGCGAGGACGTCGATATCATGCAGGTGCCGGACGAGGACCTCCGGCGCTACGCCCTGCTGAGCACGGTTCGCGACGAGGTCGAGACGACGAATAATTACCCCGAATACCTCCGCGGCCTCTGCGCTGAGACCGAGGCCAAGCTGCGCCTTGGCCTGTTCTCCGCCGATCCCTTTGCCGAGCGCACGCTGGAAAAGGGCCTTGCGGCCTACAGCGCCCTGCTCGGCGTGCGGCTGGAGCCGTCCTTCCCGGACGGCGTGGAGGTGCTGCTGGACTGGCGGCTGACGGACCTGCTGCTTCTGCTGTTTGCGGCGGTCTCAGGGCTGGTCCTGCTGACGGGAGAGCGCAGCGCGGGCCTGATGGTGCTGCTGCGCCCGACGCGGCGCGGCCATGGCGCGCTCTACTGGCGCAAGGCCGCCGCCATGCTGGCAACGGTGCTTGCAGGCGTCGTGCTGCTCTATGGCGCGAATCTGGCCGTTTCTGCCGCCGTCCTCGGGCTGGGCGACCCGGCGCGCCCCATCCAGACGATCCCCAGCATGCAGAGCTGCCCGGTCCCGCTGACGGTGTTTGGCTGGCTTTTGTGCTTTTTGGGCGAAAAGCTCCTATGGGGCTGGGCCGTGGGCGCGCTGTTCTTCCTGCTGTGCACCACGACAGGCCGCGCGTGGGCCGCGTTCCTGCTTGCGGGCGGCGGCGCGGGGCTTGCCCTGCTGCTCGGCAGCCGCGGCTCACTTTGGCCCCGGCTGCTCAGCCTCAGCCGTGCGGCCGAGGTCGAGGAGAGCTGGCGTGGCTGCATTTATCTGAATTTATTTGGCCTTCCGCTCCGGCAGACGGCGCTGCTTCCCGCTATGCTCCTGCTGCTGACGGTGGGTGGCTGCCTCGGCGGCGCGGTGGTGTTCTGCCGCACGCAGGCGGTCCAGCCGGTGCGCCAGCGCCGGGGCCTGCCGCTGCCGCGCCTGCGGCACACGGTGCTGCTGGCCTATGAGGCGCGGAAGCTCCTGCTCACGGGCGGGGCGCTGCTGGTGCTTGCGGTGTTTGTGCTGGTGCAGGTCGGGAGCTATCGCGATTTCCGGGCCTATTTCAATGCGGACGAATGGTTCTACCGCGCCTATTCCGAAAAGCTGGCGGGCGAGCCAACGCCGGAAAAGAACGCTTATCTTGCCTCGGAGACGGCCCGCTTTGCGGAGCTGCAGAATGAGCTTGCGGACTATGCCCGCATCACGGAGGGCAACGAGGATGCGCTGCAGTTCATGGCGCGCGACGTTCTCTCGGCCCTGCGGGCGCAGGACGGCTTTGAGCAGGCAAAGCAGCAGTATGAGCAGCTGCAGCCGGGGCAGTCCTATGTCTATGAGACGGGCTATAACGTCCTGCTAGGCTACTTTGGTGTGCAGAAGGACCTGCTGGACCTTGCGAAGCTGTTCTTCTTCCTGACGGTCGCGCTGTCCGCCGTGTTTGCCATGGAGCAGGAGACGGGCGTTGCCGTTCTGCAGACGGCGGCCGGAGCGAACGGCCGCGTGCTGCGGCGCAAGCTGCTGCTCACGGCGGTGCTGGTGCTCCTGATGGTGACGGCAGCTTTCCTGCCGCGCCTGCTTGCCGTCCGCGGGGCCTACGGACTGCCGGAGTGGGGCGCACAGGCAAACAGCCTGCCCCTGCTGAGCGGCGTGCCAGCGGGCTGGCGCATCCGGACCGTTCTGGGGCTGCGCGCGCTCGTGCATGTGCTGTTCGGCGCAGGCGGTGCGGCGGTCATCCTGCTGCTGTCGCGCAAAACGCGCAGCACCATCCAGACGATGCTCATCGCGGCGGGCATTCTCGTAGTCCCGACGGTCGCGGCCGCACTACTCTGGTAGAACGAAAAAAACAGACTGCCGGCGGGCCATTGCGGCTCGGTCCGGCAGTCTGCCTTTGTGCAGTTTTTCTGGTGGTTATGCATCGTCCTCTGCGGCGCGCAGCGGGCGGCGGCGGAACAGCAGCGAGATGCACCACAGTCCTGCGAGGCCGACGATCGTGTAGATGATGCGGCTGACGACGGCCGTCTGGCCGCCGAAGATCCAGGCGACCAGATCGAATTTGAAAATGCCGACCAGCCCCCAGTTGATCGAGCCGATGATGCTCAGGATCAGCGCAAGCATGTCCATCTTGATTTCCCTCCTGTTGTCATATGCTGTGGATAGTATGCACACCCGGTGCGCAGATTATACGGAAAATCGCGGGTCTGCCGAAAACGGCCCCAATTTTTTTGTGCACTATTTCAGCCGGGCCGTGCTTGACAGACACCGGAACTTGCAGTACGATATATGCGTTTTGTGCCTGCGCGGTACTACCATATCTTGTGTGCGAGAGGAGACAGTCATGACGCAGAAAATGATCCGCAAGCGGGACGGGCGTCTCGTAGAATTTCATACAGAAAAGATCCGGAACGCGATCTGGCGTTCATTCCTCGGTGTCGGGCAGACCGGCATGGAGGACGTCTCCGACGCGCTAGCCCGCAAGGTGGAGACCATGCTCGAGCTCGAGGGCTGCGAGCCGGAGGTCGAGCATGTGCAGGACCTTGTGGAGCAGGTGCTGATGCAGGAGGGCTACGGCCGCACGGCCAAGGCCTATATTCTTTACCGCGAGGAGCGCAGCCGCGCGCGGCAGGTGAATTCCAGCCTCATGCGCAAATTTGAGGAGATCACGTTCAAGGACGCCGCCGATTCGGACATCAAGCGCGAAAACGCCAACATCGACGGCGACACCGCCATGGGTACCATGCTGCGCTACGGCTCCGAGGCCGCCAAGCAGTTCTCCGAGTCCTTCCTGATGAAGCCGGAGTACGCCACGGCGCATGAACGCGGTGATATCCACATCCACGATCTTGATTTTTATGCCCTGACGACAACATGCTGCCAGATCGACCTGCTCTCGCTGTTCCACGGCGGCTTTTCCACCGGCCTCGGCCATATCCGCGAGCCGCAGAGCATCGCCTCGTATGCGTCGCTGGCCTGCATCGCCATCCAGTCGAACCAGAATGACCAGCACGGCGGCCAGAGCATCGTGAACTTTGATTATGCCATGGCCGAGGGCGTCGTCAAGACGTACCGCGCCTGCTACCGCCAGAACCTCAGCCGTGCGCTGGAGCTGCTGTGCGGCGTGACGCCGACGGATGCCCAGCTCCGGGGCTTTGCGGCTTCACTGGCCGAAAAGGGCCTGACTCCGGCGCTTGCCGGGCAGAAGGCCTATGACGATGCCGAGGCGGCGCAGCTCAAGGCTGCCTTCGGCTGCGTGGAGGGCGATATCCGCCGCGCGCAGGAATTCGCCGCCCGCCGCGCTGCGGAGGAGACGGACCGCGCGACGTATCAGGCCATGGAATCGCTTATCCACAATCTGAACACCATGGAGTCCCGCTCCGGCTCGCAGACGCCGTTTTCCTCCATTAACTACGGCATGGATACCTCGCCGGAGGGCCGTCTTGTGATGAAAAGCCTGCTGCTCGCCACGGAGGCCGGGCTTGGCAGCGGCGAGACGCCGATCTTCCCCATTCAGATCTTCCGCGTGAAAAACGGCGTGAATCTCAACGAGGGAGAACCGAACTACGACCTGTTCCGGTTGGCCTGCCGCTGCAGCGCCAAGCGCCTGTTCCCGAATTTCTCATTCCAGGATGCCCCGTTCAACCTGAAATATTACAAGGAGGGCCATCCCGAAACGGAGATCGCCTATATGGGCTGCCGCACGCGTGTGGTGGCAAACGCCTACGATCCCTCCCGCGAGGTCACGGCGCGGCGCGGCAATCTCTCCTTTACGTCCATCAATCTGCCGCGGCTTGCCATTCTGGCGCGCGGCGACCGCGAGGCCTTTTTCCGCAGCCTTGATGAGATGCTCGACCTTGTCGTCGGCCAGCTGCTCGAGCGGCTCGAGATCCAGAGCCGCCGCCGCGTGCGCAATTTCCCCTTCCTGATGGGGCAGGGCGTCTGGCTGGACTCCGAAAAGCTCGGCCCGGACGATGAGGTGCGCGAGGTGCTCAAGCACGGCACGCTCTCCATCGGCTTCATCGGCCTTGCCGAGTGCCTGAAGGCGCTGACCGGCGCGCACCACGGCGAAAGCGCCGAGGCGCAGGCGCTCGGGCTTGAGATCATCGGCCGCATCCGCGACCGTGCCGACCGAGAGTCGGCGGCCCGCGGCCTGAACTTCTCCTGCCTTGCCACCCCGGCGGAGGGCCTTTCCGGCCGCTTTGTCCGGATGGATGCCAAGCGCTTCGGCGTGATCCCCGGCGTGACGGACCGCGAGTATTACACAAACAGCTTCCATGTGCCGGTGTATTATCCGATCTCTGCCTTTGACAAGCTCCGCATCGAGGCGCCCTATCACGCGCTGACGAACGGCGGGCACATCTCCTATATTGAAATGGACGGCGACCCTCTGCAGAATCTGCCCGCATTCGAGAAGGTCGTGCGCTTCATGGGCCAGTGCGGCATCGGCTACGGCTCTATCAACCATCCGGTCGACCGTGACCCGGTCTGCGGCTTCAACGGTATTATCGGCGATACCTGCCCGCGCTGCGGCCGCCGCGAGACGACGGACCAGCCGTTCGAGCGCATCCGCCGCATTACGGGCTACCTGGTCGGTACGCTCGACCGCTTCAACAACGGTAAGCGCGCCGAGGAGCGCGACCGTGTCAAGCACGGGGTGACGGACTGATGCGCATTGCCGGAACGGTCTCCGAGTCCATTGTGGACGGCCCCGGCTTCCGCTATACGCTGTTTGTGCAGGGCTGTCCGCACGGCTGTCCGGGCTGCCACAACCCGCAGACGCATGATTTTAGCGGCGGGCATATCGCTCAGACGGATGACGTGATTGCGCATCTGGGTCAAAACCCGCTGGTGCGTGGGCTGACGCTCTCCG
>ERZ827181.3502-NODE-3502-length-11104-cov-3.123360_pt1 | contig 11104 bp, 9 predicted proteins | sample MGYA00519778_ERZ827181 | MGnify/ENA primary metagenome ERZ827181 (study PRJEB31778, sample SAMEA3449273) | human gut metagenome | biome: human gut; feature: human-associated habitat; material: faeces | place: United Kingdom | collected 2010/2012 ...
ATCGACCTGATCATGATCGCAAAATATCTGGAGAGGATCGGAGATCATGCAACAAATATTGCAGAGTGGGTTGAATTTTCAATTACAGGTATTCATGCAGGCGGAACTGCAATCTAAAAGAAATTAAAGGAGAACGAGAATGATTTTTTGTGTGGAGGATGAAGCGAACATCCGGGAATTAGTAGTATATACACTTGAGACTACGGGATTTGAGGCCCGTGGATTTGAAGAAGGCACATCATTCTTTGAAGCTCTGGCAGAGGAACTGCCAGAGCTGATTTTGCTTGATATCATGCTCCCTGGAGAAGATGGAATGGAGATCCTGAAGAAGCTGAAGACTTCCGGGAGAACCAAAGATATTCCTGTCATCATGGTTACGACAAAGGGTGCAGAATATGACAAGGTCATGGGACTGGATGCGGGAGCAGATGATTATGTGACCAAACCATTTGGAATGATGGAACTGGTATCCAGAATCCGTGCAGTACTCAGACGGACATCGAAAAAAGAAGAGGATGATACCTATGTGCTGGGTGAGATCCGCATGGACCGTAAAAAGCATGAAGTAACGGTAGCGGGAGAACCGGTAGCATTAACATTGAAAGAATATGAGCTGTTGAGAAAACTTATGGAGAATCAGAATATTGTTCTGACAAGAGATAAATTACTGGAAGAAATCTGGGGATATGATTTTGACGGTGAGACCAGAACGGTAGATGTCCATGTAAGAACCCTGCGCCAGAAGCTGGGACAGGCAGGAGAATATATTGAGACTGTCCGTGGAGTTGGATACCGTATAGGAGAGATCGATGCGAAATAGAATCCAGAAAAGTATGATTTTTGTGGTTACGATGTCACTACTGATCTCGTATATTCTGGTTACTCTGGTTATTTACCGGCAGGCGCTGGATATCCGGCGCAGTGAACTGGTTCAGGAGGCAGGATATATCCGGGCGGCAATAGAAATATCCGGAGAAGAATATTTTGGCACCATGGATAAGGTCAGTAAGCGCACCAGGGTAACATGGATCGATAAAGACGGAAAAGTACTTTATGATACCGGAAATGATCAGGAAACGCTGGCAAACCACAAATCAAGAAAAGAATTCAAAGAGGCATTGGCAAATGGCAGTGGGCAGGATATCCGTATGTCAGACAGCAAAGGACAGGAGATGTACTATTATGCGTTGAAGATGGATGATAGCTCTGTCCTGCGTGTGTCAAGAGGCATGGATACGGTCTGGAATACAGCATTTATGATCTTACCGTATATGATTGCGATCGGGGTCATGATGGCATGTGTTGCATGGTTTATGACAAGGCATCAGGTGAAAAGGCTGATTGCACCGATTAACAATCTGGATCTGGAAGAACCACTGGAAAATGATGTATATGAAGAGTTGCATCCGCTGCTTGAAAGAATTGACAGGCAGAATAAAGAAAAAGCAGCAATTGAACAGATGAGGAGAGAATTCTCTGCAAATGTTTCCCATGAGCTGAAGACTCCTCTGACCTCGATTTCGGGATATGCAGAAATTATGATGAACGGTCTTGTAAAATCGGAAGATATGCAGGGATTCAGTGAACGGATCTATAAAGAGGCAAGCAGGATGATCACCCTGGTCGGTGATATTATCAAGCTGTCAAAGCTGGATGAGGGCAGTGTGGAGCTTGAAAAAGAGAATGTGGATCTGTATCAGATGACAAGGGAGATTGTGAGCCGTCTGGCACTTCAGGCAGAAAAACGCAGAATACAGGTTGAAGTGGTAGGAGAACATGTGGAATGTTTTGGAATCCGTCAGATCCTGGATGAGATGATCTACAATATCTGTGAAAATGCGATCAAATACAATAAAGAAAATGGAAAAGTAAATATCTGGGTTGGAAATACACTGAATGGGAAAAAAGTCATTGTCCAGGATACCGGAATCGGAATCCCAAAAGAGCATCAGGATCGTATTTTTGAGCGTTTTTACCGGGTGGATAAGAGCCATTCCAGAGAGACCGGTGGAACAGGTCTGGGTCTTTCAATTGTAAAGCATGGAGCACTTTTGCATAACGCAGAAATCCATGTGGAAAGTGAAGAAGGAAAAGGTACAAAAATGGAGCTTATTTTTCATTGTTAAAAAACTGTTTACAATTGGGAAATTAAATGTATAATGTATAGAAAAAAGCTATGAAATATTATAGCTTTTTTCTATTTTATATCAAAAACAGAATCATGTATAATAAAGAGTAATATGACTAAAATTAAAAAATGGTTGAATTCGGTATGGAAGAGTGCCGGATACAATCTGTGTAGAGATTCACATGGAAAATGAGAGGCAACTATGGAAGAACAGAAGCAGAGTACGAGCAGCAATTATTTTAAAGGATTATCCAGAAGGGATTATATCCAGAAAGCACATGAGATCATTCAGCAAGAAGGGATTCAGGCAGTATCTATCCGCAGGATTGCTAAGGAGATGGGGTGCTCATCAGCAAGTCTGTACAGGTACTTTGATAATGTGTCTGAACTTTTATACTATGCAGAACTCAGAATTTTAACCGGTTACATAGACAGGCTGAATGAGGCTGAGAAATCCTGGAAGAATATGTGGCAGGTATATGTAGGTGTGTGGGATTGTTATGCAACGGAGGCATTTCATAATCCGGAAGCATATAATCTGTTATTTTTTGAGTATAACAATGTAAAACTCAAAGAAGCAATGCGGGAATATTATGAAATGTTTCCGGAAGATATTGTAAATGTTAACCGCTTTTTCTACAATATGCTTCAGACACCAAGCTTTCTGGCACGTGATTTTGAGATGTGCAAGCGGTGTATCAATGTTGGTGGTATTACATATGACAATGCAGTAAAATTAAACCGGATGGTGTGCATGCTCTTTGAAGGCTACTTCAAAGATGTATATGAAAACGGGATAGGGGAAGAGCAGATTCCGGAACGTGTAAAACTGATGGTAGATGATGTAGATACGATCGTTATGGCTCTTGCCAACAATCTGAAAGGCTATAAAGGATACCGTAAATAAGGAAAAAACGCCGGTTTTTGGTTATTTTTAAATACAATCCTTGTTAAAAATTTAATTAAATTGCAATCCCCAAAAAACGTGGTAAAGTATATGTGAAAGTATCGAACACACGAAATAAGGAGGCAATTTAATGGACAATATGAAAGGCTTCGGCATGATGATTCAAGAGCTGAAGAAAAATCCAAAAACGATCGTTTTTACAGAAGGAACAGATGAGAGAATTCTTGAGGCAGCTTCCCGTCTTTTAGCAGGAAGCTTCCTTACACCAATTCTTGTTGGAAATAAAGAAGCAGTATTAGAAGCAGCTGAAAAGTATGGATACAACATCCGTGGCGGAGAGATCATTGATCCGGATGATTATGAGAGATTTGACGAGATGGTAGAACTGTTCTGCGAACTTCGTAAGAGCAAAGGTGTTACACCGGAGCAGGCAGCAAAGACACTTAAGAAAAACAACTATTTTGGAACCATGCTGGTTAAGATGGGAGTTGCAGACGCACTTCTTGGAGGAGCTACTTACTCTACAGCAGATACCGTACGTCCGGCACTTCAGCTGATCAAGACCAAACCGGGATCAAGCTGTGTATCTTCCTGCTTCATTTTGGTTCGTCCGTCAGCTACAGGTGAGAACGAAGTTCTTGCTATGGGTGACTGTGCGATTAATCTCAAACCATCAGAGGATCAGCTTGCAGAAATCGCATGGGAAGTTGCAGAATGTGGTAAACACTTTGGTATCGATCCAAAGGTTGCATTCTTAAGCTACTCTACACTTGGATCTGGAAAGGGTGAAGATGTAGATAAGATGCGTAATGCAGCAGCAAAAGCAAAAGAACTGTATCCTTCACTTCCGATCGAAGGAGAGCTTCAGTTTGATGCAGCTGTATCTCCGCGTGTTGCAAGAACAAAATGCCCGAACAGTGAAGTAGCAGGTCAGGCAAATACATTTATCTTCCCGGATATCAACGCAGGTAACATCGGATATAAGATCGCACAGAGACTTGGTAACTTTGATGCATACGGACCGATCCTTCTTGGTCTTAATGCACCGATCAACGACCTGTCCCGTGGATGCAATGCAGAAGAAGTTTATTCTATGGCAATCATTACAGCAGCACTCGTAGAAGACTAAGAGTATTGACAAATATTCAGACGAAAATTATAATATAACAAACAAGGGCGTTTTCAAAATGGATTGAGAACGCCCTTTTTGTGGATGCGATGAGCCAAGTGCAGATTTGTGCTTGCACAACGGATCTGCATTTGGCGAATGTACATCACCTGATGTTGGAAAAGGTAAAAAATCCTCTTGCAAGCAAGCTTGCATCGGCTTTCTGACCTTTTGACCCTGGTATCATCATTTAATTATTAACGCTCATAAACAATATAACGATGCTTCTGCAAAAGTGCTACTGCCTTCTCACAGGAGATGCTGTCATAGAATTCGATGCGGAGTACGCCTTCTTCAAATTCACGGTTATGAACGATTCCGATGTTCTTAATGCTGAGTGCATTAGAAGCGAGGATGGTCGCAATGGTGGCGATCACACCGGCTTCATCCGGGATGTCACAGTAGATCTCGAATGCACGCTTGATCGGGCCGGCAGAACCGTTTGGCATGGAATTGCGGTAGTTCCGGGAATGGTCGAACATATCGTAGATTCCCTGGGAGTCTCCGGCATCAACCAGTTTTTTTGCTTCATTTAATGTTTCGATATAATTTCCAAGGATCTGGGAAATATTACTCTGATTCTGTGCACAGATATGTTCCCACATGGTCGGTGAGGAAGAGGCGATTCGCGTAATGTCTTTGAAACCGCCGGCGGCAAAAGTTTTCATGAGTTCATTTGATGTATCATTTTCGCGGACCATATTGACAAGCGAAGCGGCTACAATATGTGGCACATGGCTGATCGCAGCGGTAATATCGTCATGAAGACCGGCATCTACCGTAGCAAAGATGGCGCCTGTTCCGGAAAGAATTTTCTTTAGAAAAAGAACTTTTTCTTCTGCGGTCGTTTTGCATGGAGTGAGAAGATAGAAGGAATTCTGTAGTAAATCTTCGGATGAATTCGCAAACCCGGTTTTTTCCGAGCCTGCCATCGGATGTCCGCCGATGAATTGAGACTCCAGTTCGAGACGTTCGACCTCTTTATGGATGTTTCCTTTCACGCTTCCGACATCTGTAATAATACAGGTTTTATTAATAAGAGGTTTTAATTGTTCCAAAAACTGAATATTCTGCAACACAGGAGCACATAGGAAAATAATATCGCATTCAGAAAAATGAGCATCTATCGCATAGGTGATATCGCTGATGATTCCATCTTTTATTCCCTGCAAAAGATCTTCGTTTTTTCTACGGCTGTAGACAATGATCCGGCAAGAGGGGAAATTTTTGCGGATGGAACGGGCGATGGAACCGCCGATCAGGCCCAGCCCTAAAAAACCAATAGTAAGTTGTTTCATGATGTCCTCCTTGTGTGTTTGTACATGATTTCCGATTTTATTTTACATCAAAATGTTGATATTGTAAACAAATGATTGAAAATCCCTTTGAAATTTAAAGAACTTTATGATATGATTTAAGAAAAAAATCAAGGCAGAAAGGAAGCAGATAAAATGAAAGATACAACAATTTCAGATTCCATTTTTTATGTGGGTGCAGATGATACGACACTGGATTTGTTTGAAAGCCAGTATATTGTTCCGGAAGGTGTGTCTTACAACTCCTATGTGATCATGGACGATAAAATTACAATTATGGATACTGTGGACCAGCGCGCGACAGACGAGTGGATCGCTAATGTCAAAAATGTCCTTAAAGATAAGACACCTGCTTATCTGGTGGTATCTCATATGGAACCGGATCACGCGGCCAATATTCAGAAAATCGCGGAAATGTATCCGGAAATGAAAATTATTGGAAATGCAAAAACATTTTCGATGATGCCACAGTTTTTCGACTTTGATCTGAGCAATCGAAGTGTTGTGGTAAAAGAAGGCGAAGAAATTTCGCTGGGAGCACATACGCTTCAGTTTTTCATGGCTCCGATGGTGCATTGGCCGGAAGTTATGGTAACATATGAGAAGAGTGAAAAAATTCTATTTTCTGCAGATGGATTTGGCAAATTTGGTGCCTTGTCTGTAGAAGCAGACTGGGCTTGTGAAGCCAGAAGATATTATTTCAATATTGTAGGAAAATACGGTGCACAGGTACAGGCTTTGTTAAAGAAAGCGGCGACATTGGATATTCAGATGATCTGCCCACTCCATGGACCGATCTTGAAAGAAAATCTTGGCTATTATATTGACAAATATAATACTTGGAGCAGCTATGAGCCGGAAGATGAGGGGGTATTGGTGGCATATGCTTCCATCCATGGAAATACTGCCAAAGCTGCTAAAAAGATGGGCGAGATCCTCAAAGAAAAAGGTGCTAAGAAAGTAGTTGTCAGTGATCTTTCCCGTGAGGATATGGCAGAAGTAATAGAAGATGCATTCCGCTATGATAAGATCATTGTCGCAGCAGCAACCTATGATGGAGGAATTTTCCCGGTTATGGAAGACTTCCTTCGCCATTTGAAGAGTAAAAATTATCAGAAACGTGTCGTTGGTATTATGGAAAATGGTTCCTGGGCGCCGATGGCAGGAAAACAGATGCGCGCGATTCTGGATGAGATGAAAAATCTTACCATTTGTGACAATCAGGTAACAATCCGGTCTACGATGAATGAGAAAAATGTAGAAGAAATGAACCGGCTGGCTCAAGAGGTTTTGGAAAAATAAGGAAAATAAAAACATCCGCTACAGAGAAAATGTTTCCCTGCAGCGGATGTTTTTTATCTTCTTAAACAGTATTTACAGCTTCGAATATCCGTAACTATTTACAATCGCATCTATTTTCTGTCCTGCATGACAAAGAGGGCAGTCCTTCTGAGTAAATGATTTGTAATCTGAAAAATCATCTGTAGTAAAGATGGAACGAACCGGATATCCGTGAATTTCATCTTTTGCACTAAAGATCGCAGACAATCCCTGAATGATTCCACCATAATATTCCAAACACTCCAGACATTGGTCAATGGTCTTTCCGGTAGTGGCAGAAGCAACAAGCAGGAGAATATTTTTCCCTCTGACCATTGGTTGAATATTGTCACGGAAAAACATCTGTCCGCTGGAATCGAATTCCGGCTCAATGACATAGATGCTTTGGTGTGCGTTCATGGAGATAACGCCGGCATCTGTCAGAATCTCAGCAAGATAAGCACCGATGACATAGGTTCCGTCCATACAGACGATCGCATCGATCGGAGTGTTGTATTTGTAATTGTTTGCCATGGTGGAAGCCACGGCTTTTGCCTCGCGCTGTCCGACTTTCAAACGTGTCATATCCATGTAGTAGTTGATGTGTGAGTGGCTGGTAGCAAAATGTCCGGGAACCACTTTCAATAAAATTTTACTGTTAATTTTTGATGGTATTTTAATCGCATTTTCAAACATAGGCAACCTCCTGTATGATTGTAGTATTTGAAACAAAAATTATTTTGCCGGTTCACCGGTGGCGGTTTCTTCGGACGCATTTTCATCATTTTCGCCTTCTTCTTTCTTTGACGTCTGCGACAGCAGTGTCAGAATGGAGAGAAGAATTGTTAAAACAATAGGTGCTGCGTAGATGATCGTTCGAATATCAGAACGAACCCGGACGCCTGGGGAGTTAAACCAGATAAATAACGTGAGGTAGGTGGTAAATACCAAAGTCCCGAAAATAATGCCCAAAATCTGACCGATGCGTTTTCCCTTTAACCAAGAGGTCCAAAGGCAATACACCAGAAAAAAAGCGAGTGCACTGTCGAAAAGACCAAAAATAAGCATACCAACATTGATTCCCATAGGACTATCCTCCGTTTCAAATTATGTTCTGTTATGTTGCATAAAAACAGTATACTACATTATTTGAAAAATTTCCATGATTTTTTGTTGACAAGTAAAAAAAAATATGATATTGTAATAAAGCACGCAGGAATGGCGGAATTGGCAGACGCGCACGGTTCAGGTCCGTGTGGTAGCAATACCATGAGGGTTCAAGTCCCTTTTCCTGCATCCAAGACTCTGTTCAGAAAATGGACAGAGTTTTTTGTTATCTGGAATTGTTCTGTTTGCGTTCACAAAAAATTCGTAGAGTTTGTTCTTTACAAAAGAAAATAATATGGTAAAATATTATTATATGCTTTGAGCAAAAAAATGTATTTCGGAGGGTAACAATGAACAACTCAAAAAAATTAGCAAAAAACAACGGAGTAAGTAAGAAACAGGGAGGAGGCACCGGCGCTTTGTCTTTTGTTTCTTCTAAAAATAAGGTTCTGGTGATTTTAGGTATTCTTGCCGTTATCGTATTGTGCGCAGGGGTGTGCTATATGCAGCTTCGCCCGCGTGCCGTATTGGTAGTTTCCACGACAGATGAAAATGGAACGCAAAAGAAAGACACGGTTTATATGAAAGAAGCCGTTTACAGCATTTATCAGGTAGAAAACCAGTACAATCAATATTCTTCCATTTATCAGCAGTTGTACGGAAAGACATATTGGGAAATGGAAGATGTTGACAGTAAAGGAAGAAATGGTGCTTCCGCTGCGAAAAAGCAAGTGATGGATTCTTTGAAACAGCGTGAGGTTCTTTATATGGAGGCTCAGAAGAGAGGATATTCCCTCACGGCAGAAGAAGAGAAAACAGCAGAAGATAATGTCACAGATACCATGAAAAATTTTACGGATAAGCAGAAAAGCCTGGAGGGTCTGGATGAAAAGACCTTGAAAAGTGAATTTAAGAAAAATGCACTTGCAGAGAAATTCCGTCAGATTTTGATCAAAGAAAGCGGTGTGGATGAAGAGGCATTGAAGGCAACTGTAAATAAAAAAGATTACAGACAGTATACATTGCAGTATTATAAAGTCAGCAATCAGGAAACCAGCGGAGAAGAAACCAAAGAGGTTTCCGCAGAACAGAAGCAGACAAATCTTACCAATATGCAGGCGTTGCAGGAAAAAGCAAAGACAGCAGAGGATTTTACAAAACTGTTGGATGACAATGACAAAACGGGAATCCAGTATCAAACAGAGAATCTGATCAAAAAGGATCTGAAAGATTCTACATTCCTGAATAAAAAACTTCGTAAGCAGATCATGAAGATGGATAATGGTCAGATTTCAGATATTATTGAGGGAGACGACGGTTATTATCTGATCAAAATGGTAAACAACGATGACAGTGAAGCGTATGACAATCAGTGCCAGTCTGTTGTCAATGAAGAAGAAACAAAGCAGTTCAACGCAAGATATGCTGAATTTGCACCAAATTATGTTACAGAAGTTCAGAGTTATTGGAAGGGCCGTGTAAAACTTGGTTCTTACACAATATAAGAGGAACTTGTAGTGATAATGATGGATAAGACAAGATAGGAGAGAAAATCATGGCTAATGTAAAGCGAATTTACGTAGAAAAGAAAGAGGACTATGCCGTAGCTGCAAAAGAGTTGAAACAGGAGGTAAAGGAATACCTTGGAATTAAGGATCTTGAGCAGGTTCGAGTATTGATTCGCTATGATGTCGAGGGCATTCAGGAAGAAACTTACAAAAAAGCACTGGCAACCGTATTTTCAGAACCACCGGTAGATTATGTCTATGAGGGAAGTTTTGAGAAAAAAGCAGGAGATAAGGTGTTTTCCGTTCAATATCTGCCGGGACAGTTTGATCAGCGTGCGGATTCCGCAGAGCAGTGTGTAAAATTGTTGAACGAAAGCGAAGAACCGGTTATTCGTTCGGCTACTACTTATGTTTTGTCAGGCAATATTTCCGAAGAAGATTTTGCCCGTATCAAAGAGTACTGCATCAACCCGGTAGATTCGAAAGAGACGGATGAAACCATTCCGGAAACACTGGTAACCAAGTTTGAAGAGCCGGCAGATGTTAAGATTTTTGATGGCTTTAAGGACATGCCGGAAGAAGAACTGAATCAATTGTATCAGTCTCTCGGTCTTGCCATGACATTTAAAGACTTTTTACACATTCAGAATTATTTTAAAAATGAAGAAAAACGTGACCCTAGCGTGACAGAGATTCGTGTGTTAGATACATATTGGTCGGATCACTGCCGTCATACCACATTTTTGACAGAATTGAAAAATGTTACATTTGAAGAAGGCGATTACAAAAAGCCGATTCAGGACACGTTTGAACAGTATAAAAAAGATCATGAGACAATTTATAAAGGAAGAGATGATAAATTCGTTTCCTTGATGGATATTGCGCTTATGGCGATGAAAAAACTTCGTGCAGAAGGAAAATTGGACGACATGGAAGTTTCGGATGAAATTAATGCCTGCTCGATTGTTGTTCCGGTTGAGATCGATCACGAAGATGGTAAAGGACCGGTTATGGAAGAATGGCTTGTGTTCTTTAAAAATGAGACACACAACCATCCGACTGAAATTGAGCCATTTGGTGGAGCTGCTACCTGTCTTGGCGGTGCGATCCGTGACCCGTTGTCAGGACGTGGCTATGTGTACCAGGCAATGCGTGTTACCGGCGCTGCTGATCCGACAAAATCGTTGAAAGATACATTGGAAGGTAAACTGCCACAGAGAAAGATTGTGACAGGGGCTGCCAGCGGATACAGTTCTTATGGTAACCAGATTGGTCTTGCAACAGGACTGGTAGATGAGATCTATCATCCGAATTATGTGGCAAAACGTCTGGAAATCGGTGCCGTTATGGGGGCTGCTCCTCGCAAAAATGTAATTCGTGAAAATTCGGATCCGGATGATGTCATCATACTTCTTGGGGGAAGAACCGGACGAGATGGCTGTGGTGGAGCGACAGGATCTTCGAAAGCCCACAATACAGAGTCTATTGATACCTGTGGTGCAGAAGTACAGAAAGGTAATGCTCCGACAGAGCGTAAGATTCAGAGATTGTTCCGCAGAGAAGAGGTCAGCCGTTTGATCAAAAAATGTAATGACTTTGGTGCCGGCGGTGTATCCGTTGCAATCGGTGAACTGGCAGACGGACTGCGCG
>ERZ827181.3509-NODE-3509-length-11080-cov-4.114649_pt1 | contig 11080 bp, 10 predicted proteins | sample MGYA00519778_ERZ827181 | MGnify/ENA primary metagenome ERZ827181 (study PRJEB31778, sample SAMEA3449273) | human gut metagenome | biome: human gut; feature: human-associated habitat; material: faeces | place: United Kingdom | collected 2010/2012 ...
GCGCGAGAGGGGTTCCCCCCTCAAACTCCCCCTTCCCCAGCGCGCTTTCATAACAGGACATCCCTCCAGCTCATGGGAGGGCATATCCCTGTCAAAAACAAACGCGCCCGCGAGAACTCCGTCTCGCGGGCACATTTTATTTTTTCCGGGGAAAATATCCTCCCCCCTTCATCGGGGCGCCGGGAGGGCCTTCGTGTACCGGCAGCGACGGGAGGAGGCCCTACCCGTTGCACGATGCAGAAGGCTGCGGGCATCGCCAGCAATGATGAGGGGATTCCCCCAAAAACATCACGCTCCGCGGTCAAAAAAACCGCTGACCGTCCCTTCCACCATCCCGGCCCCGCCAAAACCGTGGGCGTCCAGCACCTGCATGACCCGCGGCCGCAGGCCGTCAGGCAGCACGGCCGCCTGCAGGACAGGCTCCGGCGTCAGGCGCAGGCGAAAATCCCCCAGACCGGGCAAGGCGGCCAGATCGGCCTCGGCAGCGGCCAGACGGGACAGCAGGGTCGGTTCCGGGCTCATGCCGTAGGCCAGCCGGGTCAGCAGGCAGGGCCGGGCGGCCTGCTGCGGGTCGTCCAGGCCCCAGGATGCGCCCAGATCGCGCAACTCCTGTTTGTGGAGCCCGGCCAGTGCCAGGGGCGAGAGAACGCCCGCCTCGCGCACGGCCCGCTGCCCAGGCCGGAAGGCGGTCAGATCGTCGGCATTGCTGCCGTCACAGAGGATGCGGCAACCGCCCGCGGCGGCCAGGGCGTCACGCAGACGGCGCATGAGGGCCCGCTTGCAGGCATAGCAGCGCTCCCGGCTGTTCACCGCCACTTCGGGCAGGGAAAGGGGATCGTGCCGCACTTCCAGCAGGGGCAGCCCCTGCGCCCGGGCCCAGCGCCGCGCCGCCTCGCTCTCGGCCTGCGGCACATGCGGCCCCGTGGCGTGCAGGGCCAGCACGTCGCAGCCCGCACGCCGCAGGGCGAAACAGAGGAAACGGCTGTCCAGCCCGCCGGAAAAGGCCACGGCCAGCGGCCAGTGCCGCAGCACGGGCAGCAGGGCCTGCCAGCGGGCTTCGGGAGCTACCACGTCAGGCGGACCTTGGCGCCCTTCTCGGCCATGACTTCCTTGCACTGGCGGATGGTGTACTGCCCGTAGTGCACGATGGAAGCGATGAGCGCCGCCGAGGCACCGCCCTTGCTCACGGCATCGTACATATGTTCGGGCGCGCCCGCGCCGCCGGAAGCGATGACCGGGATGGACACGGCGTCCACGATGGCCCGGGTCAGGGTCAGTTCGTAGCCGTCACGGGTGCCGTCGGCGTCGATGGAGTTGACGCAGAGCTCGCCCGCGCCCAGTTCCTGGCATTGGCGCGCCCATTCGATGGCGTCGATGCCCATGCGACGGCGGCCGCCCTGGATGACGATCTCGTAGCCGGAGGGGATGCTCTCGCTCACGGGCACGCGCAGCACGTCCATGCCCACCACGATGGCCTGCGAGCCGAAAGCCGCCGCGCCGTCGGCCACCAGATCGGGATTGCGCACGGCCGCGGAGTTGATGGAGACCTTTTCGGCCCCGGCGTTGAGCACGGCGCGCATGTCGGCCACGGACGAGATGCCGCCGCCCACGCTGAAGGGGATGAAGATCTGCGAGGCCACGCGCTCCACCACGTCCAGGAAGATGCCGCGTTCCTCGGCCGAGGCCGTGATGTCGTAAAAGACGATCTCGTCCGCACCTTCTTCATAGTAGCGGCGGGCGCTCTCCACAGGGTCGCCGATGTCCACGTTGCCCTGGAACTTGATGCCCTTGGTCAGGCGGCCGGCGCGCACGTCCAGGCAGGGGATGACTCGTTTGCTAAGCATGGCGCACCTCGTCGCAGTAATCGTAGAAATTGCGCAGCACGGTCAGGCCGGGACGGCCGCTCTTTTCCAGATGGCACTGCACGGCCCACAGGCCGTCACGGCCGTAGACCGAGCAGAACTCCTTCCCGTAGACCGTGGTGGCCATGACCAGCTCGGGCGCGGGCTCCACATAATAGCTGTGGACGAAATAGAATTCCGCACCGGGCTCGATGCCGTGCAGCAGACGGCCCGGACGCACCACATCGAGGCTGTTCCAGCCCATATGCGGCACGGGGGCGGGGCTGCCGTCCTCTTCCTTCATATGATCGGGGAAGCGCACGCAGCGGCCGGGCACGATGCCCAGGGTGCGCACGTCGTTCTCTTCGCTGTGCTCCAGCAGGATCTGGCAGCCCAGGCAGATGCCCAGCAGGGGCTGGCCTTCGGCCACGGCACGGCGCAGCACGCTGTCCAGACCGGCGGAGGTCAGGGCCTCCATGGCCTGCCCGGCGGCGCCCACACCGGGAAAGATGATGCCCTGGGCCTGCTCCAGTTCCGCAGGATCGGCGGTGATGCGGCAGGGGATGCCCAGATGTTCCAGCGCACGGCGCACGCTGGTCTGGTTGCCTGCCTTGTATTCGAGAATGGCGAGCATGAAGAAATCCTTTGCTGCACGGTGATGGGAAAGCCTGAAATATACGCGTTTCGCCCGGCACAGGCAATGTGCCCCCGGGGGACGCGCTGCGTGACCGGGCCGCAGCCCCGGCCCTGCGGGGCCGGAGGGCCGCCGCATAGCCAAATTTATCACTATTTTATACAAAATAGTGATTAAAGTACCCTAAAAAATCACGCTTATTTTATTTTTATCTCTTTATTTTCCATAGGTTAGTAAAAAAAATAAAACGTGACAAAAATATCCATATCAGTTTACTCTGCTTTTACCCCGTCGCACAACCTGTGGAGGTGGTCCATGTTCTTTCCCGTTTCCGGTATCGAGTGTCACCCCCTGGTGCCCGTCCTGGCGGCCATGGGCATCTCGTTCGTCACGTCCATGGGCGGCCTGTCGGGAGCCTTCCTGCTCCTGCCTTTCCAGATGAGCTTTCTGGGCTACACCAGCCCCGGCGTCAGCGCCACCAACCATCTTTTCAACGTGCTGGCCTGTCCCGGCGGCATCGTGCGCTATGCCCGCGAAGGGCGCCTGCTCTGGCCGCTGGCCCTGACCGTGGCCGTGGGCACCCTGCCCGGCATCGTGCTGGGCTCGCTGATCCGCGTCTACTGGCTGCCGGACGAGAGCCGCTTCAAGGTCTTTGCCGGTCTGCTGCTGCTCTGGATCTTCTGGCGCATGTTCCGCGACCTGCGCAGGCCCGCCGCGCCCGCCCGCAAGGGGGGCGGCATGGCCCGGATCCATGTGGAGCGCTGGGACCGTTCCCGCCTGGTCTTCACGTTCGGTAAGGCGCGGCACTCCGTCAGCTGCCCGCGCCTGGCGGCCCTCAGCCTGGGCATCGGTCTGGCGGGCGGCATCTACGGCATCGGCGGCGGCGCCATCCTTTCCCCCTTCCTGGTCAGTATCTTCGGCCTGCCCGTCCATGCCATCGCCGGGGCCCTGCTGCTGGGCACCTTCCTGGCCTCGCTGGCCGGAGTGCTGGGCTATGGCTTCCTGGGCCTGTTCTCCTCGCTGGACGGCATCGGCGCCGATCCCCTGCTGGGCCTGCTGCTGGGCCTGGGCGGGCTCATGGGCAGCTATCTGGGGGCGCGCTGCCAGCGCTTCGTGCCCGCGCGCCGCATCAAGTGGGGGCTGGCCCTGATCCTGCTCTTCACGTCCCTGCGCTATCTGTGGCAGGGATTCTAGCGGCCCGTACCGCCCGGCCGGCACGCCGGTATGACGCCCCGGGACAGGAGAAGTGCGTCCCGTAAGCCTCCGGCGCCCGTTTTCCCTTGCCCTGCCGCCTGAAAAAAGCCATCCTTCCGCAGTCGGGACATGGATGCCCCTGACCGGATGCCGTCGCCCTCCTCGGGGCACGCCCGGAAAGGAGGCCGCGTCCCGCCCTACCGGCAGGCAGGGGCGCCTTGCGCCCTTCTGTCCCCACAACGTGCCAGCCCGGGGAGTCCCCACCGGAGCCGTCCCCCATCGAAGGAACGTCATGAATCCCTCAGCTTCCCTGCCCATCGGCATCTTTGATTCCGGCATGGGCGGCCTGACCGTGCTCAAAGCCATCTCCGGCCGCCTGCCCGGCGAGAACCTGCTCTACCTTGGTGATACGGCCCGCCTGCCCTACGGCACCAAAAGCCGCGACACCATCATCCGCTACACGCTCAAGGCTGCGGGACGCCTGGTGGACGAAGGCGTCAAGATGCTGGTGGTGGCCTGCAACACCGCCACCTCCGCCGCCCTGCCGGAACTGCGCGAACACTTCGCGCCCCTGCCCGTCCTCGGGGTCGTGCGCCCCGGTGCCGAGGCCGCCGTGGCCGCCAGCCGCAACAAGCGCATCGTGGTCATCGCCACCGAAGCCACCATCGCCGGCGGCGCCTACCAGCAGGCCATCGCCTCCCTGTGCCCCGAGGCCCGCGTCCAGGGCAGGGCCTGCACCCTTTTCGTGCCCCTGGCCGAGGAGGGCTGGATGGACGGCCCCATCGTCGAGGGCATCGCCAGCCGCTATCTGGGCGACCTGTTCTCTCCGGGACGGCCCGACAGGCCCGACACCCTGGTGCTGGGCTGCACGCACTTCCCCCTGTTCCGCGAAGCCCTGCGCCATGTGGTAGGCGATGACGTGCGCATCGTGGATTCGGCCGAGACCGCCGCTGTGGCCGTGGAGAACCGCCTGCGCGAGCTGGGTCTGCTGCGCGGGGAAGACGCTCCGGGCTCCCACCGCTTCATGACTACGGACAACGTGCTGCGCTTCATCCGCACCGGCAGCCTTTTCCTGGGGCACCCGCTCAAAAGCGCCGAAGTCAGCCTGGTGGACCTTTCCTGACCATCCGCTGATGCGTCCCGGGGCCGCCTCGCCCGAAAGCGATGCGAAAAGTATGCCCGAAAAGGCTCTGATGCCCGGAAGACTTTGATATATGGGCATTTTCCATTGACACGGGCCAAGCCCATAACGTATGGATGCCCTGTCTGGCCTACAGATTGAAACCCGAAACTCTTTTTTTGGAGTATAACTATGACCAAAGCTGAGCTTGTTGAAAAGATCCATGCCAAGGCCGGCCTGCCCACCAAGGCCAAGGCCGAAGAAGCCCTCGACGCCGTCGTGGCTGCTCTGCGCGAAGCCCTCGCTTCCGGCGAATCCGTGACCTTCACCGGTTTCGGCAGCTTCAAGGTGGTTGAGCGCGCCGCCCGCAAGGGTCGCAATCCCCGCACCGGCAAGGAAATCACCATCCCTGCCAGCAAGGTTGCCAAGTTCACCCCCGGCAAGGGCCTGAAGGACGCCATCAAGTAGTATTTCGCTCAGCGGATCCGGCGGCGTCCTCTTCTGGAGGGCGCCGCTTTTTTTATGGTCCGCCGGGCTCTCCGGCAGCTTGCCCTTTGCGCTCCGGGCCCAAAAGTGCTATATGCTTCTGGCTGTTCTGACGGGCAGGCCCTGCGCCGTGGCCCGACAGCCCGCAGACGAAGCACCGCCCAAGGCCATGGGCCCTGCACGCAGGGTTGGCGCAGGAGGCGGCGCGGTCTGCTCCGCACGGAGGGGTGGCAGAGCGGTTGATTGCGGCGGTCTTGAAAACCGCTGAAGGTTCACGCCTTCCGGGGGTTCAAATCCCTCCCCCTCCGCCACGTGCTGACACAAGGGCGTTCTGCTTCCGGCAGGGCGCCCTTTTTTCATATCTCCCGGCCATGCCGGGAAAACTTTCTTGCCGAAGATGGCCGGGGACGGCCGCGGTGCCCGCGGCCCTTCCCGGCCAAGGAGACGCTATGGAACACAAGACCCTTGCAGATGCTGTGGTCACAGCCGAGTGGGAAATGTTCAGCAACGTGCAGAACGTGGGCGGCAAGGCCTCCTGCCAGATGGATCCCAAGACCTTCCGCATCATGCGTTCCAGCCAGATGGACAACTGGGACGATGAACTGCTGGGCAGCTATCTGGAAGACCTGCTGAACGCCCGTCTGGAAGGGCGTAACCTGGTCACGGAAAAATACGCCCGCATGATGGAATCCACCTTCCCCGAGGAGTACGCCCAGCTGGCCGACAGCCTGCCGCCGCTGGACCCCGAAGCCATGGCCCAGGTGGACGACATCGTGGCCGCCCATGTGTCCTGGAAGGAAGACCTCGACAGCCGCTTCCCCTCGCTGGCCGACAGGGGCCGCCCCCTGCGCAGCCGTGACGACCGTCCGGGCTGGGTCTCCATGGAGACCTACCTGCGCGCGGAACTGCGCACCTATTCCCCCAAGACCATCGCCCTCTATCATCGGGCCACCATGGAACGTCTGCGCAAGGGCGAAAGCGAAGCCGAACAGAACCTGCTCCATCAGGTGCAGCAGTACGGCTTCGAGGACATCGAGAGCGCGGAAAAGCATTTCAGCGCCCGTCGCTGAGGCCACCGACAGCGCCTGACGTCGCCCCGCCGGGAGCCGTCCCGACGATGCGCTTCCGGCAGGGGCACTGCCGCTCTTGAAAAGGCTGCGCCTTCAAAGCCCCGGGAGGAACAGGCTCCGGCCTCCCCCCTGGGGATGGGCATCTGCCCGGCGAACCTCTTGGACTTGCCGGGGCTCGCCATGAGGGCTGAAAATCAAAAGAGCCACCCGTATGGGTGGCTCTTTTGATTTGTATGACCGGTACAGAAACAGAGGCCGCAAAAACGAAAAGGGATGCTTCCGAAGAAGCATCCCTTTCCTCTCTTTTCGGGGAAAAAACGGACGGCGGCTAGGCGTTGGCAGCCTTGAGCATTTCTTCCACCATGGCAAGGCTGGTCGCGTTCCGGGCATCCATGCCGCACAGACCGCGCACAGCCAGCATCAGCAGGGTAATGGGCATGCGCACTTCAGCTTTGCCGTTATGGATGATGCAGGTCTGGTCCTGCACCTTCAGGCGATAAGCCCGGCGGCTGTGTTCTTCCGCCCCGGTGCGCATGATGTAGTAGATCTGGTCCTTGTTCTCCGTCACATACAGCTTCTGGCGGCACAGCACGCCATGCTCCTCGTCATACCAGGAACACTCGGAGGAAAGGCTTCCACGAAAGCGCATGTCCTCGCCATTATCGTGCTTGAGGCTGATATTTTCCAGCGTATCCTGCATGGCACCCTCCCCTTGAGCTGCAGCGTGACGGCAGCCACAGCGACAAAGCAGCAAGGCCAGCACGACACCGGCTGACCCTAGCATCGCAAGAAAAGCTTTGTCAATCCCGCCTCCCGGCGGCTCCAGCCCGTCATTTGCGGGGATCGGGCAGCTCCATGCCCAGGAAGCGGGCATAGCAGCGGGCCACGGCCGATTCGGGATCCATGAGCCCCAGACTGGCCCCGGAAGGCGCGGGGACCTCTTCCTTCGGACGCCCGGCGGAGCGCTCCAGCACCGGGCTGGGCGCATCCAGATCCTGATGGTCCAGCATCAGGGAGACCTTCACCGCCGTGAAGAAATCCTCCTGCAGGAACTCATTGACCCGGCGCACGATCTCCGGCCCCATATAATAGAGCTCCTGCAGCAGCACGGCGTCTTCGGCGCCGATGAGCAGCTTGTCGTCATGGTGGCCCAGCGGACGGGCCAATGGCGCCAGATCCGGCCCCAGCACGGCATCCCAGCTGCGCCACAAGCGGCTCAGCTTCGCCTGCTCCGGGGACGCGCCCAGAGAGATGAAGACCTTTTCCAGCACGCTCCCTGTCCGTGCCGGGCCGTGCCACTCCTCGAAGCGGGCCTCGTGCCCGGGTTCGGTGCTTCGCCGCCGCGTGATCCACGTCCGCGGGCGCGGGGCCTCCGCTGCGTCGGCCTGTGCCTTCTTTGCTGTCCGGCGTTTCCTTCCGCCCGTATCCGTCGGCGGCGGCAGCACGACCAGCGAGTCTTTACGCCGTGCCGCCCGGTCTTCCTCCGCTTCCAGCCCGGCATCGAAACGGGCCTGCATGTCCGCGGCCCACTGCCGGAACGCGGCCTCGCGCCGCCCCATACCTGTCCCGGAAGACGGTGCAGGACAAGGGGCCCCGGCCACAGGGGACGCTGCGGGCCGGGCAGTCCCGTTTGCCTCCCCTTCTGCGCGGTGTCCGGCAGATGCGGAAGAAACAGCCCCCGGTACGGGAGCAGGGCTTCCCTCCGGCATACGCGCATCGCCGGGTGCGGCTGGTGACGCTCCTCCCTTCTCTCCGGCCAGCGGCACGGAAGCGTTCCCGCTGCCGGCTACCAGCGCTGCTGTCGTGCCGCCCCCACGGCGGCGCCTGGGTGAGCTTTTGCCCTCTGCAGGTGTGGCTTCGGGGGCGGGAGCAACAGGAGCCGCCGCAGCAAAGGGGGCCGCTGCCGGTACGGGCTCAGGAAAAGAAGCGGCCGGGACCGTCTCCGTACCACGGGCAGCCGTCCGGGCGGACGACGCTTCCCTATCCGGAGGAGCGGGAAAATCATCCCAGTCATCGTCCCCGGGCAGCACCACCAGGCCGCCGCCCGATGACGACAGGCCGTATTCCGCAGCCAGACGATCCGCTTCGGCAGCCAGTGCCGCCGCATCCATGGGACGTTCCGCAGGCTGTTGCTCCGGTACCGGCGCTGTGGTCGGACCGGCTTCTCCCGCGGATGCGGGAGCGGTCGCAGCAGCCTTCTTGCGGCCGCGCCCACCGGAAGTGGAGGCACGCCCGGCACGGGAGACGGCTCTCCGCCGTGCGCCGGAGTGAGGCTGATCCTCTCCCGGCACGGATGACGCCGCCTCCACAGCGGACTGGCCAGCAGAAGGCTTCACTACCTGTGGTGAGGCCTCCTGTGCGACAGACCCGCACGCGGGAGCCGGCTCGGTAGCGGGAACTGCCCCGGTATCGGTCACCGGCGCGGCCTTCGTGCCGCTCGCACGACGACGCCGGGCAGTCGTCTTTTTCGGAGGAGTGGCAGGTCCCGGCGGTACCGTGGCCACGGCCGTGTCGGCGGGCGGGATCACCGGAGGGATTTCCGGGAGCGCGGCTTTGGTGGCGGCAACGCCCTGCGATGCATCTTCCTGTGGGACGGCGTCCGCCGCTTCCCGGGGAGCCCTGTCCGGCGCAGATCTCTTTTTCCGCCCGCCGTTCCGCTCGCGGGAAGACGCCGAGCCTGCCGCCTGCCGTTCCTCAAGACCATCCGCCGATGCCTTTTCGGCCGGCGGTTCTCCCTGCGTCGCCTTTTTCCCCTTCCCGGCCGTCTTTTCCGAGCGCGCCGGAGACGGCTCAAGACCACAGGCCTCCAGCAACGAGAGGGCCGTGGCCGTGATGACGGTCACCCGCTTGCGCGACAACCGTCTTTTTGTCTCCTCCCCGGCAGCGGAAGACCGGTCGGGGGCAGCATCGGAAGGCGAGGACATGGAACTCCTTGACTATATCCAGATAGGCTGATATTTGCATCAAGCAAATTTGATACATAGATCGCAGGCGCGCCCGGCGCGCCGTACAGGGGCACGCATGGCACTGGTATATTTCAAGGCACTTTCAGACGAGACCCGTCTGCGACTGGTGCATATCTTGCTGCATTACGAACTCTCGGTCAACGAGCTGGTGCGCATCCTCGGCATGGGGCAGTCCCGCGTCTCGCGCCACCTCAAGATCCTGACCGAAGCGGGCCTGCTGACCTCGCGCCGGGACGGCCTGTGGGTCTTCTATGCCGCCACGCGCTGCGGCGAGGCCAGCGACTTTTTGCAGGCCATGGGGCCCTTTTTGCATACGGACACGGCCATGCGCGAGGATCTGGCCATGGCGGCCCAGATCCTGGAGGAACGCGCCCTCAAGACGCGCCAGTTTTTCAACGCCATCGCCGAGGACTGGGACGAGCTCAACCGCGAAGTGCTGGAAGATTTCGACCTGCCCGCCGCCGTGCTGGCCGCCGTGCCCGAGGGCTGCCGCGTGGCCGTGGACCTGGGCTGCGGCACCGGCGCGGTGCTGGAGCGCCTGCTGCCCGCCAGTCGGAGCCTCATCGGCGTGGACGGCTCGGCCCGTATGCTGGAGATGTGCCGCCGCCGTTTCAACCCCGTGGATCTGGCCAACGAGAACCGCATCTCCCTGCGCATCGGCGAGCTGGATCACCTGCCCCTGCGTGATCAGGAAGCGGACTTCGCCTGCATCAACCTTGTCCTGCACCACCTGTCCGACCCCGGCGAGGGCCTGCGCGAGATCCGCCGCAGCCTGACCACGGGCGGGCACCTGTTCGTGGCCGATTTCCTCCAGCACCACGACGAGACCATGCGCAGCCGCTACGGCGACCGCTGGCTGGGCTTCGACGAAGAACGCCTGCAGGAACGCCTGCGCCAGGCCGGTTTCGAAGTCCTGTCCTGTACGCGGCAGGCCGTGGGCCGCGGCCTGTTTCTGCTGCTGGTGCAGGCACGCGCCTGTTAGGGATATTTTCGGGGGGAAGGCCCCCCGTGCCCCATCTTCCCCCAAACGTGCTCCATTCAGGAAAGCCTGCCCCCGATGGGGAGCGGCGCACCTGTCCCGGGGGGGATATGGCCGGAAAAGGCACACAAGATTTCCCGCGCGGCCTTACCGAAGGCTGCGCACCATCCCCGAACAGGGGACAACGACCATGCCGCAGACCGCCCTTTTGTGGAGCGGCCCAACATACTTCCTCAAGGAGAATGGAACGATGACCAAAGCCCTGGACCTTTCCCTGGCCTACAAAGTGGCCGACATGGCCCTGGCCGATTTCGGCAAGAAGGAAATGCAGCTCTCCGAGCGCGAGATGCCCGGCCTCATGGAGTGCATCCGCAAGTACGGTGACCAGAAGCCCCTCAAGGGCCTGCGCGTGACCGGCTCCCTGCACATGACCATCCAGACCGCCATGCTCATCAAGACCCTGCACGCCCTGGGCGCGGACATCCGCTGGGCCTCGTGCAACATCTTCTCCACCCAGGACCACGCCGCTGCCGCCATCGCCGAGCAGGGCATGGCCAAGGTCTTCGCCTGGAAGGGCGAGAGCCTGGAAGATTACTGGTGGTGCACCGAAATGGCCCTGACCTGGCCTGACGGCAAGGGCCCCGACCTGATCGTGGACGACGGCGGCGACGCCACCCTGATGATCCACAAGGGCGTGGAAGTGGAAAACGATCCCTCCCTGCTGGAAAAGACCTACGACAACAAGGAATTCCAGATCATCATGGATCGTCTGGCCCTGCGCTACAAGGAA
>ERZ827181.3511-NODE-3511-length-11076-cov-26.472552_pt1 | contig 11076 bp, 8 predicted proteins | sample MGYA00519778_ERZ827181 | MGnify/ENA primary metagenome ERZ827181 (study PRJEB31778, sample SAMEA3449273) | human gut metagenome | biome: human gut; feature: human-associated habitat; material: faeces | place: United Kingdom | collected 2010/2012 ...
CAGCAGATATGTTCCTTGTCAATATTTTCTTTTGTGATCCGAATATAGTTCATCGGTTATTCCTCCAATGCCGTTGTTCTTTCGTTTTGGCGATGGCAATTCATCGAACATTGCCTCAAAGAGCTCTGTAAGAAACACTTTGCTATCAACTTCATCCACCAGCAGCATTTCTTTCGCTCCCTCATACGGGAGCTCACAGATTGCCGCAGGCATAAGTTCCAGAGCGGATCTTGTTTTCTTTACAAGCAGTCGATCATCATAGATTCCACCGACGATTTTACCTCGGTAATAGAGGATAAATTCTCCCATCATAGGACGGTAAGAAATATCGTCCAGATCGGATAGCTGTTCCAGAATGAAATGAAGATACTCTTTACCGGATGCCATTTTTTCCTCCTGTTCAGAACAGTTGCCCCGTCAGCTTCCGCTTTTCCTTCTTCGGAAAAGTCGCTTCAAATCGTTCAAAGCCCTCCGGGTCTTTCTCACAGACAAAATATCCCACTGGGTCTTTGTAGGTGCCGGAGATACCGTCCAAAAAACCGGGCGTCAGCTCCTTGATGAGAAAATAATCCGCTTCAGGGTCGTCGGCATAGCGGATACCCTTTATTTTGGCAGGCACAAAGCCGGACTTGCCGTAAAAGTCAATATTGCCGGTGATGGCAAGTGCTCCTGCACCCATTTCCTTGGCTTTTTCCATGGAATAGTCCAGCAGCTTCTTTCCGTAGCCCTGCCGCTTGTATGCGGGCGCAATGCCGATGGGGCCGAAGGTCATGATCGGCACCTTTCTTCCGTCATCGCAGTCGATTTCCGACCACACATAGATGACCTGCCCGATCAGCTCGCCGTCCAGCTCCATGACGAAGTCCAGCTCCGGCACAAATGCCGGGTCATCCCGATAGCAGTGCAGCACATAGTACTCCATGCAGCCGGGGCGGTAGACATTCCAAAAGGCCTCGCGGGTCAGGTTTTCAACATTGCGATAGTCATCTTTGGTTTCCAAACGAATGGTGATCTTCTTTTCTGACATGGCGTTTCTCCTTATCTCTTGTCAATAATTTTGTCGATCAGCCCGTAAGCAAGGGCTTCCTGCGCCGACATGTAGTTGTCGCGCTCCGTATCGGCGGCAACCTGTGCAAAGGTTTTTCCCGTATTCTCGGAAAGAATGCGGGTCAGCCGCTGTTTGGTTTTCTGCATTTGTTCGGTCACGATCTGAATATCCGTGACCGGGCCGTGTACGCCGTTCCCAGCGATCAGCGGCTGGTGGATCATGTTTTCCGCATTCGGCAGTGCGATCCGCTTGCCCTTTGCGCCGCCTGCTAACAGGAAAGCGCCGAAGCTCGCGGCCAGACCGATGCAGATGGTGGACACGTCGCACTTGAGATACTGCATGGTGTCGTAAATCGCAAACCCGGCCGTGACCGAGCCTCCGGGGCTGTTGATGTAGAACTGAATATCCTTGTCTGGGTCTTGTGCTTCCAGAAACAGCATCTGCTCGACGATGGAACTGGCGGATGCGTCCGTTACTTCCTCACCGAGAAAAACAATTCGGTCGGAGAGGAGCCGGGAAAAAATGTCGTAGCTACGTTCGCCGCGACTGGTTTGTTCGATCACATAGGGAATGATGCTCATATATGTTTACTCCTTGATTTCTTTTGGTTTCATACAAAACAGGTGAATGCCAAGCGCCGCATTGAAGCCTGTTGCAGCAAACACGCTGAAACGCTCGACCACGCCGAAATACTCGGCAGGGACGATTTTCATACCCATTGCGCCCACAAGCATCATGGCCAATGCGACAGCGGCGCAGACACCATAAGAACGACAGTTTTTGCTCTTGGCTCCTGCGACGATGATCATGGTCAGTGATACGATGGACAGCAGCACCACCAAAGCGGTTGTGACCATGTGCATCACATCCTGAAAGGCCCCGGCATAGCCGCTGCTACTGAGCGGGAACATCCGATACCCGACCGCCGAGATCCACTCCATGATGGCGAACAGATAAATGCCCGAACGGAGCAGCTTGGTTTTCTGTCCTTGGATGCCGATACAGACGACGGTCGCGCAAACGACCTCGCACGCATTGTAGAGGGCGCTCAGCTGATTCCAGAGTGCCAGCGATGGCGCATTGGCGGCACTCAGGTCGCTGACAGCCTGTGCCATCCAGTTATAGCCGGGATAGGTCAGCGGCGCAAACACGACCGCCGCCGTGTACGAAAGAAAGCTGACAACGCCCAGCAGCCCTAATTTTTGAGTCAAAGATCGCTTCATTTTATCGCTCCCTGTGCTTATCAAGTTTGGCTTTCCCAAAAGCACCGATAGGGCTGAAAGCCTGCTGCCGCATAGAATTTCTGCGCCGACTCATTGAATGTCCAGACATCCAGTGTCACCTGATCAAAATCTCGATGTTTTGCTTGCGCTTTGCAAATGTCAGCAAAAGGATTGAATCGACACGGTGAGATGTGCCGCATGGGCAGCGCAAAGATCACAAGCCCGATCCACGAAAAGGATACCTTCAGATTCATAAAGCAACACCGGCTTTCACAGCAAATTCAGGCAGCTTTGCGGGCTTTCCATAAATGGCAATCAGCGCGCGGAACTCCCGGCGGAACGCCTCACGCAGCTCTGCCTCCGTCAGGTGCAGATGATCCGTATTGGCGAGAATCGCCAGTCCGTAGGTAAAGTAGATCATATCCTGATGAAAGCGGCGTGCGACGTCCTCCGCATATCCGAATTCATCGACGATCACGCCGATGACCTCCTGCATCAGAACATCGCTTTGATATGCCCACGCCCGCCGGGTGTCTTGCCACAAACGCCGCTGTCTGCTTCGTTTTCTCGGCGGCTTTGGCTGCCGCTTTGCGGGTGCGTTCCGCTGCGCCCTTGACCCTGGCTGTTCGCCCTCCAGATAGAGCCAGCGGAACAGCTGCTTTTCCTCGGCAGCGAATTTGACGAAGCCCATGCCGTAGCTGCTGTAGCGGCTGTCGCTCCCCTCGTGGGCGCGCAGAGAATCCCGCACGCGCTGTGTGTGCAGTTCGATCGCACGCTGCGTCAGCGCGGCCTTCAGTTCGTCCATGTTCTTGAATGAAAAGTAGATCGGCTGCGTGGAGCAGCCCAGTTTTTTGGCGACGCTGCGGGCATTGATGGCGGAAAAGCCATCGTCACGCAATACCTCCACCGCAGCGTCGATGATCTGTTCCTTTGAAACTTTTCTGACTGCCGGCATAAGCACCATCCTTGTATAATAACACTGCGTTATATATAACGCAGTGTTATTATATCTTGTGGGACGTGATTTATCAAGCGGCATGTTATTCTCCTGTTTCAATGGAGAAAACCCGGAAGTTCCACCCGGCATAGCTTGACACCGCCGCGGTAAAGTGCTATAATAACGACAGTCATCCCATGACCATAGAACATTCATTGTCCTATAAAGAATGAAGAACATGGGAGTTCAACACAAGGGAGGAATGTATAACATGAAACGAGTGATCGCACTGCTGCTGACGCTGGTCATGCTGCTGGGCCTGGCGCCCACGGCTCTGGCCGCCGAAGCCGCCGCCCCCGACGGGACCGTGGTGAAGGCGGAGGAGGTCAGCGGCACCCCCCGGCTGGACGCCATGGCGGAGAACGACTCTGCGGCGGAAACCACCCAGCCCACCGGGCATCAGCCCGATGATATGGTGACCATCCTCGTGGAGCTGGAGCGCGCTCCCGTGCTGGAGGGCTTTGCCGCGAAGAAAACGGCTTCCACCAGCTCTGCCGGTGCGGAGATCGCCGCCTATCTTGCCGGCGGCCGCGCGGAGAAACAGGATGCCGCCATTCGCCGGGATCAGAAAAAGGTCTTTGCCGAGATCCAGGCGGCCCAGCCCGCCGCTCTCCAGGCGGAGGGCACCTCCACTGCCGGCGCCCCTGAGCTGATGGAGCAGTGGACGGTGCTCTTTAACGGCATGGCCGTCCGCGCCCCCTACGGCATGCTGGATACCATCCGCGGCCTGAAGGGCGTGAAGTCCGCCCATGTGCAGCATGTTTACAGTGAGCCCGCCTCTCCGGCCACCAATGCCGGTGTGGCAGGCTACAGCTATGACATGGTCCACCTGCAGGAGGTCTGGAACAAGGGCTACACCGGCAAGGGAATGCTGGTGGCCGTGGTGGATTCCGGCCTGGACATGGAGTATTCCAGCTGGTGGAGCGATGAGGAGGGCGCCAACGTCACCGGTCTGCGCCGGGTCCACGAGGCCTTCCGGGACGACTCCTTCTACTCCCAGCTCAGCAACAGCGACCTGCGCTATACCAAGGAGTCCCTGCTGGCCTTCCTGAACGGCCGCCAGCTCAATGCCAATAGGCTGAGCCCCGCCTCCAACGAGGCCATGTACAAGACCCGCAAGGTCCCCTTCGCCTTTGACTACGCCGGAGACGCCGACCCCTATACCGGCGAGATCATCAGCGGCGACGTCAACGTCCGCAACAGCGGCAGCAACCACGGCACCCACGTCTCCGGCACCGTGGCGGGCTTTGTCCAGAGCCAGGAGGGCGAGGTCCTCTTTTCCGGCGTAGCCCCCGATGCCCAGCTGATGATGATGAAGGTCTTTGCCGACGGCGGCAACTCCGGCGCCACGGAAAGCGCCATTCTCAACGCCCTGGAGGACGCCATGACCCTGGGCGCCGACGCCGTGAACCTGTCTCTGGGCTCCGACAACGGCTTTGCCTATGACGACACCGCCATCCACGGCGTTTATGCCCGGCTGGAGCAGGCCGGCGTCATCCTGATGACCGCCGCCGGCAACAGCGAAAACTCCCCCGCCCAGGGCAATGAGCGGGGCGGCCTGAACCTGGCGGAGGACCCGGATATCTCCATGATGTCCTCTCCCGCCGTCTACCCCTCCAACCTGGCGGTGGCCTCCATCAACAGCACCATCAACATGCAGAGTGTGCTGAGCTGGACCGACGCCCAGGGCCAGAGCCATACCGTGCCCTTCTCCGACCCCAACGAAGTGGCCATGAAGCGGAAGTTCCCCGAGAGCCAGAGCTTCGTTGTGTATGACGCGGGCTACGGCACCTACATGGACTACTACAACGCCGGATTCAGCAACGGCTACAACGGCGGCAAGACGGGTATTGCCCTGGTCAAGCGCGGCAGCGCAGACGGCAGCACCCTCTCCTTCGCCGACAAGATCAACAATGCCAGCAGCTTCTCCGGCACCAACTACATGGGCGAGAGCTACGGCGTGCTGGCTGTGCTGGTTTATGACAGCGACCCCGCCGCCACCACGCTTATCAACATGAACACGGACAACACCTCGCTGACCTCCGCCTTTATTTCCGGCGTGGACGGCGCGGCCATGATCGATGCGCTGAACGCCGGGCAGGAGGTCCGCATCACCGTTCACCAGCAGGACCAGCTGTCCGGCTGGGAGGAGGGCGGCCAGATGTCCTCCTTCACCTCCTGGGGCAGCGGCTCCGGACTGGAGCTGAAGCCCGAGATCACCGCCCCCGGCGGCAACATCTGGTCCACCGTGATGGACAGCAGCTATGTGGAGGGCGCCGGGAAGTACGATGACTATACCGGGTCCTACAGTCTGATGAGCGGCACCTCCATGGCGACGCCCCATATGGCGGGCCTGGCCGCGCTGGTGGAGCAGTATGTCAAGTCCCAGCATCCCCAGCAGGACGCCGCCGCCAGCGCCGACCTGACCAACCATCTGCTGGTGAGCACCGCCGTGCCCCAGCAGGAGAACGGCGTATACGTCTCTCCCCGCCGCCAGGGCGCCGGCCTTGTGAACGCAGCCGCGGCCATTTCCACCCCTGCCTACATCGATGTGGACGGCAAGCTGGTGGGCAAGCTGGAGCTGGGCGACGATCCCGGCTGGAGCGGCAGCTATGATCTGGACTTCCGGGTGGAGAACCTGGGCAGCGACACCCTGAGCTACAGCATGAAGGCCGTGCTTCTGCGGCCGGATACCGCAGAGCAGGACGGCAAGACCATGGTCCTTGCCAGCGATGTGCTGATCCGTGAGGTGGATCTGGGCAGCGTCAGCGTGCCCGCCGGCGGCACACAGGTCAGCCGGACCGTTTCCCTCACCGCTTCCGACATCGCCGCCATCCGCGACCTGTTCCCCAACGGCAGCTATGTGGAGGGCTTTGTGATCCTCACCGCCGCCGACGGCTCCGCGCCTCAGATCGGCATGCCCCTGCTGGCCTTCCTGGGCGACTGGACCTCTGCCCCCATCCTGGACCGCGCCAACTGGTTCGACGAGCCCCAGGACGGCGAAAACGTGATGAACAACGACTGTACCCTGGGCGTCAACGTGGTGGGCAGTACCATCCGCAGCGCCGGGGAAGTGGTGAACTTCCTGAACCTGGGCCAGAACATCTTTGATACCGACATTGCCGCCGAGAGCAAGCAGACAGTTTTCCACCAGGAGAACTTTGCCATCTCCCCGGACGGCAGCGGCTATTTCGACGCCATTGACGACCTTGAGCTCTATCAGCTGCGGGATGCCAAGCTCTTTGTCACCGAGGTCCGGAACAAGAACACCAACGAGCTCTATTTCCGCACCTTCAACACCTATGTGCCCCGCAGCGTCTATCAGGCCGGCTACGGCGTGGTCCTGCCCATGTCCCTTTATTACTTCACGGATGCCTGGGACGGAACGGATCTGAACGGCGACGTCCTGCCCAACGGCACCCAGTGCGTTTACACCATTACCGCCTATGGCGAGGGTGACTACGGCGACACCGTGGACAATGAGGAGCTGGGCCGCCCGGTGACGGACTTCGAGTCCTTCGTGGACGGCAAGGAGCCCACCTTCAACGGCCACAAAATGGACAAGACCGGCGACGTGCTCTCCTTCGACGTGCTGGTGGACACCCAGGCCCCCAAGCTGGAGAACAACGCCGTGACCTTCTATCAGAAGGATGGCCGCACCTACATGCAGGGCACCGTCTATGACGAGGACGGCTCCCTGGCCTCCGTGGCGGTCCACGCCCAGGTGAGCCGGACCTATACCGACTCCACCGGCCGGGAAATCACCGAGTACAACATCGATCTGCTGAATCCCCTGTATTCCCAGAGCATTTATGACGCCGATACCCACACCTTCACCTTCACCGCAGATGTGACGGAGTATCGCGGCAGCTACAACTGGACCGGCAACGTGTATCTCTCCTGCGGCGACTATGCGGCCAATGACCGCACCTATGCCATCAAGGTGGACGCCTCCCAGGGCCTGACCCTGTCCCAGACATCCGCCCGCCTGCACCCCGGCCAGAGCTTTGACCTCAGCGTGAACAACAACACCGGCTCCACGGCGCCCATCACCCGCACCTCCAGCAACCCCGAGGTGGCCACGGTGGATGAGTTCGGTCATGTGGTGGCTGAGGCTCCCGGCCAGGCCATCATCACCGTGTCCAACGGCACCTACTCCGCCCTGTGCGTCATAGCGGTGGAGGCATCCTCCACGGAGGTGAAGGACTTCAAGCTGTCCATGGACCACTTCTCCGGCCTGAAGCCCAACGGCGCCATCACCGTCCGGGTGGTGGACCTGCAGCCCGCCGATGTGGAGATCTATCAGAATCAGTGGCTGGTATATGAGGACGACGAGGACTGGGCGGGCCTGGTCAGCGTCTCCCAGAACAGCAGCGACGCGCTGGAGGGCCTTATCGACCTGAACTATCAGGCCTCCGCGGACAAGATCCCCTCCGGAACCGGCCATCTGGACGTCACCATCAACGGTGTTACCCGGACCATGACCTTTGACTGGGAGGACGTCTATCAGACCTCCGACCAGGAGGACCTGCAGTCCGACGCCTACTACAACGAGCAGACCTATTACGTCACCGCCGGTGAGACCGCCAGCCTCATCGCCCGGTACCGCCAGACCCACTCCTTCTCCGATGTGAAGCTGTACACGGCCCAGGGGTATGTTTCCGGCGGCAGCGACAATCCCACCACCGCCGCCACCGGCCTGGTGCTGGACGGCCCGGACTTTGTCCTCTCCGGCAGCGAGCCCTGGCGCGGCAGATTGGTGAACACCGAGGGCTATGCCCTGCCGGAGTCCATCCATGTGGTTTACCGCTATGATTACGGCTATGAGTATGAGCTGACGGAAAACGCCATGTACAATGGCTATACCTATGACCGTACCACCGGCGATATCGTCGTGTCCGCCCCCTACGGCTCCTCCACCACGGTGGTGATCCGGGCAGACGGCACGGAGAAGGCCGGTAATCCGGCGGGTGCCCTCTCCGGCGTCACCTATGACCGTCCCGACAGCACCTACGGTCCCTTCAACTGGACGGTGACGGAGGGCGGCGGCAAGCTGGAGACCGCCGAGGACGTCAACGTTAACGGCACCCGCAAGAACGTTGCCTATTACACCCCCTCGGAGCCCGGCGTCAGCTATCTGACCGCCACCACCAAGGACGGGCAGTATCATGTGAACTTCGCCGTGGTCTGCCTGCCGGTGCAGGCCAATACCCTGCGCCTGGATGATACCCGGGCCACCCTGCATCCCCTGGAGACTCTGGCGCTGAACGCGACGCTGACTCCTACCCCCACCCGGGCGGAGGACGCCGCGCTGACCTGGACCTCCTTCAACCCCGAGGTAGCCACCGTGGATGAAAACGGCGTTGTCACCGCCCACAAGCCCGGCTACGCTTACATCAAGGTGTCCACCGATATCAACACCAGCGTCACCGCCTACTGCGTGGTGGAGGTATTGCCTGGTCAGGGCTATACCGTGACTCTGGACGCCAACGGCGGCATGGTGAAGCCCGACTCCGTCAGCGTCCAGTACGGCATAGCTGTGGGCCAGCTGCCTGTGCCCGTCCGTGAGGGCTATACCTTCGACGGCTGGTATGACGAAAACGGTGCGCAGTACACCGAGGACACCATATATGCCATCGCCGGAGACGCCACCCTCACTGCCCGCTGGACCGCCAATATCTACGAGATCACCCTGGACGCCAACGGCGGCGTCACCGACGTGGCCCTGGTCCAGGTGACCTTCGGCCAGGCCGTGGGCGCCCTGCCCACACCTACCCGGGAGGGCTATGTGTTCCTGGGCTGGTTCGACGAGGTGGGCAGCCGCTATGATGCTTCCACCGTCTACAGCACAGCCGATGGTGTGACCCTCACCGCCCGCTGGGGTCAGGAGGACAGCACCTTCACCATTACCCTGAACGCCAATGGCGGCAAGGTGGAGCCCTCTGCTCTGGCGGTGGTATACGGTCAGGCTGTGGGCACCCTGCCCGTACCCACCCGGGAGGGCTATACCTTCGGCGGCTGGTACGACAAGGACGGCAACCGCTACGACGCCTCCAGCGTGTACAGCGTCAAGGGTGACACGACCCTGACGGCCCGCTGGATCGAAAACAGTGTCCAGACCGGCGACGGGTTCCCCATCTTCCTGCTGAGCGGCGCGATGATGGCGGCTGCCGCAGGCGCTGTGATGCTCCTGCTGAAGCGGCGGAAGCTCATGGGCGAATAAACAGACCGGAAGTGCTTCTGCACAGGCTGTTATAAAAGGCTCTCCGGCACATGTGCGCCGGAGAGCCGGGAAACGAAACAAGCCAAGGCCGGCAGGTCAATGACCTGCCGGCCTTGGCTTGTCAAAAATCCTTAATGGGACATTCTCCGCTGGGGAGCGGCTCCATCAAAGCGCTGCGGACACGGGCGGAGTGAATCCGCCCTTCGGCAAGGTTTTGCTGGGCAAAACGCTTAGGACGCGGCTGCGCTGCGGGGGAAAAGCAGCAGGGGAGCCGACTCAGGAACCGGCAGCTTACCGTTCCTCGCGGAAGTAGCTCAGACCCAGGCTTGCAGGCGGCTGCTTTTCCTTGTTGTTCCGCAGGCTGGAGATCACCAGCACCACCACGGTGACCACATAGGGCAGCATCTTGTACAGCTCCTTCACGGCCATCTGGGTGCCGGTGGGGATGTACAGATACAGAATGTACAGGCCGCCGAACAGAATGGAGGCCAGGACGCTGACATTGGGACGCCAGATGGTGAAGATGACCAGGGCGATGGCCAGCCAGCCCCGGTCGCCGAAGGCGTTGTTGGACCACACGCCGCTGGCGTAGTCCATCACATAGTACAGGCCGCCCAGGCCCGCGATCATGCTGCCGATGCAGGTGGCCAGGTACTTATACCGGGTGACGTTGATGCCGGCGGCGTCGGCGGTAGAGGCGCTTTCACCCACGGACCGCAGGTGCAGACCGGGCCGGGTGTGCTTCAGGAAATAGGACGTCAGCAGAGCCAGGATAATGGCCAGGTATGCCAGGAAGCCATAGGACAGGAAAATCTGGCCGAACCAGCCCAGGCTCTTGGCGAAGGGCAGGGACTTGGCAAAATAGCCGCTGGTGGCGGACAGGGCAATGGAGGGCACCTCGCTGCCGGTGAGCTTGATCAGGGAGCCGCCGAAGAAGTTGCCGATGCCCACGCCGAAGGTGGTCATGGTCAGGCCGGTAACGTTCTGGTTGGCCCGCAGGGTCACCGTCAGGAAGCAGTACAGCAGGCCCATCAGCAGAGAGCCCAGCAGGGAGCACAGCATGGGGATCATAATGGCCAAAAAGCCGCTCATTTGGTCGGCGGGCACGGCCTGCTCATAGAAGAACGCGCCGATGACGCCGCAGATACCGCCCACATACATGATGCCGGGGATACCCAGGTTCAGGTTGCCGGACTTCTCGGTGAGGATCTCGCCGGTGCTGCCGTACAGCAGGGGGATACCCTGCATGACCGCGCGGGGGATGAAGGATACAATATCAAAATTCATTTTCTCACGCCTCCTTCTTTCCGGAAGAACGGAACTGGACCTTGTAGTTGATGAAGAACTCGCAGCCGATGATGAAGAACAGGATGATGCCCGTCAGAATATCGGAGAAGGAGCGGTTCAGGCCGAAGGCCGTGGAGATCTCGCTGGCGCCGCGGCTGAGGACCACCAGCAGCAGGGACACGAAGATCATGATAATGGGGTTGAAATTCGCCATCCAGGACACCATAACGGCGGTGAAGCCGCGGCCGTCCACGATGGTGGTGGTCATGGTGTGGTCGGTGCTGGAGGTCAGCAGCAG
>ERZ827181.3512-NODE-3512-length-11075-cov-3.353448_pt1 | contig 11075 bp, 7 predicted proteins | sample MGYA00519778_ERZ827181 | MGnify/ENA primary metagenome ERZ827181 (study PRJEB31778, sample SAMEA3449273) | human gut metagenome | biome: human gut; feature: human-associated habitat; material: faeces | place: United Kingdom | collected 2010/2012 ...
CCTTTACCGGCCTCTGGAGGAGGATGCGACCGTAGTCCATCAGGATGCAGTCGTCGATCAGACGCTCCATGTCGCTGATGATGTGCGAAGTGAGGAAGACCGTCTTGTTCTCGGCCTTGGCGTATTCCTTCAGATAGTCGATGAACAGGCGCCGGTAGCCCGGGTCGAGTCCCATCGAAAAATCGTCCAGCACCAGCAGGTCCGGGTCTTGCGCCAGGATAAGCCCCAGGGTTACCTGCGAACGCTGCCCGCATGACATCCGGGAAATGGGCTGACGGGGAGCCACGTGCAGTTTTTCCATCAATCCGTAGTAGGCGTCCTTTTTCCACCGGGGGTAGAAAGCGGAGTAAAACTTCTCCACCTGCGCGATGGTCATGAAACTGTACTGCACGTGGCCTTCGATCAGCAGCCCGATGCGGCGGCGCGTGAGGGGGTGCATCCGGCGGATGTCCTCCCCGAAGATGAGGCATTGCCCTCCGGCGGGCTTGAGAAATCCCGAGAGGATGTTGATGGTCGTCGTTTTGCCCGTACCGTTTTTCCCCAGCAGTCCCAGGATACGGCCTTTGGGCACCTGGAAACTCAAGTCTTGGTAGATAAGCCGCGAACCGTAGTAGTGGGTCAGGTGGCGGCATTCGATGATGTTTTCCTGCATATGGAAGAGTTGAGATTGCTTGTTCTTGAAATGAATGGCCAATGGTCTCGTTTGTACTTGGGGATCATAAAAACACGGAAATCCCCGCGCGGATCCCCCATCGGTGGCTCCCTCCGTCCCCGAAGGCATACCCGCCCTCGGTGTGGACTTTCAGTTCGAAACCTCTCCGGACAAAGGTGTAGGCCGCTCCGGCTTCCGCCAACGTATAGTCGCGTGTGAGGTATTCGTACAATGGGAGGAGCATCTCCCGCACCCCGATCTCGTTTTCCGCTTCGGCACAGGCGATCGAGGACCCCGTGCCCGTTTTGTGCCAAGCCGCCATGCGGAGTTCCATCCGGTTGCCCTTCGTTCCCTCGCGGCGCAGTCCCGTTTCCGCGCCCAAGCGCAGGAAACTTACCTGCATGTGGTACAAAGGGCTGGTGAACTGTTCCCGGTCGTAGTGGTATTCGCCGCAGGCGGCGTACCACAGGGACAGTTGCGGGGAGAGCCCCTGGAGGTATTCCACCCGCAAGCGGGCGTGGGCCGAGGAGATCTCGTCCCGCAGGGTCTGCGAGAGGAAACGCCACACCTGTACCTGCGTCTGCTCGTCGGCTGTAACGCGCTCGTAGGTGCGTTCCCAGCCTTGCTGACGGCCGTAACAGCCTTGCAGGGTAGCGGTAAGTGCGGAGGCGCCCATCGTGCGGCGGTATCCGGCGTGCAGGCCGATCTCCGGACGGCGGGTGAGGAAAGGGATGCGGTTGTCCGATTCCTCGGTGCGTACGCTGCGGTAACGGAAGTAGAGGACGGCCTCGAAAGCATTCCGGCCGCTCTTTTCCCACAGCCCCCCAACGGTGGCCTCGTCGCTGAAGTAGTACCGGCCGAAGGAAGTATCGCCCTTGGAGAACATCCGGTCGAAAAGGCCTACCCCGCGCATTCGATAAAAGGTATAGCTGCGGCCCGGCTCCTCGACCGAAATGCCCACGTGCTGCTTGTAGTAGCGGTACTTGGCAAAAAGGCCCAGGGTATGCCCCCTGCCCAGACGAAGGCTCCATCCCGGGTTGAACGAGAGGTCGGATACCGTGTTTTTCGGCCGGGGGTCCGCTCCCCGGAAGGCGACCCGGTGTGTTCCACCCGCAGCCCGAGCACGTGTGTCCCGAAATACCGGGCGTACCCTCCCGAGAGAAAGTACTCCTCGTCCAGGTAATCGCCACCCGTAGCATCGGCCACCGTGTAGGGGTAGAGCATCCACACATCGCATACATCGTTCCAGGAGCTGCGGCGCAGCGTGCCGGTGGAAAAGGAAGCCGACGCGCAGTAGATACTCTTGTCCTTTTGCACTCCGTATCCGGAAGCCTCGATGCGCAACCGCTCGCCGCCCTCGCCCTCGAAGGGAGCGTTCAGCCCCTCGGAATCCCAGTAGGCATACCGCATCGAGAGTTGCGTATCCCGGGAGCGTTCCAGGGTGGCGTACCCGGTGGGCGTCATCCGGTAACCGATCTGCCAAACCCGTGCGCCGAGGGAGTCCCGAAGGACTTCCCCGGCTTTCGGGAAGGTTTGGGCCTGTCCGGTGGGCGCAGAAAGGATCACGGCGAGCGTTCCGAGCAGAAATGCGATCGGTCGTATGGCAGACATGGAAGACGGGTTATTCCTTTACCGAATAAGGGCTGGGTTCCTGGTTGGGCAGGAAATCGAGGGTCGAGTTGTTGGTATCCTGCAGGACGATGCGCCCCTGGGTGGTTTTCTCCTTTACCTTGCGCGAGGCTACCAGCCCCAGACGTGCTCCGCTGTCGCCGTCGTTTTCACCCACGTAAGTGTAGCCCACATCTACGGCCGAGGGCAGCGAAGGATTGTTCAGCACCGAACCTTTGGGCGCGAGCTGCACCCCGTCGATGATCTGTTCGGCCGGGATGGGGTACATCTCTTTGGAAGTGCCCGAGGGATAGACTACCGAGGTCTTCAAACTGTTCATCCAAGCCGTGATGTCGCCCGTGGGACGAAGGATGAAGTAGGCGCGGTTGCTCTGCACGGAAAGCTGGTTGATCGTAGCGGAGTATCCGTACAGGTTGATCATGTTGGGCACTTCGGGCACGTCCACATCGAGCCGGTGGTCGTCGTACCATTCGAAGTCGGCTTGGGTCAGATCGACTTTGCCACCCACCTCGATGTGGTTGATCCCCTGGTTGGCGATCACCAGGCAAGCTCCGGGCTGCACCGGGTGTTCCTTCCCGTTGCCGGGTACCTGGATGAGCAGGTCGGGGACTACTCTCCCGGGCAGGAACTGGCTCAGATAGCCCTGGTCCATGTTGTCGTTGGTAAATTTGGACGACATGGCCACCACCAGACTGTCGGCGTAGAGTACCTGGTCGGAGTTGTTGTACAGGCAGATGTACTGGTCGTAGGAGTAGGCTTTTCCGGCGGGAGAGTAACATCCCGAACTGTAAACCTCCTTGATGACCCAGCCTCCGCTCACGGCAGCCAGTTCGGGGATCACGGCAGGGAAGGTTACTCCCGTCGCACCGCTGCCCTCGGCCGGAGCCAGAACGCTTTGGCTGGTCAGGGTATATTGATAGACGTTTTCTTTGCCGTTGGTCTGGTAAACCCCGTACACGAAGATGTTGTACACCCCCTCTTCCAGTTCGGCGCGGGCCGTTCCGCTCGCATCGGTCTGGACGGTCGTTTCGGCCTGGGTCGAAGTATTGGTAAACGTTACGTCAAAGCCCACGGCCGGCTCTCCGGTCGTAGCCCGGGTGGTGTTCGGGGTGTAAATAGGCGTGTCGTCTCCCGGCAGGTTTACCTGAAGACTTACCGGCACCAGAACGGGGCCGTTTTCTTTGCTGCACCCGCTCACCAGGAGCAAGGCGGCCACGAGAAAGGAAAATGCGATTTTTTTCATTTTTTTGTAAATATTTGTTTGAGAATTTTTTATCCGATTACAATTTCATCTGTACCTCCGCGCCGAAAAACGGGATGACCCACCGCCGGGTTTCGGTATTCAGGTTGGTACGGTAGCGGGGGTTGTAATCCCACAGGCGATTGACGAAAAATGAAGCTTTGAGGTTTTTCCCGATCTCTTTCGAAGCCTTCAGGTTCAGGCTTACCGACACGGGCGAAACGTTCGGCTCGAAGTAACTGTCGGAAAACGTGAGCACGATGCTCGAAAAGGCCGGATCGGAAGCCATATCCGGTGTGAAGGGCCGCTCGATACCGTCTTTCCCGATGTACGAGGTAGGCAGCCCGGAAAACTTTTTCGACCAACTCCGCGAAGTCCACACCACCTGGATCATGGTCGAGAAGTACAGGCGGAAACGGGGAATGTGCGTATTGAGCCAAATGTTGGTGTTGAACTGCTCGCGGTACGTGCTGTAATCCCAGTCGTAGATCCCCACGTAAGGGTAGGGTTTGCCCATGTACAGCCCGCTGGGGTATTTCTGCATCGGCAGGCTGTTGTCGTACAGGGTGCGGTAGTAGGCCCCGTTGAGGGTGATCGAAGTGCGCAAGGCCGGGATTTCGGGGATCGTCAGGGAGTATTCCATCCCGGTCTTCACCGTGCGTTCGCTGTTCATCGGCAGGGAATAGCTCAACAGCAGGGTGTCTCTCTCGGGAAGGAAATCCTCCAGGGAAGGTTTCCCCTCCACCGGTTCGCGGAGTGTGGAGTATTTGACGTAAGGGAACGAATAATACCGCGTTCGGTAGGCAAACCCCTCGGTGGATTCCTCCCGGAAAGCGGTCAGGGACAGGGTGTATTTCCCGAAAGTGAAGTCCGTCCCGGCTTCGAATTTGACATTCTTGTTGGGTTTCAGTTCCGGGTTGGTGCGGTCCGATACCGACGTATTGACCCACAGTACCCGGTTGGCTTCGGTCTGGGAATAGTAGTTCAACACGATCACATCGTTGTAGGATTCCTGTGGGTAGAGGTAGTCCAGCGTCGGCATTTTCATCTGTTGGCCGTATCCCGCCCGAAGGGCTATCCCCAGCGTCTGTCCGCCTACACGAGCCGAAGGCAGGGTCCAGATCATGTTTACCCGGGGTTCGGCGTACACCCGCCCCTGCATCCGGTAGTGGCTCGGCAGGTTGCCGAGCATCGACAGGCGGATCCCCGCCGTCAGGGTTAGCTTGTGTTCGCCGAAGCAGGTCATAAATTTTTCTTCGGCAAACAGCGCCGTACGTACCATCGCCGGGACATCGCTGTAACGCCGTTCGCGGGAAGCGTAGGAGGAAGTCGGGTAGGGAGGATACGTTGCGTCGTACACCATGCCGCGTCCCACGTTTTTGTCCATCGAAGCCTCCAGCCCCACCATCGCCCGGTGGGTGGTCCGGCCCAGGGAGTAGATCCCCACGGCGTTGAACTGGGCGAAGAGGTTCAGCGGACGGTCTTCGTTCCGATAGCGGGAAAGGTATTCCGCCGGCAGGTACGTCCCTTCGTGTTCGCCCGCCTGGGAGCCCGAAGGGTAGGGGAGCACCCCTTGGGGGGCGACCAGCATCTCGCGTTGCAGTACCGAAGAGGTGTACGAAGCCGAGACCACGGCCTCCACGTAGCTCACCGCTGCGCGGTTCACGTTCCACGTCCCGTCGTACGACAAGGTAAAACGATGGAACGAGGCATCATACCGGTCGGTCTTTGGAGTGAGGTCCGGGTCGTTCTTCTGCGTGTCCAGGGTCCCGACATAGGAGAACGTCAGGCGGTGGTTCAGGCTCGTCCCGCCGAGCGAGCTTTTCCCCGTGTAGTTCCCCTGAAAGGAAATGCGGGTGTATTTCTGCAACTGCTCGCGTACGTCGGGGCGGCCTTGCGTCAGGTCTATCCCCACGTGCAGTGTCCCGGCGCGTTCGCCCAGGGAAAATCCTTTTCCGGCGTAGATCAGTTTGTTCAGCGGGTCGGCCTTCACGCGCACGTTCAGCGGCGAGGCACCCGATTTGGGCTGGAGGATCACCACCGAGGAGGACATGTCGCCGTATTTGACCGACGAGATCCCCTGTATCACTTCCACCTCTTCCAGGTGGTCGGTGGAGATCTGCCGCAGGTCGATCCCCCCTCCGACGGTCGATCGTGCGCTTACCAGTTCATCGGGAAGCCGCAGCAGCGTCGCATTGTTCGACAATGGCGCTCCTCCCAGGATGATGGACGCTCCTAAGGCCGTATTGTCGTCGCCCCCTGCCTGCCGGGCATACATCTGCTCCCGGCTGCTGATGTTCGCATCGTAGGAGAGATACCCCGGAAGCAATTGGAAGACATCGCTCAAACTCGAAGGCTGGATGTACTCCAGGGCGGCTTGGGTGAGGGTCGAGGAAGAAGTCCCGCCCGTAGGCCGGTTTACCGGCATCACCACCACATCGTCCAGTTGGAAAGACATCGGGTAGATCTTCACCGCTACGAACAGACTGTCCCGCACCTCGATCGCCCGGGAGGCGGGTTGAAATCCCAGGAAACTTACGCTCAAACGGTACAACCCTTCAGGGATCTCCGGGATTGAAAACATCCCGTCCCGGTCGGTGGTCGTCTGGATCGAGAGTTCCTCGATGCGCACCAGGGCATAAACCACCGCCTCGCCGCTGTCCCCGTCCGTTACCTTCCCGCGGACCGAACACCGCTCTTGTGCGGGAAGTGGCCAGGCGGAAAGCAGCAGCGCGGCGCATCCAAGTATCGTATGAAAAATTTTCCCCATCCTTGTCTCCCGGAGTGCCCCTTGAGCGGGTACTTCCGGCGAGTGCAAAGATGGGGAGAAGCCTTCCGGGGGGACAATCCCCTAAAATGGGGAAAAACCTCGCCGCTTTCCTCAAAAAGCGTGAGAGGAGTCTTTATCCCATTGTCTCGTCTTTCTTTGGGCGGAAAAAGATAAAGCGCGAGGAATGGTCGTAGGTCAGGTAGTTCCACATCCAATCCAGCAATACCGCCAATTTGTTTCTCACGCCCAGGATCGAGCGCAGGTGGATCACCAGCCACATCGCCCAAGCGAAAAATCCATGCACGTGTACTTTTCCGAAGTCGGCCACCGCCTTGTTGCGTCCCACGGTAGCCATCGTACCGTAATCCTTGTAGTGGAATTCCCGGGGAGCTTTTCCCTGTGCGATCCGGTTGAGGTTGTGGGCCAGACAGCGTCCCTGCTGGATGGCCACCTGTGCGACTTGAGGATGACCGTTCGGGTAGCCCGGTTGAACCTGCAGACAGAGGTCGCCTACGACAAAGATATTTTCGCTGCCCACCAAGCGGTTGTACGCATCCACCAAAATACGCCCGCCGCGGCCTGTTTTTTCTTTCGGGATCCCTTCGAAACGGACGGCTGTAACACCGCTCACCCAGATGAGCGCTTGGGTTGAAATGGTCTGCCCGTCGTTCAGCACCACCGCTCCGTCGCGGAAGTCGGTAACCAGTTTCCCGAGCAGGATCCGCACCCGCATCTCTTCGAGGTATTTCTTGGCGTGGCGCGAAGCCGATTCCGACATCACCCCCAGCAGGCGGTCCGTCCCTTCGATCAGATAGACATGCATTCGGGTCTCCAGATCGGGATAATCCTTGGGCACGATAAAGCGTTTCATCTCGGCAATTGCCCCGGCGATTTCTACTCCGGTAGCGCCTCCACCGACGATCACCACATTGAGCAGCGAGCGGCGTTCCTGTTTGTCTTCATCGTCCAGCGCATTTTCCAGGTTGAGCAGCAGGCTGGTGCGCAGGGTGAGGGCTTCGCGCACTTCCTTCATCGGCAGGGCATGTTCTTCGATGGCACGGTTGCCGTAGTAGTTGGTCGTCGTTCCTCCGGCCAGGATCAGGTAGTCGTAGTCCAAATCCCCGATCGAGGTAACGATCCGGTTTTCCTCCGGCACGATCTTCTGCACGTCGGCCATGCGGAAGTAAAAGTCTTTTTCCCGATGGAACAATTTGCGGAACGGGAAGCAGATAGACCCCGGCTCCAGGCCGCCCGAAGCGACCTGGTAGAGCAGCGGGGGAAATTGATGGTAGTTGTTGCGGTCTATCAGCACGATCTGGTAGCGGCGGCTGTCGATCTTGTTCACCAGTTTGATTCCGGCGAAACCTCCACCGACGATCACCACCCGTTTTTTTTCGGTGCGGGGAATACGAATATCCATAGAAGTACGCATTTGTTTTTGTGTTATAGTCCCGGTTTGCTTGTCAAACGAAAATACAACATTTTTCCCCACCTTTTCCATTTTGTGGACCAACGGCACAAATTTTCCTACGAACGCATCCCCGGGCATTTCCGCAAGCGCGATGAAAAGAGTACATTTGTCCGAGAAACGGAAAAAATCGCACGAAAGGATGGAATGGGAACTTATCGGGCGGCTGTTACTGGCTGGAGTGCTGGGGGCCGTCATTGGGTTGGATCGGGAATACCGCGCCAAGGAAGCCGGATTCCGTACGCATTTTTTGGTCTCGTTGGGCAGCGCCCTGTTCATGGTCGTCTCGCAGTACGGCTTTCAAGATTTTCAGGTCGAAGGCGGAACACCGCTGGACCCCAGTCGGGTAGCTGCGCAGATCGTCAGCGGCATCGGTTTTCTGGGCGCAGGAACCATCATCTTCCAGAAGCAGCTCATCCGGGGGCTCACCACCGCCGCCGGCATGTGGGCCACGGCCGGCATCGGCATGGCCATCGGCGGAGGCATGTACTGGATCGGCGTAGCGGCAACCGCCCTTACCCTGGCCGGCATGGAACTGCTCACCGTACTGTTCAAGGACGTAGCCCTGCACAACATGTCCCTTACGTTTTCTACTACCGACCGTCAGAACCTCGCCCGGGTAATGGACGAAGTCTGCAAAAAGAAATGCCCCATCATCAGCTATTCCACCCAGAAGGAGCAGCACGGGGAGCTGACCGTCTATAAAGTCTCGATGTTCATCAAGATCCACCATCGCAGCGATGTCCAGGCGCTGTTTACCTTTATCCAGTCCCTACCGCAGATCACTCTAACCAGCATCGAGTAGGGGCGTTCGGCTTTCCATATCTTTGGATAAGACAGGATACGGTTTGGGGTAGCCAAACCTGAAAAACTTGCGTCTTTCCCTTGTCTTTCCTTTCACTTTTGTGTATCTTTGCTCTGATGACCAAATCGTAACTGCCTATGGCAAAATAACCTACTATGTATTTGTAGCTCCATCCTGCGCCGCATTTTCCTCGCTGGAAAGCGGAGCGAACATATAAAAGCGTTAGCTTTATCTCTTGCTTATCGAAATCTGGTAAATTCGCAATCAACAAGGTTTATACATGCATAATTTACTAATAATCAACATTATATATTTTTCGCCCCCTTGATCAAGGAAAAACACAGAAACAAAACCATCAATTAAAGCAAATTCATACCTTTTCTATTTTCAATAAGTTTCATTCCCTTCACTTGCTTGCACAAGAACCCCAAACTTTACCGTGAACGGTTCTTATCTCTACCTCAGGAATATTTTATTGGTAAACCATGCAGCCAAAAGAGAAAAACTCCCAATCTCTCTTCAGCCTGTGCTTCCCTTTTATTGGCAACGCAAACCGTTTTTACCGTAATAGCCATAGGCATACTGACAAGCAAATATGCCTATCTAAATATAGTTTACTTTGGTTTAGCTTATATATAGAGCTAACCAGCTAAACTAAACTGAATTTTCGTAGCCTCTACCTGTTCAACAGAGTTGCAGCCAAAAGAAAAAATGGCTGTAGCCAATAAGTCTTGGCGCAGCCATCTCCTTTCTTCCCTTTGTTTGACTTTACTTTTATGAACGTATATATGAGACGGGAATAAAATAAAGCTCGTATTTTTTCTTTTCGCTGTAATTTTCTGTTTACATATCACCATTTTTATGGCAATTCGTCGGGATTTCTGAATTGCCTCTGCTTTTATCATCGTTCCTCATAATTCACTTACTTTGCTAACAATTCTGTATTCCAAATTCTCGAATTGCTTGAAATGAGCCATGCCACATAATATTTTCTGCTTTTCGCTGGGATGCAGTTTGTCCAGATCAACTTTAGGCGTTCCCGTATCTTTGGTTTCAGCGACGAAATAAATCCGCTTGTCATCTTCAAAAACTACGGCCCAGTCTGGATTATAACTACCTATAGGTGTTGGAATCTTAAACCAACTTGGCAACTTAAAATAGAACTTAATCTGATCATCATTCGTTTCACAGTCCTTGGCAAATTGCCATTCTACATCAGAGTCAAGAGGTACGAACTCTTCATAAATAGTTTTATCGGGATTACTAACTCTGAACGTATAATCATTCACATAAATCTCCAATTCTTGTTCTTCGAATAGGCGCATCTCATACTCCGAACCCCCAATTTTATGATATTCGATACCATCTATCATCAAGTTTTGAAGCACTCGTTTGATTTTATCAACAACGGTGTCCATGAATAATTGTGGATTGATTGCCATATCATCGAGACGCCCAGAACGTACCATAATCTGCATAATGGTCGAGCGCGTTAACTCCGTGCGATTCTGAATATATCCCAAAACATTAGGAATTGTATATTCGGATGCTATGGCAGCCTGTTTATTCCCTGTATATTCGAGACCAACTCCATTATCATGTAATACAAGCTTAGTTTTTATGGAGCGTATTGTCGGAGCCGTTATCTCTGGCATATACTTTACCTCTTTTGCTGCCTGTTCAATTAGAGCCTCGGTGTCATAGTGAACACGATACGTTGTTTTGGCTTTTATTCTTTCCCATATTTCAAGGAAGCGAGGATCTGCTTCGAATCCCTTGCGATATTTAACAGAGACGCGGTCTCGTTTGGGTTTGATGCGATTGCCAAAATCAACTCCACAATCCTCTTTCAACTCGTTTTGTAAGGCTTTGGCAAAATCATTATACGATTCGTTAGCTATTACTGTGAGGCGATTAACGTTTCGTTCATAGCAACGAACGCCGTTTTGATCTACGGCTAAACGAAGTCCTCGCCCGATTTCCTGCCTTTTCTTAATATCCGATTTGGTTTCATTTAGTGTGCAGATCTGAAAAACATTCGGGTTATCCCATCCCTCCCGCAAAGCTGTATGAGAAAAGATGAAACGAAGAGGACTAGCCATATCCAACAACGTTTCCTTATCTTTCATTATCAGGTTGTATGTATCATCGTCGGCTTGAGTTTCACCAGAAGTATCCTTCAAATGACCTTTTTTATCTTGAGAGAAATATCCATTATGGATCTTCTCAATAGGAATACCAGTCATTCCCTGATATGCCGGCATTACTGCAACTAATTCGTTGTATATTTCCTCAAACCATATGGCAAATTTCCCTTTTACCGCATTCCCTTGTTCATCATACGAGCGATAATTTGCCACTCTGTCAATAAAAAACAGAGAGAGTACTTTAATACCGAGTTTATTCAACTTTTGCTCTTTCCGAAGATGCTCCTCTATCGTCCGTCGAATCTGGAACTTCTTGAGTTCAACTTATAAATGCAACTTTTTGGGTGCGGATAATAAGCAATAA
>ERZ827181.3515-NODE-3515-length-11064-cov-3.262694_pt1 | contig 11064 bp, 8 predicted proteins | sample MGYA00519778_ERZ827181 | MGnify/ENA primary metagenome ERZ827181 (study PRJEB31778, sample SAMEA3449273) | human gut metagenome | biome: human gut; feature: human-associated habitat; material: faeces | place: United Kingdom | collected 2010/2012 ...
GAGCGCCACCTTGCCAAGGTGGAGGTAGCGAGTTCGAGCCTCGTCGGCCGCTCCATTGGAGTGGTATTCATCACTCCCTTATATGGTGACGTGGCCAAGTGGTAAGGCAAGGGTCTGCAAAACCCTCATCCACCAGTTCAAATCTGGTCGTCACCTCCAAAAGATTCCCGGAAGCTTCGGCTTCCGGGATTTTTTGTTTTGCACTGTCCCCTGCCGGGGGAGCTTCCTCCCGTGAAAATGCAATGCCGGAGCGTCCGCAGACGCTCCGGCATTGCTATAATAAAAGTAACGCTACCTCAGAACCGCAGCCGCATCTGATACCACACCACCCCGCCGTGGGTGGAAGTGGAAACGCCCTCGTTCGCAAAGTCGAACTTTGCATAGTAGTGCAAAAGCTTCTCCTTGCAGGTCAGTACCAGCCCCTTGCGCCCCTGTGCGCGGGCATCTGCAATGGCTCTTTGCAGCAGCAGCCCGGCATAGCCCCGGCAACGGCAGCGCGGGAGGGTGTTCACCCCAAAGATCATCTGCCATGCGCCATTTTCATCATGCAGGGCGGCATCCGCGTACATCTCATCAGTCAGGTCGGGTGTGTCGGTGCAAAAGCCGTCCACAAAGGCCACCAGCTCCCCCTGCTCAAGCAGCAGCCAGAAATGACCGGCATAGTGTGCCAGCCGCCCGGCAAATTCTTCCGCTGTGGCAGCCTCCGCTGCCGGAAAACAGGCCGCCTCCACGGCGGCAATGGCCTGTAAATCGTCCATAGTCGCGTTGCGTATCTCCACAGTATCTCTCCTCCCTTTTTGTATTGTCAGTATACCACAGCTGCCGCGCAAGGGCAAAATATTTGCATCTGTTTCCCGTCCGTGTTACAATGGCTATACTACGCTTGGAAGGGAGTTGAAACGCCATGCCCACCGAAAACCGCACTACCTTAACGCCGGACACCCCGGTGCGCTACCTGAAGGGGGTCGGCCCAAAAACCGCAGAGCGGTTCGAGAAGTTGGGCATCGTGACGCTGGCAGACCTGCTGTGCCACTACCCCCGGCGCTACATTGACTTTTCCAAGCCCTACTCCATTGCGGAAGCTCCCGCCGACACCGAATGCGTGGTAAAGGCCGAGGTATTCGCAAAGCCCGGCGGGCGCATTTTGCCGGGTGGGCGGCGGATGGAGCGCATCACCGCCGGGGACGATATAGCCAGTCTGGAGATCACATGGTTCAATAACCCCTACGCCACCCAGAAATTGCAGCTGGGGCAGGAATACTATTTTCAGGGCATCGTGACCGGCGGGATGCTGCGCCGCCAGATGGTCAACCCGCAGGTGCGCACTGCTGAACAGATCCAGGCCGCGCCCTTTGAAGCCGTTTACCCCCAGACCGAGGGACTTACCAGCAGCACCATCTCCCGCTGCATCCGGCAGCTTTTGCCCCACGCGGAGCTACTGCCCGACCCGCTGCCGCCGGAGATGCTGCAAAAATACCGTTTGCTGCCCAAGGCCGAGGCGGTACGCGCCATCCACTGCCCTGCCACCGAGGAACAGGCCGCAGCGGCGCGGCGGCGGCTCATCTACGAGGAGCTTTTGGTGCTGCAATTGGGCATCGGGCGGATGCGCAGCCGAGGCGCTGCGGCCACCGGGGCACCCATGCGCCGCGCCGATCCATCCCCTTTCTGGCAGAGTCTGCCCTTTGCCCCCACCGGGGCGCAGCGCCGTGCAGTGGAGGAGATTTTAAACGATATGGCGGGCGATACCGCCATGAGCCGCCTGTTGCAGGGCGATGTAGGCAGCGGCAAAACGCTGGTAGCTGCCGCCGCCATCTGGGCGTGCATCCGGGCGGGATATCAGGCCGCGCTGCTGGCTCCCACCGAAATTTTAGCCGCCCAGCACGCCGAGGGCCTGAACCGGATGCTTGCCCCCTTCGGGATGCGGGTGGCCCTGCTGACCGGCGGCATGAAGGCCGCTGCCCGCCGCACCACGCTGGCTGCCATCCGCAAGGACGAAGCCGACCTTGTGGTGGGCACCCACGCCCTGATGAGCGAAGGGGTGGAGTTTGCCCGGCTGGGTCTGGCGGTCATTGACGAGCAGCACCGCTTTGGGGTGCGTCAGCGCGGCGCACTGGCAGAAAAAGCCGCGAACCCGCACCTGCTGGTCATGAGTGCCACCCCTATCCCCCGCACGCTGGGGCTTTTGATCTACGGCGATCTGGATATCTCCGTTCTGGACGAGCTGCCCCCCGGGCGCACCCCGGTTAAGACCCGGTGCATCACCGGCAAGCGGCGGCAGGACCTGTACCGCTTTCTGGACAGCGAGATCGACAAAGGGCGGCAGGTGTATCTGGTCTGCCCCGCCATCGAGGATGTGCCGGACGGCGGGCTGAACGCCGTCAAGACCTACTACGAGGACATTGCCAAGACGCTGCTGCCCGACCGCCGGGTGGGGCTGATGCACGGCAAGCTGAAACCCAAGGAAAAAGCCGCCGTCATGGAGGATTTCAAGGCCGGGCGGTTGGACGCACTGGTGTCCACCACCGTCATCGAGGTGGGCGTGGACGTGCCCAACGCCAGCGTGATGGTGATTGAAAACGCCGAGCGCTACGGCCTGAGCGCCCTGCACCAGCTGCGCGGGCGGGTGGGACGCGGCGCTGCCGAGAGCTGGTGCTTCCTTGTCAGCGACAACACCAGCGAGGCCGTGCAGAAGCGGCTGAAATTCCTCTGCTCCACCACCGACGGCTTTGCCGTGGCGCAGTACGATCTGGAGACCCGCGGCCCCGGCGACTTTTTCGGCAGCCGCCAGCACGGTCTGCCCACCTTGCAGATCGCCGACCTGATGAATGACACCCGTACCCTGCACGCCGCCCAGAGCGAGGCCGCCGCATTGCTTGCCGCCGACCCGCTGCTGGAAAGCCCTGCACACGCTTTGCTGGCCGCGCAGGTGCAGCAGATGTTCGACAAGGCCGGGCCGATGAACTAAAAAAGCGCTGTCGCACAAAAAACTCGTGCGACAGCGCTTTTCTTTACGTTTCCTTGCTCCCAACAATGTTTTGCAGGATGCGGGCGGTCAGGGCGTCCAGCTTTGTTTCCAGTGCGGGCAGGTGCAGCAGGCGGTAGAGCCGCTGATACACGGCATCCACCGCGTAGCCCGCAGCGGCGATCAGCAGCACTGCACCGGTCAGGTAAGCCAGCGAGGGCAGCAGCGCCCCGCCAAACCGGGGCAGATCCACCAGCTGCCACAGCAGCGCCCGGGTAAAATCGCTGTCGTGCAGCAGATACACCCCAAAGGACAGCGGTGCCAGCCGGAATACCCAGCGCCGCCAGTAGTCCGAGCGGATATGGATATTCTGGAACAGCAAAAACATTGCTGCCGAGGCGATGACCGTAGCCAGTGCCTGATAACCGTTGACGGTATTCACAAAGCCGTTCAGGTGCAGGGCGTTTTCCACCCGCAGCGCCAGCATCCGGTTGAACAGCCCCGCCGCCGAAGCTGCCAGATATGCCAGCAAACACAGCCCGCTGGGCACGGTCACCCGGTATTTGCGGAAATAAGCCGCAATAAAATACAGAGTGTAGAACCAGATAAAGCTGTACCCGTTATTCACAAAGGTTTCATCCGTTGCCCAGTAGAACAGCGTGCCCCACACGCTTTGCAGCAGCAGCGCCACCAGCAGCAGCGTTTTGTACTGCCGCCGGTCAAGGCTCTGCACCACCGCATTCAGCACCGGCACCGAGAGGTACATCAGAAAATAAGCCGAGGCGAACCAGTAGCCGTTGGAGGTAAGGGGTAAAAGTGCCCGGAGCAGCGAAATGGCTGAAAGCGGCACCGCACCCGCCTTGACCGCAACGCAGAAAGTGAGCATGGAGTAAAACCACACCTGTGCCCCGATGCGGAACAGCCGCCCGGCGCGGACAGCCCCCTTGCGCTCCGACAGATAATAGCCGGAAAGCATTACAAAGCAGTTGGTGGACACACGCGCCAGAATAAACAGCAGCCAGTAGATCCAGAATGCCGCCGACCCCTGCGGTGCCGCACTGCCCAGCCCGCCGTGCCCGATACCGTGCATCAGCACGATCATTACCATACTGAGAATGCGCATCGTCTCAAAGCCGCTATGCCGCTTCTGCTCTTCCATACCCCATTTTCCCCCTTACATTTCCCCTATTTCCAGCTGCCGCAAAGCCTGCCGCACCTGCTGCTCCGGCCGCAGCCACGTTTGATAGTACGCCGCATTGTGCTGCGCCATGGCTAAGATCGCCGCCGGGTCTGCCAGCAGCTGCCGCAGCTGCGTCTCACACTCCGCCGGGGACGTATACGCTTTATAGTTTTTCCCTTCTTCAAAGCCGCCCGGCAGGGTGTACCGCAACGGCTCGGTGACGATAGCGCGTCCCGCCGCCACATACTCGGCCAGTTTCCAGCCGGTAGAGCCGTGCAGTCCGGTAGAAGCCACACAAATTTCCGTGTGCTGCATCCGGTGCAGATAGGCGCGCTTGCCGGTCAGCTTGTCCGGCAGGATCAGTTCCGGGCACTGCCGCCGGGCGCAGGCGTTGTCCGATACGCCGCCGGTGAACTGCGCCGGGAAAGCACTTTGCAGCCGGTGCAGCAGCTCGATGCGGTCTGCGTTCACCTGCCGCCACTCTGCCTGTAACTCCGGGTATTGCTGCACCGCCGGTTCCTCCGGGTCCCACAGACGGGTCAGGAAGAGGATGCGCGGCTTTTTGCGCACCCGGGTCAGCCGGGCTTCAAAGTCCTGCGGGTAGCAGCGGGTGGAAAGCGCCCACTGCTTCAGGCGGCTCTTTGCGCTGCGCTCCGCTTCCAGCGGCGAGCCCGGACAGGTAACGTAATAGTTCAGCCCCAATGGCCGCAGCTTTGCGGAGATATCGCCCGGGAACTGCCGGTTCTTCTCGGCTGAAAAACTGCGCTTGAACACCACATCCGCCCGGTGGAACATTGCCAGCACCGCCGCAGGGTCGTTGTAGAAGTAGCCGTCCATCAGGTCAAACACCACCGTGCGGCCGTCGATCTCGGTTTCCAGCAGCGCTTCCCGGGCAAGGGGATTGCCCTGCCGCACGTCCTGCACCCGCAGGGTCAGTTCCCCGCGCTTTGCCAGCAGGGTAAAACCCGCCAGAATGCCGCTGACGTGGGCAGCGCCCTCCCGGGTGGCAAGTTTTATTGTGACCTGCATATTCCCTCCTATCGGTGGAACAGCCCGGTGCGTCGCTCGCCCATAGGGATGACATCACAGAACACACACCGGCTCTTGGTGGAAAGCTGCACATCCTTGTGGTAGCAGCCGAAAAACCATTTTTCGTAGGTCAGCTTGAGCAAGATCTCGTCCAGAAACAGGTGCAGACGGTTGCTCTCGCCAAGGGCAAGGGCGGTAAAATCCAAAAATCTGCTTGGTGCATCGTGGGTCAGCACATAATCTACCTTGTAGTCTACTTTCTCTAAGTTGCGGCGGCAGGTGTCGTACTCCTCGTCACTGGGCATCTCCTGCTTCCACCAGTTCACGCCCGGCTCCCGGTCGTCCTTATCCTGACTTTCCGCGCCGCCGAAGCAGAGATAGGTCTTGCCCTCCAGCTCCAGCACACTGCCCCGGCACACATGGTACACGTTGCCGCCAAGGCTCTGCACCCTGCCGCCGAACAGCTCGGTCTCCGGGTACTGTGCCAGCAGGTCGTAGTTTTCGTGGCTGCCGTCCAGAAACAGCACCGTGTAAGGGCGCTTGCGCAGCCAGTCCAGCCGCTTGCGCTCTGCGGCGCTGCCGTCCCACACAAAGCCGAAATCTCCCAGCACCACCACGGTGTCCTTTTTGCCCAGCCAGCGCAGTTTGCCCTGCTTGAAGCGCTGGATATCGCCGTGGGTATCCCCTGTAAGATATACCATTCCTGCCCTCCCTGCCGGAGCGAAAGAACGGTGTAAAACACCGCAAGGCTCTTGTAACACCCCGGCAAACCTGTTATTATTATAGAACACAGCACACTTGCTGCAAAATTGATCTTCCGGCGCGCTGTACTGCGCGGCCTTATCTCGTATATTTTATCGCTTTTTAAAGGAATTGTCCACATGAAACGTATTTTTGCACTGGTTCTTTCGCTTGTATTTCTGCTCAGCTGCCTTGTGCTGCCCGCCGGAGCCATGTTCGACCCCAGCCCGGTGTATCAGGTGCAGGCTGCAAGCGCCTATATCGTGAACACCGATACCAACATCATCGTCTACGATAAAGACAGCACGAAGCAGGTGTCTGCCGGCGGTCTGACCAAATATATGACCCTTGCCGTGCTGCTGACCAACTACGCCGACCAGCTGGACAACACCTTCCAGATGCCCTTTGCCATCTCGGACTATGTTTATAATACCAATAACGCAGATATGCGCTCCAATGAAACTTTTACCTATCGGGAAGCCATGTACGCCATGCTTACCCGCAACGCCAACGAGGCAGCCATGGGTGTGGCATACACCCTTTCCGGCGGCGATCTGGACGGCTGGGTGGCGCAGATGAACACCCTGTCCCAGCGCATCGGCACCACCGCCAGCAGTTGGACGGACGCCTGCGGCATCGACAGCGGCAACACCACCTGCGCGGTGGATATGTACCTGATCCTGCGCTACCTGATGAGCTTTGACGCCTTTGTGGAGGTGTCCGGCGCGCCCAGCTTTACCATGCCCGCCAAGGAGAAGCACCGCTCTTCCTCGGTGCTGGTCAGCCAGAATGCCGCGCTGAGCAAAGCCAGCGGCGGCAGCTACTACCGCAGCGCCATGCAGGGCGGTATGTGCAGCGTGACCGCCTTTAAAAACGATACCGGCACCCAGAGCTATGTTTCGTGGGGCAACAAGGACGGTGCCACCTATATCTTCTGCGTGATGGACAGCCCCGACAGCTGCGATACCTTCGGCTACGCCAACCGCCGCCCTGCCCTGTTCGAGACGGTCAAACTGATGGACTGGGTATTCGACAGCTTTTCCATTCAGGCTGCGCTGGACACTGATTTGACCATTGCGGAGATCCCGGTCCGATATTCCTCCGACACCGACACCTTGCAGCTGTACCCCAACGACAGCATGATGACCCTGCTGCCCTCCACCAGCGACGGCACTGTCACCCAGAAATACTTCCACCTGCCGGACTACGTCTGCGCCCCCATCCAGCAGGGCGACGTGGTGGGCACGGTGGAGCTGAAGCTGGCGGGCGAGACCATCGGCGTGGTGGATCTGATCGCCGGGCAGGACGTAGCCCGCAACCCGCTGCTGTTCGGGGTGGACAAGGTGAAGGAGTTCCTGACCAGCCTGTACCTGAAGGTGGTGCTGGTGCTCAGCCTGATTGCCGCCCTGATCTATGGGCTGTGGCTGCTGTGCGCCAACTGGAACCGCCGCAAGCCCACCAAAAAGATCCACCGCCGCTATTAAGTAAAGCAAAAGCCCTGCACCGGATGCAGGGCTTTTGCTGTATTGTAGCGCCTCAGGCGCGGTTTTTCAGAAGTTCTGTCAGGCTGTGGAAGGTTTGGCCGTGGTTGCCGGTAACAGTCTCGGCGTGGAGCAGGCTGCTGAGAACGCTTTCCTCCACGCACTCTGCCACCGCCCGGAACAAAGGGTTGATGGCATCATCGTGGAGCAGGGTCATGGGCAGCAGGGCTTTCTCCGAGTAATGCGGCACCCGGTTGGCGGTGGTAAAGGCGATGACGATCTCGCCGCTGCCGTTGCCGCAGTAGGAACCTGTGCGGGAAAGCCCCACCAGCGCCCGGCGGCACAGCCGCCGCAGCTGCCGCTCGCTCAGGGGGATATCCGTGGCCAGCACCGTGATGATGGAGCCTTTATCCTCGTGGGGCGGGATGCTGTCATCCAGCAGGGTGTGGATGGGCGTGCCCGCCACGATGAGGTCATCGAACAGCGCATGGTTGGAGAGCACCAGTGCGCCCATGGTGTAGGGTTTTCCGTCCAGTTCCACCACCCGGGAGGCGGAGCCGATGCCGCCTTTCAGCCCGTGGCAGCGCATCCCCCGCCCGGCACCTACGGCACCCTCGGCAAAATCTGCCTTGCAGTCTGCCAGCGCGGCAAAAACGTGCTGCTCGGTCACATGAAGCCCCCGGATGTCGTTCAGGCCGCAGTCGTTGCACTCGCAGACCACCGGGTTCACGCTGCCGGTGGTCTCGCAGATGTCGGGGTTTTTCTCCAGCATATACTTTACCAGCGCGGTCTGCGCCGTGCCCACGCTGAGGGTGTTGGTAAACAGGATGGGCGTTTCCAGCGTGCCCAGCTCGTCGATCTGCACAAGGCCGGTGGTCTTACCAAAGCCGTTGATGACATAGCTGGCCGCCAGCACTTTTTCGTGGAAAATATCCCCTTGGTGCGGCAGCAGCGCCGTTACGCCCGTCTGCACCACGCCGTCTGCCAAGGTGCAGTGCCCTACCGTCACCCCCGGCACATCGCTGATCTTATCCCGCGCACCTTTGGGCAGCGTGCCCACCTGAAAACCCCATTCGTTCCCTGCAATGCCCATCGTAGCTCCTCCTTGCTTTTTTTCTAAGGTGTATCATAGCATTTCCGCTGCCAAAAGTAAACCACTGTAACAAGCCGGGGCGGGCGCAGAAAAAAGGCTCCCGCGCTGCACAAAATCATTGAGGTGCCGCTGCATTTTCCGTCGGCCACGATCTTCTGAGCGCCGCATAGGAGACCAGAAAGTTCGCAAGCCACCCTGCCGGGACGGCAAGCCAGACAAAGGCAATGCCAAAGCGCGGTGCACAGAGCAGGGCAACGGACAGGCGAATGGCAAGGTTTACCATATTTGCAATGAGGAACGGGCGCATGATGCCAAGCCCGCGCAGCACGCCATCGGTCGCCATCTTGATGCCCATGAAGATGAAGAAGTAACCCAGCCACCGCATATAATCACCGGACACCTGATAGGCCAGCGCCGTTCCGTCCTTGCCCAGAAACAGCGAGGAGATCTGGGTGTGCAGGGTTTCAATGACCGCAAAGGCAATGACCGCAAAGCACAGGTCCAGCACCAGTGCAGCGTGGTAGCCTTTTTTGAGGCGGTCGATCTTCTTTGCACCAAAATTCTGGGAGATATAGGGCGAGACCGCATTGCCGATGGAGACAAAGATCAGCGAGAAAACATTTTCTACCCGCATCGTTGCTGCATATCCGGCAAGCGCCTGTGTGCCAAAGGGGTTTACCACCGCCTGCACGATCATCATGCCGATGGACACGGTGGACTGCTGCAAGACCGACGGCACCGCAATGCGAAGCATGGAATACAGCTCCTGCCGATCGAACTTATTAAAGGGGCTTTTATACTGCCGCATCCGGTGCAGGAAGATCAAAAACGAAAACACCGCAGAAATGCCCTGTGCGATCAACGTGGCAAGGGCTGCGCCAAACACGCCCAAGCCAAGCCCCGCCACCATCCAGAGATCCATAAAAATATTCAGGATAGATGAGACGATCAGCAGTCCCAACGGAATTTTGGATTCACCGATGGAAGTGAACATGGTGGAAAGAATGTTGTACATGAATAGAAACGGGAAACCCACAAAGTAGACACGCAGATACAATACTGCTTCTTCCAATATATCGGCAGGGGTCTGTAATCCGCTCATCATGAAATGGGAAAAGCAAAAGCCAAAGACACCAAGGACAACGCTTAAGATCAAAAAGCTGATCAGGGACGTTGACACAATGGTTTTCATTTTACCATAATTTTTTGCACCAAAACAGCGGCTTACAAGCACACCTGCGCCCACACCAGCACCAAGCGCCACACAAATAAAAACATTGGTAAGCGCTGCACAGGCACCAACAGCCGCAAGCGCGGAGGAACCAACAAACTGACACAGTTGCTATTGCATATCCGATTCGCTTCATGTTCTTCTCCATTCAACAACATGCACTATAATCTTCCTCTGTTTTCTTCTATCCATTTAACCGCATAGTCAACGATCTGTCTCTGACTCATTAATTTGACTGTTGCATTTCCAATCTGAACGGTATGTACTGTATGGAATTTCTCGAAATCTTCTCCAATCTGTGTAAAATCTTCTCCCCATATGTCTCATTATGTTTCATTTTCTGTCGAAAATACCCGACTAATTCCCTTAAAATTCATACTTTCTCAACTCACAATTCTTTATCCCAAATGCTGCAAATTCCTCATTCGTCATATCGTGGAAATATGATTCAATAATACGGGAGATTCCGTTATGCGCCACCAACAGGTACACCGTTCCTTCGCTTTCCGCTTCTTTCTTAATATCATCCAGCAGATTATAGATTCTCTGGGAAAGCTTCAGCATGGACTCTCCACCATCATAGCTGTTGACAAACTGCGCCTTGGCAACAGAAAATTCCGCACCATTTCGCGGGGTGGACTCATACCGTCCAAAATTCTGCTCTTTTAAGCGCATTTCTTCCTCTGCCGGAACGCCTGTCACTTCCGCAATATGCTTTGCGGTATCTGCCGCACGCATCAGCGGTGAATACAGAATCTTATCAATATGGATTCCTTCTGCCTTGATCCGTTCGCCCAATTCCTTTGCCTGTGTATGTCCAAGTTCTGTGAGTGCAATATCCGTCGCGCCACAGATTTTATTCTCCACATTCCAGATTGTCTGTCCATGTCTTGTAAAATAGAAGTATGCCATCGTATCTGTTCCTCCTGTATTTTCTACTAAGATACTACCATATCTAATCCTTGAATTCCACCACATGTTTCCGTTTCCAGATCGGGAAGAGATTCCGCTGGCAGATATAATTCTCGCGCTCTTTGATTCCAACCGCGTGGAAAAATGTCTTCCACATATCGGTATATTCATCCTCGTACTCCTCCGTCTTCCGAAGCGTCTCAAATTCCGCATCGGTCAGATAACGCAGATAATTCTACCATGTTCTTTCCATCTTCATCTGTAATTGACAGAGCAACTGTCTCAATAGAATTTGCAGTAGAGCTTACCTTGTTGCTGCCTGCACTTACAATAATACCATCTGAGCTATCGCCATTAGCATTGTTCAATCCGATCAAGATATCATGATCATCCTTGATGTCCTGTCCCTGACCACTGTCATGAGAGGATGTAGTA
>ERZ827181.3520-NODE-3520-length-11050-cov-2.380173_pt1 | contig 11050 bp, 6 predicted proteins | sample MGYA00519778_ERZ827181 | MGnify/ENA primary metagenome ERZ827181 (study PRJEB31778, sample SAMEA3449273) | human gut metagenome | biome: human gut; feature: human-associated habitat; material: faeces | place: United Kingdom | collected 2010/2012 ...
TGCGCGAACAGTATCTGCCCGCCGGCCCCGTCAGCCCCGTGCCTGCCAGCCTGTGCGGCGCGCTGCTGTCCATGGCCGACAAGGCCGATACCCTGGTGGGCTGCTTCGGCCTGGGCATGATCCCCACCGGTGCCGCCGACCCCAATGCCCTGCGCCGTTGCGCTCTGGGCATCATCCGTATCGCTCTGGAGTTCGACCTGCACTTCGACATCCGTCAGCTGTTCGCCCGTGCTCACGAACTCTATGGTGACCGCCAGTGGAAGCTGGCTCCGCAGGAAGCCCTGGACAAGCTGCTGGACTTCTTTGCGGGCCGTGTGCGCAATTACTGGCAGAACCGTGGCGAAGACAGCCTGCTGGTGGATGCCGCTCTGGGCGCCGGTGTGGCTGATGTCTGCCAGTGCGGGGCCCGTCTGGCCGCCCTTGCCCAGTTCAGCAAGGAAGCCGGTTATGCCGAGGCCGTGCAGACCTTCAAGCGTGTGGCCAACATCGTCCGCAAGCAGGGCGCGGCTGAACAGCTTGCCGCTGCCTGGCAGGCTGACCTGCTGCAGGAAGATGCCGAAAAGGCCCTGGCCGCCACGCTGGACGATCTGCTGCCGCGTCTGGACAGCCTGTGGGAGGCCGGTGACCATACCGCCGCCCTCAAAACGCTGCTGGAAGTCCGTCCTGTGGTGGATGCCTTCTTCGACGGCGTCATGGTCATGTGCGATGATGCGGCGCTGCGCGCCAACCGCCTGGCCATGCTCAATGCCCTGGGCACCCGGTTTGCTCGGCTGGCGGATTTTGCCGCCCTGCAGATCTAAAATGTGGCAAGGGGCACTGCCCCTTGCATGAAAATGCGCCAATATGGCCGCAGAGCTTGACAGATATGCCATGCTCTGCTAAGAATCCGTCTTCACACGAAGGCACTATACCTGCATTGCAGGCCAAAATATCGGAGGAATACCGTGGCTAACCATAAGTCTGCCATCAAGCGTCATAAGCAGAGCCTGAAACACGCCGCCCGCAACCGCGCTGCCCGTACCCGCGTGAAGAACGCCGTCAAGGCTGTGCGCGCCGCCATCACCGGCAACGACAAGGAACAGGCCAGCAGCGCTCTGACTGTTGCCGCTTCCGTGCTGGCCAAGGCCGCCGGCAAGGGCGCCATGCACTGGAAGAAGGCTACCCGCAAGCTGTCCCGCCTGTCTCGCGCCGTCAACGCTATCGACGCTCAGTAGTGCGGCTGCACCGGTCACCGTCGTTTTTGCTTGACGGAGACGGCCGGGTAACGTAATATTTCAAACATGCGCTCGTAGCTCAGCTGGATAGAGCAACAGGCTACGAACCTGTAGGCCAGGAGTTCGAATCTCTTCGGGCGCACCATCACAAAAATAAGCGGTTGGCTGTTATGGCTGGCCGCTTTTTTTGTATTTTCAATGCCTTGTTTCAGGGCCCCGGGATGCCACGGGCCGGTATCTTTCGGGGTTCTGCCCGTACTGCCGCATCATTCCCGGTACGGACATCTTTCCCGCATGGCTCCGGTGTGTCCTCTTCCATGACATGGAGCGCAGGCCCCTTGGGTATCCTGTTTTGTGTGCCGCTTCCGGTGCCGGATGCCGGGAAAGGAGAGATGGCCGATCTCCAAAAGCTGGAGGCGTGCCGGGATGTCCGCAGGCAGCCGGAAAGGGGAGCCCTGCGCATGAAACGACACCAAGAGACGCCATCGACGGATCCTTCCGCCCCTGATCAGAAAGGGGCGGCTCCCTCCACATCTCCTGTGCTGCCGTCGCATCGGCAGCGCGTACGTGAAACGGTCAGCGAGCTGCGGCTGCTGTTCGACCTTTCCCAGGTCATCGACCATTCCCGCGACATCAGCCACAGCCTGGAGGCGACGCTCTCTCTGATGGCGCAGCACCTGCACATGATGCGGGGCATGATCACCCTCGTGTCTCCCCATACCGGCGAGATCCGCATCGAGGTGGCCCACGGTCTGAATCCCGCCGAGCAGCGGCGGGGCCATTATGCGCTGGGTGAGGGCGTCACGGGGCGCGTCATCCAGAGCGGCCAGCCCATGGTCGTTTCCAATGTTTCGGCCAGCCCCATCTTTTTGAACCGTACCCGTTCCCGTGACCTGCAAAAGGATACCATCGCCTTCATCTGTGTGCCCATCAAATTCGAGGACGAAGTCCTGGGTGCCCTTTCCGTGGACCGTGTCTTTGCGGATGCCGTGACGCTGGAAGAAGACGAGCGCATCCTGACCATCATCGCGTCCATGATCGCCCATGCGGCCAGGGCGCGGCAAAACGTCATGGACGAGCGTGTCGCGGCCATCGAAGAGAACATGCGCCTGCGCAATGCGCTGTCCGCGCCGCTGCGTCCGCACGGTTTTGTCGGCAATTCCGATGCCATGCGCCTTGTCTATGAGCAGATCTCGCAGGTGGCGCCTTCCACGACGACGGTGCTGCTGTACGGCGAGAGCGGCACAGGCAAGGAGCTGGCCGCCCATGCCATCCATTCCGCCGGCAAGCGGAGCAAGGGGCCGTTCATCTCGCTGAACTGTGCGGCCTTGCCGGAAAACCTCATCGAAAGCGAACTGTTCGGCCATGAGAAGGGAGCTTTTACCGGTGCTTCGGGCATACGCAAGGGACGCTTCGAGCTGGCGGATGGCGGGACGCTCTTTCTTGATGAAGTGGGGGAACTTTCCCTGCTGACGCAGGCCAAGCTGCTGCGTGTCCTGCAGGAGCGCTGTTTCGAGCGTCTGGGCGGTACGGAGAGCCTGTCCGTGGACGTGCGCATCATCACGGCCACCAACAGGGATCTGGCCCGCATGGTGGAGGAGGGCACGTTCCGCCGCGACCTCTATTACCGTCTGAATGTGTTCCCCATCCACATGCCGCCCCTGCGCGAACGGCAGAACGACATCCAGCCGCTGGCGGCCTATTTTGTAGACAAGTACGCTGCGGCCAACGGACGCTCAGGCATCCGCATCTCGCTGGCCGTCATGGACATGCTGCAACGTTATTCCTGGCCCGGCAATATCCGTGAGCTGGAGAACGTCATGGAGCGGGCCGTGCTCCTGGTCGGTCAGGATGGCCTGATCCTGCCCCAGCATCTGCCGCGTGAACTGCACAGTACGCATTGCCCGTTCGGCCCGGAGGCGCACAAGGGGGCTGTGGAGCCCTATACGGCTTCCGGCACCTTGCAGGATCGTCTCGACGAGCTGGAGCGCGCCTGCATCACCGATGCCCTTGCCCGGCACAAGGGGCACATGGGGCATGCGGCCCAGGCCCTAGGGCTCACGGAGCGCGTCATGGCCCTGCGTATGAAGAAACATGGCATCAGCTACAAGGATTTCCGCCAGCACTGATGCAAGGATTTGCTTGGGAAGGGCGGAGGCTGTCCCCATCCGTGATGGCCGCAGCGTCCGCTCTTTGCCTGTTACAGCACGAAAAAGGCCCGCCGGAGTCATGCTCTGGCGGGCCTTATGCATAAGGGAGCGCTTCGTGCCTTCCCCGCGCTCCGGTATGCCCTTGGGGAAAAGAGTGTCTGTCCTTCCAAAAGAAGACAAAAGTGTGGCGGAAGGGCCCTGCCGCTTTGCTGGCAAGGGCCCCTCCCCCGAATGAGATTTACAAGCTCAGTCCCTGCAAACGTTCCAGGGCCTCGGTGGTGTCCTCCTCACTGCCGAAAACGGTGAAGCGTACATAGCCTTCGCCGCTGGGCCCAAAGCCCGCACCGGGGGTGCAGACCAGGGAAGTGCGGGAGAGCAGAAAGTCGAAGAACTCCCAGGAACCCATGCCGTCAGGCGTCTTCACCCAGATATAGGGGGCATGGATGCCGCCGTAGCAGGAAAGGCCCATGCCCTCGATGCCGGAACGGATACGGGCCGCATTGGCCATGTAGGCCGCGATGGTGGCGCGGACCTGTTCCTGCCCCTCTGGGCTGTAGACGGCCTCGGCGGCACGCTGCACGATGTAGGGACAGCCGTTGTACTTGGTGCTCTGGCGGCGCTTCCACATGTCCTGCAGACGGACGCGGGAACCGTCCGGGCCGGGGATGGTCACCGCGGCCGGGATGGTGGTGAAGGCGCAGCGCAGGCCCGTGAATCCCGCCGTCTTGGAGAAGGAGCGGCACTCCACGGCCACTTCTTCGGCGCCGGGGATCTCGAAGATGCTGTGCGGCACCTCGCTGTCCGTATCCTTGATGAAGGCTTCGTAGGCCGCATCATAGATGATGAGGGCCCCGTGGCGGCGGGCATAGTCCACCCAGGCAGCCAGAGCATCCCTGTGCAGCACCGTGCCCGTGGGATTGTTGGGATAGCAAAGATAGATGATGTCGGGTACCGCGTCGGGGAAGTCCGGCACGAAGTCGTTGGCTTCCGTGCAGGGCAGGTAGATGAGGTCGCTCCAGCGCTCGCCCGTCCACCGGCCCGCGCGGCCTGCCATGGCATTGGAATCCACATAGACGGGATAGACGGGGTCGGTGACCGCCACGCGGCAGGACAGGGAGAACAGTTCCTGGATGTTGGCCACATCGCACTTGGAACCGTCGCTGATGAAGATGTCCGCGGCGTCCATCTGCACACCGTGGGCTCGGTAGTCATGCGCAGCGATGGCCTCGCGCAGGAAATCATAGCCCTGTTCCGGGCCGTACCCCTTGAAGGAGGCGGACGAGGCCATCTCGTCCACTGCCGAATGCAGGGCCGTGATGACGGCGGGCGGCAGGGGGCGGGTCACGTCGCCGATACCCAGGCTGATGACAGGCAGGGCGGGATGCTGTTCCCGGTGCGCGCGGACCCTGGTGGCCACCGTGGCGAAAAGATAGGCGCCGGGCAGTCCGGCGTAATGTTCGTTGCTGCGGATCATGGCTAGTCCTCCTGTCCCTGGGCAGGGCTGTATTCTCCAGAAAAAACGGTGCGGGCCGGGCCGGTCATCAGGACGTGTCCCGTCCGTTCATCCCAGCGGATGTCCAGCGTGCCGCCGCGCAACTGCACCGCCACTTCCCTTCCCGTACGTCCGGTCAGATGGCAGGCCACGGCCACGGCACAGGCGCCGGTACCGCAGGCCAGGGTCTCTCCGGCACCCCGTTCCCAGACGCGCATGCGTACATGTCCCGCGTCCATGAGCTGCACGAATTCGGTATTGGTGCGGCTGGGGAACCAGGGGTGGTGTTCGAAGGCCGGGCCCACCACAGGCAGATCCAGACTGTCTACATCGTCCACGAAGACAAAGGCATGAGGATTGCCCATGGACACGCAGGTCACGGCCCATTCACGATCCAGCACCCGGATGGGCTGGCCGATGCACGGGCTTTCGGGATCCGATGTCGTGTCGGGGCGGACGGGGATGCGCTGCCGGGCCAGTTCCGGCGTGCCCATGTCCACACAGACACGGGAGGGGCAGCCTCCGGCATCGTCCACCCGCTGCAGGAGCTTGACCCCGGCCAGGGTCTCCAGGCGGATGACGGGCCTGTCGGTCAGGGCATGCTCCCAGGCAAAGCGTCCTACGCAGCGGGAAGCGTTGCCGCACATCTCGGCTTCACTGCCGTCGGCATTGAACATGCGCATGCGCAGGTCGGCACTGTCCGGTGAGGTGGGCGGCAGGATGAGCACCAGCCCGTCGGAGCCCACGCCGTAATGCCTGTCGCTGACGGCACGGGCCAGCGAGGGGATGTCCCCTTCCGCGAGCCGCAGATCTTCCGAGAATCCGTCAAGATAGACGTAATCGTTGCCGCAGCCTTCCATCTTGGTGAAGGCGATCTTACGCATGGTCGTTCTCTCCTCGTGCATGGAACACTTCTTCGGTGGCGGAGGCGGTCTCCGCGTCGTGGGCGGCTTCCGCCTGACGGCGGAGCACGTTCTTGTAATCCAGCGGCATGACCTTGACGAAGAGCGGCAGGGCGGCATCCCAGTTGGCCAGCAGGGACGCTGCCTTGGCGCTGCCGGTGCAGGCCGCGTGCCGTTCCACCAGGCGGCGCAGCAGGGCCTGATCCTCTTCCTGCCAGACGGATTCCAGATCCACGCTTTCGATGTTGCAGCGGTTCTGGAAATGCTCGTCCAGATCGTAGACGAAGGCCGTGCCGCCGCTCATGCCTGCGGCGAAGTTGTAGCCGGTGCGTCCCAGGACGACGACGGTACCGCCGGTCATGTATTCGCAGCCGTGGTCGCCCACACCTTCCACCACGGCGCAGGCACCGGAGTTGCGCACGGCAAAACGTTCCCCGGCCTGGCCGCAGAAGTAGGCCTCCCCGGCGGTGGCGCCGTACAGGGCCACGTTGCCGGCCACGGCCTGTTCCGCCGCCACGAAGCGGGCCCCGGCATCGGGGTGGACCACGATGGTGCCGCCGGCAAGGCCCTTGCCCGCGTAGTCATTGACGCTGCCTTCCACCTCAAGGGTCACGCCGGGGGCCAGGAAGGCCCCGAGGCTTTGCCCGGCCTGACCGTGGAAGTGGAGGTGCAGGCTGTCCTGGGGCAGACCGGCGGCCCCGTGACGCAGGACGATGCTGCCGGAAAGGCGCGCGCCCACGGCACGGTCCACATTGCGGATGGTCCGCTCGATGCGCAGATAGTCGCACTGGCCCGCCAGTACGGGTTCGGCGGCCTGATCGAGGTCCTGTTCCAGGGCCGTGGGTTCACAGACCCGGGGGAAGCCCCCGGCATGGTGTTCGCAGGCCGCGTCAGGCGTCCAGAGCAGGCGCGAGAGGTCGAGGGAGGCCGCCCGGCCCGTGATGCCCGTACGCTGTGCCAGCAGATCGGCATGGCCGACGGCTTCGTTCAGGGAGCGGAAGCCCAGGGCGGCCAGTTCGCGGCGCACGTCCCCGGCCAGCAGGCGCAGGAAACGTTCCACATATTCGGGGCGGCCCTTGAAGCGGGCACGCAGCTTTTCGTCCTGGGTGGCGATGCCCGCCGGGCAGCGGCCCTTCATGCAGTTGCGGCACATGACGCAGCCCATGCTGACCATCAGCGCCGTCCCGAAGGCGAATTCCTCGGCGCCCAGCAGGGCAGCCACGAGCACGTCGCGTCCGGTGCGCAGCAGACCGTCGGTCTGGAGGGACACCCGCCGGCGCATGCCGCAGGTCACCAGCGCCTGATGCGCCTCGGCCAGACCGGATTCCCACGGCAGGCCCACATAGTGGATGGCGGAATGGGGGCTGGCACCGGTGCCGCCGTCATGGCCGGAGATGACCACGCAGTCCGCACCGGCCTTGGCCACACCCACCGCGATGGTCCCGACACCGCTTTCGGCCACCAGCTTGACGGAGATGCGGGCCGAAGGATTGAGGTGACGGAGGTCGTAGATGAGCTGCGCCAGATCCTCGATGGAGTAGATGTCGTGATGCGGCGGCGGGGAGACCAGGGAGACCCCGGGCATGGTGGCACGGACACGGGCGATGTCCACCGTGACCTTGTAGGCGGGCAACTGGCCGCCTTCACCGGGCTTGGCACCCTGGGCCGCCTTGATCTGGATCTCTTCCGCATGGGCAAGATATTCCGCCGTGACGCCAAAGCGGCCCGAAGCGATCTGGCGGATGCGGGAGCGCGCGTCATGACGACGGCCGTCCGCGTCCGTCCAGGGCGTGTTGCGGGCCGGATCCTCGCCGCCTTCACCGCAGTTGGAGGGCACGCCGCAGGCATTGCAGCCTTCGGCCAGGGTGCGGTGGGCTTCGTCACTGATGGCGCCATAGGAGATGGCCGCACCGACGAAGTGCCGCAGGATGGCCTCTTCCGGCTCAACATCGTCCAGAGGGACGGGGGCGCGGGCCGGGTCGGGCGCGATCTCCAGCAGGGAGCGCAGCGTGAAGCCCTGGGCTTCCTGTTCGTTGCAAAGGCTGGAGAAGGTCTGCCAGGCCGGGGAGGGAGCCTCTCCGTCCGTGTCTTCATTGACGGCCGTATGCAGGGCGCGCACGGTACGGGGGCTCCAGAGACGCGCCGCAGGGGCGGCAGCGGTGGTATCGGTATCGTCCCAGGCCTGCGCGTGACGCAGGGCGGCATCGCGGGCCAGGGTCTCCAGACCGATGCCGCTGATGGAGCAGGGCGTGCCCGTGAAATAGCGGTCGATGACATCCTGTGACAGCCCCAGGGCCTCGAAGGGCTGCGAGCCGCGGAAAGATCGCAGGGTGGAGATGCCCAGACGGGCAAAGGCCTTGAGCAGGCCCTTCTTCAGGGCGTTGATATAGCGTTCCTGCGCGTCTTCTTCGTCAAGAGGCCCGGCGTCCGTGCTCAGGCGACCTTCCCGTGCCATGCGGCGGACGGCATCCAGGGCCGCGTGCGGGCAGACGGCATTGACGCCGTAGCCGATGAGCTGCGCCATGTGGATGACCTCGCAGGCTTCGCCGCTTTCCGCGATGATGCCGCAGGCATGGCGAAGCCCGGCACGGATGAGATGATGGTGCAGGCCCGCGCAGGCCAGCAGGGCGGGGATGGGCGCCTTGTCCGCCGTCATGGCCGTATCGCTCACCACCAGGATGGTGGCCCCTTGGGCGATGGCAGCCTCGGCGTCAGCGAACAGGCGATCGAGGGCCGCGCGCAGGGCTTCCCCGTCGCCGTGGGCCGGGAAAGTGGCGTCAAGGGTGACGGCCCGGACGGCGGGACGCCGCGAGGCCCGGATCCGGCGCATGTCGTCCGTGGTGAGGAAAGGATGGGGCAGGCGCAGGACAGCGCAGCTTTCGGGGCCCGGTTCCAGGATGTTGCCCGCACGTCCGGCATGGCCCATGAGCGACATGGACAGCTGTTCCCGGTAGGGGTCGATGGGCGGGTTGGTCACCTGGGCGAAGAGCTGCTTGAAATAATTGAACAGGAGAGGCGCCTTTCCGGAGAGGACGGCCAGCGGCGCGTCATTTCCCATGGAGCCGAGAGGCTCCGCGCCTTTCAGCATCATGGGGCGGATAATCAGCTCCACATCCTCCTGAGTGAATCCAAACTGGCGCTGGCGGCCCACGAGGTCCGGCATTTCCGCAGAGGCGGAAATGGAATCAAACAGGGAACGGACGGAAATTTTGTTTTTCTCCACCCAGCGGCGGTAGGGCATGCGCCTGGCCATTTCATTCTTGGTTTCAGCATCGGATACCAGCCGGTGGTTCACCAGGTCGCAGTAAATCATTTCCCCGGGACGGAGGCGGCCTTTGCGGGCTACTTTTTCCGCGGGAATATCAGCTACGCCCGTTTCCGAAGCCAGAATGAAAATATCATCCGTGGTCAGCGTATAGCGCGCAGGGCGCAGGCCGTTGCGGTCCAGCATGGCGCCCGCATTGATACCATCGGAAAAAACGACGGCGGTCGGGCCGTCCCAGGGCTCCATCATGGCGGAGTGGTATTCAAAGAAGCCGCGTACATCCGGCCCTAAATGGTAGTTGACGCCCCAGGCCTGCGGCATGAGCATGAGCATGACATGGCGCAAGTCCCGCCCGGCGGCGGCCAGCAGCTCAACCATGTTGTCCAGGCAGGCGGAATCGCTCTGACCGGGGGGAATAAGAGGCAGCAGCTTTTGCAGGTCATCCCCCAACAGGGTGGAGGACAAATGCGGCTCACGCACGCTCAGGTGGTTCAGGTTCCCGCGCAGGGTGTTGATTTCCCCGTTGTGGGCCAGATACCTGAAGGGATGGGCCAGGCTCCAGGTTGGGAAAGTATTCGTGCTGTAGCGCTGGTGGACGAGGGCCAGGGGAGATTTGAAATGCTCGCTGGCCAGGTCTCCATAAAATCCTTCAATCTGCGTGCCGAGAAACAGCCCCTTGTACACAATGCTTCGGCTGGAACAGCTGCACACATAACAGCCTTCCACGCGCCGTTCCATTTCCCGGCGCATCACGAACAGTTTGCGTTCAAATTCCGCCTGATCCGCAAAACCGCTGCCGTCAATGAACAGCTGACGGATCAGGGGGCACGTGCGCTGGGCATTTTTGCCGATGCTGTCCCGGTCCACAGGAACCTGCCTCCACGCAATCACGCTGCCGCCGTTTTCCGTAACGGCGGCTTCCAATTCCTCTTCATGGCCGCATCCGCCAAACATCATGGCTACTCCGTATTTGCCTCTGGCGGGAAGCTTGTTGGGAAGAACCAGGCGGAAGAATTCATCCGGAAGGGCCAGCAGAATGCCTGCGCCGTCCCCGGTATCCGGATCGCTACCCACGGCTCCGCGGTGCATGAGCCTCTTGAGGACAGTAATCCCCATTTCAATGATTTTGTGGCTCGGTTCATTCTTCAGGTCAGCCACCAGGCCCACGCCGCAGGCGTCCCTCTCCTGTTCAAAGTCATACAATCCCTGCGGCGCGGGAATGCCTGTCTCAAATTGATCGCTATTCATCAGTTTGCTGTTTTGTTTGGGTTAAGCTGATTTATTTGCAGCAAAAACCGTGCCAATATTGTCCACACTTCATATCTTCCCGCTTTCAAACTGCTTTGTCCCTGTTTTACAGAGCCTGACGCGGCTTCCGGCACAACAGGTCATTTGGCAGCGGAATAAAAAATATTTTTCTTCCAAGAAGAATTTTTTACATTTTTGTAATCATCCTTTTGTTGCGGTTTTACATTTTTGTAATCCATTCTCGTTCGCAGCTCTGTTTTCCTTTTTTTGCAGCCCTTCCGTCAGGATATCCATATCTAACTAATAATCAATATATTAAAATGAACAACACATTCATGCGAAAGTTTATCTGAAAAGTTGGCACGCTTCTTGCTGGAGAAAAGGCACAACAGTTAACCATGATGAGTGACTCAACACGAACACAAGCCATCAGCGCCATCGCTTCCCTGCCCGTGGGCGGAGCAAGCGAGAGCGCTCCGGTCAGCATTGATTACTACGGAGCGGATGTCTTCAGCACGGAAGTGATGAAGAAGTACCTGCCCAAAGACACGGCAAAAACCCTCCTGGCCACTATCCAGGACGGGCTTCCGCTGAACGCGGATATTGCCGCGGATGTAGCCCACGCCATGAAGCAGTGGGCTCTGGAACGGGGAGCCACTCACTATACGCACTGGTTCCAGCCCATGACGGGCTCCACGGCGGAGAAGCACGATTCCTTCCTGGATCCCAAGGGAATGGAACCCATCATGAGTTTTTCCGGCAAAAACCTGATTGTGAGC